>FWPV01002912.1_pt1 | contig 40342 bp, 25 predicted proteins | sample 2228371 | NCBI WGS metagenome assembly FWPV01 (sample SAMEA103939776, study PRJEB20133) | metagenome
ATTGTGGTGTTAAAGGTGACAAACTCAAACAAAGCAAGCGCTTACTGATCAACGATTTAAACCCTGCCGCCATTTTACGGGCATTACAAAACCAAAAAGCCAACCATGATTTTGTACCGCTGGCTACCTCAGCGCTGGCACGCAGCAGAGCCGACTGGTTATACGGTCTGAATATGACCCGCGCTTATACCTTACAAGGCCAGAAAGCCGGTTTTCAGGGGGTATTGTCGGTGGGACGGGTGCAAACACCGGTATTGGGTTTGGTGGTACGCCGCGACCATGAGATTGCCAATTTTATCTCCCGGCCTTTTTATCAGGTGCTGGCCCATCTGCAACTGACTGAAACCGACATCAGACCACAATTTAGCGCCAAATGGCTGCCCAGTGCTGCTTGTGAACCTTATCAGGACGAAGAAGGCCGGGTGCTACACCCAGGCCTTGCCAACAAGGTGGCGCGCAGCATCACGGCGCAACCTGCGCTGGTGACGAAGCTTGAGCAAAAAAACAAAAAACAATATGCGCCCTTGCCTTATAACTTGTCGGCTTTGCAAATTGATGCGGCGAAAAAATATGGCATGGCCGCGCAGCAGGTGTTGGATTTAACGCAGCAACTGTACGAGAGATATCAGCTGGTGACTTACCCAAGGTCAGATTGCCGCTATTTACCCAAAGAGCAGTTATCGGCAGTCCCCACCATCAGCCGCGCTTTAAGCAGTCACAATCATCAATTGGCACAGATGGTGGCACAGGCTGATTTTTCGCTGGTTAGTAAAGCCTGGGATGATAAAGAAGTCGGCGCGCACCATGCCATTATTCCCACCGAAAAAACGGTGGATGCCAGTCGCTTAAGTGCTGATTTGCTGAAAATTTATGGTCTGATCGCCAGGCAGTATTTATTACAGTTTTTTCCGCCTTATTGTTACGGCGAAACCACAGTGGAACTCAACATTAGTGGTGGACTGTTCCGCACTATTGCCAAAACAGAACAACAACAAGGCTGGAAACAATGGTTTGGCAAACACAGTGAAGCGACAACTGCCACTCAAAATGCTGCAGAACACACACAAAACGCCGGTGAACGACAAAACGCAGAATCAGAGCAGTTGTTGCCCCCGCTTACAATAGGTCTGCAGTTATTTTGCGCCCGTGGTGAAGTCATTGAAAAAAATACCCAGCCGCCTGAACATTTTACCGATGCCACATTGCTGGCCGCTATGACCGGCATCAGCCGTTTTGTCGAAGACCCAGCCATTAAAAAAATTCTGCGCGACACTGATGGCCTTGGCACCGAAGCCACCCGCGCCGGCATAATTGAACTGCTGTTTAAACGTGGTTTTTTACAACGTCAGGGTAAACAAATTCTGGCAACAGCTACAGGCAAAAGCCTGATAGCAGCACTGCCTCAGAGCGCCACTAAACCCGATATGACGGCGCAATGGGAAGCGGCACTTTTAAAAATCAGCCAAAAAGAGCTGAGCTATCAGGCTTTTATGCAGCCACTGCTGTTAACGTTACATGACTTAATTCGCAATGCAAAACATGCCAAACCTGAAGGTTTACCCACAGATCTCAAACCAAAATGGCAAAAACGCACCAGCCGCCGCGCTGTTGCAAGCACTGCGGCAGACGCTGGCCATAAGCCCGTCACGGTAAAACCAGGCAGATACAAAAAACGACCGCAAACAACCACTGATAAAAACCAATAAAGATGCATGCCAATGTTCCCTTTGCCATTCATCACCCAAGTGAGCTTCGCCATTAGAACTGCGCCTTATTTCTAGTACCAAAGCACTATTGCCAGCGGCACAAAATTTACGCATTGTCGTTTTTATCTAGAGCAAAAGCAGTGTTTGCTGCGGTGTTAACCTCAGAACACTTTGTCCGGCAGCAAAGTGTCACAGCACCGATAGCACGCGGCTACAAGCCATTTTATGCCTGTTATTTTTTGGAGTTTTTATGCACGTACAAGGTACTTTTTGCCCACACAACATAAGCTACGGCGGCAAAACATCCGGCATTAAGACATCACTGCAAGCTGCCCTGCTTGTTGCTGTTGTTGCCAGTAGCCCTCTGTTAGCAACAGAAAAAGTGGCAACAGAAAAAGCGCCACTGCCAAAGCTGGTTTTGGATAAAAACATTACGGTATCGGGGTTATCGTCCGGTGGTTATATGGCGGCGCAATTTCATCTGGCGTATTCCAGCGAGGTGCAAGGTGCAGCCATTGTGGCGGCTGGTCCGGTGTATTGTGCAGCCAATAGCCTGCAAACCGCTTTTGCGCATTGTTTAAACCAACAAAACAGCACGCCGGATTTAACGGCAGCCAAGACTTATTTAGAAGCGCAGCAGCAAACAGGCGGCATTGATGCTCTTGAAAATCTGGCGGATGACAAAGTCTGGTTATTTCATGGCAGCAAAGACAGCACAGTTGCCCCAGCGGTCAGTGACGCCTTAGCCGTGCAATACCAGTCGTTGCTGCCCAAAAACAGCCTGGTTTATATCAAAGATAAGCCTTTTGCCCACCATTTCCCGACCGATCATAGCAAGGGAACTGATTGTGCAGCCTCCACGGCGCCTTTTATCGGCAGCTGTGGTTATGATGCTGCCGGTGCCATGCTCAGCCATTTATTGCCCGGTGTAAAACCAAGGGCTGAAAAATCCTCCGGCCAGCTGCTGGAACTTGATCAGATTGCTTTAGCGCCTATCGCCAAAGGCCAGCTTGGCGCGACCGGCTATTTGTATCTGCCAGAAAGTTGCAGCAAAGGTCAGAGTTGCCGCTTACATGTGAGTTTTCATGGCTGTAAACAATATGCCGGTGCTGTGGGTAATGTTTATGCCCGTTTAACCGGCCTGAATGAATATGCCGACAGCAATCAGCTGGTGGTGTTTTATCCACAGGCAGATAAAAGTGTCATGAATCCAAACGGTTGTTGGGACTGGTGGGGTTACAGCGGCGAGCACTACGCCACTAAAAACGGCGCCCAGATGCAAGCTGTGAAACAGCTGATTGAGGTGTTGCAAGGACGGCGTTAAGCCGTCCCTGCACCAAAACACATTGCAAAAACTTAACCCGGAAATTGCTGTGCCATCGCCTGCAGAGTCGGGCCTGTGACACGGTTAATGCGCCAGTCGTCGAGCATAGTTGCGCCAAGCGATTGGTAAAAATCGATGGCTGGCTGATTCCAGTCCAGCACCGACCATTCCAGCCGGCCACAATCACGCTCCACCGCAAGTTTGGCCAGGTAAGTGATCAGCGCCTTGCCAATGCCTTTGCCACGAAGGCTTGGGTCAACAAATAAATCTTCCAGATAGATGCCGGGTTTGGCTAAAAAAGTGGAATAGTTGTGGAAAAACAAGGCAAAACCGGCTGGCTTGCCCTGATAATCGGCTATCACCACTTCGGCAAAAGCTTTATCACCAAATAATGTGGCTGCCAGCTTCTCTTCGGTGGCCACCACTTGATGCGCTAACTTTTCGTATTCCGCCAGCGCCTGAATAAAACTCAGAATTTGTGGCACATCGTTTTTTGTGGCCAAACGTAAACTCAAACCGGCAATAGTAGTTTCAATCATCAAAAATTCCTTAAGAGCGTTCAACAATACCGGCCGAGCTGGCGCTGGCTTCAATCTCTACAGCTTTTAACTTCGCTGCAAGCTCAACAGCCGCCTGATAACGCGGGCTTTGGCTTAACATTCCATCCGTCAGGTTTGTCTGATGTTTTAACTGTGATAAACGTGTGCTGCTGTGCTGCCAATATTGCTGAGGTAATGTATCCAGCACTTCAATGGCACCTGCCCTGTCGTTACACACCAAAATCATGTCACAGCCTGCACTGAGTGCCGCTTCTGCACGCTGCTGATAGGAGCCGGCCTGATGCGCGCCTTTCATGCCTAAATCGTCAGAAAACACCACACCATTAAACTGCATCTCAGTGCGCAGCACCTGTTGCAGCCAATAACGGGAGAAACCGGCGGCTTTATCACAAAAAGCCGGATACACCACATGAGCCGGCATCACAGCGTCCAAAGCGCCCAATTGTTGCAACTGGCGAAATACCGTTAAATCCAGCTGCTCTATCTCTTCGCGGCTGCGTCTGTCATAAGGCAGCTCTAAATGCGAGTCTTCTTTGACACTGCCATGGCCTGGGAAATGTTTGCCGGTGGTTTTCATACCGGCCTGATGCATGCCTTTGGCAAAAGCGTTCACAAGCGCTACCACTTTGGCCGGGTCGCTGTGAAAAGCGCGGTTACGAATGACATCACAGACACCCCAGATATCAGCCACAGGGGCAAAAGAAATATCAATGTCCTGCGAGAGCACTTCCACCGCCATCAGCCAGCCAATTTCGGTGGCATATTGGGCGGCCAGGGCTAAATCCTGGCCGGCTCCTGGCCAAATCTGGCCCATGGCGGGTAATAAGGTAAATTCAGGGCGGAATCTTTGAACCCGGCCGCCTTCATGGTCAACCGCCAGTAACAACGGACTTTTACTGGCAGCGCGGCTTTGGCGTACCAGCTCTTTTAACTGAGCTTTGTCGTGATAATTGCGGGTGAAATAAATCACACCACCAACGGCCGGATGGGCCAATAATTCTTTTTCTTCCTGGGAAATTTCCGGACCTTGCAGGTCCAGCATCAAAGAGCCGATCATGAAATTAATTCTCTTATTGCGCTTAAAAGGCATGTCAAAGCGGACAGGCTGCTGCCAGAGGGCGGCAAATCATCAGCATAAGGCGTAAAGGCTTTACTTTACCCCATGCGCCCCCATAAAAAAAGGCCAGCTGCTGCCGGCCTTTTTGCTCAAGTTACAGATTTATCAGCCTTTGATGGCCATTGATTCCAGTTCACCCGGTTTAAAACTATCTACGCTGATGGCATCAAAACGCAGTTCGTTCATTTCATTGAGCTGTGTGGCTTCGGCGGAGCTAATCACATCAAGCTCTGCAGCTTTGGCAATCAGTTGTTGCAGTGGCAGCTTACGGGCCAGCTTGCCTTCTTTTTGCGCTGCATAGATTTTTTTCATCACAGGCTGCGCAGCGTGAACCGCCACAAAAGCACGTTCCATAGAGCCTGTCGGATCGTTTTTGTCTTCACCCAGGTAACACAAATGGGTTAAACGGTCACGAATTACACTTGGTTTTAATAAAGCGTCAGAAATTTGCATTGACACTTCATCGTCCGGCATCTGGTAACCAATACCAAATGGGAATACCAGCACTTTTAACAAGCCACCAACAAAACGGTTCGGGAAGTTGCTGAAGAAGCCCGCAAAAGCACGGCCAATTTCATGCAGATTACGCTGCACGCTGTAGTGTACAAATGGCAGATCAGCGACCTGACGGCCATTGTCTTCATAAAACTTCAATACGGCAGAAGCAATATACAAATGGCTTAACACATCACCTAAACGGGCAGACAGCATTTCTTTGCGTTTTAAATCACCACCTAACATCAGCATCGAGAAGTCGGCACTGAGCGCCAGTGCTTTACTCATACGGCTTAACTGTTTGTAATATTTGGCGGTATCACCACCGACCGGCGAGCTGTTAAAACAACCGGCAGTCAGGCCCTGGAACAGCGCACCAAAGGTGTTGCCCAAAGCAAAACCAACATGTTTCAGCAGCAACTCATCAAACTGCTTTAAACCTTCTTCCGCATCCGGGTTTGCTGCAGCTTCCAATTCTTTTAATACGTACGGATGGCAACGGGTGGCACCCTGACCAAAAATCATCAGGTTACGGGTTAAAATATTGGCGCCTTCAACCGTGATTGAAATTGGCACCCCCATATAACCATGGGCCAGGTAGTTTTTCGGACCACATTGGATAGCACGACCGGCATGAATATCAAAAGAGTCGTTTAACAGCGTACGTGACATTTCGGTCATATGGTATTTGGCAATAGCAGTGACCACTGACGGGCTCAGTTTCAGGTCAATAGCACCTGCGGTCATCACGCGCATGGCTTCCAGACTATAAGTTAAACCACCGATACGGCCGAGTGATTCCTGTACACCTTCAAACTTACCAATCGACATACCAAACTGCTGACGCACATAAGCGTAAGCGCCTGTCATACGGGTGGCTAAATGGCCTGTGGCTGTACCAAGTGCCGGCAGCGAAATACCGCGGCCTGCTGATAAACACTCCACCAGCATACGCCAACCACGACCAGCGTAAGACGGGCCACCGATGATCCAATCCAGCGGAATAAACACATCTTTACCGTAGGTGGTACCGTTCATAAAGGCCATATTCATCGGGAAATGACGGTCACCAATTTCAACACCAGGGTGTGAGGTTGGAATAAGGGCACAGGTAATACCCAGCTCTTCTTTGTCACCCAGCAGTTTATCCGGATCAGACAGTTTAAAGGCCAGACCCAGCACAGTGGCAACAGGGGCTAAAGTGATATAACGTTTATCCCAGTTCAGGCGGATCCCCACCACCTCTTTGCCTTCAAACTCACCTTTACAGACCACACCAGTGTCCGGAATACCACCGGCATCTGAACCAGCTTCCGGGCCTGTTAAAGCAAAACAAGGCACTTCTTTACCGGCAGCTAAGCCTGGTAACCAACGGTCTTTTTGCTCCTGAGTTCCGTAGTGCATCAAAAGCTCGCCCGGGCCTAAGGAGTTTGGCACCATCACTGTGACTGCGGCAGTCAAGCTGCGGGTGGCGATACGCGAAACAATTGTTGAGTTGGCAATAGCCGAAAACTCACGGCCACCGTAGGATTTTGGAATGATCATGGCAAAAAAGCCGTTGGCTTTAATGTAATTCCACACTTCAACCGGCAAATCCCGTTGTTCCTGCACAATTTTGTAGTCGTCCAGCATTTTCAGCAGGGTTTCTACTTCATTGTCCATAAAAGCCTGTTCTTCGGCTGACAGCTGTGGTTTTGGAATGGCGTGCAGCTTGTTCCAGTCTGGTTTGCCTTTAAATAAATCACCATCCCACCAGACATCACCCGCTTCCATCGCTTCACGTTCTGTGTCTGACAGCGGCGGCAGAATTTTTTTAAAGATGGCAAAAATGGGTTTTGTCACCAGGTTACGGCGGATGTCGGTGATCCCAAGGATCACCACCAGCGCCACAATAATTAAAAATAAAATAAACATAAGGCTTGTCCTTTATCGGATGGTTTTAGTCAGACTGCAAAGGCGCGGCTATCCCGGCCGCCAGATAGGGGATCAATCTTTTGATCACACCATCAATTTCCACTACTTCGTTAAAATCGGCAGCTGCAATGTCCTTTAACGCTTCGTTCGACGCCATGGTAAAAACGATGGTGCCAAGCGAAAAATGCAGCCGCCAGAAAATTTCACTGGCCGGTAACGCCGGACAGCTTTGCTGAACCAACAGCACAAACTTGTCTAAAGTGCGGCCATAATGATGATTAAAAAACCAGCGCAAGTGGCCTTGTACATCGGTATAACCCCGCCCCAGCAACTGTAAAAACAGTGTGGTGCCGCGGTTCTGGACTTTGTTGAGTTCCAATAAAGGTTCAACAAATACCGACAACACTTTGGATAACTCATTGGGTTTTTGTGATGACAACAGCAAACTGAATTCCTGATCCAATCTTGGCATCAGCACCGCCAGATAACGTTGTAACACGGCCTGGATCAGTTCTTTTTTCGAACCAAAATGATAATTCACCGACGCCAGATTCACTTCCGCCATACCGGTAATTTGCCGAAGCGAAGTGGCACTGAAGCCTGTATCAGCAAATAAACGCTCAGCTGCGTCCAGAATTTTTTGTTGGGTATTTTGTTTACTGGTCATATCAGTCAGTCAATTTAAACAACTGTTTGAAATGTACGTTTGAAACTTCTGCAAGTCAATATAGTGCAGTGATTTTCTGTTTGCCGGAAATTAGCAATACACAGTTAAAAACTGTATTTAAATCAATATCTAAAGCAAGGTTAAAAAAAAGCGCTTGACAAGGTAATTTAATTCCGACAATTTTGAGCTATCCGCGCTGCCCAGCCGCAGCAGTTTTCCCAACGATAAGGAGACGTAAAGATGCAAAAGCTTGCTGCTAATCTCAGCTCTTATTTTTACTCCCCTTATTATCTGTCCGAGTGGTTTAATAATTAGCCACTGCCCTTTGCCTGATGCAGAGGGCTGTCTGACTTCTTCAAGTTGTTCAGTTTTCACTGAGTACCTGATCTAATCAGTTGTTGCCATCACCATACCGGTTTGCGCCTGTGTTGGTTGTGTGTTGTGCCTGTCCATTTCTGAGCGTGTCAACTCAGGACAGGTGCATGCTGGCACCCCCTCTGCATTTTTTGTTTCTTTACCGACGCAAGATTGCCACTAAGGCAACGAACAATGTTCAGAGGAATGTGTATGAAATTCGCAACAATGAAGCAAACTTCGTTTAAATACAGCATGTTATATAGTGCAACTTTGCTTGCCCTACTCAGCAGTCCATCGCTTTTAGCGCAGCAGGCAACCACGGATGCAGAAGCCGACACCAAAGCCATTGAAAAACTGGAAGTGACAGGCTCGCGCTTAAAAGGCGTGGATATGGAAGGCGCTAACCCGCTGCAGGTATTTAGCAAAGACGATTTGATCAAAAAAGGTTATGACAGCGTGTCGGCCTTCTTAAAAGACTTACCTCAGGCCTCCAGCGCCGGTACCTTCACTGAAAACGGTAACGTTGCAGGCTCAGACGGCACACCACCAGGCGCTGCCGGTGTTAGTCTGCGTGGTTTAGGCTCCAGTTCTACCCTGGTGTTGGTCAACGGCCGCCGTGTTGCGGTGGATTCGTTTTCCAACGGTTTTGACTCCTTTGTAAACGTGAATGCAATTCCGATGTCGGCCATTGAGCGGGTGGAAGTGCTGACCGACGGCGCTTCTTCAGTCTATGGTTCAGACGCTATTGCCGGTGTAATTAACTTTATCCTGCGCAAAGATTTTGAAGGTCATGAATTGTCGGCTATGTATGGCGACGACACCAAAAGCAGTGATTTTGGCCGCACTAACCTGACTTATGCCGGCGGTTTTGCCACCGAAAACAGCAACACCACGCTGGTGATTGATTATTTTGACCGTGAAAAGCTGATGAACAGTGACAGGCCTATTGATGTGACGTTTTTATCGTCAACCCGCGTCACTATTGATGGCAAAGATTACGCCGAACCCTGGTGTGGCAACAATACCAGTAACGGTGGCACCAGATGTAAATACGATTACGTGATGGAACGCGCCATCCAGCCAGACAGCAAAAACATTGGCGCAACCCTGAACCACAACTATCGTTTTGGCGATAACAAAGAATTTTTTGCCGAAGTGATGTATCAGGACAACAGCGGTGGCTCTTACGACTCAGCCGGTGCTTTTGATTACACCTTGTCAGGCGCACTGCCAACTATTCCGGCCTGGGCAAAAACCATAGACGCACAAAACGGCAGCGTGAATAACATCCGTGTCCGCTCACGCTTTCCTGAAGCCCGCTCTCAACAATATGACACCAGCAGCTACCGTTTATTGGCGGGCCTGCGCGGTGAGCTGCAGGACTGGAGCTGGGAAACAGCCGCTACTTTAGGCAAATCAGAAAACGAAGTGATCCACAGCACAGGTTATTTTAGTGTGGCGCGGATGCGTGCTGCGGCGTTAAACGGTACTTTTAACCCCTTTAACTTAGGTCGTGACACAGACCCATCAGTGATTGCCGGGTTACGTGAGGCTGCGCCGCGTATTGGGGAATCTGAAGTGATGTCCTGGGATTTTAATATCACAGGCGATCTGTTCCAGCTGTCAAACGGTGCAGTAAAAGCAGTATTCGGCGGTGAAGTCCGCAGCGAAGATATTTTTGACCGTCCGTCAGAATTAGCCAAAACTGGTGGCGTGACCACCTTAGGTGCCAGCGATGCAGCAGCTGATCGCAGCCAGTATGCTGTTTATGGTGAATTTAATATTCCGCTGACTGAACAGCTGGATGCCATTGCTGCACTGCGCTACGACCACTACAGCGATTTTGGCGGTGATGTCAATCCAAAACTGTCATTGCGTTACCGTGCCACTGACGATTTGATCCTGCGCGCCAGCTGGTCCACCGGCTTCAGAGCACCGTCATTATCTCAGCTAGGTGCCGGTACCTCATTAGGCTCTAACTATATCGACTGTGGCGCTGGTTCACCTTACACCCCACTTTGTGGTGCTTTTGGTCTGCCAACGGGCGAACTGGAATACGATCAGGAAACGATCGGCAATAAAGGCCTGGATGCAGAGAGCTCAGAAGCGATGAACCTGGGCCTGTCCTGGAACCTGACCGACGAGCTGAACCTGACCCTTGACTATTGGCGTTATCAGCACAGCGATATTGTCGATGTGGATGCCAACACGACGTTAAAAGCCTGTATCGCCGGCACTGCACCAAAAGTTAGCTCTGAAGCGGCACTGGGTGATGCTTTTGGTTGTGTGATGGATGCCGGCAATGACCTGGTGTTTTTACGCACCGGTTTCTTTAACGTGGGTGCCCAGGATACTGACGGTATTGATATGAAACTGGACTACAAGCTGAGCACAGCAGCCGGTGATTTTAAACCCTATTTTGCTGCGACCCGCACCTTAAGTTATGAGCGTCAGCTGACCAAAGACGATGCACCGGAAGATTTACTCGGCAAATTAAGTGGCGCCAGTGAAATTGCCCGTCCGGACTTTGTGGCGGATGCCGGTGTGGACTGGACTCTGAACGACTGGAACGCCAGCCTGTCAGGCCATTACACCAGCGATCTGGGCGACGGCGACTTTAAGTTTGACAATGATACAGTCGACAGCTGGCTGGTGTTAAGCGCAAGTCTGGGTTACCAGCTGACTGATGCAAGTAAGTTGCAGCTGACAGTACGTAACCTGACCGACAAAGAGCCACCTTATGCTTCGTCCCCCACCAATGGTTATGCCAGCTCGGTGCATGACTGGTTAGGCCGGGTCTGGACGTTACGTTATACCGTGAAATTCTAAGCTTTTATTCTGCCTGGTGTTTTTGGGGGCGCTTTGCGCCCTCCTTTTTAACTGCAATACATTCTGAGCAACATCTTAAAAACAATGCTTTTATCAGGTCACAACATTCAACTCAGACACTTCAGCAGTGACACAGCCAAGCCCTGTTGGCTAGCAAAGGGGATCAGCTGTTGTGAGTTTTTACTGATCACTACTGCTGCAATCCCTACTCATTAAGCCCTTTTAGGGCCCTTGGCAACTCATACCAAACTTTCGTCATAACAAACACATCCGCAAAATATTGTGGGTAGTGGATCCATTTTGCCAACAGCTGAGGCATAATAAGAATTATTCTTATTAGCCACTCCACAGAGTGATGGCGTTAAAAGGGTTGTGCCATGGCAAAAGTAATGATGTTTTTCCTGTTCAGTTTGTTTAGCAGTTGTTGTTTGGCATCGGATAAATTAATTCAACTCATTGAATACATAGGAGCCGATTATTCCGCTGCGGTGCAGGATGGCAAGATAATCAGCGAAGGCGAATATGGCGAAATGACCGAGTTTGCTGCATTGATTGCCGATGAAGTCCAACATGGCAAGAATGCAGCTTTACAGCAACAAGCCACCCACCTCAAACAACTGATCCAGGACAAAGCCGATGTTGTGGCTGTCCGGGGTTTGACCGCAACAATGCGACAGTCTGTGCTGTCATCAATCGCAAAGTTACCGCTGCCAACAACAGCACCGGATTTACAGCGTGGTGCCACACTTTATGCACAAAACTGTGTCGCCTGCCATGGCCAAACCGGATTAGGTGATGGCGCAGCCGGCGCTCAAATGGACCCTGCTCCTACTAACTTTTATGAGCTGGAACGCCACAACGCCCGCAGTTTATTTGGCCTTTTCACCACCATTAGTATTGGCGTTGCCGACACCGGCATGACCTCTTTTGCCAACCTCGATGAACAAAGTCGCTGGGATTTGGCATTTTATGTAGGCCATTTGGCCAGTAAAGACCTGCCAACAGATACAGCACCTAAAGCGCTGATAGCTCCTGAACAGATTGAGCACCTGCTGACCGCGACTCCGGCCGAGCTGACGGTGCAATATCAGCATAGCGGCACAGCATTGATGGCATTGTTTCGCAAAGATCCAGCGCAGTTTTATCAGGCCAGAGAGCAAGATCCATGGACTGTAGCCAGTAACAATCTGACACTGGCCAAATCTTTGTTATCAAGCAATCCACAGAGCAGTTATGACCTGACGGTCGCGGCTTATCTGGACGGTTTTGAACTGGTTGAAGCACAGTTGGATGCCGTAGACAGACCAAAGCGTAATGCCATTGAAAAGAATATGATGCAGGTACGCACTCTGGTAAAAAATCAGCCACAGGAAGCTGCAACAGCCGCAGCCATAGATGCAGTGATACTTCAGCTGAATGAGGCCAGAGCCCAGGTTGCTTCAGCAAATTTAACAGCTGAAAGTGTCTGGTTACTGGCGCTGTTGATTCTGCTGCGCGAAGGTCTGGAAGCTTTATTGGTGGTAGCTGCTATTTACGCTGTGGCGGTAAAAACCGGCCGTTATGAACTGAAAAGGACAGTGCACGCTGGCTGGCTGAGCGCGCTGGCGCTGGGTGCCATCACCTGGGTGCTGTCAAGTTTTGTGATTGAAATTTCCGGTGCATCGCGCGAGCTGACCGAAGGTTACACAGCACTGATTGCCGCCGCCATTTTGTTTTATATGGGCTTTTGGATGCACAGCAAAACCAGTGCCTCTGAATGGCAGCAGTTTATTCAAAGCAAAGTACAAAATGCGTTGAGCGGAGGCACCTACTGGACACTGGCGCTGGTGGTATTCCTGGCGGTTTATCGCGAAGTCTTTGAAACTATCCTGTTTTATCAATCATTATGGTTACAGGGTGGGCAGGTTCATCAGCTGGCCTTTATTGCTGGCATAGGCACAGGATTGTTAGCACTGGCGCTGCTGGCTGTTGCGGTCATGAAGTTTGCCGTGAAGTTGCCGCTGAAAAGCTTTTTTGGCAGCACAGCCCTGCTGATGCTATTGCTGGCTTTTGTGATGGCCGGCAAGGGCATAGCCGCCTTACAGGAAGCAGGTCAGTTATCGGCTGCGGCTTTAACTTTCCCTACCATTAGCTGGCTGGGTATTTATCCAACCTGGCAGGGGATCACTTTACAAACGGCTTTATTGCTTGTGGCAACACTGTATTTTATCCGTGCCAGCCGTAAATAAAATGCGGTTTCAGCGATTGATGTAATAACAGATCTGAGTAACAGTAAAAACCACCGCCGATGGCGGCGGTTTTAAATTGACAATAAAAACGGCGACCTGGGTCGCCGTTTTTTCATTTAACCCTCAGGGGTTATTGGCAGAAATATTGGTTATTCAGACAACCTTATTCCGCCACCACCATCACGGCTTTTTCTACTTCGGCCATGGGCAGCGGATCATTGGTGTTCACCGTTAACACTGATGTGCTCAGTGTGCTTGCACCGCTGATAAAACGCATACCAGCGAGGTAACGTTTACCGCTGGCTAAACCAGACCAACTCAGGCTCACCGTTGGTGTGCCACCCACCACTGCGGTGCCTGGCATACTCAGGCGGAAACTGCCGCCTTTGTCCGCAGTGCTGACCGCCCAGGTTGACAGGTTAAAGTCGGAAGAGGTGTTGTTCGCCAGCTGATAACCACCCAGACAAACTTTATAAGTACCGGCCGCCGGGTTTAACAGCTGAACCTGTTCGTCCGAGCCTGCTTTTAAGCTGGTAGCAACCACGGTATTTGCCGGGTTTAACAGGATCAAGTCAATGTCATCACCTGCCGGACTGCTATGCCCGCTGGTTTCCACATTAAAGGTGGCTGCACGTAATACCACTGTATTCACAGGCACCACCAGATCGCGCATCACAGTGCCTTTGGCATTGGCACGGCATGCAGCCGATAACTGCGTGGAGCTTTCAATAGTTCCGCTTGGCGCCTGGCCAATGGTCAGAGGCGTGACTGTTGCCGCTTTTAAACCAGCCACTGCAGAACTCATGGCACCGGCAAAACCTGTACCTATCGGGAACATCAGACGGCCAGTGGCCTGCTCGCTGGTCAGCTCGGCCACAGAGCCAAACAACACAGATTTTAACGAGACCGGACTTTTCACTTCGTTCACACCATCTGACCATACCAGACCACCAAAGGCCCAGCTGCCGATAGCTGCAGAAGTGCGGGTTGTTGTGACGTTAAAAGTTGCCGACTGCGTCGGCGCCAGCGTTATACTCGCTGGCGATACTGACACCTGATAACCCGGAACTGCTGCAGTCGCGGTATAAGTCGCAGTCGAATCGCCGACATTGGTGACTGTGCGCTGTACCGTGGTTGAACCCAGGTTGTTAGCGATAGTGATAGAGGGTAAATTCAGATTGTAATCAGCGACACGCCCTACATTTGCACATACTGCAGCAGCCACTGAAGGTGCATTAATACCACAAAGGAAACGCACATAGTCCACAGGCTTAATGTCATACACCAGGCCAGGTGCAACCGCTTTATTTGGCATCACGTGACCTGCACCCTGCCCCCAAGGCAAGGTGCCATTTTGTGCTCCAGCCAGACCGTCGTTTAATGTCATACTGCCCGTTGTCATCAATGCAGACTTGATCATCGCAGGCGACCAGTCCGGATGTTGTTGCTTTAACAACGCCGCTAAGCCGGCAACATGCGGGCTAGACATTGACGTGCCTTGCAGAAAATCCCAGGCAGGCGCTGCAACTTTGCCGTTGGCAATATCATTACGCTCAGCTTCAGTGGTGGACGGCACATATCCTGCCAGAATATCCACACCTGGCGCTGTTAAATCCGGCTTGAGCATATTGGCATAACCGCGGTTAGGTCCGCGCGACGAAAAGCCTGCCATCATCGGGGCGCCAGTAGGACCTTTCACCGCAGAAAACTTCGTCATTGCTGCTGTTGCGGCGTTATTTGCCAATAAATGATTTTTTACCGCTGTGCCATCTGCCTGACTTAAATGTACTGTTGGGATCACATGCGCAAAAGCCGAAATGGTGGCTGAGCCGCCCGCGACGTTGCTGATAATAGTACCCACACCACCGGCCTGACTCACCGCCAGACTTTTATTCACCAGATTGGTGGTGCCGCGATCACAGATCACAACTTTACCGGCAACTTTGGCAGGGTCGAGCACCACAGCGCCATCAGTCGCGCCGTAACATAAATCGGCCTGAACCAGATTTACGCCTGGCAGTGCCGCATCGCGAGCTCTAATCATATTGCTTGGCGCTAAAGCGGTCTGATTTAACGAACCGCCCTGATAGCTGGCGCCATTATCCAGCACCACATTGGCAGCGTTTAATCTGTCATGAGTCGATGCACCAACTGTGGTTAACCATGGGCCTAAATGCGCCACTGCGTTGCCGGGACCACTGTTACCGGCAGAAGCAGCCACAAATACACCGGCATTGGCAGCACCTAAAAAGGCAAGTTCCACCGGATCGTTCACCGTGGTCTGACTGCCGCTGATGGAATAGTTAATCACATCAACACCATCTGCCACGGCTTTTTCAATGGCTGCCACGTTATCACCGGTAAAACAGGAGTTTTTGGGCATCACAGGATTGGCCGGATCTTTATAACTCCAGCACACTTTGTAGGCGGCAATACGGGCACGTGGTGCTATGCCAGATGCATAGCCCATGGCAACACCGGCCACATTGGCGTCCACTTTTGCGTTACCACCTGCAGTAGAGGCGGTGTGAGTACCGTGACCGCCGTTATCACGTGGCGATACATAGTCACTCCAGTGTGGCGAATACAACCCCTGTGCAATGAGGCTGCGGTAGGTGGCATCAAAATACTGAGCACCGATCAGTTTGTTATTACAGTTACTTAAGCTAAAGCCTTCGCCTGCCTGACAACTTCCCTTCCATTTGGCTGGCGCCGGGCCATAGGCTTCGCTGCCTTCGCCGGAGAAAGTGGCAACACCGTTTTCATCAACACGGTCGGCAAAAGCCGGGTTTTCCGGCCATACACCACTGTCTATCACACCAATAATCACATCTTCACCGGCAGCGCCCTGACCACCGGCTTTTGCCCAAATACCGTCAGGAATATCCAGTTTCAGAAAACCTGGTGTGTAGTTGGTGGCAGGTTCCTGTGGCTGGTCGACACGGATAGCTGCCACTGCACTGTTTTTCTTCAGTGCCCGCACTTCGTCGTCAGTTAACATCGCCGAAAAACCATTAAACACCAGGTGGTATTGATGGGAAGGCTGAACTTCCGGTAGCAGCTCCAGCACCTGCGCCTGCTGTTCAGCAAGATATGACTGATAGGTCTGAACCTGAGGCTGTTCCACATTCAGTCGCTGCCCGGCTGCCGGTTTTGTGGCTTTTAAACCGTTAATACCACCGGTATAAGACGCGACCGGCGCAGCCGAAAGCTGAACTATATAAGGCCGACGTACTTCATTGCTCTGTGCCGCCAGTGCCGAATTGGTTGCCAGCACAGTCAGCATCGCCAGCGAAATTTGAGATAATTTCATAAAAAAGCCCCTGTTATGCTGCTTGTTGTTGACGGCGACGGCTCAGAGCCAGGCCAGCCAGTGCAAAAGAAAAAACTGCGATACTTGCAGGTTCAGGCACATCAACACTCAGGTTATCAATGGCAAAACTGCCTTTTTTTGCAGCTTCACGAACACAGGCACCATCCACGTCATATAAACAGGCATTAAAGCTGATAGTGCTGAAACGTTGACCGCCCAGCAGGCTGTCAATATCATCCCAGCGGGCAAACTGATGATCCCCCTGTGCATCACGCAACGGGAACTCTTTCATCAGTTGCACAAAAGAACCGTCAAAACGACTGGCGGTTAACACCATTTTACCGGCAGCATAACTGCCAAGTCCGGCCAGAGTTTCGACAAAACCAAAATCCATACCTAATAAGCGGATACCGTGCAGATTGGCAGGATCTCGCTGACTGATAGTCAGCCAACCATCATTGACACCGGCATAATAGCTGCTGCCGTTGTTGACAGGACATTTCATGCCATAACAGTTGTATGGATCGGCACCATCCACTATTGAACCCACCGAGCCTGTATCCAGACTGCTAAAAGAAAACAGCAGATTTTTGTACGCCAGCAAATCGCCGGCTTCATAAAGCGCGTCACCATAAGAACTGCCGTATAACCACTCTTGATGTTCAAAATCTACGTTCATCACGCCGGCCTGCGCCTGGCCTGCGCAGAGCACTGCTGCACCAGCTAAAGACAGAGTTAATTTTTTCAGCGAAGCAACACCGGACAGAGCGCTGCTGCAGACGCTTGTCATATTTAAGTTATTTTTGTTCATAGTTAACCTGGATTATTTAGAGTTATAAGTGAGTCAATTTTTATTTTGCCCGACCAGCAACGCCTTTACATTTGTTACATGGCGGCAAGCAAAAGCAATATCTCTGCCAACATTTTGTTTACACAAAATCATTGTGAAATTCACCCCGCCAGCTGGACTGGTGAGTCACGAACTGAACTCGAGTAAAAAAAGCTGACGAAATGTGTTTTAATTTGTAAATATCAGTTCAAAGCAAAAAGGCGGACAAGTTAAATGTCATTTTTCTTTCAATTCAATTAGATACAAAACACATTTAACGCTAATTGTTGCAAAACCCCCAAGCTGAACGCTGCAATACTGTAAATAATGAAAAACATTTAAATTACATTATGTAAACCATCCTGACACAGCTCGTAAATGCTCTTTAAATTAAAAAATGCCCCGGCATACAGCCTGCAAACAAAGTGGCATGTCACTGATTTCAGACTGCGGTTGATAAAGCGCTGGTGGCCGTCTGCGCTTTCGTTTAAAATACGCGCCCATTTTCCCGAAGGTAGTTTTGTTATGTCACAACCTAAAGTTGGCTTTGTAAGCCTTGGCTGTCCGAAAAATCTGGTCGATTCCGAGCGGATCCTGACACAACTGAAAGTTGAGGGTTATAACATAGTGCCATCGTACGACGACGCCGAGCTGGTGATTGTTAACACCTGTGGTTTTATCGACAGCGCAGTGCAGGAATCCCTGGACACTATCGGTGAAGCTCTCGCTGAAAACGGCAAAGTGATTGTCACCGGCTGCCTCGGCGCCCGTGAAGATGAAATCCGTCAGGTGCACCCCAATGTACTGGGTATCACTGGCCCACATGCTTATGAAAACGTGCTGGATCAGGTGCATCAGTTTGTACCAAAACCAAAATACGACCCGTTTTTACAGTTGGTGCCGGACACAGGCGTGAAGTTAACGCCAAAACATTATGCTTATTTAAAAATTTCAGAAGGTTGTAACCACCGTTGTACCTTCTGCATTATCCCGTTTCTGCATTATCCCGTCAATGCGCGGTGATTTGGTCAGCCGCCCTATTGGCGAAGTGCTGGACGAAGCGGCCCGTTTACAAAAAGCCGGCGTGAAAGAACTGCTGGTGATTTCACAGGACACCAGCGCTTATGGTGTCGATGTTAAACACCGCACCGGTTTCTGGAATGGTCAGCCGGTCAAAACCTCAATGCAGGCTTTGTGTGAAGCGCTGGCGGAACTCGGCATTTGGGTACGTTTACACTATGTCTACCCTTACCCGCATGTGGATGATGTGATCCCATTAATGGCCGAAGGTAAGTTATTGCCATATCTGGATATTCCGTTCCAGCACGCCAGCCCGCGCATTCTGAAATTAATGAAACGACCAGGTCAGGCCGAGCGCACCTTAGAGCGTATTAAAAAATGGCGTGCCATTTGTCCGGATCTAACCATCCGCTCTACTTTTATTGTGGGTTTCCCGGGTGAAACAGAAGAAGAATTCCAGGAATTATTAAACTTCCTGGAGGAAGCGCAGCTGGACCGTGTTGGCTGTTTCAAATACAGCCCGGTTGAAGGTGCCAAGGCCAACGAGTTACCGGATCCGGTGCCGGAAGAAATCAAAGAAGAACGTTATCACCGTTTTATGGCCACTCAGCAAAAAATCAGTGCTGCACGATTACAAGCCAAAGTGGGCCGCGTAATTGATGTGCTGATTGACGAAGTGGATGACGAAGGTGCCATTGGCCGCAGTTTTGCCGACGCGCCGGAAATTGACGGCGCTGTGTACCTTAATGGTCTGATGGATGTGAAACCCGGTGATGTGATTAAAGCCGTAGTGGAAGCCGCTGACGAATATGATTTATGGGCCAGCCGTGTGAACTAAAGCACCAGCTGCTGCATAAAAAAACACCGCCTTGTGCGGTGTTTTTTATGCATCTTTCACGCAGCAAGCACTGCTACAAACATGAATCTTTGTCATGCTGTTGTTTAGCACCAAAGCCTTGCATCTGGCTTAACAGCTCAGCAATATCATCGTCATCCAGCGCCACTTTATGAAAGTGCTCGATCAGAGCATCCATGCCATAACCTTGTTGCTGATAACGACGTGCAGTTTCCAGGTGAACTTGTTTTACAAAATCTGAAGTCATCATAAGTCCCCGCTCTGTTGGCTGGTTGGTGAAAATTCAAACAGTAGCCTCTGGTAATTTTGCTGAATTTTCAAGCACCATTCACCGCAAATGTTTTAACTGAATGTTTTTACAACAGATCTATTTTGGAACTTCATCACCCGCTAATGCGGGCAAAAAAATCTCATAGTCAGCAGCAGACTTCATATAACCCGGGACCTGATGCGCCACTAATTGCGGCTGGCTAACGGCAGACTCTAAGATTAACTTATTGTATAAACTGGCGTTTTCATCCTTTAAATAAGTTTCAACGTCAAACCAGCGCACGTCAGCGATTTCATTGGCGGCCGGAGTTAATGCTGTGGTTGTGGCAAATAACTGACAAACAATATAAAGGTTGGATGCCCCAAATTGCCCCTGATGGTGATGGCGCATGCCAAGCACAGAATGAAAGCTGGCGACAACGCCGGTTTCTTCCAGCACTTCACGCACCACAGCACTAGCCAGATGCTCTTTTGGCTCCACCATGCCACCTGGCAGCTTAAAATAACCCGGTTTTTGTCCGGCCAAAGGAAGTTCTTTGACCATCAGTACCTGACCTGATGGCGACCAAACCAGCGCACCAACACCAATACTGTGGGTGGCCGCCAGAGGTAAATAACTGTCGGTTTTGAGTTTTCGCACCAGCATCAGGGTGTCCGCCTGACAGTGATGGTAAGAAAAGCCCTGTGCCAGAGCCTCGGCAATCAAAGTGGCACAAGCAGCGTTTAGCTCCAGCCAAATCAGTTGATACTGCAGCTGCCAGCTTTGAATACTGCTGGCAAGCTGGCTGCAAAATATCTCAGGTGGCAAAGGCTCACCAGCCACCAGCAATTGCTCAGGCCCGATATAACAACCGCCATAGGGATTAACTACAGCTTTAAACATCACAAGCTCCTTACAATTTAGCGGGAACTGCATAGAACTGCATAGAACTGCATAGTACAGCTGTCTGAGCGCCGGGCCCCAAATCAGCAAACATCAACGGCAGACAAATCCGGCATAAATAGCCGGTGGCAAATGACGACTCACAGCGAAAAAGAAAGCCAAAACCCGGAAGTTTTGGCCATATCTTTATTGATAAATCAGTGCAGCAACTTTGTATCTAGCGAAACAGCACTTTTTCCTTTTGAAACCAGGACACGCAAAAAGCAATGGCGGCAGCAGCGATTAACAAGGTTGACCCCAGCACAGCGGCCAATAACAGATAATCGATAGTACCTTTGACCAGCTCTTTAATAGACAAAGCCACATTAAGCACTGGCACCATAGCGGTTTTCCAGTTCAGCTCCACACCTGGCAAAATAGCCACTACCAGCGGCATAAATACCACCATAGTGACTGGACCAATATAATTTTGTGCTTCTTTATAACTGCGGGCGTAAATCGACAAACTCAGCAATAACGCGGCAAATATGGCCGACAACGGCAGTAACAGCGCCAGAATCAATGTTAAATCAATAAAACCTAAGGTTTCCATCGTTTTGGCAACCACATCCACACCGGCCATAGAGCCTATCAGATAACCCCAGCCGCCAAAACTTATTACCGTCAGTGCAGCCGAGACCAACCCTGTGGTCAGCACTGTTAAAAACTTACCCAGCACTATCGCACTGCGGCTGATCGGACAAATGAGCAAAGTTTCTAAAGTGCCCCGCTCTTTTTCACCGGCACCAATATCCATGGCCGGATAAGACGCGCCAGCCAGCACCAGCGGCACCAGTAAATAAGCGATAAAACCACCTATTTTTTCGCCAATATTTTCCCGGCTTTCGGCTGTGTTGATGCGCTCAACGGTCACAGGCTCCAGCACTGCGGCAACTTTATCAGAGCTCACCCCTAAACCCGCCAGTTTGTCCTGTTGCAGTTTTTTACTGAAGGTTTTGAGCAAGTCGTTAAAATGTTTGGATATCATATCCAACTGCGACGAACTATTGTGAATAAGCTGCCATTTGCTTTGATTTAAATTCTCCGCACTGACATCAAAATCAGCAGGGATCACAATAGCCACATCAAATTTATCATCGCGGATGGCTTGTTTTAAATCTTCAGCTGCGGTGAGTTCAGTCTCCACTTTTTTAAAGTTTTTATGGTAAAACAATGCGTCTGCAAAAGCCGGCGCCCGCTCTGCGTTGATAATCACATAACGGTGCTCTTCAGCTTCAGCCTGGCGACTGACATTACTCATCACCAGCCCCATCAGGCCAAATAACAAAGGGAAAATCAGCAGCGGCAATAACACCACAAACATCAGTGTTTTTTTATCACGCATCAGCTCTAATAATTCTTTTTGATACACCTGCCACATTTACACAACCTCCTTGTTCAGCACCTGCAAAAACGCTTGTCTTAAATCTGCTGTCGGCGACAACTGGCGGAATTCTTCCAGACTGCCATTAAAGGCACTGATACCGGCGTTAATGACCACCACTTTGTCACAAAGCGCTGCAACCTCATCTAAATGGTGGGTAGAAAAAATCACCGGAGTGCCCTGCTGTTTTAATGAACGGATAAAATCCAGTACCGTTTGTACCGTCATAATATCCAGGCCAGTGGTCGGTTCATCCAGCACCACCACTTTCGGTGAATGCACCACAGCACGGGCGATAGCGGTTTTTTGTTTCATACCGGTCGACATATTATCAGCCCGCCGGTTGGCAAACTCATGCATTTGCAGCAGGCTGAACAGCTCATCAATACGCTCGTTCAGCGCGTTTTCGCTCATACCATGTAAACGGCCAAAATAAGCCACGTTTTCCCGCGCCGTTAACCGGCCATATAAACCAGTGCTGCTGGATAAAAATCCAATACGTTTGCGCGCCTGTAACGGCTTTTTGATGACATCCTGACCGTCAATCAGCACTGAGCCGCTGTCTGGTTGTAATGCCGTTGATAACAAACGTAAAGTGGTGGTTTTGCCGGCGCCATTTGGCCCCAGCAGCGCCAGTACTTCACCGGCACCGCAGGAAAAACTAACTTCCCGCACCGAATGAAACCTGTCACCACCATAACGCACATCGTTTTTTTCACTGTCCGACAGCTTATTGTTTTTGCTGATCGCAAAGGCCTTGGCCAGCTGATTAATTTCTATCATTTGCTTTCCCTGAACATGACTTGGATACTGTTGTTATCGTTCTTTTGGGCCGAAAATAACTGACATCCTGATAAAACTCCGGCGCCTGATTGGCCGCATACCAGTGCGGAATACCGAGCAGCGGCAGCGGTGTCAGCTGATGCTGTTGTTGTAAAATGTCGTTGTTAGCAATTTGTTGCTCTAGAGCAGTATCTATGAAATCAATACGTTGGCGCAACGGCCAGCGGAAAAAATCTTCACTGACTTCAATAGCCAGCATTTTTCCGGTGAGGCCGATAAAAGGTCGGGTGGCCATCTCATAATTGGCATGGCCAAACATCATCGCACCAACCGAAGCCGCCGCCTGTAGCGCGGACCGCTCCGCCTTGGGAGTTTTTGCGCTGGCTGTATTGTTTTGCCACAAGGCACGCTGCGCCACAAAGGCCTGCTGCCATTGATGCTGGCGCAAAGCTTCTATCACGCTTTCGGCGTTTTCTTGATACAACACCAGCACGCCACACTCATCAAATAACGTCAGTTTATTGCGGAGTTTGCTGCGTTCTTTCAAGCCGTATAACGCAATTTCAGCCATATGCAGCTGGTTGAGCAATGTTTTTGATTTAGGGAACAAACACCAAATCAAAGCGCCGAAAAAGTCATGCCAGTTGTTCAGCCTGGTAGGAATTTCGCGGCGCTGAAAAATAAACTCTTCGTAATAACGGCCATCTTGCTCCAGCAGCACAGTGTCAACAAAACGTACTTGCGCGCCTTGGGGCAGGAATTCATTTAAGGCGTCAGGAGATGGAAAGTCAGTCAGTGTCTGCAGATTAAATAGCTGCGCCAATTCGGTAAAAATTGGATTCTGTTGCCACAACTGGCTGTCCCAGCAAAGTGGCGGCGAAAATCTTTGGGTTTTATCTGTTACCGACAATTGCCTTGAGTTGATGCCTGTATTCATAGGGGTGCTCCAGAGCGCCTGAACCGGCACGAAGCCGCAAACATCTGAGTGAAAGCCTGAAAACTTCCGGCCACACTTACCTTTGAAATTTGACAAAAAGCGCTTGCAATTTTTCTGGTTGCTGGCACAGTCAGGTGAGTACGTCTGAACGTACATACTGCCAAATGAAATGTAATTTTTCGGATTAAATCTAACGGAGTTTTTATCATGTGTTCGATATTCGGGGTGCTTGACATCAAGACTGATGTTAAAGCCTTGCGCCAGCAGGCGCTACAGTTATCTAAGTTGTTACGTCATCGTGGTCCGGACTGGTCTGGAGTATGGAATGACAATAATGCCATCCTCGTACACGAGCGTCTGGCCATTGTAGATACTGAAAATGGCGCGCAACCTCTGATTAATCCGCATCGAAATCACATTCTGGCAGTGAATGGTGAGATTTATAATCACAAAAATTTAGAGAAAAATTTAACGGTCGACTACGAGTTTCAGACCAAATCTGACTGTGAAGTGATTTTGCCTTTATACCTGGAGCACGGTGCCGGTTTTATCGACCAGCTTCAGGGCATGTTTGCCTTTATTCTGTACGACGCTGAGCAGCAACGTTATTTAATTGCCCGCGACCATATCGGCATTATCCCGCTGTATTACGGTTATGACGAACATGGTCAGTTGTATGTCGCATCAGAATTAAAAGCTTTAGTGCCTGTATGTAAACAAATGCAGGAATTCCCGCCAGGGCATTATTTCGACAGCAAAATTGGCAAGTTAGAAAAATATTATGACCGCGACTGGCAAAGTTATGACGCTGTGAAAAACAACCCGGCTGATTTGGCTGAATTACGTGCTGCGTTAGAACAATCGGTCAAAAGCCATTTAATGTCAGACGTGCCTTATGGTGTGTTGTTATCCGGTGGTCTGGATTCGTCACTGATTTCGGCCATTACCCAGCAGTTTGCGCGTAATCGCGTAGAAGATGACGGCAAATCTGAAGCCTGGTGGCCACGCCTGCACTCTTTTGCTGTGGGTCTTGCCGGTTCACCGGACTTAAAAGCAGCCCGCACTGTGGCCGACGCTATTGGCACAGTGCACCATGAAGTACATTTTACCGTGCAGGAAGGCATAGATGCGCTGCGTGACGTGGTGTATTTCCTGGAAACTTATGATGTGACCACCATCCGCGCCTCAACCCCCATGTACTTAATGGCCCGTAAAATTAAAGCCATGGGTATTAAAATGGTGCTGTCGGGTGAAGGTTCAGATGAGCTCTTTGGTGGTTATTTATATTTCCATAAAGCGCCTAATGCCAAAGAGTTCCACGAAGAAACCTTACGTAAACTCGACCGGCTGCATATGTTTGACTGCAACAGAGCCAACAAAGCCATGTCGGCCTGGGGTATTGAAGCCCGGGTACCATTTTTGGACAAACACTTTATGGATGTGGCGATGCGCCTGAATCCTGAAGCCAAAATGTGTGGCAAAGGCAAAATGGAAAAACACATTCTGCGTCAGGCCTTTGATGGTTTATTGCCCCACGAAATTTTATGGCGGCAAAAAGAGCAATTCTCAGACGGCGTAGGTTACAGCTGGATTGACAGCTTAAAAGCCTTTGCCGAAAAAGAAGTGACAGATCAACAAATGGCCACAGCCAACTTCCGCTTCCCGGTCAATACACCGGATAGCAAAGAAGGTTATTTGTACCGCACTATTTTTGAAGAGCATTTCCCACACAGCGGCGCTATTTCCTGTGTGCCTGGCGGTAAATCCGTGGCCTGCTCTACCCCTGAAGCCCTGGCATGGGCGCTGGATTTTGGTAATCTGCCGTTGTCACGCGCTCAAACTTCAACAACAAAAACAGCACCAGGCCCGAGCGACAAGCCGAAAAACCTGAATCGGCAATTGGTGTTATCACTTTGACTATTGCGCGGCGCGGGTATGCCGCTTGCGCTTTTTCTGGTAGATTAGCGCCTTAGGTCCCGACATCATCATAATCTACGTCGAAGTAGCTAAGGCTTGCGAAAACAAGATGAAACTGAATATTTGTTGTTGGTTGCTGGCGTCTTCTATGCTGGCTCCTGTGGTTGTCGTTGCAGAACAGGCATTAACCGGACAATGGATCCGCGATATGCAGCAGCAAACCTTAACAGATCCACAAACATCCGGCCTGACCTGGCGCCATAATGAACTGATTAGTTTAGGTGATCAAAGTGCCAATCCGGCTTACCGGATGAAGTTGTTCCGCATCAATGCCAAAACTGCCGCTTTTAATCACGAGCCTGTGCCTATCACTATTTCTGACAAAGTGCGTAACAGCTGTTTTGGCGATTATCTGGTGAATTCACCGGACTTAGAAGCGCTCACCTGGGACAGAGTTGACGACAAAACCCTGATCACTGTGACCGAAGATGCCAGCAGAGCACAATTAAGCCCGGCCTGTGGTCGTAAATATGCGCAGACCAACTCCACCACATACCCGACTTTATTGTTAAAAATCAGTCTGAATGAAGATTTTACCAAGGCTGAAATCACGGCAGTGAGACCAGTGCAATTCCCGCAGGAAGCGCAGGTGGGCAATTTACCGAACGACGGTATTGAAGGCCTGGCGGTTGATGATCATCAGAATTTATATCTGGCGCTGGAGAAAAACAGTGCCACTAAACCTGCCATTTTTAAAACCCGGTTAACCGCGGATTTTTGGGCCAAAGATAATTTTGTCAAAGTGATTGACGCCAATCTGACACTGCCCCCGCTGGACAACAAAGGCCATCCTATTAATGGCATCGACTTTTTACCAAGTCCGGTGCCTGGTCATCCGGGTTATCTGGTGGCAGTGGCGCGTAATGATGACCAACTGTGGATCTTTGATTTAACCAACAGAGTCATGCCTTATGTACAGCCTCTGAGTTTTTATGTCGCCACCGACCACTCCGGCCTTTGCCCTGTGTATGAAAAAATGGTGCAAACCGCACTTGAGGGTGTGGCGGTTAAAGATGGCCGGGTGTATCTGGTGAACGACCCCTGGAAACAACATTATCCGGATAATATTCAGTGTGATGTCAACGCAGCGCATTTTCAGAATATGTCGCCGCTGTTGTTCCAACTGGAAGTAGATCCCCGTTGGTTTACGCTGGCCAGGCCAAAACAACAAACGGCAGTACCAGGCATCAGCGCCATGGCACAAATTGATGCTGACCGTTATTTATTAGTGCAGGATAAAAAAATTGACCAAAGTGGCGACCGGCTGGGTGTGCTGCAATTATCCGCCACTGGCCAGCCATCATATCAGTCGGTTTTTGTCACCGGCTGGCCCAATAACCAGCCAGCCAGCGATTTGGAATCTGCCTGTGCCCTGCCCGGCCGGCCCAATGAATTTTTAATAGGTGAAAGTGGCAGCTGGCACGGTGAGTTTGGCCGGTTGTTTCATATCCGTTTATACCAGGGGTATGCCAATGTCAGGGGTATGCCAATGTGCTGGCTTCTTTCCCCTTGCCGATAGAACAGGACAATAATGCTGATCAGGCTGGTGATAACTTTGAAGGTCTGGTTTGTGTCAGCAAAGCGCCAAACCGTTATTTGTTATTGCTGGGTGAGCGCGGAGGAAAAGGCAAGGCCGGCAGTTTAGTCTGGGGTGAGTTTGATTTGGCGGCAGGCGCCATTCACTGGCAACCAGACCGTATTGCGGTGCAGGCACCACAACCTGAAAAAGCTGAGCCACAACAGAGGGACATCGCGGATTTATATCTGGAGTCCAACGTGCTGTGGGCCAGTGCAGTAAGGGAAGTCGGCAATGGCGGGCCTTTTAGCTCTTTTATTTATCAGGTTGCACTGATTGACCCCCAAGCGGCCAGCCCGGTGAATTTGATTGGCAGCAGCAAAATTTATTGGCAAATCGATGGTTTTAAAGTGGAAGGTCTGGCAGCACCAAGCCCGCTGTTGCCTGGTTCCAGCCTGGCCATAGGCACAGAGGATGAATGGTTACATGGTCAGTGGCGCGCATTATTCCCGCCTGTTGGCCAGTCAGCGGCTATTCCTTCACTGACCCCTGCAGCCCCGGGGCAGGTAAATTCTTCGTCAGTAAACCAGGCGCCAGTAACGGATAAACCAAAATCATGACCACATCACATCACAATACTGCTCACAACAATACTGCACAGCCGCAAGGCGCTGCGACAACCGCAGTTGGCGCAGCAAAAGCGGCACAGCCGAAAAATCCGTTACATGGTTTTACCCTGGAGCAAATTTTAAATCTGTTGCTGGCGCATTATGGTGGTTATCCGGCTTTGGCCCGGCAAGTGAAGCTGAAATGTTTTAGCGAAAACCCCAGTTTAAAATCCAGTTTGAATTTTTTACGTAAAACCCCCTGGGCTCGTACTGAAGTGGAGCAGTTGTTTATCCGGTTAGGCTTGTATCAACAAAAGCCATAACAACTGCACCACTGTATTTCTGCAGTGAAAAATTGCCCAGCTGCCAATAACAAGGAAATTCCGATGCAAATGATTAAAACCCGTGCCGCCGTTGCCTGGGGACCAGGCCAGCCACTGAAAATTGAAGAAGTGGATTTAATGCCACCCCAAAAAGGTGAAGTATTAGTAAAACTGGTGGCCACCGGAGTATGCCATACCGACGCTTATACCTTGTCGGGTGCCGACTCTGAAGGCAAGTTCCCTTGTATTCTGGGTCATGAAGGCGCTGGTGTGGTAGAAGCTGTAGGCGAAGGCGTCACCAGCGTTCAGGTTGGCGATCATGTGATTCCCCTATACACACCAGAGTGTGGCAAATGTAAGTTTTGTTTAAGTGGCAAAACCAATTTATGTCAGGCCATTCGCTCTACTCAGGGCCAGGGTTTAATGCCGGATGGCACCACCCGCTTCTCCAAAGACGGTCAGCCAATTTATCACTATATGGGCACTTCAACTTTCAGCGAATATACGGTGCTGCCGGAAATAGCGCTGGCCAAAATTAACAAAGAAGCCCCTTTGGAAAAAGTCTGTTTATTAGGTTGTGGTGTCACCACCGGTATGGGTGCTGTGATGAATACCGCCAAAGTGAAAGAAGGCGACACTGTTGCCGTATTTGGTTTGGGTGGTATTGGTTTATCGGCCATTATCGGCGCTGTGATGGCCAAAGCCAGCCGTATTATTGCCATCGATATTAATGAAGCCAAGTTTGATATTGCGCTGAAACTCGGTGCTACTGATGTGATTAACCCACAAAAATTCGACAAGCCGATTCAGGATGTGATTGTGGAAATGACCGATGGTGGTGTTGATTTCAGCTTTGAATGTATTGGTAATGTGAATGTAATGCGCTCTGCGCTTGAGTGCTGCCATAAAGGCTGGGGCGAGTCGGTGATTATTGGGGTAGCCCCAAGCGGCGCTGAAATTTCCACCCGCCCTTTCCAGCTGGTGACAGGCCGCGTATGGCGTGGCACAGCTTTTGGTGGCGTGAAGGGCCGCACTGAGCTGCCGGATTATGTGGAGCGTTATTTAAAAGGTGAGTTTGAACTCGATACTTTTATTACCCACACCATGCCGCTGGAGCGCATTAACGAAGCTTTTGATTTAATGCACGAAGGTAAATCGATTCGTACCGTGATTCATTATTAATCATCACTGCACCAACGACGCAGCCTTGATAACGGATACAGAATAAAGATGCCAAAAGGCCAGTCTAGCTGGCCTTTTTTATCGGAAAGAGTTTCAAAAAGGCCGGCTTTATCAGCGGTATTTTACCAAGCGGCTTATTAGCAAAAACACAAAACGGAGCAACACATGAGTTTACAACTGGTCTCCAGTCAGCGTTGTTTTGGCGGTTTACAACAGCGTTATAGCCACATCTCCAAAGTGCTCAATTGCACTATGCAGTTTTCGGTATTTTTACCACCACAAGCAGAGCAAAACAAAGTACCGGCTTTGTATTGGTTGTCGGGCCTCACCTGCACCGATGAAAATTTTTCCAGTAAAGCCGGCGCGCAGCGTATTGCCGCCGAGCTTGGTGTCGCCCTGATTATTCCCGATACCAGCCCAAGGGGTGAAGCTGTTGCAGACGCACCGGATGGCGCTTACGACTTAGGTTTAGGCGCAGGTTTTTATGTGAATGCAACCCAACAGCCCTGGGCCAGCCATTACCGGATGGATGATTATATTCAGCAGGAATTACCGGCGCTGATTGAAGCTAACCTGCCTGTTACCGCCAAAAAAGCCATCAGCGGCCATTCGATGGGCGGCCACGGCGCTTTGGTACTGGCACTGCGGGCGCCACAAAATTATGTGTCGGTATCGGCTTTTGCACCTATCTGTAGCCCAACCCGGTGTGACTGGGGCCAAAAAGCTTTTACCGCCTATTTAGGTGCTGATGAAAGCAGCTGGGCACCTTATGACGCCAGCCTGCTTTTGGCTAAAACCGGCAGCCAGCTGCCTATCTTAGTCAGCCAGGGTGGTGACGACCAGTTTTTAGTCAACCAGCTAAAACCTGAGCTATTACAACAAGCTGCGACTGCCAGTAATACAAAGCTGACCTACGAATTACAGCCAGGCTACGACCATAGTTATTATTTTATTGCGACCTTTATTGAACAACATTTAAGGTTTCATGGCAGATTCTTATTGGCCTAAACCGATAATTTCTCCTGATTTTACCTGCATCAGCGCCTGTGCTGATGCAGCCTTATATGCTAAACAAACTTCAGTCATCCTACTAAAAACAGACGCCAGCAATAACTCTGGGCGGGCTTATACAAATTTTCTCTTTCTTAGTCCTTTATAAGTTTTGTCAGTCATTTTATCGATCCTGATGCGCCAACTCTGCAATGCCGGTACTATCAGTTAAATTCTATTCTTCACACTGACAGAACCCACATCTACCGACAGATAAAAGATCGGCATTTTGTGTTTTGCCCGATTGCAAAATTTGATTGTTTTTGAAACACTGATTTAGGAACCTGATGACTCAAAAGGATTTTTTAGTATGCAGGACGCAACTTTACTGCTGATGCTAAACACTATCGGTGCCGCATGTATCGCGCTGCTGGCATTTAGTCTGTTTCAAATTCCACAACCACATTCGGCAGAAGCGAGAGGATCACTACGTTATTTACGTTTTGCTGTTGTGACCTGGGCTTTTGCGTTTTCTGTTGGTTCAATTCAGGTACTGACTAAACAGTTGCCGGAGCTACGCCCCTTTTCGATTCTATTGGCAAATTTAGGATATGCCAGCAGCTATTTTTTTATCTGCGTGGCCATCAGCAGGCGTTATAGCAGCTATGAACTTCGAATAAAATCGTGGCAATTTATACTGTTACTTGCGATTACTGCGGTAACGGCACTGCTTCTAATTGACCACTTTGTGCTGCGTAATCTTGTGATGCCGCAACTGCATGCATTGTTGTTAATCACCGCGTTGTTGATGATGAACCGCAGCCGCAAGTCATTCCATCAAGGTGATCGTTATTTAAAACTTTGTTTGTATGTGCTGCTTGCAAACTCGCTGATCACCAACACAGCATTAGTCCACTTCACAATTCCCGGCATCACCACATCTTTGAGGGTTTTGCTGTTTATTCTGTTAAATGGCATCGTTCTGACAACTGCGATATACGCCCTTTTCCTCAATGACATTATTGAACAAACAAGAAATGATGGCCGAATAGACCCTCTGTCCGGAGCATACAACAGAAGATTGTTTTCTGAGCTGACATCAAAACCAACGACACTCAGCTCTGGAAGTGTTGTGATGTGTGATATTGATAATTTTAAGCGGATTAACGATATGTACGGGCATGGCGTCGGAGATCAGGTAATAAGACAATTCAGCCATTTACTGCAATCCGCTGTGCGTCCCGACGATTTAGTTATACGGCTTGGTGGAGAAGAGTTCCTGTTAGTGCTGCACAACACTCACCTGAACCAGGCTACTATGATTGCAAATAGGATCTGTGCCCAGACTTCAGGGTTGGTGATACCAGTCCCAAATGAGCCGGTGAACTTCACGGCCAGTTTTGGAGTCACTCAAATCGATGAGGATGGCCTGGAAAAAGCCCTGCATCGGGCCGATCAGCTATTATATCAGGCAAAAAACAACGGTAAAAACCAGGTCATGGCCGACATTAATTTACCGGCCATATTATCTTCTCATTTTGCTTAACAAACTGCGCATACAGTAAGCCAAACTGAGCACTGCGGCATAGTTAGTAAAGCTGCAGGTCAGCGCCTGGTTCCAACTGTCAGAACCAGGCATAAAAAATTCACTTGAATTTTGCCTTGCACATCTTGGATATCAAGGTTCTGGCTTTACAGTTTTGCCTCAGAACGCACCAAAACCTCAAACTCATCAGCCGGTAAGGGTTTGCTGCAATAATACCCCTGATAAAAATCACAACCGTGGGCGCGTAAAAAGGCCAGTTGCTCCGCCTCTTCGACACCTTCGGCCAGGGTTTTAAGTTTGAGTACCCGCGCCATCGAAATAATAGCGCTGACAATTTCATTGCTGTCGTTATCAAGCGGCACGTCATCGATAAAACTTTTATCAATTTTTAACACGTCCAACTGATATTTTTTTAGATAGGAAAAGGATGAATAGCCTGTACCAAAATCGTCGATGGCCAGGGCTATACCCAGCTGATGTAAGGTATTTAAGGTATCAAAAGCGCTGCTTTCATTGGCCATAATGGCACTTTCGGTCAGCTCCAGCTCCAGCAGATGCGGCGGGAAACCGGTTTCGTCGAGAATTTGTTTGACTGTTGCGGCAATATCACCGTGTGAAAACTGGTGCGACGATAAATTGACCGCCAGTTTTAACTCTGGCAATCCTGCGGCCAGCCAGGCCGCGCCCTGACTACAGGTTTGCCTGAGGACCACTTCACCAATAGCGCCAATCAGACCCGTGTCTTCAGCAATAGGAATAAACACACCAGGTGGCACCAATGTTGGCCCTTGACCTGAGCCACTGTCGGGGTCTAACCAACGCACCAAAGCTTCGGCCCCCACTATAGCGCCACTTTGCACGTCGGTTTGCGGCTGGAAATACACCACAAACTGCTGCTCTGCCAGCGCATTACGTAGCTTGGATTCCATTTCAATGCGGGTGCGGGCATATTGGGTTAAGTCATCGGAATAATAAGCAAAACGGCCACGGCCCTGCTCTTTGGCCCGGTACAGCGCCGCATCGGCGTTTTGCAATAACATGGCACCTTCGGCACCGTGCTGAGGAAACAGCGCAATGCCAACGCTGATACCAATGCGCACTTCGGTATTATTCGATAACAACAGCGGCTGATTCAGCTCATGAATAATATCGCTTGCCAGACGGCCGGCATCTTCTTCATGCTCCAGTACCGGCAGTAAAATCATAAATTCATCACCGCCGAAGCGCGCCAGAGTATCTTCCGGCCTTAACTTACCGCCAAGGCGCACTGCCACCAGTTTTAACAGCTCATCTCCGGCCGGATGGCCAAAACTGTCGTTAACGTACTTAAATCTGTCTAAATCCAGCATCAACAACGCAAAGCCCTGCTGATGCCGGTTGGCGGCGTCGATAGCACCATCAAGCCTGCTTAACATCATCAGCCGGTTGGGCAAGCCGGTCAGCACATCGTGGTGCGCCAGATATTCCAGCTCCTGTTGGGAGGCTTTGAGCTGGGTAATATCGGCAAATACCGCTACATAGTTTTTGATCTGCTGCTGATGGTCGTAAATAGCGCTGATGCTCAAAAGCTCCGGATAAATTTCGCCATTTTTGCGCCTGTTCCAGATCTCGCCCTGCCAGTGGCCATGCTTTTGCAATTCCTGCCACATCTCCAGATAAAAACGGCTGTCATGACGCCCGGACGCAAACATAGCGGGCGTTTGGCCCAGCACTTCATCCTGCTCATAACCCAGCATATCAAGCAGACTCTGGTTCACCTGCACAATTTTATTATTGGCATCGGTGACCATAATGCCTTCGCGGGTGCTGTCAAATACAGCCGCGGCCTGTTGCAGTGAGTTTTCAAACTGCTGCCTTTTAATGGCGTTGCCTATGGTGTCCGACAATAACTTCAGCGTGTCCAGTTCGCTCTGACTCCACTGGTAATCGGCCTGATGGGTGGTAAAGCCAATAAATCCCCACCAGAGCTCGCCCGACATTACCGGCAAAATAGCCAGCCCCTGCACGCCGTTCTGACTTAACAGCTGTTGTACAGCCGGGCCAAAATCACTGACCGGGCCAGCCAGGATCTCACCTTTTGCCAGTACAGATTTGATATCAACCTGTGCCAGCATGGCTTCGTCCAGATGCACCAAATCGTGTTTCACCTGATGCTGATGCGCCCGCCAAATCGCCAAGCGCCAGGCTTCGGTGCCACTTTGATGATGTTGACACTGATACAAAAATACCGTGCCCACCTGCATATGCTCGGCCAACGCCGGCAGGTTTTGCCGAAACACCGCCAACCAGTCGCTGTGCTGCAAAAACTGCTGGCTGAGCGTAGCCAGAGTGGCCATCAGTTGTGCACGCCGGCGCAGGTGATGTTTATACTGCGCCCGCTCCGTAATATCTTCGATACTGAGCAATAACACCGGCTCAGTCTCGCTGTCAGGCGCCAGCGCATATATAGATAACTCCACCAGCAAAGGTGCTGTGGCAGGTCTTAATAAACTGGCCTGCCAGGTCAGATGAAAATTATCGCGGGGCAAATCATGTAAGGCTTTGGCGAAAACCTGCCAGTTATCCAGCTGCAGTATCTGTCTGAGCGGCAGTTCGGTGAGTTCCTGCTCAGTTTTCAGACTCATTTGTTGTAACCGCAAATTGCTTTGCTGTAGCGTCAGATCGGCAAAACGCACTATCGCCATGCCGACAAAAGGCGAGCTGAAAAAGGCCTTTTGTACATTGTAACGTTCCTGGGTTCTGGCCTGTAAAGTCACCATATAACCCAGCATCTGCTGGCGCCAGTACAATAATAAACTGACCGACAATATGGTAAAAAGCACCAGGCTCACCATAGAGACCCAGGTAACCAGGGTACGAACCGGCGTCAGTACCGCATCCTCGTTGATACGGGCCTGCAATACCAACTCTTGCCATAAACGCTGCTGCAATACCTGTTTTGGTAAAGGGTCGGCCGGGCTTTGTGCCTGCTGTAGCAAAGCACTGACTTGCACTGAAGCATCAGACCAGTTTATCAATTCAGGCAAAACAAAATCGTCCAGCCTGCTTTGTAACCTAAGTTGCATATCCGGTAGCTGCGGCCAGTACAACTGCCATAACAAGCGGCAATCACGAAAACTGACCCTGTCGGCACACCAGAGCGCCGGTAACTCAGTGTGGGCCCATTTAGGTGCTGTGATGCTTGGCCCTGCACTTAACAATGCTTTATCGCCGGCATACAACTCAATCTGGCTAAAAGCATGGTTGGCGACCAGCGGTGATAAACGGGCGCTGACGTGGGCCGAAGCAGCACTGACATCATCACTCACTGCATTCACCGCACCTTGCTGCGACTGTGGCATCAGCTGCTTATGTTTTGCCAGTACAGCCAGCTGTTGCGCCAAAGCTAAATCATGACGCAGGCTGTTAATATCAAACTGCCGCTCCTGCAGCCAGCGCTGAAAAAACTGCTGTTTTTGTGCCAGCACCCGCACACTACTATCGCGGCTGGCATTGAGTACCTGTTCACCATATAAATTTTTGACCAGCAACGACAATACCGGGGACGACATCAGGATTAATAACAACAACCATAAAATACGGGAATGGTTCACTTTGGAAAATTTAATCTCCGGTAGCGTAGTTGCTTTGTCCAGGCTGCGCTGCACCAGAAAATATAACAACAGGGAACTCAGGACTATATAAACAAGGCCTTTGGCAACAGAAAACCAAAAAATCTGTTCTGGCGGTAAGCCGGCACTGTCCAGCAGATAATCCGACAGCAGGATCCAGCCCAGCGTAAAAAGTACATAACTGACGATGATCGTCAGCACCGAACGGCGTCGGTTCTGTGGTGAGGCTTGTTCTTCCGAAGCGGGACTCATCAACAAAAAGTTATCCTGTTAGCACTGCAGTTAGTACATGAGCAAAGAGTTAGCAAAACGTAAACCTGAAGCTGATTGCAGCCAGCTTGCTGTCTGATAGCAACAACAGCCGGCTAAATCATAACGTAGTTTTGTACATTTAACATCTAAGTGCATGAAATACTTATAATCTTGAACTACTCCAGCGCCAGACGTTTTTACACTTTAAACTGCCCCACCGTAGTGCCAAGTTCATTAGCAAGGCCCAATAAACTACGGGTACTTTGTGCCACCTCACTGATCGCGCTGCTGTTCTCTTCAGCAGCTGCACTCAAGCAACTGATCCCCCGTGCCAAAGTCCTACTGACACTACTTTGCTCTTCTGCAGCTGTGGCGGTTTGTGCCATCAGCTGTTTAAGCTGTAGTAACCGTTGTTCTATATCATCGACCTGCTGCTGCATCGCACCGGCCTGAGCTTTGGTGTGCTCCGCGATTTGCACACAGTCCACACTGTTTTGGCTCAGGTCCTTTGACAGCTGCAACACACCGCCTATCACAGCACTGATATCTTTGGTGGCGAGCTGTACTTTGGCCGCGAGCTGGCGCACTTCATCCGCTACCACCGCAAAACCGCGACCTTGTTCGCCAGCTCCGGCTGCTTCTATGGCGGCATTAAGCGCCAGCAAATTGGTTTGTTCGGCAATGGCGGTGAGCACGCCAACCACTACTGCAATCTGCTGACTGTCTTTATCCAGCTTTAACACACCGTCGCGAATGTGCGAAAAAGCCGACATGGTCTGATCCAGACTGCTACCAACCTGATAAATAGTGGCCGTTAACTGCGCACCGGACTGCTGGCAGGCATTCACTTCATCAGACGCCTGAATCGTATTAGTGCCAATTTCCGCAGCGGCATAACTCATTTCTTCAATAGCGGTGGCCAGCATTTCGGTTTCGCGCGCCTGCAGCTGCAAACTACCATCGGCCTGCGTCATGGCCGCTGAATTTTGTGCCGCAGCCATTTCCAGCGCCCGACCCACCCCAACCAGCTGAGCAATCAGTGCACGCAGTTGTTGCTGCATTCTGGATAACCAGCCCATCAGACTAGACTGAGTAGCGCTGCCAAGCGACATGGTAAGATCACCTTTGGCAATAACGCTGGTCATCAGCACCATATCGGCCGGCTCACCGCCCAGAGGCGCCAAAACAAAACGACTGACCAGCGCTGCAGCCAACAGTGCCAGCACCACAGCCGCCAGCACTATGGTAAGCCCAATCCACAACATACGCTGCGCCGGTGCCGCCACTTCGGCCACATCAATTTCTGCCAGCAATGCCCATTGCAGACCAAATAAAGTGACAGGTGCATAAGCCGACACCACCGGATTTTGATTGTAATCGTTGATATAAAGCAGGCCGCTTTGTCCTTGCAGCGCCGCTTGACTTGCTGCAGTCTGCACACCATTTGCTGCCACTGTGCCGGCAAAAGACGCCAGTACAGTACGATGCACAGGATCAAGAAAAGAGTCTGAGCGCATCCGCTGATCAGGCCCAACCAGATAAGTTTCGCCACTTTGCCCCATGCCTTCCCGCACCTGCATCACAGCGTTAATACGGTCAATAGACAATTGCACTGCCACCACCCAGTTGTTGCCATCCTGCACAAAAGGCATCGCCATAAAAGCAGCTGCCTGGCCATTGGAGGGGGCATAAGGCGCAAAGTCCTGCATCTGCAGCTGAGTCACCGGTTTTTTTACGCTGCGATAAAGCTGTGCCAGACCAGAATCCCGATAAGGGCCATGCAACAAATTGGTCTGATAGTCACTTTCGCGGGCCACGCTGTAAACAATGGTGCCTTGGGGGTCAATCAGGAAAATATCGTAAAAACCAAGTTCGCTCGCCATTTTAGCGAGCACCAGATCAAGCGCCTGCTGGTTTTGCCAGCACTGTTTTCAGCTATGGCCCGCACTGCACTGAGCCCGTTGGCAAAATCCTGAAATAACGTTTGCACCTGCTGTTTTTTTATTTCACGAACGGCCATCAGCTTGGCCTCGGCCTGATGAAACAGCTCCGCCCTGGCCAGCAGGGTAACAATGAGGATGGCCAACAACAGCGGGAACAAAGCGGTGGCTAAACTGATCAGTTTAATTTTTTGAGTAAAACGCATGACAAACTCCTTATGTCAGCTGATAGAACCGGGTATAGATGTCTCCAGGCCGGAGACAAGGTGGTGCAGCTAAAGATATATCACCGCCAATCCTTTGCAACACAAGTAAACATCTTTTTGTTTTACTGTGAATTTTCGCCAGTTGTTAAGCAAACTTTTATCATCTTATTGCTACTACAGGCATAAAAAAGCCCGCATAAAGCGGGCTTGATTCAGGCAACAAGGCTTATTTTTTGGCTGTATGTTGTTTCATCCAGGCAAAAACTTCGTTGTACCAGCGCTCGGCGTTGGCCGGTTTTAAGATCCAGTGGTTTTCGTCCGGGAAAATCACCAGTTTAGAGTCGATGCCTTTACGTTGCAGTGTGGTAAAAGCGGCTAACCCTTGGGCATAAGGCACCCGGTAATCTTTTAAACCATGGATCACCAGCATCGGCGTTTTCCAGTTATCCACCAAAGCGGCCGGGTTAAACTTATGGTAATCACCGTCTTTATTCCACACCGGCCCACCCATGTCATATTCAGGGAACCACAGCTCTTCAGTGCTGCCGTAGAAACTTGGCATATCAAATAAACCAGCGTGGTTCACCAGGCATTTAAAGCCGGTTGGCCAGTTGCCGGCAATCCAGTTCATCATATAACCACCGTAAGATGCGCCAAGGGCACAGGCATTGCTGCCATCAAGCCAGCTTTCTTTTTCGGTGATATAAGCCAGACCTTTTTTCAGGTCTTCCAGTGGTTTACCACCCCAATCACGGCTGATGGAATCAGTAAAGGCCTGACCATAGCCGGTTGAGCCATGGAAATCGATCATCACCACACCATAACCCTGGGCTGCCCACAGCTGGGCGTTCCAGCGGTAGTTAAACATATTGCCAAAGCTGCTTTGCGGGCCGCCGTGCACAATAAAAGCAATAGGGTATTTTTTGCCTTCCTGATAATTCCAGGGTTTCATCCAGTAACCGTGCACTGTTTCTTCATTGGCACCAGGGAAACTAAACTGCGCAAACTCGCCAAACTGAATGTCTTTCAGATTGTCCGCATTGATGCGGGTTAATGCTTCGGCCTGCCCCGACTCGCCTTTGACCTGATAAATATCCATTGGTGAATTCAGGCTGTGATTGACAAAAATCACTTTGCCAGCGGCCACATTCAGGCTGCCGGCACTGCCGTCACCATACACTTTAGACACATCACCAAAGGCGCTGTTAATGGCAAAAATGCTCTTTTGGCCTACATCCTGAGCTGTCACATATAAAGTGCGGTTATCCGGGCCAAACAGATATTCGTCCACTGATCTGTCCCAGTCCTGCGCCAGCTCTTTGCGCTCACCCGTGACTAGATCCAGCAACATCAATCCAAAACGATCGGCTTCAAAACCTGGTTTTTTCATCGCCAGGTAAGCCATATAACGGCCATCTTTGGAAAAAGCCGGTTTGGCATCCCAGGCCGGATTATCTTTGGTCAGGTTAATTTTTTCGCCGCCCGCAAGAGCCACCTGGAAAATATCAAAGTTGGTGTGCCAGGCCTGATCTTTGGCCGGAATTTTGGCACTAAAGACCAGGTTGTTACCGTCCGGCGTAAAAGCAGCCTCTGCAGCGCCTGCCACATCGGTATTCCACTCCGGCATTAAATCGCGGGCATCTGTTACTTTTTTATCGGTTAAATCCGCCACAAAAAAGTGTTGTTTAAATTCATCTTCAAAAGTATCCCAATGCCGAACCATTAATTGGTCATACACCATGGCACTGTCTTTTTTCTCAGCTTTAAGCTTTTGTGCCGTGACAGTGCAGGCGATATCACCACAGCCAGGTTTAACATCTAAGGTCAGCACCAGTTTTTTGTTGTCGGAAGACACCAGATAACCTTGTACATCCAGTGGTAAATCAGTGACTTGTTGTGCCTCACCGCCACCCAGTGGCAAACGCCACAGCTGAGTTGTGCCGCTGCGGTCAGTTAAAAAATATAAGCTTGAGTCGTCGCTGCTGAATTTAACCGAATGTTCTCTGCTATCACTTTCGGTCAGGCGTTTGACTTTATTACCGTCGGATAAATCCATCAGGTATAAATCAGCTGTGCTGTCGGCTGGTGCTAAACCACCATTTTTCTGGCCATAGACCAGATAACGGCCGTCTGAGGACAACACCACATCATAAAGTTTATTCAGTTTATTTAAGTGTTCGACGGTTAAAGGCGATTTGGCCTGGGCTGCGCCGCTTAATAATGCAGCGACTAAAATTCCCCATGCTTTCATATGATTATTTCTCCCTGAAACAACGCGCCGGCCCTGACAACGCAGGAGCAGGCGCGCTGAATATCGTTATGCCCCATCAGGCGACGCGCATTGTCACCTCGGGTACTTGTTATGGAACGCGGATTTTTATCTTCAGGCTTTAGCGTCCAGCTCGCCGATCTTCACTTTCCAGATCGCAGGTCCTTGTTTATGCACGTTATTGCCCTGACTGTCAACGGCCACTGTCACCGGCATGTCCACCACATCAAACTCATAAATTGCTTCCATGCCTAAATCGGCAAAAGCAACCACACGGGCTTGTTTGATGGCTTTGGACACCAGATAAGCTGCACCGCCCACCGCCATCAGATACACAGCTTTATGCTGGCGAATGCTCTCGACAGTTTCATCACCACGTTCTGATTTACCAATCATGCCAAGCAGACCGGT
>FWPV01000743.1_pt1 | contig 40328 bp, 11 predicted proteins | sample 2228371 | NCBI WGS metagenome assembly FWPV01 (sample SAMEA103939776, study PRJEB20133) | metagenome
AACGCTCAATAAATTGAGCTACTACAAACGGCTCCAAACAACCTTTATTATCTTATGGGTAATGATAAGCTTTGGGAAAGGGAGACTTTTCTGATTTCCTCTTTTTCAAATTGGTTGGAGTATTGTATAAATAATTTTTAAAACGGTATTAGATAGACTATAATTTGCAATAGGTTTGTATTAGCCTTATTCATCGGATATTATTTAATGATACTCAATAAATTGAGCCACTACAAACGATATATCTTATAAATGTTAATAATACAGTAAATTGTAGACGAAATCTTTATGCTTGGCAGAATTTTCCCTTGCACTTTTGAATTATTTGTATATAATAAATCAATGAAGGTTATCCTTACAAGAATTACTGATACTTTAATACAAACAAATCAGCGGGGCATATCCCTACAAAACATTATATCTATTGTCATAAGATAATTATACTATTTTTAATTATCATTTATTATAAAATCCCTCTAAATCTCCCTTTGGTAAAAGGGACTTTCATAATTTCTTCTTTTCAAAGGGATTAGGAGATTGCATAAACAATTTTTTAAAACGGTATTATACCAAAAATTAAAAACATAAGAAGGTGAGATTTAAAATATGAGATATTTAATTATTGTTTTTTCAGCTATTTGCATTGTAATATTTACCAGCTGTGGCAGCGATGAAACAGCACCAGAAATTACCACTGGAACAGTTTCAGGAATTGTTAATTTTGTGGGACAACCTCCGGAAGGGGTTATTCAGGTTGAGGTATCAATATTTTCTCAACTTGATGAGAAAGGCAGACCAACAGGACCACCGGATCATTATTCGGAATATTTTAAACAATTCACTGGAAAAGTGCCTTATAAAATAACAGGTGTATCATTTGGAACTTATAAGCTGGCAGCTGTAGGATATAAAAGCCCTGATTGGGAACCGGGAACACCGCAGATAATACTGGGCATGTATGGCTTTTCTCCTCCGGATGATATGGTGCCTGATAGTTTTACCGTTAGTAAAGAAAATCCCGAAGTAACCGGGATAGACATTGTAGCTGATTATTCGCTAATAAAAAGATGATATACGTTTTTTTAATCCTATTCTTTTATATACCATTTTTTGTTAACGGAAATATAATAGAAATACCCGAGATCATCGTCAGTGCTAGCAGAACAGAACAAACGGCAAAAACAGCAGTAACAACAGTAAACGTAATATCTGAGTCAGATATAAATAGAACCAGTGTTAGGTCATTTGACCAGATCATAGAATCTATTTCTGGGATCACAATAAACAGGTCTGCTGGTATAGCAACGAATTCCATAAGCATACGTGGGTCATCAGACGTTCTCGGTGGTGGTGTTGGTAACAGGACACTGTTATTAATTGATGGTCGTCCTGCAATTACAGCAGATACTGGAGGTGAAAATTGGAGCTTAATTCCTCTGGATATTATCGAAAGAGTTGAAGTGGTAAAAGGTGCTTTATCACCACTTTATGGCTCAAATGCCATGGGTGGAATAATCAACATAATTACAAAATCACCTTCCATAGATAGAAAGATAAATTTCAATATAAGCGGAGGCTATTTCGAAAGGCCTCCAAAATGGATGCGATATACCGATAAAAGAAGCTACTTCGGCGATATTGGATTAACTCATTCCAGCACATACAAAAAAGTTGGCTATATTTACAGTCTAGGCGGAAGTATGTCTGATGGACATCGCCAAAATACTGATTTTTCACTATATAACGCATACGGTAAAATACAATATCACGATCCAAAGAATATTAAACTCAACCTATCATTAGCCAGAACATCCATGGAGCGAGGTTATCCATATCCTTGGCTGATAGACAATAATCCGCCTTATGTCCATCCTTTGAAGATTGCTAAATCAAAAACAAATGATCGCCAAGAAAAGCAATTATGGAATATAGACCTTTCATTAAAGTCAATAATCAGTGCACAAACGAAATTTGCTTCTAGTTTTTATTACTTTGGAAACTATTCGAAATCTGTTTTTAATCCTGATAACCTTATAGACGATGACCGTCCTTACCTGTTTTTTTCGGATTCTGATGCAAAAAAGATAGGCGGGATAGTTCAAATGGATGTATATCTTCCAATTAATTATCTAATATTTGGACTTGATGTTCAGCTAGATTCTGTAGATTCCAATCCACCGGAGCTTATGTTTGGAAAACATAGATCTAAGAATTTAGCAGGATTTATTCAAGACAAGCTCAATTTTAATGAATCAACTGAGCTTCTCTTAGGAATGAGATATGATTACCGTAATATTGATGATTTAAGCGGTGAAGGGCAATTAAATCCAAAACTAGGTCTATCATACATGATAGATGACAATACATCTCTTCGTCTTTCAGTTGGGCAGGCATTTCGGTCACCATCTCTAGCTGAATTATATATAAGGCAGGAAATAAATTCAGGAATAAAATTCATTGAAAATCCTCAACTCAAAGCTGAAAAGCTAAAGTTTTATGCAGAAGCAGGCATAAGAAAGATTTTTCTCAAATTATTTGAGAATGATACTTCAATATTTTTATATAAATACTCAGATATGATAGTCTGGCAAAGTTTGAGCGAAGGCGAATATCAAGTAACAAATTTAAATAGATCAATGATCAGAGGACTTGAAACTAGCATAAAGTTCAATTGTCAGAATTTGTATATTTCTACCAACTATACATTCACAGATGCTTTAGATCAGACAAATAACAGGGAAAATGATACATTACCATATAAGCCTAAACACACAGCTTATATATCACTGAATTTTTTAATAAAACATTTAGAATCTAACTTATCAATTAAGTATGTTAGCGATATTGAGGAAGCAATGTTTTATCCTAATGATGCACCAAAGGCATTTTACGTAATAAACACAAAAGCTTCTTATTATATAAAGGATGGTCTATATCTATCATTTTCCATTAATAACTTGCTAGACCATCAATATGAAGAAATGGCACGTTATCGCATGCCTGGAAGGTCTTACTTTTTTAAGTTATCTTATACCACCTTATAATTATCATTTATTATAAAATCCCTCTAAATCTCCCTCTGGGAAAGGGAGACTTTCCTGATTTTGCCTTTTTCAAAGGGGGTTATGAGATTGTATAAACAATTTTTTAAAACGGTATTAGGTGGTTTTCTATGTTAGCTTGAAAAATGAAGAATGGTTAATATTTGTATCATTAAACGTTGTTACTTTTCCTATCCACTGATAGATTTTGCAGGAGTAATAATCAATTTTACATCAGTGCCTTTTGGCGGAATCACCTGGGTATTTGCTATATAAACTGTATCATCAGCACCACCAGGAAGAGGATTATCAATTATAGTATCAGGATCACGATAAGTTGATATCAATGTTCCGGTAGCTTGTGACATGAATATTCCATTATTCATCCTGGAACCAGTGAAAATCCAATCTGTATGTTCCATTGATTTCTGTTTCACACGGTCAAAGATCAGGTCTTCTGCTCGATGGCGTTTAGTTACGCCATCGATGCTCCATTCAACCCATATTGTAACCTTATCACCTTTTGGAGTTATTGGGTCTCCTTGATAACGTGCCCCTTCCTTATATTCAAGACCTAACAATATCAAGGCTGTTTGAAGATGAATCGGTTCAACATCAATAACAAGAACACTTTCATGAAGCTTTCCGATCCTGGTGCATGCAAGAACTTCAATAAGCCCAGCATTCATATTAACCTTGCCATACATTGTTACGGTCTTTTTATTGAGGTCTAAATCAATTTTTCCCAACTTATATATTCCATCACCTACTTGAACTATCCCTGGGATAGCAGGAACAGTGCCTCCGACAACATTAATTACTCCAAACATAGTATTATTATATTTACTAGCTTCCTGAATTGCATTTGATGGATCAATGACTGCATAAATTTTATGTTCACCAGACCCTCTGGCTTCCCAGGTGATTGATACTTCTTTTACCTCATCACCAGCAAATGGAGTAATCTCAGAAGTTCCTATCAAAACACCAGCACTATTCGGATCACCATCATAAAAATTCACTTTAACTTTTTCCAGAGCAATTTTAGTAAAATTAGCTACTCCTGCCTTTATTACAACTTTTTCTCCTTCTTTAACATCGGTTTTTGAGAAATATATGCCCTGTTGCGTAAAACCAAGATCAGGAATAGCGGACTGTGGCAAGGATCTTGTCAGGAACATAATAGCAAATGCCGTTGTCATCATATCACCACGTTCTTTACCCCATGCAACGACCTCTGTTGAGATTTGCCCAGCTGTTCCTGCTGTATATATGGGAGTATCAGCTATCCAGCTACCATCCTTTTTTTGCTTACTGACCAGAAAACTCGCTATTTCATTATACCAATCATGATCACCGATTTTTTCCTGTCTTGGAGGAATATCCATGGCTCTTTGAATAGCTAATAGATAATAGTAATGCCAATAAAATGATCCTGGGTTACGAGCTACTGTATAATACTTTTTAAGCCATTCAATACCGCGCTTTATAGATTCGCTATCTGGGGATACACCTGCTGCCTTAAGACCCATTATAGCAGTTGCAGTCATGCTTCCATAAGAATCAACAGCAAAAGGACCCAAATCTCCACCGCTATAATTCCATCCACCATCAGGACGTTGCAAACCTGTAAGCCAGGCAACGACTTTAGTCCATGTTTCTACAGGGATATCAACTCCCCATTGCTTGGCAGCGTAAAGACCTAAAATAACATAATGAAGATGAGCCACATCTGCTCCCATTCCACCATAGCCCCAGCCACCATCTTTTGTCTGAGATTTAATCAATTTTTTAGTGGCAAAATCAACTGCTTCCATATATTTCTCCTTGTCACCTGTGCTGGTTAATGCAAGTATAAATACAGAGTAATCATAAGCATCAGTCCATTCTTTCCACGGCACCGGGGTTTTATTAAACAGATGATCGATACCTTTAACTATTGATGGATCGGACTGAGGAACACCAGCATTAAGCAATGCAGCAACGACAAGGGATGTCATTCCAGGACCTATCTCAGCTAACCATCCACCGGGCATAGTTTCATCAGGAGCCCTTTTAGGCTCAATATTTTCTAAGTTTGCACCGCATATAACGCATTTGCCATAAGCCATTGCTGAATACATAAAGTTATCATGACCATTTGGACAGGTAACATAAAATTCTCCTTGTTGAGACTTGAGCCACTCTACACCTTTTTTTATCGATTCCTTTATTTGTTCCTCTGTTACTTTGGGTCCTGTCCATTTCTTACCCATTATCGCCCTTATTGCGGTATTATTATTCTCATTGGATTCCTTTATCATATTATTAGGATCAACTATTACATATATTTTAGCTTCTCCTCCAGGTGCTCTCCATTTTACCTGAGTTTTGCCTACCGCTCCTGCTTTTAATCCCAGAAGAACAGCATCTGTCCCTATCTGTAGCCCACCTTCGTTTGGATTTCCTTCAACGAACCTTATTTCAATATCCTGCGTTATATCTTCAGTCCCTTTATTGCTCACCAACGCAGTTATAGTAACAGCATCACCTTCTACAGGCATTTTTTCTGAAAATGTAATATTTTTCGGATCTATAAAAAGATCAACAGCTCCAAAAACAAAATGAGCTATTGATGAAAACATCAATACAACTAGAACAGTTAATATATGCAAATGTCTTTCCATATTCATTGCCTCCAACATACAATTAAGAATTTAGTTTTGGAACTTGTATTTAAATAAGTATAACATATAAATAATTCAATATAAAGGTTTATAAAAATTAATCTCTATGTAGGTTGGGTTGAAAACCTTCCATATTGAATCTTTTTCTTTGTTGGGTTTTGTCCCTAAACTATAAACTACGTATTTCATATAATCATTTAACTTGCTTTTCCGATAGTAAGCTTGACAATCGCACCATTAGCTCCTATAGCTATCAAATTATTATCATCTATACGCTTGATACAATACAGATCATTATCAGTTCCAGAATTCTCATGAAGCCATGTTGAACCGCCATCATTCGTATAAAGTATTAAGCCTTTCTCTCCAACAATCCAGCCTTCATTCTCATTAACGAAAAATACAGAATAAAGGTTTTCATTCACATTACTTTTTCTTGACGACCATGTCGCACCGCTATTTGTTGTGCGAAGAATTATACCATAATTTCCTACTGCCCACCCTTTGTATATATCTGTAAAGTACAACCCATTCAGATCATAACCACTATTACTAGATTGCGGTATCCAAGTAACCCCTGCATCATTCGTAAATAGTATTGTCCCCCAGGAACCTACGACCCATGCCATGCGATCGTTTACAAATTGTATTTTATTAAGGAATGCAGGATTACCACTTTCTTGATCCACCCAAACGGGTCCTCCATCAGGGTTATGTAAGATGGCACCATACTTACCAACAGCCCATCCTTCACTGGATAATGGAAAGAAGGCATGCCTTAATTCATAATTAATCTTTATTGCATTAAGTTCTTCATCTTGCACTGTCATCATTGGTTTTGGAGCACCTGTTTGAATTCTCCATGATTCACCGCCATTGCTAGTTGTTAAGACTGTTGCATCCTGTGCCATTATCCAACCAAGTTTCGGCGAGATAAAATGAACTGCGATTAAGGGTATATTAACAGGGCTTTGTTGCTTAACCCATGTTGTTCCGCCATCACCTGTATGTAAGATCGTTCCTTCATCTCCAACAATCCACCCTTCATTACTATTAATAAAAAATACCTCACGAAGTCTCACATTTACAGGTGAATCTATCTTTTTCCAGGTTGCATCTGAAACAAGCTTAATTTCTTCAGTCTCTTCAACAAAAATCTTTTTGGGTGAATATTGAGAGATTATAGGAATCTTATATTCTACAGCTACCCCGTTATCACCAACCGCAATAAGCTTATCCTGAGCAACGCTAATATCACGTAGATTTTCTTTTGTTCCACTTTCATATTTTTTCCATGTTTTACCACCGTCTTCAGTAATAATCATAGTCCCTTGATCGCCAACTGCTAATCCTATCATTGGACTTGCAAAGTATATTTTCCTTAAGCTTACATCTGTTGTGCTATCTTGTGGCACCCATGTCTTACCACCATCGGAAGTATGGACAATTTCACCATATTGTCCGCATATCCAACCTGTTTTGTTATCAATAAAATGCACAGAGTATAATTCACTATATGTTCCGGGTAGTTGATTTTCCCATGTCATGCCACCATCTGTAGTATGTAGCACTATACCAGGCCATCCGACAGCCCATCCTTCATCTGCTGAAACAAAGCACAGAGCATAGAGAGATTCAAAATTAAGCCCGCGCTGTTCTATCCAGTGTTTACCACCATCATTAGTATAAAATATACCACCCATATCACCAACAGCCCAACCGCGTTCTTTATTCAAAAATTGGACATCATGCAGACCAAGCCAATCATAACCTTTTTGAATTGTCCATTTTTCGCCATCTTCGGTGTGCAATATATAACCAGCATCACCAATAGCCCATGCCTCATTATCGCTGATAGCAAAAACCTTATTAAGTCCTGCCACTGTCCCACTTTCCTGACGTTCCCAGCTTTTGCCAGAATCTTCGGTACGGAATATTGCACCTCTATGACCAACTGCCCATCCTTTCCCTGTAGGTGATACATCAACTCCGGCTAATCGTTCTCCAGTGCTTTCTGCTTTGATATTCCAGCTTTTTCCACCGTCTTTTGAATTAATTATCGTTCCATTTATACCAACCGCCCAGACATTTTTTGCATCAATTGCATATATACCGATCAAATCATTAAGCGTGCCTGTGTTCTGCAAATTCCATGTTTCACCACCATCATTGGTATGTGTGATCGCTCCACCCTGCGCTGTTGCCCATCCTGTTTTTTTATCAATAAAGAATACACGACGAACTGCATAATGCTGATCAGGAATCTTTCCATCTAATGGTTTCCAGGTTTTTCCAAAATTATTAGTGGAAAATATGCTTGCTCCGGTTCCAACAGCCCAACCTACGCTACCATCTTTGGAAAATTGGACATCTAAAAGACTATGCACAGTATCGACTCTCTGCATTTCCCAATTTTTACCACCATCAGTCGTCTTTAAAGTTAAGCCCATCTCCGCAGTTATTAATCCCTCGCGATTATTTATAAAGTAAACACTGTTTAATGCTTCTCCAAGACCGGAAAATTGAAACTTCCACGTCTTACCACCATCTGGAGTATAAAACAAAGCACCTGCTTCACCAACGACCCATCCATTATATTTATCTACAAAATGAAGGTCCATTAAATTTCCTTTTGTGATTACCTGTTTTCTCCAATTTCTTCCATCTATAGTGTTTAATACAGTGCCTTTATCTCCAACGATCCATGCCTCTTTATCACTAACAAACTGCATTCTATTCAAATTAACATCTGTGCCACTATTCTGGGTTTCCCAATTTTTGCCTCCATCGCTAGTATGGATTATTGTGCCTTTATCTCCTATGACCCAACCATTATTCGCATCAGTGAAGCATATATCGTTAAAATTAACTTTCCAATCAGCTTCTTTAATAACTTCAGATTTAACTGGTAAACCTTCCTTCTTAAAAAGCATATCCTTAAAACCACAACCACTGATAATAAAAGAAATAATGGCTAATATTATTAACCTCTTCATTGTATATAACCTCCAGTTTTACTCCTGATATTATTTTTTTTACAAAGAATTGTTCCAATCATATCAAAAATAAAGACTTATATATAATCTGTAGGTTTAATTCGATTTCAGCAAAATTATAGATCTCAATATTAAATTAATTTATAAGTGCAAGTAATATGCCCAATATTAAAAATATAAAACAAGCTTTAGAATTAAGAAAAGAAAAGGAACTTGCAAAATATTTAGATTTTAAAGGAAGGTTATATGCTCCAAAAAGAAATATCTATGCACTATTTGGTGCAAATATTGCAATTATGGCAAAAAACTATAAATATGATGATCCAGAATCATCCAGCCATACAGTTTTTTCACCAAATAGCTGTTCTACTTCAAAGATAAAGGAGTCTGCAGAAGAAACTTTAATATCAGGATTTGTTTGAATTACAATCTCTTTAAATTTTGGAGTTGTAAGATGTAAGAAAAGTGAGCATTCACCTTTATTTTTCAGGCAAATGTTCTTTAGGGAATGGAAAACAGATGTATCTGATATATCCAGAGGTATATTCACATGGATGGATTTAATTTTTCTTTCTTTAAGCTCATCAATTAATGCTAATTCATTTACACGAATGCAAACATTTTCATTATCAGCTACTTGATTTTTGCTAACTACTCCCTTTACCCAGACTATATTATTTTCCTTTAGTTTTTCAGAACATTCAGTAAGTGTCTCGGAAAAAATAACTAACTCAACAGTTCCTTCAAGATCGTCAAGAGTAACAAAAGCCATCTGTTTTTCATTTCTGGTTATACGTCTGCGAATGCTGGAAATCATGCCGATCAATGTCACAGGACATCCATTTTCAAAATTGCATAATTTAGAACTGGATGCATTTGAATATTTATTTATTATGCCAGAAAATCTGGTAAGAGGATGCCCGGATATGTAAAACCCAAGCATTTCTTTTTCCATTGCCAGTATCTGGCTATCAGGAATCTTTGGAACATCTGGTAAGCTATTTATTGCAGTTGATACAACATTGAACGTATCAAAAAGAGATACCTGACCGGATAGCTTATCTTTCTGCACTTTTTGTCCCGATTGCATTGCGGTATCTAACACTGCCAGGAGTTGTGCCCTATGCCCTCCACAGGAGTCAAAAGCACCACACTTTATAAGGCTTTCAATACATTTCCTATTAACTGCTCTAAGATCAACTCTCTCACAGAAATTAAATATAGAATGAAAAGGACCTTTTTCTTCTCTAGCAGAAATAATAGATTCTATTGCTGAATCACCAACATTTTTTATGGCGCCGAGGCCGAATCTGATACTATTACCATGAACAGTAAAATTTGCATAACTTTCATTAATATCTGGAGGAAGTATTTCTATGCCCATTTTTTGAGATTCTTTGATATATTTAACAACTTCTGCAGAGTTATCTTTTTCCCTCGTCATTCCAGCAGCCATAAACTCAACAGGATAATGGGCTTTAAGGTAAGCAGTCTGATATGTAATTAGCGCATATACTGTTGTATGTGATTGATTAAACCCATAACCAGCAAAAGGGATCAATTGTTCAAAAACAGATTGTGCAATTTCTTCAGAAATACCTTTTGCACGTGCACCTTCAAGGAAAGGGATTCTCTGTCTTTCTAATTCTTCAGGAATTTTCTTTCCCATTGCTCTTCGTAATAGGTCTGCTTGACCGAGCGTAAATCCTGCGATCTCACGACCTATCTTCATAACCTGTTCCTGATAAATTATTGTCCCGAAAGTATCCTTAAGTATCGGTTCAAGGAGTGGATGAAGATATTCGATAGGTATTGTTCCCTGTTTTCTACCTACATATTCATCAAGCATTCCACTTTCGATCGGACCGGGGCGATATAGGCTGACTATGGGTATAAGCTCTTCAAAGGTTCTTGGTTGAAGTCTTAATAAAAGGTCGACCATACCTTGACCACCCAGTTGAAATATGCCCAGAGTCCGTGCTTGACAGAGAAGATCATAGGTTGCTTTATCATCTAATGGAATTTTATCAAGGTCTATCTTAACATTATGATTTTCCTCAATCAGCTTAATCGCATTCTCAATCATAGTAAGCGCATCAAGACCGAGTATGTCAAATTTATTTATACCGATTTTTTCAAGAATCATTTTATCATATTGAACAACGATTTCATCATTACCGGTCTTAAATAAAGGAACATATTTAGAAGCTTTATCATTGAAAATAACAACCCCAGCAGCATGAACAGAAGCATTTCTAGCCATTCCCTCAAGTGATCTGGCAATCCTGAAAAGCTTTCCGATCTCCTTATTTTCAGTCATATTTTTCAGTTCTGGGACTGATTCAACTGCCTTATCAAGGGTGATGCCAAGCTCATTAGGTATTAATTTGGCAATTTTATCCACCTCACTGAGGGGCATACCCAAAGCTCTGCCTACATCCCTGATAACAGCTCTTGCTGTCATTCTATTAAACGTTATTATCTGCGCAACTCGATCTTTTCCGAATCTATCAATTATATATTTAACTACCTCTCCGCGGCGATCGGCATCGAAATCAAGATCGAAATCCGGAGGTGTTACCCTTTCAAGGTTAAGGAACCTTTCAAATACCAACCCATGCCTTATAGGATCAATATTAGTTATACCTATAGCATAAGCAACAAGACTAGCAGCACCAGAACCACGACCAGGACCAACCCTGATCCCATGACTCCGTGCAAACTGAACAATATCCCTTGCATATAAAAAGAAAGGAGCAAATCCTGTCTTCTTTATGACGCTCAACTCATATTGCAATCTCTCTTCGATTTCACTTGTTATCTGACTATAACGTTCAGGTAAGCCTTTTCTGCAAAGAAATTCTATATATTCATCAGCATTACTAAAGCCTTGAGGCAGATCATAATCTGGTATAAGCACTGAATCTGATAGGGGTTTGAACTGGCATTTCTCAGCTATTTCAACAGTATTCTTAATGGCTTCAGAATAATCAAGAAATAGCTTTTTCATTTCCTCTGGAGATCGAAAATAAAATTCATCTGTCCCGAACTTCAATCTATCCTGATCATTAATTGTTTTTCCTGTTTGTATAGCAAGCATTACTTCGTGAGCTTCGGAGTCGGCTTTAGACAAATAATGGCAATCATTAGTGGCAACAAGAGGAATATTTAATTCTTTAGCAAGCTTTATTATATCCGGAATTACTTTTTTTTCTTTGGGTAGTGAATGATATTGTAATTCAAGATAAAAATTTCCAGAGCCAAATATATCATTGAGTTCAGAAGCAGATTTTTTTGCCTGCTGTATCTGATCTTCAATCAAGAGTGCTGGAACTTCTCCCTGTATGCAAGCACTCAGAGCTATTAAGCCATCATGATATTCCCATAATAGCTCTTTATCAATTCTCATTCTATAATAAAAACCTTCAATATACCCTCTTGAAACAAGTTCAATTAAATTTTTATAGCCTGTTTCATCTTTCACAAGCAAAACTAGGTGATAAGTATCCTTTTGGTTATTTTTATCAAAACGACTGCCTGGTGATAGATAAACTTCGCAACCGATTATAGGTTTTACATTATTTTTTTTAGCCTCCTGACAAAACTCTATTGCACCGAACATATTCCCATGATCAGTAATTGCAATAGCAGGCATACCCATATCTGCAGCAGCTTTAGCAAGATCACCAGTTCGCAAAGCTCCATCCAAAAGGCTATACTCGCTATGGTTATGTAAATGAATAAAATCTGATTTGAGCATACTTTGAATTAATAATTTTTGACAAAAAAAAGCGGCTGTAAAAACAACCGCTTAATTTCTGAGGCATCAAAAACCGTGGGAAAGAAAATAAATTATTTAGAAGACATCCAGATAATCGAGCCAACAAGCGCAATAGCTATTGCTGCAACTCTGGATCTTGGATCTGAAACATATTTTGGTTTTTCTGGTTTGGCAGCCATTTTCTCTTCAGCTTTTTTGATCTTTTCTTTCATTTCCATATTTGCTTTCTCAAGTTTGCTAATTTCTTCTTGAGTTTGTTTCAGTTTCCATTCCATCTCAGCTATACGCGCTTCTTTTTCTGCTATTCTAGCATCTCTCTCTTTCAGAGCTTCTCCCAATTCATCTTTACGTGCTGCTGTTGATTTGGCAGCAACTCTCATATCTTCTAACTGTGCTTCAAGCTCTGCTTGGGCTTCAAGTTTTCCATTTAGTTCATTAATTCTTGCTTCTAAAGAATTTATTACATCATCTTTTTCTTTCAGAGCAGCCGCAAGTTCTCTACTTCTGGCTAAGCAATCTTCATATTCTTTTCTAACCTGATCAAGCTCTTTTTGTAACTCAGCCAACTTCAAAGCTGTCTCATCAACTACAGTTTTCTTTGCCTCAACTTCTTTTTCTACCTCTTTGACTATTTTCTTTGCATCTTCAACAGGGATATATATAACTGTGCCAATAGGTATTCTTCTTTCATTCTTTATTTTATTCATCTCGGCAATATATTTCCATTTCAATGGATCCTTATAATACTCCTGAGCAAGGTTCCAAAGAACGTCACCTTTTTTCATAGTAACAGTTGCCAAGACTTCAAAATCAACTTCCTCTTTCTTAAGCTGTGCAAGCAAGCTTCCAACATAAATTAAACCTGTCATCATGACACAGATTATAGCAATCATGATCGCTCTGGTCATTCTTAATTGTTTAGTTAAATAAATCACTTTAAATCAACTCCTTTTCCAGTTGCACAGATCGACTCCGTGGGTATTAAATACCTAGCATATTAGAAGCTCGCGCATATTGAGACATAATGCACATCTGGTTCCAAGCCATCTCTTTTTATAGAGTAAGCATAATCTATTGCTACATTGGACATTCGTATACCAATACCAGCGGAAAATTCTTTTTCACTGGTAAAACCAAGCCTGAAACCAACCAAGTCAGCAGCCCAATATTCTGCCCCTATATGCATCGTAGCTGTTCTTCCTTTAAGATCGACAAATGATTTACCGAGATCAACAGCCAATAATAAATCATCTTCAGGAAGTAGCCTTACTGCAGTACCCACTTTCAGTTGAACTGGTACAGAAGCGTCAGCAATTTTTCCAAGAATGTTTTGAACAGATAAGCCAACTGTTATAGGTTCTACAGGAGTTGCAAGAGCCCCTATATCTAGCCCACCAAATCCCATTTTTGTTTCATCTGATTCAGGATCAATCTTTTGATGCAATACTTTAATACCTGCACCTAATCGCACAGGCTTAAACATAGCACCATAAGAAAACAAGAATGCATTCTCAGAGCTTGTAAATGATCCTTGAGCTACATTAGTGCTGCTATATCGCTGTATACCTGAAACTCCAGCATTTATCCAACCAATACCAAACGAACCAATACCTTTTACACTGCTTGCTAACGCAAGGAAATTATGTTTACGATCCAACATATCACCTGCGCTATACATGCTAGCAAAAGAGGCAGATTCAACCCTAGTCAATCCAGCAACATTCCAGAATGTTGCGCTTGCATCATCTACAACTGCGGTAGAAGCACCGCCCATTGCCAAAAACCTGGCACCTACACCCATCCTTAGATAAGATGCAGCATTTATAATGTCATCTTCTGCAGCAAAAGAGATACTGGATAAGATCAGCAGAAGAGACATCGCTCCTATTATTAGCCATCCTTCTTTCCCACGAATCATTAATAAACCTCCTCTTATTGAAGCCGCATTGGAGTTAATAATGAGTGGAAGGAAATATCCTTCCACTCATCGATATTTATCTCACTAGAGCGATCTTCACGATCTCAGACTTTGTTTCGCTGTCAGTCTTCACTACTATATGGCAGAAGTAAACACCATTTGCAAGTGGTCTACCGCTACCAGCGTCAGTTGTTCCATCCCACTTGAATTCCACAGCTTCTCCAGCTTCTCTTATTTCATCTTCTGCAATGGTCGCTACCAATGTCGCTGTGAAATCATATATGTTTATCGTGACTTTAGATCTCTTGCTTAATCCAAATGTTATCGTTGTGCTATCACCAGCAAATGGGTTCGGATAGTTGTGAGCTTTGACAACTTCAAGAACATCGCCCTCAACCATGAACTTAACTTCCGCTGTTGCCTCATTACCAGCGACATCTTTCAAGGTAACTTTCAATGTGTGTGAACCATACCCTAGTTTGACTTCATAGGAAGCCTCACCAGCACTTACAACCTTTGTTTCACCTGCTTTTGCCGGTGCCATAGCTGTTGCTACTATTGGCTTATCATCAACCTTTACGCTGATTGATGTTAGGTCAACACCTGAACCTTCATCAGCATAACTTATCTTGATGACCGGTCTTACACCAACAACAGAATCTTGTTTCGGTGAGATAACTGTGACTGTTGGTGGTGTGCTATCAGCAACTGAGAATTTCCATGTTGCATCAGCAGTATTACCTAGCATATCAGCAACAACTAATCTGACTGTATGTTCACCATAACCAAGTGACTTTGCAGTATAGCTAGCAGCTGAATCCGTTGCATTAACAGGAACTATTGCTCCATCAAGCCACATCTTCACTGAATCAGGATTCACACCAGAACCATCATCAGATAGCTTTGCAGAGATTTGAACACCTTTAGCAGCATCTGCTTCGGAAACAGTTCCTGTAGGTGCTGTTCCTGTTATCTTCGGCGCTGTTGTTTCAAGGCTGAATGTTGAATCACCAGTGGCAATATTTCCAGCCATATCAGCAACCTGAACAGATACTTTATATGTTATACCTTTCTCCAACGGAGTTAGGATAGCATAGCTTACCTGATTCGCTGCCGCACTTGCTGGCAATACCTGACCATTAAGTGATAGCACCACGCTTCTTACATCAATTCCAGAACCATTGCCATCATTGTAGGTTGCCTTCAACACTGGCGTAGCAGTATTGACTTCATCCTTCGGTTCTACCGAGACTATTGTCGGTGGTGTTGTCTCAACTGTGAATGTCCAGCTCTGGCTTGCGACATTACCGAATTTATCAGCTACTTCTACATACACTGTGTGTTCACCGCGTTTTAGACCAGTTGCCTGATAGCTAATTCCAGACGCTGACGGTGTTGCTGCAACTACAGTTCCATCAAGTTTCATTAATGCAGTGGACTGGTCAATACCTGAACCTGCATCACTGTAGTTAGCCGATAGAGCAACATTCACTGTTTGAACAGTGCCTGTCGGACTCATACCACTTATTGTAGGTCTTGTGCCTTCCAGACTGAATGTTGTTGAAGTACTTGCCTCGTTCCCTGCCTTATCAGCAACCTTGATTGCTGCTGTGTAGTTTACGTTCGGCTTAAGTGGCTCTTTAACAGCATAGCTTACTCCAGAACCGGTTACCGTCGCATTCACAACTTCACCATTTATTGTAACAACTACGCTGTTCACATCAATACCAGTACCAGTATCGCTATACTTCGCTGAGATTATTGGCATATCGTTGTTAATCGTTCCACTTGGTGCAACATCAGTAATTGTTGGTGCAACTTCTTCGATACTGAATTCCCATGAGTGGTTAGCAATATTACCAGCAACATCAGCTACTGTAAGTTCTGCAAGATGTTTGCCCTTAGCCATAACATCAGCAGGTTTGTAGCTTACTGAATTTGCAGTAACCTGAGCTTCAACAGCTTTCTTATCCACAACAAGCTTTACAGATGATTTATCAATTCCAGTGCCTGCATCAGCGAATTTAGCTGTAATTGCTGGCGTTCCAGTTTGATCAACACCTGTAGGAGTTGTATCTGTTATGCTTGGAGCTTCAGTCTCAAGTGAGAATGTCCATACCTGTTCAGAAGCAGAACCTGCTGTATCTTTTACAGATACTTTCACAGTATATGTTACACCAGCCTTCAACGGGCTTGTCGGTGTATAGCTTACACTTGATGCGCTAACTGTTGCATTTGTAAGAACCGCACCATTCAGAGTAAGCGTTACACTGCTAAGGTCTATTCCAGATGGATCACTGTATGCTGCGCTAATTGTCGGTGTAGCATCTTTCACACCATCACCAACCGGGCTCATATCACTGATTGCAGGACCATCAACCTCTTGCACACCAAACGATGCACGTGTTACTGTCTCATTGCCTGCATAGTCAACTGACACGACCTTGATTTCATTGGAACGTGCAGCTTCACCTTTTGCAAATGTATATTCTAGTGTTGTATTGCTTATAGGACCTTGCTTTTCAGCAACAACCTTACCATTGATAACCAGTTTTACATTTGCAATACCACTGGAATCATCCGTAACTGTAGCAGAAACTGTTGCTGCTTCATCATCAGCTCTGACACCCTGTGGCACATTCATGCTGACAACCGGACCACGTGTATCTGCAACCAATTGTCTTGTAAAGAATTGGTCAACGGAAGAATAACTGTTCTTTGTGCTTAATCCATCCACCACTCTTGGTGAACCATTGCCAAGATTATCAACCAGGAATGTTCCAGCATAGTAGCCAGTGAAGGAATCGCTTGCTGTTATATTCTGGATATCTTTCTCATAGTAATCCTGGACGCGAACCCTGATAATATCACCATCAGCATTAACACTGACAAATCCATCAGTAGTTCCGTTCCATTTCATGAGATAGACATAAGTTAGATCCTCATACAGATACACAGCGTTTTCATTATGATAGTCACTGACCGTTGGATTCGGTTTGCTAGCGTAGAACACTACCTCATAAGTATCGCCATCAGCTATCTGACCAGTTTGGATTGTATAGCTTACTCTCCAGGCTTTATGTCTTTCGGCTGAAGCACCATCTTTAATACCGATCCAGGTTTCATTATCAATACCATCTGGTGTATAGTCATCAGCAAACTCAATTATAGGTCTGCTGGTTACCTGTAGCACCTTTCTCTGGTAGTTAATGATATTACCTTGATCAATGGTCCTTAGCGGTGTATTAGCTGTTCCAACAGGTGAATCCATAGAGACCAGATGCTTGAACACATCCACGAATATGTTATTCTGTAGCATTGCTGCATTCAGTCCAACGCCTTCGTCTACTATAGTAATAGAAGCAACTGCTCCTTCAGGTGACTTGAAGAACCTTACACCGTCGCGCTGTGCAGCATGTGTTACAACCATCGGTGGTGTTGTATCAATATAGAATCTAACAGTTGTTTCCAGCATCATCCAGTTGGCTTCATTAACTGCATCAGACTTATCCCATGCCTCTATCTTCAGAGTATGTAGCCCTTCAGTCAATGATAATCCATTTGGCACCATGAATACATAAGAACGATCATTATCTTCAGCTGGAACTGTTGTGATTCTTCTTACACGTCCCGATGGGTTCACACCTTCAAGACCTACTGAGAAGAGTCCACCATCAATATAGACCCTTATGCTATTTTCATCTATACCACTTGGGTCAACTATTCTGAAGGCTACTCTTCCACCGGCTAGTGATCTCAGATAGCTTAGTCCTGGGTCAGCTGGATACTGGAATGCAGCATTCTGATTTGCATCATAGAATGTTACATCATCAATTCTGCCAAGTGCCTTTTCCAGAACGATACTAAAGATCGTATGTGGAACGATATTACCATCATCATTCATTGAACCAAAAGCTTTAAGATTGAATGAAATCTTCTTTGCTTTTGTATCCACTGACAGATTAATAATATCGTCATTGAGCCATCTTCCACCGAATGCTGTGCTATCACCATAAGGTTGTGGATCCCAGTATCTCACTGATATAAATCCAAGTGCTTCAGCATCAGCTGGTAAGCCAAAGCTGCTGTAATCTATAGTGATCATTGGCTCAAAGCCTGGTCTGAACGTAAAGTAAGCAGGTCCTACATCAGACCAGTTGTTGAAGAACTCTATGCTATAAGCTTGACCAACTGGCTCAAGGATCAATCTCTGATCTTTCGGTGTATTCGGTGTTATCGCAGGAGTTATCATTAATCCTGCACGTTCAAGATAGGTTGTTGATGTTGAGCCTGGTAATGGTTGTGGTTCAACCAGAGCAGCTCTTGGAATATTAACACTTACAACCTTATCCTTGCTATACACAGTGCCATTGGTGCCAAGCTGTGGCGTTACTGGATATACACGCAAGTCATCCATTGTTAGTGATGTTCCAACTATACCATTAGTGGTGCTTGCAAAAGCTGTGATCTTACCACCAAGTCTCAGATATTCAAGATATGGTAGTCTGACAATCTGATTTCCAACGATCAGTGGTAATTCATCACCTTTCAGTGCTGCACTATATCTTCCAGTGACACCCTCTTCAGCTTTCATATCAACGATCTCTCCACCGAATACTAATCCACCAGGCTCTGCAATCACTTGGCCACCGCCGAATGATAATCCATCTGGTGCATTAACTTCAGCAAGCACTAACACAGTCGGTTTCTCTGGAGCTTCTACAGTTATCACGACTGAAGGTCGATCAGTGTAATTGGATGTGCTTGAATTACCAGTATACCATTGTCCTGATCTGTCACCAACACCAGTTCCACCAAGATCAGCAGTAAATTCTATGCTTATGCCTGATGCAGGTGTTTCTGGAACCACAACTCCATTAACAACTGAGAATGTGTAAATCGGTGCAGAATCTGGGTCGACGTTACCACTCCAGTCTTTAGCAACTGCTCTCATCTGATATGTGCCATCAGCAAGCTTCGGATCCCATGTAGTTCCCCACAGACCTGTCCAGTTAAATGCTTCAACGATTGCCTCATTTAGAGCAACAGCTGGTGGGAATAGAGCTGGTCTTAATATTCCAGATATACCCATTATATCATCAATCTCTGCCAGCTTGGTTGCGATGTCGTCTAGTTTAGCATAAGGAACTGCTGCAGGAACTCCGATTGTGATCCATTTCTGGTCATTAGCACCTCTATACTGGAACTGAACTTCCTGGACATCTGCCTGACAGATCGTTGCAGCATAGATAGTATCGAACCAATATTTCTTTGGCCAGTTCATGAACTGAAGCTGTTTTGGATAGTAACCCACTATAGTTGCAACAGGTGCTACAGTATCGACAACAGTCACCAAGACTTCGCTGCTATAGGCTTTATTACCAACCTTGTCAGTAACTTTAACTCTGAGTTTATAGTCACCTTCAAAGAGTCCTGTTGTATCCCATAGTAATGAGTAGCTATCTTTCGGGTCTGCGTCTTTAGTAGCAAGCCCTATATCAGTCCATTCAGATAGACCAAGCAGAGCCACACGGATTTCATCAGCATCATCACCAGCTACTGATGGACCAGCCTGTATATTCTCAGCTCTGACCTGGAATTGCACATAGGCAACTGATGTGAGTGCATCTACTGCTGTAGCTCTTAATACTACAGAGCCATTCTGTGGTAATTCTGTATCTGTAGCCATAGTAGCACCACCAACATAAGTTAGTGTTGTATCACCGTTAACACTGCTAATTATTGAATCAGGAGCAGTATTATCTACTACTACGTTCTTAGCAAACACCCAGTATGCCACATTTCCAGCCTCATCAGCAATTCTTACTCTCAAGTCATAGTAGCCATTAAGTATCGGTTGTGCCGCGGTGCGCCATACTGCTGAGAACCTCTTAGATGCTGCATCATAGACAACATCTGTGCCAACAATTGGCTTCCAGTATGTGCTATCATCTCTAGTTTCATCACCAACATTTGGCAATGCACTTTCTTTATACTGGAATGAAACTGATGGCCTCAATGCAGAACCTGCCGATGTCTGGCTGGTCGGTATGCCCATATCAAGATCCATTAGACCAAGTGGCAGTGTAACATAAATATCAACTTCACCTCTAGCATCCAATGGCTCTTTCTGATCTGGATCAAGTATCGGATTCTCAGACTTAACTGGTCTGCGTGTCCAACCACCTACCCATGAGCCGTCACCTGGTGATTTATCACCGAGCTTCATTGAGTCAACAATGTCATAAGCATTATGATCAACTACGACTACGAGTATGTCTGATACATTATAGTTCTTATCTTCAGTATCTCTGTTAGCAAGAACTGCTAATTCATATTCGCCTTCCTGCAATGTGGTTGTATCCCATACTGCGTTCCAGGTATTCTTTCCGACATACTTATATGGTCCGCTAGTAATTACATCCCACTCTTCACCGGATTCATCTATCAAACCATTATTATTATTATCTACACCATCATTACCCGGACCGATAGCATTAACTTCTGCTTCGATTTCTGTCCAGGTCTGGACACCTACAGTTCTATACAGGAATGTTACACGCACAACATCTGCATCAGTATAGCCCTGTAACATAACCTTACCGGTAAGTCTTGGTTTGCTTATTACATTAGCTGGCAACACTTTTTCATCAGTATTGGCTCCATCCATTCTTACAATTCCAGCAATGGATGCCATAGCAACATTATCTACAACCTTTAGTTCGATTATGTTGCTTGATGGTGTCTTATTGCCAATACTGTCCACTGCAACAGCTCTGAACTGATAGTAGTTACCAAGAGCTATATTTGTGCTTCCTGCTGTGTTAGTTGCATCCCAATCACCAACCGGGCTTAGTGTTACTGAATATGGCTGTGTCTTTACCACACCGTTCTTTATTGTCTTCCAGTCATAATCATGTTTTGCTTTATACTGGAATTCAACAGCATCAAGATCCTCTACATCCATAGTTGGATCAACTGTAAGAACAAGTGGTTGACCTCTTTCCATTTCACCGTTGGTCACTGCTTTAAGTGTTCCATCAATTGCAAGCTCGTAAGCTGAAACTGTGACAGGTTTAACTGTATTCTTAATATAGATTTCAACTATATCGGGCATTACAGTATCTGCAGTACCAACAGGTATACCAGTTGTATGGCCGACATCATCAGTAGCAGTTATTGCGATGAAGTATTTACCATCCGGTAATACTGAACCACCTGTCACCCAGTTTGTAACCTGCCAGTCAGGCTTGCCTGGGTCACCCTGGTCGTCCATATCAATTGCATTGGCTTCTGCGACCTTCCAAGCAGTATCATCCCATGTCTGACCGGATGTCGGTAATGCAGGTGCTGAAGCATCAGCAGTATACGGACCAGCATACCTTAAAACAACACGGTCATTTGGACGCCATTCTGCAGGATTGCCAGCTGCCCATGCTGGATAGTATAGTTGATTATCCCAAACAACATCAGGATCATACATTGGTGGATACAGAAGTCCTTGAGCCCATGCAGCACCATCTGCTGGCCAGCTTGGATTTGCCACTTCCTGTGCTACATCATAGGCGCCGAATGTTGGTGTAATGAATACACCTGGAGCTATCCAATCCACTTCAGTATCACCAGCAAAGATTGTGACAGTCTTACCAACAACGATCTTTGTTTCAGAAGGAACTGCATACTTTCCTACCTGAAGGACTCTTGTCCTTGGTGGATGTTCATCAACAACTGTTATTAAGGATGCACGCTGTGTGCGAGATATTATATGATATGGATTGTCCCAGTGAATTGCTGACAGTAATTCATTAGTAGTCGCTGGAACCATACTTGCATCTAATGGACCAGTATTACTATCACCAGCAACAGCAACAACCCAGTATTGTGCAGTTTCTTCAATTACCTTCTCTGTATTTGGATCATCAATGACAAGCCAGTTTGGCACAGTCCAATGAACCATATATGGCTCATTAGTATCCACTGGATCAATAGGATCTTCGCCAAACAGACCATCTTTATCATAATCGACGCCAGCAACAGGGTCTTCGCCAAATTTTCCATCTAGGTCGTTATCCTTTGCATCTACCAGGATCCACGGACCATTCACACCACCATTAGGTGCAGCCTTTCTTCTTACCATAAACAGCATACGGCCAACATCGTGACCATTCTTTGCTGTATCCCAACCTGCTAGTTCAACAGGAACAGCCTGTATTGTAAGGGTATCCTTACCTCTTTCAACCTTTGCCCCAGTTGCAGGAATAACAACCTGAGCGCGCGGGTTATCAACTTTAATGTCAACAGTCGGGACTGCATCTTTATTTTCTAAATTACGCCTATCTGGATCAACATGCTGGTTATGAACTTCACCAGTTCCGCTTACGAACCTACCACCATTATCAACCGCATAAGCGCGCATCTTGGTATTACCATCACCGACTAATGTTGAATCGATTAGTACTTGCCAGTCAGTATAGAAGGACATTCTATCTCCTTCATAGTAATTTGCTTTTCCTGTTCTTGTGCGTGACTTACTATCTTTGGTCACATTAACCCATGTTCCACTCTCATTATCAAGCGCTTCAACCACTACATAGTCAATATCACCAAAGAACTTATTATTAGTAGTAGCATTTAATGTATCATCAGCGGCACCGAAGAACCATGGACCAACCTGATTACGTCTTGTCCTTACATTAACCTTATGCCACTTCCATTCCAACGGTACCCATTTGCTCTTATCGTCATCACCATTAAGATGGCTGATATAGGTATTTGCAGGAGGAATAGTATCCTGGTTATGGACGCGGATCATAGCATATCCGAACCTACGTCTTGCAGCATCGTATCTTGGGCTACCGTTACCAGAAGTATCTTCAGCCCATGTGCGGATGAAGTAAATACCATCCTTACCAATTGAAGGATCAAGTGTTTCGTTATTATCATCAACTGACGCTTCGGTATTCCATACAGTTTCATAGCCATTTGTGCCTGGATTCAGTTCATCACCAAATACCCAATAATATGCATAACCCTTCAGCTGGTCAGTGCCTGCACCCGCATATAATGGAACACGGACAACGTCACTGATCGTTAATGGTTCTTGCTTCTGTAGATAGCCATCTGCCCAGTCATTATTAACGATATTTCTTGGATCCATCCTATAACCTTCAGCAGCACTTCCACCACGGCCAGCTACAGTTTGGTTATTATCCATTGGTATCCAACCTGTAATATCACTTGGATCACCATCTTGATTTGGATCGTAAGCAATTTCAGCATATACTCTACTAATACCCGGGTCACGTCCTAGATTACCATAAGGAACTTTAATATATGAAGGTCCATCAGAATCACCAAGACCACCAGGAGCCGCAGAGTTATTAGATATATAGTTTTCATACTGTAACCATGTAGCTGGTGCAGGTTGCACACCAAACTCCAGTTCAGATGTCTTAATCCAGATTTCAATTGATGTGTCATATTGATCTGGATCAATGTATACTTGGCTACCTTTTGCCCAATCATTATACAGATCAAATACTTCGTATTTATCTGCACGATAGTTATCTCTATCAGTATCAGCACCAATCGGTAGCATCTTTCTGATTGAATAAACAGGTGCATTATACTCATCAAGAATCTGTGGCAAGCTATTATTATTGGTAGCTTGTGCTGCATGAGTTACAACAAACAACACTTCAGGAGGTGCAGGAGGTGTAACATCCTTTTCAACCTTAACCTGAGCTGTTTTATCTGTTAGAGGCGCACCATGTGTATTACCGGCTTTATCAGTTGCCTTTATTGCTATGGTATAAGTATATGGGCTTGATGCCATATTCAATGGTGTTGTCCATTCAAGATGCCATAGTTCTTCATAGCCATTTGTTGACACAAGTGTTCCAGAACCAATCTTATCCCATGTTGTCGCAGGAACTGGTAATGCAGTTGGTGCTGTAGCTGTTGCTGGAGAAGCTGGTATATAGAAGTCAACATTATTTACACCAGACGGATTATCTGCCAACTTCGCCCATAGATCAACCTTATCACCACCATAGGCAACTATTGTTGGTTCATCTCCGCCTTCATATTCTCTGCCACCACTATATACAGCAATCACTTGTGGAGCATTGGCATCAGCAAGTAGCTCAAATCCTTTATCAAGGCTATTCTTATTACCTGCATAATCGGTTGCAAGGATTCTTAGCCAGATCTTGCCATCGCCATTGCGGATCATCAGATCGCCCAGTCCATCTTTTGGAACAAATGTGCCACTTACTAAAGTTGCAACATCAAAGTTTCTCGACCATATATCTGTTACTTTGCTGTATGAGAACAGCGCATCTTCATCAGCTTCGGTTATCTTTCCATCATTATTGCTATCAACTTTAACAGTTACCCATTGTAATGATGTTCTATCAAAGTATTGAAGAACAACTCTCTTAGCCTCAACCTTATCAACAGGATCGGTAGAATCAACTTTAGCCTCAAACCTGGCATTGTAATATCTTGTTCCATTTTTATAGCGATACAATGCAGTTCCAGGATAAATTGTTACTTCAAAGTTTGCATCGCTTGGATCTGCATTAACCATCATCTTGACACTAGAAACTATTGGCTCAGTATGGTCTACTATAACTGTAACAACATGCGGTTCTGTTGTTGCATTTCCATCAGCATCATAACCAATGGCACGCAGTTCATATCTACCTTCTGGAAGTTTTGTAACTTCCCAAGGAATATGGATCTGTGTCGTGGTGCCTTTTGTTACAGTCTTAATCTCTGTCCAGGTTGTGCTACCAGGAGCTCTATATTCCAGAGTTGCAGTAGCTATATTATGAGCCTCAACAACCACATCAGCTGTAGATGGAGTTGCATCCGGACCTTTAGTAACAGCAAGACGCGGTGCAAGTATATTTTCACCGTTTACGGTTACTATACGAGCCTGTGGACCTTTTACATTATTAAGTATCATTATTGAAAGTATCGGATCCACATCATCCCTATTACCAACCTCATCTTCTGCTACAGCTCTTACCTGTATATACTGATCTTTTGTCTCATCATATAGCCTGGAGAAGTCCACCTGCCATGTTACCTGCCATGTGCCATCTGCATTTGGAGTAACTACTGGCTCGCTGTATTGAGTTGCTGGAATTGTATACCATTTAATATCATCGGGTCTACTTCCAGTTGTTGCAGTCTTTTCATTTACACTATACTGGAATGTAACAGACTTAATTCCAAGGTTAACTCCTTCACCAGATGCTGGATCAATAATACCGTCACCATTCAGGTCACCGTCAAGATTTGCAGTCATCTGAGCAACAAGAAGCACGTCTTTATCAGTTGGACGTAATTCAAATCCATTTGCTGGAGCAGATATTACTGTTCCTTCACGGTTGACTGAAGCAGTAATGATTTTCGCCTTTGGCACTGAGCCATCAACCCAAACTGGAACTTGAACAGCCTGACCTACCTGAACGTTAAGTGCATCATCAATTGGTATTGCACGGACGAAATATTTGACATTCTGATCTGTATTAGGTGTAAGCCATGGCATTGACCATCCATTCTCTGGATTCGGATCAAGAGCAATATCATACAACCAGTTAAATGGATCAAGGCTAATTGGAGTTCCAGGGAAGTTCTTTTCAATGACCTGTTTTAACCATTCATCTAATTCTGTATTTGCTTGACCACCGCTAATCGCATATCGCCAGGTGCTGGTAGCTTCCTGAGTATTTCCACGTCTTGAAATTTCAAACAGGACAGCCATAGTCTCAATAGCATTAACACCAAGATCATCTTTTATTATCGCAGTTATTGGTGTTGTTGTATTAGCCTTAACACGTCCAACAACTTTTATATCGGTATTCGCATCAACAGCTGGCGGTGTGCGGTCAAGAACGACAGTCTTGCTAACTATATCCTTGAAGCCTGCCCTATCAGTTGCTTCAGCGCGAATTTCATATACACCATCTGGCAGTTCATCCAGATTGACTATAGAATACCAGATCTGATCATCTGGACCACCAGAAGTGCCAGGAATCCATAACTTGGATATAACTGGAACGTTAAGCATGAAATTCTTTTTAACTATATATTTCGCATAATCCGGATCTTCTACCCATTTTCTCATGGTCTCATCAAATTCATCAACCATGAGGTTCTTTGGGTCTGGAATAATCCAGTTATCGCCAACGGTATCCACTTCAAAGAAGTAGAAACAGGTCATACCGATTTCAATGTCGACATCCACTTTCCAGATCGGCTCGCCTTTAGAATTAACTGTTCTGGTCATAGCGACTGCATTTCCAAATGAGCCGAAAGTCTGTGGTGGAGCAGTAGCAGCACCAGTCTTATCGGCACCATTAGCAACGATCGCATAGCGAAGGGTCACACCTTCAAACCTTGATACATTCTGACCAGATTCGACCCATGTTGGCAGATAAATTAAAGCAGATTGTTCTGAAAGTGTGAATGTATGTTTTACTTTACCACGAACGAGACTACCATCTGAAGCGGTTGTATCTTTACTATAAATCACATTTGGCTTAATAGCATCACCATTAGGCTTTATAACAGAAATCACAACATTCTTTTCTGGAATATCACCGACAACAGCACTATCGCCAACACCATTCACATAAAGGTGCATAGCTTCGCCTGATACCTTAACGACAGGTCTCTTCCAACCAGCTTGTTGACCTGTTGTTAAAGAAGTTGGATCGGCTGGGAATACACCATTGCCCATGTTATGTAAATCAAGACCTTCTGTATCAGAGAAGAAGTCACCAGCTTCATTGAAATACTGCTGGATGATTGCTCTTGAAATGCCCGGTATCTGTCTGTAAATTAGCTCTTGATAATGAGTTGGATTAAGAGCAAGTCCACCGAGTTTTATCTTTGGACCTAACATATCAGTAATTCTGACAGTAATTTCACCAGCAGAACCAAGCAACGGTTCTTCATTACCACGTGCATCCACAGCGACAGCCATCATTTCGATATCGCGACCCATCTGCTCAACTATCTTCTCGGTATCAATGCGTGCAGTATATTTATTACCGAAATCTGACTGACTGCGTTGACTCATACCGACTTGACGCCATCCATTGGCAGCTTCAACTTTCCTATTTGCGGGGTTACCAGGTTTGCCAGTATGTGAACCAACAGGTCTTGCATAGAACCTAACTTCAACAACATCGGATGCATCATAATCCCAAACACCAGCACCAGTCTTATTTTCAGGATCGGAGTTCACAATAGCTTGTAATAGGACATCATCACCTTCTTGTACAGTTGCATCAACTGCATTGGCTAAAGCAGCAGGATCGATTCCAGTTTGTGGGCTAAATGCAAACGCAGTCTCATCAACTCTGACGATCTCAGCCTTTGGTACTATATTATCAACACGATACTTAAGGACTTTACCATCATGTCTTGGACCACCAACAGCTTCAAGATTAGCTATGTCTGCATGTGGAATGTTGAATATATTAGTGGTAACTGCGGGTCCAACATTAAATGGCACACCAAGCTTCCAGTTAATATCCCTCAGGAAGTTCCTTTCTTTATATGCCTGATCATCGCCAACTCTATTCTCAACCGCAAGTTCATCATAGGGAGTTGTGCCAGCTGGATCAATAGCTGTTTTGTTACCTGGGTTACCATAAACATCAGGTTGGTCAGCTGCTATAATACGGAATTCATAATCAGCACCATTTGCCCATGGGAATTTGGCAGGATCCATAATATCCACATTATCAAGTGACCATGTAGCTACGATAATCCTTGGTGCATAGGCATACCTTTCGGCAACAACTGCAGCTGCAGAGTTAACTATAACACCATCATAAGACAACATTTGACCGATATAATTATCGTCACCTGGATTAGGATCGATGCTTGCCCTACCCCTTTCTACAGCGACAACATCGTTGTATTTAATTGGGGCATTTGGATTATCAAATGTGCTTAAATAATCAGGATCATAGTCATAGCCGAGAGTCTTCCATTCGCCACCAGCAAGACGATACTGGAACTCAACACCCTTTATATTATCAAACGGCTTGGTGTAATCTAATCCACCAACAATTGACACTGTTTTTGCTTGAATGTCATAGGTTCTGTAATTATCTTCACCTGGTTCGTCAGTATAGTCACCAGTTGGGTTACGTTTTGAATTTGGATCGCCTTGACTACTGTTATTAATGCGGATAATCATTGTATCAGGCGCACCATCAGTTAATGGTTGATAGGAGTTTATTGCATATTTTGTATCACCATAATCATCGGTATCTTTGGTTGCCTGGGTATATGTATATGGACCTTGATGGTCAACAACTACTCTATATCCACTGTGCGAAGCACCACCCCACCACATCTGCGGGAAGGCAACATCGCTTTTTGCCCATCCAGCAACGCTTGCAAGGTTTGGATAGTTGAAGTTAACACCATAATTTTGTCCATCAACAACAACTGGTATAACCTCGTAAGTAAATTCACCTTTTAACATACTGACGTCCCATACCAGGGTAACTTCATACCATTTTTCGTCAGCGTTTTCTGCTGTAACAATACTTCCACCAGTAGTACTTGCTAACTGCCATGTATTAACTTCAGCCCATTCTTGTGTGCCATCTGGATCGCCATCCTGGGCTTCATCAACAGCACCATCCCAGTCATTATCTATACCATCCCATCGGCTATTGAATACACCATCATTATCCGGGCGACCATCAAAGTTGGCATCGCCTCCGCCAGGATATAGCCTATCGTCATATCTGAACCAGAGTTGAACCTTAGAACCAGCTATTGGTCTTGGTTTTACACGAACTTTTACTGTAACTGTGTTTCCGGTTGTGCGCATATATTTGCCATAGTAATCACCGCCACCGCCAGTTTCATCCCAGGCACCATCGATATTTCTATTATTAATTGCCTGAACTTTAATCTGGATATTGCTAACTTTTAGCTTGCCAATATATTCAGGACCCCAATTGCCATCCTTACCTGCACTATCTTTTCTATCACTTGCTTTTACAAGGACATCAAATTGACTGCTATTGGTAGGTGGAAGATCAAGTATGTTACCCCAGGTAATATCTCTGTATGTGTAAACAATTGGCTCTGCATAATGGTTATTTCCATCAACGGAGACAACATCGATATCATACCTATTATTTGCGTTAAGATCGATCCATATAAAGTCTCTTTCATCTAACGCACCATTGGCATTTAAATCTGCCCATTTAGTAACACCCTGGACACCGGTAATATCCTTGATCGCATCAGTAGTAGCAATATCTTCAAATTTCTTGCCGGTAAATTCATCATCAGGTGATAGACAACCAATTATTATTGGCTCAACAGCACCACCGAGCAAATGGCTGTTTTTGTTATATCGCTGTGTATTTCCACCTGCGAGGTCTTTCCATACAGTTTCTCCTGCATCGAATCTACCGTTACCATTAATATCATAGTAATAATAACCCTGTCCATCAGGAGCTCTGAATACTGAAGAAACAGCAGCAGTGCCATTCAGGACCGCATCAGGTAAACTATAGCTAACTTCGTCAATCTTCACCCAGGTTGGTCCTGTAGTTGTGCCATCACTTGGAATACCAGTGCCTTGACCTGGAGGATTGATTACCCAGAAAGGCTCTCCTGGATCAAAAACGCCATTGTTATTGGTGTCGAGATACTGGAATGTATATGTTCCTTCACCTGTGCGCACTTCCGCCGGAATTGCAGGAGTTACACTATAATATAATCCTACTGTGCGAATTGCACCCTCATAAGAGCTTAATGAGACTCTTACAACACCATCAGCACCAAGCATACTACTTGTGCATAGGTCAGGATTCTCAATATAAGCAACTGGACCGGTTCTATCTATTGTTAGAACCTTAATTAGATTTCTACTTATGTTATTGTTCCATATATTTGCAGATTTGTTGCCTGCTTGATCTGTAGCTACAAGTAACAGATCATATTTACCAGTTGCAATATTATTAACATTCCATTCAATTACAAACGGTGGAGTTACATCTTCAGCAGCTTTCACCCAGAGTGTTGTATCACCATCTCTGCTAGCTTTGCGTGTATGTTTGTAATACAATTCAACCTTCGTAACACCTGAAGCACGATGATCAGAAATCCCCTGGTCTACTATGCTTGGATAGATTGTCAGCACACCACCAGTGACCCTCTTTTCAGTTGAAAGGTCACCTAACGATATGCCATCTCGCTCTATCCTTTCAATATTAGCTGTTGGCTCAGATGTTTCTTCAAATACCAATGCTACATAAGGCACATAATTGCTCTCATCTTTATATTGATCCGCACTCGCATCTGTCTTTGCAACAGCACGGATATATATTAGCTTGGAAACAGTCAATTTATGAAGCTCATGATTCTGGTCAATATCCCAGTTAATTTCCCATGGTGCCTCGGTATCGGTAGCAATATCTTTCCAATCAGCTTCACTCTTTGGATCATCATTTCCTGGGTTATCAGGATCATTTATCTTATACTGGAAAGTAACTTTAGATGGAGAACCTGATATAGTAGAAGCTTTCAACACAACACGCAGAGTTTCAGCAGTTAGATCGTTACGTGCGGCTATAGCAATATTAGGATTGGTGCCATCCCTGGCTATCTTCATTGATACTCTTGGATTTTTGGTTGAGTCACTTTCGAAGTTAGACACTTTTGCTCTCAATGCTGAAGTGCCTTTAACGGTGACATTAATTTCGATACCTTCATTTACGTATCCCTGATCATCTTCTACTAAAGCTCTCAGGTTATATGCACCTGCAAGATCATAAAGTGTCCAATCAGCGACCCATGTAGAGTAATTAGCAGTCACATTAAACGGTGTTGTAACCGATTTAATAAGCGCCCATGCACTACCGGGTTGTTGATACTGGAATATAACCCTGCGGATACTTCCAATATCTGTATCCTTATTATAAATTACAGCTGTGATCTGCTTGGTTGTACCGCTAATTTCAGCACCACGCACCGGATCAGTTATAAATGCAGCATACTTGCCTGCACCAACAACAACGTGAACTATCGGTGCTTTCTGTGGATCTTTAAGCCCTGATATATCTTCTGCAATGCATCTTAAATTATATCTCTTACCTATATTTGCAGGCGCCAAAACTGTTGTATCCCACTTCGAAACGGCAACAACACTTCCTGGCAGAATTGTAAGGTCAACTGTGCTAGGTATAGTTACCCATTCAGCAGTTGTGCCATCCGGATGAACAACAGCATACTGGAATTCGGCTTTCTTTATATCGGTATCAGTTGATACTGCCCTCAGCAACACGTCTTTAGAAACTGGAAGCAATGCTCCATCAGTAAGGTCAGTATCACTACCAGCCTGAGTTATCCTCATAATAGGAGCAACCGTATCCGTCAATGCTACTGTAATATCAGGGTCTTTCTTCTGAGCAGTGACACTTGCTGGAATTGGCGGGTCATAAGGTATAAACGTCTGTGGGTCAATTGTCAGACCACTTGTGACAGTATATTTCCCTAAGTTACCGAATTTACCGGGAACGGCTCTAATATAGAGAGGGTCACCCGCCACATAGTTAGGTTCGGTTGCATCTTTGACACCATTTCCATTAGCATCCAGATAGCCATTGCCTAACTTCAGCAGCCATGTTGCTCTAAATGGCGGGATATTATCAGTTCCACCGACAAGCTGTTCTGACGGGACAGGTATCCAGTTTGTCTTATCAACAGAATACTCAAATGTAACTGTTGTAACGTTTCCTGTCGTTTCAGCCTCTAATATATACAGGTTATTCTCAGGAATTGTTGGTGATGTAATAACATTATTATTACTATCTTTGAGAATAGCCTTGGCTGTTCCTGCAACTTCTGAGACTCCCGGTCCTACAACGTTGAATACCAGATAGACAGGAGCTGCAGATTCTTCTTTGCTATTACCAGCTTTATCATAAGGAATTGCCTTTATGGCATAAGCCTTACCCGGAGTGAGTTTAAGGACTCGCGCCAGACGAACAGGATCAAACGTCCATGTTGCTGTCAATAGATTCAAAGCGGAATTTGATGAGCGATTGACTTTTACAACATACTCATCTTCATCCATGATACCGTCTTCATCTTCATCACGGGTGAATTCATAAAGCTCGGTAAGAATTCCGTTGACATCAACATCGTTTGCATCAAGAAGCCCATCAGCGTCGTTATCAACACTGTCGTTTTGAGGTCTAGTGCGTGCGTTGGTTACTTCTCTATCGGCAAGATCAGCATCACGATCATTGTCATCATCGCCGTTGACAAGATCATTGTAGTTGCTGTTTTGCCCGGCACCGGGTCTATCCTCATCGGTCACGTTACCGGCTATATCAAAGATGCCAGGAACTTCACGATCACCACCGATCTGTCCCTTCATCGGTCTATAACTGCCGGGGGCATCGGTATCTGATATCATAAACCTCACATGGTCGACATCCATATCGCTCGGGAATGTAGCCTGTAATGTCACCAATTTCTCTTCATTCCCACTTATTTCATATATGAAGTTACCTGTGTGAGATGTATTGTTATTAAGAAGGAGAACATTTGTTCCCTGTGTAGCTAACGGAGTTGCGGTATAATCACCGGGCAGTGCGCCACCAGCTGCAAAAGGTGCAGAAGGAACAACTGCTGAACCATTAACTACCTTCTCCTTTTCTTCACCATCAGCTACAGTAGCTCCTATATTTACAGCAGATATCCTTGAGACACTGGGAGCCGAGGCATCGATAGCAATAGCCCAGGGTTTATCCCAGTTACGAAGGATGCTGAAACCAGGAGCCCATACTGGAACCTGTGATGGGTCAGGAGCATAAGCTGGTGTTGTAATTCCGACATCAGCAGCACTTGTCGGATATATACCATCCGGGTAACCGTTGGTAGTATCATCAATTCTTACCGGGAAATATTTTCCGGGTGCACCGGCAAAAGCCATACCGGGTCCTCCTGCATTGCGATTCCATACCACATCGCCTACACCTGGGGCAGCTATAACTGACCAGGTCTCTGTGACATAGTTATATCGCAACCATTGACCTGTGGCTTCATTATATATTACATTTGCCCTATCCCATTTCTTTGTTGCGGTATTATAGACTTCCTTCCAGGTGCTGTAACGGGAAATATTTCCTGCTCTATCTTTTATAGCAAACCTTATAGGAAGACCAGCAACTGTGGCAGGACCATTGCCAGAAGCGCCCTTGAAGTTCTCATTTATTGTAAAAGTGAGAACGAACAAGAATCTTTCATTGATACCATTCTCAACGAAATCTTCGTCATCATCTCCGCCACGGGCATCATGCCTATCATAATCATCATCTCCGCCTCCCCTGCCAGAATAGACAGTTGTAACCATCGCTTCTGCTGCATCAGGGATACCATTATTGTTGGCATCAGTAACCAGATCAACCTTTTTAGGATCTAACAATGCGCTTATATCACCGATGACATTAACATCATCAATTATAACGCGCCTGCCTGTCGGGGCATCTGCGGCACTGACAGAGCGGAATTCTTCCAATGATAGATCCCAGGCATTGATTTGAACCATTACGGATACAGTATCACCCGGTTTAAAGACATAGTTAACGGTCTCACCAGCATCTCCCTTATTGACCGCCAACCTATTATCTTCTATTCCCCATTCATCACCATCAATTATGCCATTATGATTTCTATCTCTCCAGATAGCCTTTGGAGTATTGACGAATGGGTTAAGGATAGCAAAGTCAAAATTGGGTGCCCTATTATCCAGATTTATATGGGCAACGTAGGTATCATCTCCAACTGGGGGAGGATCCTGGAAGGGCTGAGTTGACCATTCGACGATGCCAAGAGTATTATAAGTAAGCCCTGTTGATAAAAGTATATTTTTAAGATTATCTATATCGATAATCTTGGTAGGATCTAATACTGAAGGATAATCAATAGCATATACTTTTACAACTTTCCATCCAGGGCTTCGCAGGTTAGTATCAGAAATCTTATATTTTATGTTATAGCGACCAGCCCTGTCATCTGTAATAGATAATCTATTTTCCTTTATTGCCTTTCTAACTTCAAGGACTAAAGCCTCAAGCTCAGTTACGTTATCTGGCTTACCACCAGTATAATTAAATGCGCTGTCCAGGTCTGAAAGGTCAGGCAGGAGTGTAACGCATTCTATTTCATGAGTATTGGCAGGAGGTTCAAGCCTGAAATCCAGTTCAAGGGTATCACCATTTTTGAAAATATCATCTGAACGATGTCTTGGATCTACTCTCTTGAAGTTTGGTATTTGTATATTATATGTTGCGCTTTCACCAGGATATAAAGTGAAGCCAACAGTGACAGGAACCTCTGTGCCCGGAAGCAAAGTAGTTGCATTCGGTATTGTCTCAAAGGGCAGGAGGAAAGTAAGGTTATATCTTCCATCACTATCAGTAAAGACATGATCAGTCCCACCGACCTTTCTGATGGTTGTTCCTTCACGCCCTACAAGCTCATGCCCACCTGTTGTGAGTGAGCCTTGTTTAACAGGCACATTTATTACACCTGTATTTACTGTCAACTGACCAAGGTCTGTGGGGGTGTTAACGCCAGAGATACTACCTTCCACCCAGACCTTAATGCCACGTATGCTGTATTCCCTGCCAGTATCTCTACCGGTGACATCAGTTCCTGACAGGGGTCTCATTGTTGCGTTGGCTGGGACAACGACCCCACCAAACACCAAAGCAAATATCAGAATACCCAGCAACCATAAATTTTTTACGTTCATCTTACTACTCCTCCTAAAAGAGTTAAACACCTTTGAAACCTTACTCCGATAAGAATCTTTTTCTTGTTCCAATTCTTTTTCCTCCCTAAAGGAAAATTTTTACCAGAAGCTCACTTTACTGAGAGAGCTTCACACATTAACTTTAATACTAATAAAACCTTCCAAAAACGGGCACACATTCAAAGGAATTATGTGCACAAAACTTTTTTGATTTTAAAAAACAAAAAACATTAAAAAACTTTTTAAACATAAATATTGTATAATTGCTAAAACAAAAGAAGCCTTTAATAATTATCAGAAGATTTATAAGATATATATTTAATCTAATATTAATTTTCATAATCCAAAAGTTCCTGAAAATAAGCATTATTATAGCTTTATAATGAACGGTGTCTATTATAACTCAATGGAAAACTCATGTCAATAGTTTTTTTAGTGACAAAAATTGGACACATTATTGATTAACGTCAGTTTGAAATAATCACGAATTACACGAATAAAACGAATAGCACGAATATAAATATTCGTGACATTTGTGTAATTCTTATAATTCATGACATTCGTGATTAAAGATATAAATAAATATCTCCATGCAGAAATGTTTATGCATTTAATATCTATGAGATATGGAGAATGATAATTATGAATTCTTATGCCGAATCCTCATTTTTTAAATTTTAACAAAATAAAAACTCATTGTTTATGATTTTGTTAAAATTTGCAATATTCATGCCTAAAAAATAGAATTCTCAAATCAAGAATAAACTTTAGTTGCTTAACCATATTTTTAGTAAAAAAACACAGAGACACGGAGGCACGGAGAAAAATTAATCGTGAAGAACAAGATTAAATAATCACGAATTAGACGAATAAAATATCACGAAGGACACGAACAGGACGAATAGCACGAATATAATAAAAAAAATAATTATTAATGTCCTTCGTCTTATTCGTGATATTCGTGATTAAAAATTTGATTAAATATCTCCGTGTCTCTGTGCCTCCGTGGTTTAACTTTATAATGATAGTTCATAATATTTATGTTCTGAGTGAGTTGTTGTTTAGAGCTCGTGGACATAAAATTATGCCTGGATTATACTGAGGTATACCATTGTATGTCTCTGAAATAAACTTGAATTCCAAATTTATACCCAATTGCTCAAAATATTATTGCACAAAAATAATAAAGAGCCATTCAATTTTTTATTATACCATTTTCGTAGAACATATTATGAAATAAATTAATTCATATAATTCGTGACATTCGTGATTTAAAATGTAAAAAAATATCTCTGTAGTAACTCGATTATCGGGTGTTATAAGTAATAACGCTCAATAAATTGAGCAGATACAAACGGCTCTAAACAACCTTTATTATTTTTAGCAAATAGTAATCAGCAATGCCCATTTTTCTATTATCTTATGGATAAAATGATAAGCTTTGCTAAAGGGGCAGGAATAAAACAACTCTCGGATTAACTTAAGGTTTTTTAGTTCCGATAGGAACGTTATGTTAGTAGAAAAAAATGAGAAAACAAGCATTTAGCGGAGTATGAAGCGATATGTCAAAAATAACAATAACCCATGTAATTTTTCAACATGCCGATTCTCTTCCACTTGTTATTTTTGCAGAACTTTTTTCTACAAACATTTAACCCCTACGGGGTTATTTTCCCCTTAAGTTAGTCTGAAAGGTAAAGAAAATAAAAGGCTATACAATAATGTATAGCCTTTTTTTGGGGGAGTGAGATGTCAAATATCTGACATAATTGTCAAAAGCTTGATCACTCAACAACTAACATCTTTTTAGTTGCTGTAAAATTACCAGCCTTAATATTATAGAAATACACACCGCTTGCAACACGTTCACCATTTTCATTTTTGCCATCCCAATGTGCTGAAGAATTTTTGCTGGTATAAATGCCTGCGTGCTTGTATCCAAGATCAAGAGTTCTAATGAGTTGACCTCTGGAATTATATATACGTAAAACTACATCAGCATCTTGAGCAAGCTTAAATGGTATCCATGTTTCTGGATTTAACGGATTTGGATAGTTAACACCCAGCTCATTAACTAAAGGTATAAGTGACGGAGTTCCTTTAGTTCCACTAAGTGCGGAAACAATATCCAGGATATCTACAATGCCATCACCATTCACATCTGGATTTAATCCACTAGCTTTCATTGACACTATAAAATCTTGAATATCAATAACACCATCTCCATTAATATCCCATAGCTTAAAATCTACCGGTTGATTTTTCATAGCAACAATATCTAATATATTAATAACACCGTCTCCGTTAATATCTGCCATAAAACCATTTCCTGTTTGTATAGCAATAAAATCATTTATATCAACAATTCCATCACCGTTAATATCCCATATACCGGTGGATCTTACATTAATTACGCCTTCTCGTAATATAGGAACTGATATATCTCCCGAAATATTAACAAAAGAAGCTTCAATGAATTTAATAGGTGATTCACCAATATCAATAGCCTGGAAGGAAACTGTTGCTATCCTGCCAGTTCCGCTTACTCCATCATCTCTTGTTTTGGAAGCTGATATTGTTATTATACCCTTTTCAGTATCAATTTCAGTTGGGAGCCAAATATCTGCCTGATTAATAACTCTTGGTTTTGGTCGCCAATTTGCAAAGGATTCACGCTCTACCTTTAATACCCTTAGGACATTTTTATTATAAGCAACTTTAATCATAAAACTATTTAACTGTGCTACATTTTCAGCCATAATATCCACACTAATAATATCGCCCTCTGCTGCTTCACTAATAGCTTTAGCAGGTTTTACTTTTGTTGAAAGCACCTGTGCTTTTTCTGTGCTGAACCACCAGAGAACATCATCAGTTGGTGTCCCTTCTGATTTACCGTTTCTATTTCCATCAAGATTAGTATTTATATCTGATTTTGCATTTCCAAGTATCCTTAATTTATATGTAGCATTATAATCCAGGCTTATAGGAATAAATGACATTGTATTATTATCCAACCATAAAAATGATCCTGAGACTGATTTTCCATCATAAGAAACCATAGAAAATGCATTTTCTACAGACTGTTGGTCCATAGGTCTTGAGAAGCTCACAGTTATTTGTGAAGAGACAGGGACTCCTTCCTGTTTATCAAGGGGAGTGACCGCGACGACACCAGGTAAAGGTGCTGGTTCAGTATTAAAGCTCCATACAATATCATCGTTTGGAGAACCTTCGCTAATACCATTCAGATTTCCATCTATTCCTACCATGCTTATACTCATAGCGGATCCAAGAATCTTTGCTGTGTAATTTGCACCGTAATTCAAATTTCGTACAGGTGTAAAAATCAGAGAATTATCGGACCATTCAAAATATCCTAGAGTCTTATCAGATAAAGAAAATGCAGATTCAACTGATTCTTTATTCATCTCCTGGTTAAACTTTATTACTATCTTTGTAGAGACCGGAACATTTTTTTCTCCAGAAGCAGGGGACACACTAATAACTCTTGGTGAAGTGGCAACTACTTTTACAGCCGAAGGTAATTCAAAAGGATCGCTAGAAATACCATTTTTATCAATAAATGTCACACGAAAATCATAATAACCAAGGGGGTCTGAAGCTGTTGGAGCAAAGATCGCTTTCCAGCTACCGAAAGGGGGCTTTCCATCATAGATAGCTTCCATCGCTGTCCATGAACCATCTTGGCTTCTATATTCAATGTTTGCGATTAATTCAGATTCGCTATCTGTAGCATCCAAGCCATCTGCAAAAACCATTATTTTTTCACCCTGGCGCACTTCTTTGGAAGAAGCATACAGATCAGCAACAACTGGAGCCCCATTTAGCATTGCGGACAGAAGTTTTAGACCAAGAACACCAACGAAGTTATCATAAGATAGCTCGGCTAATCCTGATGTATCAATAGCAAAGGTAGAATCAGGAAGAGATGTAACTAGTTGTATATTTTCAATAATCATCGTAGCAGAAATGATATTTTGCGGGTCCATGAATTCGATCTTAAATAGATCCCAGGTTTCATCTAATATCCACAAAGTAGCAATTATATCTCCATTGCCAGGGATAAGCTGGACGATGTGAGCCATACCTTTTGAGGTTGCGCTTAGTCCTTCATATTTCATATTGAAATCCGGAAGGTTCATGAGTAAAAAAGCGATTTGCTCCTGCAGGTGATCAAGGGGCATTGGTAATAAATTAAAAACACCTTGGTTAGACTGTGGAGTAGTGGACAAACTAACTGGCAAATACGAATATACAGACTCATCGCGAGATATCAAAACAATTCCTTTTTCAGTGGACATTAACTCAATATTTCCGAATGTTCCAGATAAATTAAGTCCGAGTGTAGATGGTTGCCTGGCAAATATATTTGTATTGATCCAGAAAGCTACCTTTGAGACTCCATCTAATATAGGATCGATTCCTAAATCTCCAGAAATAACATCACTGGAAAAATCAATATTTGCTGCCAATCTTAGCTCGATAACAGAATCTGGTTTACCACCACCAGCAATTATATTCTGATACTGTCCCAACATCGTGGCATATTTCCCTATCAGCCCTGCTAATATCTCTAGCGGTAATTGCGAGCTATTTGGACCTGGAGCTATGATCTGAGCATGACCAATTCCGGATAATGCTGATAATATTGCAAACACCAGTAAAACTACAAAGAATTTCTTTTTCATCTCATAACAAGGCTCTTTTTTACTTGAGTGTATGAAGAGCCATCCTCCTTTCTAGTAAAATTTTTTGAGAAAAAGGAAGAACCTTTTAATAAAATAATATAGATTCATAAAATATATAAATTAAAAATAATATTTTTCTGTTTCTGAACACTTATATAAAAAATGTGTAAAACTTCTGTATTTAGAAATATAATAAAAAATGAAAAATGATACCTAATAGTCCTTTATAAAAAGCCTTTCTAGTTATTTTTATAGAATAAATAAAAATTTCTCTAAATTGAACATGCATTTGTAAAACATACTATGGTATATACATAGCACATAAAAGTAAGTTTTCTTGTATTCAGGTAAAAACTAACAAGCTAGACAGCATGTTTTCTTATGTATACGCGA
>FWPV01002917.1_pt1 | contig 40285 bp, 34 predicted proteins | sample 2228371 | NCBI WGS metagenome assembly FWPV01 (sample SAMEA103939776, study PRJEB20133) | metagenome
AGGAACAGTGGAGTTTTGAATTAATCCACATATTATCTTCTCTGTGTCTTCAGAAAAGCCAATGCCAGGACCTATGGCTATAACATCAACATCAGGAATAAAATCAAATATTTTTTCCAATGACCTTTCAGATAAAAAACCCTCACCGTTATCATCAAGGGGCATTGTCATCTCTTCGGTAACCCTTTTTTGAAATACATCTATCAATGAAACAGGTACTGCCAGCGTAACAAGTCCGGATCCGCTTCTCATGGCTGCCTTTGCACACATAATAGCTGCACCTGTCTTGCCCTTTGAGCCCGCGATAATTAATAAATGTCCATAATCACCCTTGTGAGAAAATAATGGTCTCGGAGGCAAGAGTCCTGCAACCATCTCTCTATCAACCATATGAACCTTAATCTTTTCTGATTTCAGAAGTTCTGCAGGAAAACCTATATCTTCAACAAAGAGCTTACCGGTATATTCTGCCCCCGGATATAAAAAATGACCCCTTTTGGGCAATCCAAAGGTTACAGTATAATCAGCCTTAATCGCCTCTCCAAGGATCTCACCCGTATCTGATGAGATACCAGAAGGGATGTCAACCGAAATAACAGGAATAGATGCCCTGTTGACAATAGAAAATACTTCTGCAAGTTTACCCTCTACAGGTCTGGTCAAACCGGTTCCGAAAATGGCATCTATAATAATACCACCATGAATGTCTTCCATCATGAGGGAATCCCTGAATTCTATAGGGATATGCATCTTTTTTGCTATTTTTTGTTGCCGCTGGCATTCAGGACTCAAGTGGTCACTCTTTGCAAAAATGAGTATCTTTACTTTATAACCCCAATTGTACAGATTTCTTGCTGCAACGATTCCGTCTCCACCATTATTTCCACTTCCGCAAAGTGCGACAACCTTCTTTTTTGAATATATCTGCTTTACCTTTTGAGCCACTGAAAGCCCAGCTCTTTCCATTAATATGAGACTGTTAATCCCATACTTAGAGATAGCAAATCGGTCTATCTCTCTCATTTCTTTTGCGTTAACGATCTTCATTTAGTTTCAAAAAGAATGCTCTCTGCCAGGGAAAATGCCTTTTTCGACTTCTTCTTTATATAATTTAATCGCATTTAAAGCCTCTTCTTTTAGATTCACATATTTTTTTACAAATTTTGGTGTAAATCTCTCAAAAAGTCCGATGATGTCATGGAGCACAAGAACCTGTCCGTCACAATGTGGCCCAGCACCAATTCCTATGGTAGGGATAGACAACTCCTCAGTTATCCTTAATGCAAGATCAGCCGGCATAGCCTCAAGTATTATAGAAAATGCACCAGCATCCTGAAGGATCAGTGCATCTTCTAATAGCATCTTTGCAGCCTCCTCTGTTCTGCCTTGAACCTTATATCCACCCATTCTATGAATTGATTGTGGGGTTAAGCCTATGTGTGCCATAACGGGTATTTCTGCCTTTGTCATTGCCTCAACGGTCTTTGCTATCTCTCTACCACCTTCGAGCTTCACTGCACCGGCACCTGCCTCTTTTAAAAACCTCCCGCCGTTTCTCACAGCCTCTTCAATACTGATTTGGTATGAAAGATATGGCATGTCTCCTATTACCATGGCTTTATCTGTTGCCCTCGCTACAAGTTTTGTGTGGTAAATCATCTCATCCATTGTAACAGGAAGTGTATTATCGAGTCCCTGAACAACCATTGCAAGTGAATCACCAACCAATATTGCATCTATTCCTGCTTCATCAACGATTTTTGCAAAGGGGAAGTCATAAGCAGTCAACATCGTTATCTTTTGAGAGGATTTTTTCTTTTTCAAAAAGTCTTGAATCGTGGTTTTCATTATGACTCCTTTAATTATTTTTTTGAGCTTTCTTTTATTATAATACAGAAAAACCTTAACTTAAAGGTTTGAACAGTTTAAACTTTCGATATATTTTGGAGAGATCGATTTTTCTGATATAATACCGCATGAACTATAAATTAACAGAGAAGGTAAGAGCAGCAGGTTGAGCTGCAAAAATGGGTCCGGCGGACCTCGAAGACATAATAAGCTCTATCCAGCCCCGATATGGTAATTCTGTACTCGTTGGTCCAGGAGACGATGCAGGAGTCTATCTTATTAACGGGATTGCTATAGTAGAGACAGTTGATGTTATAACCCCAGTGGTAAATGACCCTTTCACATTTGGAGCCATAAGCGCTATTAATTCAATAAGCGATGTATATGCAATGGGAGGCAAACCTGTTTCAGCATTGGCGATTGCAGGCTTTTCCTCATGCGATTACGATGTGGATGTCTTCAAAGAGATATTAAGAGGTGCTATTCATTCTTTAAGAAGGGCAGGTGCATTTCTTATCGGCGGGCATAGCTTTGAAGACCCTGAACTCAAATTCGGTTTGTCTGTAACAGGAGTTGTGGATAAAAACAAGATACTTAAAGTTTCAGGAGCGACCGAAGGCGATATTATAATTATAACCAAGCCAGTAGGAATAGGCATTCTAACAACTTCTCTTAAGGCAGGCAAGCTTAATGAAGATGACATTAAAACAGCTATTGATTGGATGCTGACTATAAATGATAAGGCATCTGCCCTTGCATTGGCTGCAGAAGCTACATCTTGTACCGACATAACAGGCTTTGGCTTATTAGGTCATGCATACAATATGGTCAGAAATTCAGACATCGATTTTGTTATAAAATATGACAGCATTCCAGTATTAGAGCATGTTGATAAAATGATAAGTTCAGGTATGATTCCTGAAGGCGCATATAACAATCTTAAATTTCTTAATGGAAAGGTAGAATTTTCAGACAGATTAACAGAGGATGAAAGGCTATTGCTTTCTGATCCCCAAACATCAGGTGGTCTGTTATTAACACTGAAACAAGAAAAAATCAAGATCTTTCAGGATTCAGACATATTTTTTTCTATTATTGGCAGTGTAGTGAAGGGCTCCGGTAAGATTATAGTACAGTAATTTATCTTTCTTCAGAAAATAGCTTTTCGTACGGATATGATTTAAGATAGGAAACGAATTCATCAACTGCATGTGAAAGAATAGCATTCTTAGGCATAATAAGAGAAAAGTCTCTCAATATCCTTCCTTCCCTCGGTGTAATCAACTTCAGGCTTCCATATTTTACCTCTTTTCTTGCTGCCCACTTAGAAACTATCGCTATCCCCATTCCATTTTCGACAGCCTCTTTTATAGATTCCGTGCTGCCCAATACAAGTGAAATTAGCATATTGTTGATATTAATTCCGTGTTCTGAGAGATATTTTTCTATTATCTGTCTTGTTCCAGAACCTTCTTCCCTTAAGATAAAGGGCTCTTTTGTTATTTCCAAAATAGATATGCTCTTTTTCTTGGTCCATGGATGAAAGTATGGTACAGCAATAGTCAGCTCATCGCTAATGAGTGGCTCTGATTTTATCTTATATCTTAACACCTCTCCTTCTACAAGCCCAAAATCAATGACCCCCGAATTCAAGAGATCAACAATCCTCTTAGTATTTCCTATCAAAACATTCAGACCTATCTTTGAGTGTGTTTTCTTAAAATCGGCAACAATGCTCGGAAGCACATAATTACCTATTGTTGTGCTTGCCCCAATCGTTATAGTTCCTTTTATTTTGCCAGTTATCTTTCCTATCTCCTTCTCCGTCTCTGCGTAAAGGTGGAGAATCTCTTTTGCGTATTTGTATAGTATTTCTCCTGCTGGCGTAAGAGTGATTAAATTACTTGATCTATCAAAGAGTTTTGTCTCGTAAATTTCTTCAAGCGCCTGTATCTGAAGGCTCACAGCAGGCTGGGTTAAATGTATAACTTCAGACGCTTTAGAAAAACTCTTTGTTTCAGCAACAGTGCAAAAAACCTTTAGTTTGTGGTCTTCTAATCCCATCGAAAAATATTACCATAAATTTTATTTATATGTAAATAAGGTCTGTTTGTCATCTTGAATATGCTAAATAAGCCTTACTTTTTGCCTTTCTTAATTGCATCCTTTGCCAGCATATCAGCATCTATGTTTTCTTCTCGTGGCACATGGGTAATTGTATAACTTTTAAATTCCTTTAATAAAGACTCTGTCTTTTTAAAAAGGGTCAATAGATTTTTACTCCTTACCTTATACTGACCCTTAATCTGTCTTACCATTAGTTCTGAGTCCGTGTATATATCTAATTCGGTTACTCCATGCCTTTTTGCCTCCTGTATGCCCCTTATGAGTGCTGAATACTCTGCGACATTGTTCGTAGCCCTGCCTATATATTCAGAGATTCTGTAATCTCTGTCAGCAATTATCAAAAATACACCTATCCCGGAATCTCCAGGATTTCCGCTGGATGCTCCATCACAGTATAATTTTGCCCTTCTACCCATTGCTAACAGATGGGTCTTCCTTTGAATAATAGAGTATCCTTGCGCATTGAGGACATCGAATAATTCTATCGCTACTCTTTAATTCCAAAAATAACTGTGGAGGGATATGTAAATAACAGCCCTGACAAATCTCATTCTTTGCCTCAACAACCCCTGAGCCTTTCCCTGAATTTAAAAGAGACATATATTCATCATAAAGTTCTTTTTCTATCTTTTCTGCTAATACATTTCTTTGTTGCTGGAGTTTAACTAACTCATCTTCATGTTTAATCACTTCGTTCTGGAGTTCTTTCTTAATCGCCTCTATTCTTTCCTCTTCCTGAGCTATATGTCTTTTTTCGGTTTCCAAGGCCTTTGATGCATCCTCAATAGACTCCATAATAGATAACAATGCATCTTCTTCTGCCCGTACTTCCTTTTCAACCTGCTCTATTTCCTTGATATGAGCCTGATATTCCTTATTGGTTTTGATCTCAGATGTCCTGCTTTTAAGCTTTTTTATCTTCTCATTTATATCGTCTATCTTCCGCTCTTTGTCTTTGCCCTGTTTCAATAAGGATTCATAATGTTGCCTTGCCTTATTGTAAGCCTCCTTGGCCTTCTTAATAGGTTCTTCATAAGATGATATCCTGTTGGGAATCTCTTTAATCTTTGCACGAGTAGAAAGTATAGCAGAATCAAGTTTTTGTAGGTCTATCAATAGCCTTATCTGTTCATTCATCTATATTCACCATTTCGTAATTTTTATCCTGTACAGAAGCAATCCGATCAGGGTCAAAGCTGATTTGCAAATTATGGGCCCACCAGGACTCGAACCTGGGACCAACCGGTTATGAGCCGGTAGCTCTACCAACTGAGCTATGGGCCCTTTAAGCTTAAAAATCGATATGGCAAAAATACTGATAAATAATCAATTAATATAAACTTGCGAAAGACTTTTAGTCAAGATTTTTTAAGAAAGTCCCTGAACCAAATGCTTCTTGATGGATGTTTAAGCTTTCTTATTGCCTTTGCTTCTATCTGCCGAATCCTTTCTCTCGTAACATTAAGCTCTTCTCCAACCTCTTCAAGTGTGCGTGGATTGTCATCACCTATTCCAAACCTTTTTCTTATGACTATCTCTTCTTTTGGAGATAACGTGCTTAGCACTTTATCAATCTGATTTTTTAAGTCTTCATTGATCATATAATCCAGAGGAGAAGGTGTTGATTTGTCTTCAAGAAAATCTTTTAGTATAGTATCATCTTCTTCCTTAATCGGGGTCTCTATAGAAATGGGCTCCTTGGATATTTTTAATATTCCCTTTACCTTCGATACAGGCATCTTAATTCTCTTTGATATTTCCTCCTGTGTAGGTTCAACACCAAAACCCTGAACATATTCCCTTGTTAACTTATTTATTTTGTTTATATTTTCTATCATGTGGACAGGGATTCTTATGGTTCTTGATTGATCAGCTATAGCCCTGCTTATAGCCTGCCTTATCCACCATGTTGCATATGTGCTGAACTTGTATCCCCTTTTGTAGTCGAACTTATCAACAGCCTTCATAAGTCCTATATTGCCTTCCTGTATAATATCTTCAAAGCTTAATCCCTTTCCTATGTATCTTTTGGCTATGCTTATAACAAGCCTCAAATTTGCCTGTACTAACTGGCTTTTAGCATTGCACTCCTCTACTTTCAATCTTTCGACTTCTCTTATAACCTTTTTTAACTCACCTGCTGTCAATCCAACCTTTGATTCAATCTTTTTTATATCTTTCAAATCTTTTTCAGAAAATAAACCTTTTTTAGAGTCACGCCTGCATCTACAAAGAAATTGCAGATTTTTATTGATATCTTTTAGCTCGTCTATAAAGGCCTTTACTATATCATCTCTCAGGTTTAATTCCTTTACCCTCTCTATTATGCGATTTTTATTTTCTATTAACAGATTTTCTTTAGTTTTTTGAAATTTGGTCTTGACCCCTCCACGATTGCTGCACTGCCTCAGGAGTCTTTTCCTTAAGATATAGATCGAATTAATATCCTTTGCAATCTTAAAAAAACGTTCCTTTTGCCCTAAAAGGTCATCCTCCGATAATTCCTTTCCATTTTGAATAATTTCAGCAAGTGGCGCCTCCCCTCTTTCCACAAGCCTACCAAGCTTGAAGAGTTTATTTAAAACAAATGGTATTGTAAAAACTATACCGTATATCTTATGCTTGATTTCTTCTATTTTTTTTGCGATCTCGATCTCCCCTTCTCTTGTGAGTAAAGGCGTTGAGTTAATTTTCTGCATATATGCCTTTAAAAGGTCGTATTGCTCTTGAATTTCTTCGAATTGGTCTGCGCAACTCGATTCTAAAATTTCCGATTGATCTTCTTCTAAGATATTAAACCCTTCCTCCAGTGGAAGTTCTTCCAGTAAATCATCAAACTGTCCTTCCAATTTCTTCCCTCCTTTCAAAAAACTAAGGCAAACATTCTCAAGTTATTTTTGTTGTCAATCTCTTCTTTTCCCAAAGTAAAGCCCTTAGAAGATCAACATCTCCTGTCTGCCCCGCTATCTCGATCTTTCTTTCGATTCCTTTCAACAATAATGCCTTTATGCAATCACTGATAGTCTCATCAACATATTCAGTATCAACCTCGGAATTCATGAGAAGTCCTGTTATAAGACTCTGCTCCTCACCGCTGCATAAGTTCAACAAATCCTTTACAGATAAGGTTTTATTGTCATCTATAAGAGTCCTTACTTTTTCGAAGATTTTTGATATAACTGGTTCCTTAATAGCCTTAATCTCAATATTTTTCATAATATATTCTGCCTTCTCAGGCATTGAAAGGACTATTTTCAAAAGCATCTGCTCCTCTTTGCATGCTTCAGGATATATATCAACTCTCTTCTGAAAAGTCCTATCTACAACATTTGAGCTATATTTTTTTTGGCTTATGTTTTTGATTTCCTCTCTGAGTACGATTTCATTTATTCTGGACCTTTCTGCTAATTCCCTCAGTGATTCATCCCTATGAAGGGTATCAGGGCTCAATGATATAAGACGAAGAATATATCTTACTGTATCAAGGTTTTTTTTACCAGAAAATTTAAGTAAGAATTCTATTGGAGATATTGCCCTTGATATCTGCCTCCTGAAGTCATCACTACCATGTTTTAATATATATGTATCAGGGTCAACACCTCTGGGCAATGGTAAAATTTTTGAAGGCATACCTTCTATAAAACAAAGTTCGATTGACCTCTTTGTTGCAGCCATGCCTGCTGTGTCGCCATCAAATACCAGCAAGACATTATTTGCGAATCTCTTAAGTCTTTTAAGATGAAAATGTGTCAGGGCAGTTCCTAAAGGTGCAACCACATTGTTGATGTTATTTTGGTGACACATAATAGCATCCATATATCCTTCAACGATTATGGAATACCCTTTTTGAGATATAAGGCTTTTTGCAAAGTTCAGGGCATACAGGGAGTCACTTTTTTTAAATATAATACTATCTGGGGAATTGATATACTTCGGAATGTTTTTTGATGATGACATCGTCCTCCCACCAAAGGCTATGACCCTTCCCTGAATGTCATATATCGGGAACATCAACCTGTCTCTGAAGAAATCAAAGGTATCTTCTGTGTCTGAGCCAGTTAAATTGTTCTTTTTAAAAGAAACGAGACCTGAAGACTTTATATGTTCAACAGAAAAGCCGAGTTTTCTCAGGTATTTGAATAACGAGTCTTTTTCATTTTTGCTAAAGCCCAAGGAGAATTGCTCAACAGTTTCGTTTTTCAAACCCCTTTCTTTCAGATAAGATAGTGATTGCTTGGATTCCTTCAAATTTTTTTTGTAAAAAAGTAATGCCTCTCTATATATAGCAAATAAAGTCTCTTTCAGACCCCTGTTTAATGCCTTATCCCGACCGATCTTTTCTATATTAACACCTGCTTTATCTGCCAGATATGAGACAGATTCCTGAAAGGTCATGTTTTCGTGTTCCATCAAAAATGTGAACACATCTCCCCCTTTGCCACAACCAAAACAATGGAATATCTGTTTAGAAGGACTTACTATAAAGGATGGTGTCTTTTCTGGGTGAAAGGGGCAGAGTCCTTTGTAGTTTTGACCAGCCTTCTTTAAAATAACATGATCAGATATAACATCAACTATGTCTATCTTATACCTTATCTCTTCTATTATCTGGTCAGATCGCATAAAAAAGCATTTTAAATTACAAACAGGTTTTTAAAAATATTAAAAAATTACGCTCTCTGAACCCTCTTGAACCCCGAACACTCCAGAATATTGAGCCTTTGTTGTTCGCATATCTTATCAAAAAGTAGGTTTAATCCAAGATTGTCACTTGCTATGTGTCCGGCTATGATCACATTTAAATGATTTTTTTCAGCCTCTTTTCTGTGATCTTCACTTAAATGCATTGCAACAATAGTATTTACACCGCTTAGAGAGAGGCTCTGGAAGATATCCTTTGAGCCTTCTGTCCCACCTGTCATGTCGACAAATATCTTTCCTGCCTTTCTGTTTTTTGCTCCGATCAAGATTTTAGGTCCGGCATTGTTTTTTTCTGCCTCTTTATATTCAGGAATTTCTTTAAGAAGTCCTATTACATCTTCAACCAGATAAGGTTTTTTATCATCAAACAACCTCTGCAGATAAGTCGCAACCATATTGTCTGCTGGTGTGTGCAGACACATAAATGGTATGTTCAAAAGACGAGCAGCATCTACTGCCCTCGTATGGTTTACTGGCATAAGTTTTCTTTCCACCTCTTTAATCCTTCCTTCCATCAGACTCTCTGCTATATTTATAGGGACTCCGAACCTATGCAGGATATCAGCCTGCATATACATGACCGAATAAAGATTGGCATATGCCCTGCCCTCAGGGTGGTGAGAAATTATGAGATCTATAGAAACCCCTTTATTCTTTAATGCTTCTGCAAGTAATATTTCACCAACCTCTATATCTATTCCTGCAAGGACTGTATTGATCTCTTCATCCCCAGTACCATGAAGTATCCTCGAATCTGAATACGGGTTTTCGAGTTGTTCCAAATCAAAAACCTCTTTTTCTTTTGGTTTAAGTTCTTCATAATCCTTTTTCCTTCTCGATAATTCATTAAAAACAAAATCTTTTCCTCTTGGATCGTTTTGAATCCCAATAGATATCGCATTTTTGTAAAATTCCGAAAGCTTCATGAATAAATCACCTCGATAATTTATTGGCTTAATAATTCCTTTGCCCGCTGACTCACAGCCTTTCCATCAGCAGCGCCTTTTATCCTCGGCATAACAAGCTTCATTACTTTTCCAATATCATTTGGAGAAGAAGCACCACACTCTCTAATTGCAGAGAGTATAATCTCATCAATCTCATGTTGTGAGAGTTGTTTTGGAAGGTATGATTGAATTATCTCAAGCTCTTTTTTTTCTTTTTCAGCAAGGTCTGATCGCCCAGCTGATAGGAATTGTTCTATGGACTCCCTTCTCTGTTTTGCCATCGTTGCCAAAACTGAAATAACGTCATCCTCCGAAAGGACACCCATTTTCTCTATAGATTTATTTTTCAAGGAGGCCTTAATCATTCTAATTGTAGATAATTTTAGTTCATCCTTTGATTTCAGTGCCTCCTTGAGTTCAGAGTCAAGCACTTCAAAAATATTCACCATTACCTCGCAGGTACAGACTTCATCTTCTTAGAAGCCTTTTTGCGAGCAGCTAATATCTTCTTTTTCTTCTTTATGCTCGGCTTGTCGTAATGCTCCCTTTTTTTCAACTCTGAAAGAATCCCTTCACGCTCACACTGTTTCTTAAAAATCTTAAGAGCCGTCTCAAAGGATTGGGAATCCTTTACCTTTACAGAGGGCATACTATTATCACCCCTCTCTATTTAGAATTTTAGGATAATTTACCAATTAGCAGGAAATTATGTCAAGAAAACCTGGTTTGATTTTTTTAGTATTTTTAACATAATATTAAAAAATCGCAAGATCTCAGATTTTTTCAAAAATTTACGGGGTAAGAATGGGTAAAAACATAGTACAGAAAATATTTGAGGCTAATAAGATTTCTGGAGATATAAAAGAAGGAAATCTTATAGGACTTAAGGTAGATCAGGTATACACTCAGGATGCCACCGGCACAATGGCATGGCTTGAGTTTGAAGCGATAGGGATTAACAAGGTCAGAGTTCCTCTTGCTGTTAGTTATGTTGACCATAATATGCTTCAATCGAACTTCATGAATGCTGATGACCATTTATTTCTGCAGACCGCTGCGGCAAAATTTGGTGCTTATTTTTCGAAACCCGGCAACGGAATATGTCATCAGGTTCACCTCGAAAGGTTTGCAGCTCCTGGAAAGATAGCTATAGGCACTGACAGTCATACACCAACAGGCGGTGGAATGGGAATGATAGCCATTGGAGTTGGTGGACTTGAGGCTGCTTCGGTAATGGCAGGAGCTCCGCTTGAGATCAATATGCCAAAGGTCGTAAGAATCAATCTAAGAGGAAGACTTCAGAGACCATGGGTTACGGCAATGGATGTAATATTAACACTCCTTAGCATGCTCACTGTAAAAGGTGGTGTAGGTAAAATATTCGAGTATGGAGGCGAAGGAGTGAAAGACCTTAATGTCACAGAAAGGGCGACAATTACTAATATGGGAGCTGAGTTAGGAGCTACAACATCCATATTTCCAAGCGATGAAAATACCCTTGCGTATTTAAAAGCACAGGGGAGACAATATGATTGGATCGAAATAAAAGCAGATGATGATGCTGAATACTCAGAAGTAATAGAGCTTGATTTAAACTCTATAGAGCCTATGATTGCCCAGCCCCATAGTCCTGACAATGTTGTTCCGATCAGAAAGATTGCAGGCAAGAAGATTAATCAGGTTTGCATCGGAAGTTGTACCAATTCATCCTATCAGGCGATGAAGATGGTTGCATCTATTCTTAAAGGGAGAACTATTGCCGAATGGGTAAGCCTATTAATAAATCCGGGCTCCAAGCAGGTTTATGAGATGCTTTCAAAGGAGGGTCTGATTGCTGACATGATATCTGCTGGCGCAAGGATTCTTGAGACAGCATGTGGTCCATGTATAGGAATGGGTGGTGCACCTGGCTCCGGGCATATATCCGTAAGGTCTTATAACAGAAACTTCCTTGGGAGGTCCGGAACAAAAGACGCCTTCGTTTATCTTACAAACCCTATCGCATGTGCTGTCATGGCCATTAAGGGAGAGATTATTGACCCCCGAGATGCCGGATTCCTTATTAAAGAGATTAAAGAACCAGAGCAGTTTTTGATTAATGATAACATGCTTGTTCCACCAAGATTCGATACAGCCGATGTAAAAATAATAAAAGGACCTAATATAAAAGATGTACCTGTTAAGGAACCCTTAAAAAATTCAATCAAAGCCGAAGTACTTTTAAAGCTCGGAAATAACATCACAACTGATGATATAATGCCTGCTGGCTCAAAGGTGCTTCCTTTCAGGTCTAACATTCCAGCGATTTCTGAATTCGTCTTCGAAAATATAGATAGCACCTTCAGCAAGAGGGCAATGGAGGCAAAGGAGAGAGGTGGCGGAATAATTATAGGGGGTGAGAACTATGGACAGGGTTCTTCAAGGGAACATGCTGCCATAGCTCCGATGTACTTAGGAATTCAGGTTGTCATAGCAAGGTCCTTTGCAAGGATACACAGGGCAAATTTAATCAACTTTGGAATCCTTCCTTTGTTATTTAAATCAGAAAAAGATTATGATAGATTAGAAAAAGGAGATATCCTGTTAATAAGAAATATTATTGATTCGATAAAAGGTAATCAAGATTTTACAGTAGAGAATCTGACAAAGGGCTATACTTTTGAAATATCTTCTAATCTAAATCAAAGAGAGATAGATTTAATATTAAAGGGCGGCCTGCTACCATCGTTTAAAAGCGGTCATTGACAAAAAATCAGTTCAAATAGTAAATTATTAATCTAATTTTTTAGCAGGGCCGCTAGCTCAGCAGGTAGAGCAACGCCCTTTTAAGGCGTGGGTCGTTGGTTCGAATCCAACGCGGCTCACCAGGTATTTAATTTCGGGGCTCAAACTCGAGATTCGAAATGTTTTAAGATGTCCCCATCGTCTAGCCAGGCCTAGGACATCGCCCTTTCAAGGCGGTAACATGGGTTCGAATCCCATTGGGGACGCCAATGAATCTAATAGGGCTGCTATAGCAGCCTTTTTTTTTACAGATCTTTTTATTTTTCGATAATAAGATTGCTTTTTACGCTCTTTACTCCCCTAACTCCGCTGGCAATCTCTATCAATTTCTGCTCGGCACTTTTACTCGGCACAGTGCCTGTCAGGGTTACATGCCCTCTAAATGTATCAACATTGATCTTTAAATACTTAAGCTCAGGCGACTTTATAATCTCGACATTTATTGCGGTTGTGATTGATGAGTCGTCCACTATTTCCCCTGCTGTCCTGCCCGTAAGAGATGCACATCCAGAAATTACTAATGAAAATACTATTAAAAAAGCAGCTAAAGATTTCATTTTCCCTCCGCATTAAACTTGTAATTTTTGTTGTCCATAGATATTATATCAATAAATTTTTACTTGAGATTAATCTATTTACCAAAATTATACAAAAAGTAACATGGTATCCATCGAAAATCTGATCTCACAGGTCAAGAAAAACTGCAATATCTCTGATGCAAAATATTGGGGAACATACTCGATATGTGGTCTTCTTTTGAGACTCAGAAAACTCTATCGAATAGAAAATAATATAATGCCATGGGAGAGGATCGATAGGGCAGATATAGGCAGATGGATCGAGGATAGAGAAAGGACATGGAAGGAACTCGAAGTAAATGATTTCGAAAAACTGCTAATTGGCAACTCTGAATATCAGCCATTTGATGTAGAAAATATAAACAGGGTTATCAAAAAAGAGGGTCTAATTTACAGTGCAGGCTATGGTAGGTTTATGAAGCCTTCATTTTTCATTGCGGACCTGATGTGCAGCAAATCAATCGAAGGCCTTGATATATATATCGCTGGCAGAGAATATGCAAGAGACCTATCAGATGCACCTTCTATGCTATTAGAAAAAACCATCTTTGCGAGGCTCGATGTAATAAGGGAATTGCTGTGGGAAAAATTTGAAGAGTCAAAAACAAAAGGGGTGAAGAGTATTTTATCATTTTCATTCTCAAAATATGGCTTAAATCCCATGGAAGAACTATCAGAACATGTCTATGAACGTATATCTTTTATTTCACTGGCAGAACTCGATGTTTACATATATCACGAGATTGGAGAGGCTTTTGCAGGTCAAGTATTAGGAGAAGATTGGAAGGAGATGATTGCCAATATCAGAAGCCCAAAGGCAGAATTATTCGTTAGGGCGGTTAAGGATGTAATGTCTGATACAATAGAACAGGGGATGCTCAAACATATTGTTGACACCAGAAATGTCGGCTCTTTAGGTTTTTATATAGTATTTCTTGGAGATTACAGAAGAATGATTTTTAATGATATAACCATTGCCTTTGAAGAATTCATAAAATCAAAAGACTGGAGAATCATCGAAAAAGCAAGGGAAAATGGTTACAAAAAGGCAATGCATTATGCTGAGGCTTTGCTGAATTTATATAGAAAAACTTCAGACAAAACAGAGATGGCTGACCATATAGAAAGTGAATTTCTTTCCAAATTAAAATAAAATTAAAAATGTTCGATTTGTTAAATATTACATTTCCCACATCTGGAGTCAGCACCAATATATTTCTACCTCCATTTGTCGCACTTGTTATATCCTTTTTTACGTCAATGGGTGGAATTTCAGGGGCATTTCTTCTTCTTCCTTTTCAGATGAGTATTCTTAATTACACAGCACCCTCTGTGAGCGGAACTAACCATGTTTACAATGTTGTAGCCATACCGAGTGGTGTCTATAAGTATATAAAGGAAGGTCGAATGTCATGGCCCCTGACATGGGTTGTTATTGCTGGCACATTGCCTGGTGTTTTCATTGGTTACTATGTAAGGATAGTTTATCTTCCGGATCCAAAAAAATTTAAATTATTTGCTGGCTGTGTACTGCTTTACATCGGGATCAGGATTTTAAAAGAGATCTTTGTAAAAAGTCAGGATGTGTTGGATAAGAAATTCATACAAAACAGAATCAGACTACATAGGCTGTCTTCAGATGCAATAGTAAAAACAATATCTTTCTCTTTAAGAAAAGTAGAATATGAATTCTGGGGAGAGAGGTTTTCTTTTAATACTATGGGCATGTTTGTGCTCGCCTTTGTTGTAGGTATTATCGGAGGAATATACGGAATCGGAGGTGGAGCCATTATAGCACCTTTTTGCATTGCTGTCTTTCATCTTCCTGTTTATTCTATTGCTGGTGCAGCATTAATGGGAACATTTGTAACTTCTCTGGCAGGTGTGCTGTTTTTCAGCTTTATTCCAATAGGCAATTCTCCATCGGTACCTGATTGGCCATTGGGAATCCTTTTTGGAATAGGTGGCTTTTTTGGTATGTATCTTGGAGCAAGATTTCAAAAATTCATGCCACAGAAGTTTATAAAGTTAATTATTGGCGCGATAATTATATTTTTGGCATCAATGTATATATTGCAATATTTTTTATGAGATAGGCCATTTTCCTGAATAGAAGACAAGCTCACAAAGTTGGTTTAAATGATATATCCCGTTTCCCTGTCATGATATGCCACACATATACCTGAAATCACAAAACTTGCAGTTCTCTTTTCTGTTATTTGCTGGAATAAAAGGCAATGAAATGTCTATAATCTCGTTAAGGAGACAGAATATCAGTTCTGTTAAAATATGGCTCTTCTGTTTTTGATCGTTTCCATCAAAAAGGGGTAATTCTATCTGCTCATCAATAGCCCTTCTTCCTAATAGCAAAAACGAACAGTTTACATCCTCAACTCCTTTTGCTGAGTCCTCTACATACAGGATGTGATAGAATGGAAGCTGAATACTTTTTATAAATTCACTCCAGCTTTCTCTTTTATTAATGTCGAGCCTTTCAAGATTAATTTTAAAATCATTCGGATTTGAAGAGGTCTTATAATCGATAATAAAGGTCTTTCCATCCCTTTCCTCTATGATGTCTATACGGCCTTTGAGATTAAAAGAGTTTTTAAATATCTGAATTCGTCTCTCTGTATCAATCACCCTGAATTCATGCCTCTTTATCAAGGGAACATAATACTTTTCGATTAACTCAAACATTCGCTTTCTTATCTGGCGCTTCAATAAATAATTTGCCCCTATGAGCTCCCTGCCAAAATTTTTTTCAAAAATCCTATCTATTATTATGTCCATCCGCTGTAAATCTAAATCCGCTGCATTTAAAATTCTCATCTTTATTTGACCAAAGTACTCTGATAGAATCTCATGAACAACATTCCCAATATCATACTTCTGTATATCACTCGAAATCTCTTCTTTTTCACTCAGATTAATAACATAGGAGTAAAAAAATCTTAATTGGCATTTTAGATAATCATCCAGGGATGATGCATTAAACGAGAATCTTTTTAAAAAATCTATCATCTCAGGCGTCTTATATACAGGTTCTGGCTCTCTTGTCCTGAGGCTTGCCTTATATTGAATGGACTTTATATATTTGGATGCCTCTTGTTTATTTTCATTAACCTGCCGATTCCAAATAATCTTCTGAACAAATCTGCTCATCTCGTTCCTTTCATTTTCGACAAAGAATATATTGACCTCCCTTGCTCCAATTATTAAATTATTAAGATAATATTCTATAAGCCTTTCTCTATCTTCATAGGTAGGGAGTTTAAGCATCTGTCTCGCCTTTAGAGGCAAAAGGGTATCCTCTTTTCTCACATCAGGAACAACTCCTTCATTCATGTCAACAATGAATACCCTGTCAAATCTTATGTTTCTTGTCTCAAGAAGACCCAGAACCTGCAGACCCCTTAAAGGAGTTCCCCAAAAGGGTACATGGCATGTCTTAATATAACTCTTAAAGAGGTTAAAATAATTTATCGTCTGTTCAAATGAAACATCCTTCATAAGAGACACCGATATCTGATTAAGAGAACCTATAAAAGCCTCAGCAAATGGATAAAACAGGGGATGATGTTTTGCAGTGCTGTTTTCATAAATATAATAAAGGACATCCATACACTTTTTCGCAAAGTCAGCAATATTTTCGAATGAGAGAAATTTGTTGATAGTGTTTTTGTGAATAGTCTTTATATGATTTCTGATATCCTCTAATTTAATAGTTTCTTCGGTTTTTTCAATCCTCTGCATTATAAATCTCAAAAATTCTAAATCATCCTCTATATCCTGCGGACTCAAAAATGTCATGGTCCTTTTACTTAAAAGCCTTTCTTCGATGGCATGAACTATTATCCTTGTAATATCCGCCCTATCCTTGAAATATATATTCTTTGTATACGGATGAAGAACAAACCTCAGATAATCAGGAATATAAAATCTACCTTCATCAACGGATACTGCCAGATCCATTAAATTACTCAAAAAGCCAAACAGAGGTGTCCTGTAAAGGGGGTATCCCATCGAAATGTTATACTGCTCATCTTTAAGCAAAGAAAGGCAGTTGTGCATTAGTGCGAAAAGAGAGGTAGAAGAAGGTAAGACAATCACAGTCCTTTCGTTGATTTCCCTGTTATCGATAATATCTTTCTTCAAAATATTGCTTAATGCAAAGAATTGACCATGGGAATCAGGACTCTTATAAAAATTGATTTCAGGATACCTATCTATATTTTTATCTCTAATGGCGGTAATATTTGACCTGATCTCAGATAGACTGCCAAATGTCAAATCTATTATATCTTCTATTCCGTTTCCTTCCTGAAAGATGAAAATAGACTTACCAAACCCATATAGCCTTCTAAATAATTCCTTTTCTATCTTGCTCAGACCAAAAAAACCAGCAAATATTAACCTTTCAAACGGCAAGGTGTCCTCTCTAAGCATATCTGCTACAGTCCTGTACCTTGATGCCCTGGTAGAAAAACTATCCATCTGGATCCTTTTATAAAACTCTTCATAGAAGTAGGATAGAGATTGCATGCTGTTTAGTGTTGGTGGTGGAATTTTATCATGCACAAAGACATCTATATCCTTTATGGCATTTATATCACATCCCTCTATATGGAGTTCTTCCAGATCCTGATATATCTTGAGCCCCAATGGAAAGAAGGTATCAGGAGACAGAAAATGCCCCTTCCCCGTAGCAAAACCATTTATGTGGATATCGTATAGAATTTTTACGGAATCAATAGCTTCGAGCTTTCTTTTTGACAATTTCAATACCTCTTGATAAACAAAATCCACAAACTCATCCATCGAAAAAATTGAAGGCAATAAAATGCTTCTTTCTTCTCTCTGATAAAGGGCTTTTTTCAGAAAATGAGATGGTCGTTTGCCAGGGAAGACCACCAGGTTTGAAGAATAGTCCGCCTCCTTATTTATCAGATTAGAGCAAACTGGACTTATAATGTCATCCCCTTTTTTTATTATAATTATTCTCAATAAGTTGCCCTCCTGACCTCATTTAGATCAACATAAGCCAGAACACCCTCTATTTCCTTATCTGGATATATCTGTTTTAGAATCATCATATAATTTTTAATCTGTTCTTCATGCCTGTCTTCTGTGTCCATTCCTGTCTTATAATCAATTACTGTTACCTTCTCTTTGTCTATAATAACTCTATCCATTCTGAACACCTCTCCTCTATCATTCATAAACTCTTGTTCTTTTTTTATAGCCCTGTCTGGTACTTTTATAAAATAGTCTCTTATTTGAATGTTATTAAGAAATTTTGAGATGACAGGCAATAATTCATATTCATCGTAAAGTTGCTGCATATCAACATTTGCCAGCTTTATGGCATCTCTTATCTTTTCTTCCATATCCTCATCAACATAATCTATAAAATAAAGGACTTTATGTATAAATTCGCCCCTTTTTTTCTCCTTGATATTAGACAACCCCGATGTGTTTTGACACATTATTAGTGGCATTTCATGATGTAATAATTCTGCAGGCTCCGGGAATTCGCACTCTTTTGAATAGCTATTGGATGGTAAATCTCCAAGCGAAAAACCATCACCTGGTATGATATCAAACGGATATCGATTCCCGTTTTCACTAACACCTATAAGGTACATCTCTGCCTCTGCCCTCGTAAGTGCAACATAAAGGGTGTTAAGTTTAGTGACGGTATCTCTTATCTTTTCCCTTTTATAAATATCGCTTAATTCTATATTTCCCGATGCAATATCTTTTGTAATCTTTAGCAGAGTTACACCATCCCTATCTTCAGCCGTAATATAGTCAAAACCCTTACTGGTAACTTCATAGAGCAGTAAGATAACGACTGGAAATTCTAACCCCTTTGAGGCATGGATAGTCATAACCTGAATTGCGTCTATCCCCACAGGTATATCAATATCCCATTTTTTATCACTATCATTGTCGTTTTCAGCCAACCTCAAAAAATCAGATAGATTATTGTTACCGTCTTGTTCGAAGTCTTTAATAACCTCCAGTATTTTTGCTAAAGCAGATTCCTCCTCTTTAATATCAAATACATGAAAGGTATGAAAAGCATCAATAACTAAGTCATAAAGTGGTAGGTAACCTACTGACCTGAATAGGCCTTCAAAATAAAGCTCCCACAAATAGTCAAACTCACCCTGAAAGGCTTTGTATAGAGGTCTCCTCTCATTATTCCTGAATAGAAAGTTTAAAATCTCTTTCCTATCAACTGGCTGTATTAATTTGCCTCCAACCCTGTCTGACTCAATACATTTGCTGAACATGTCTCCAAGAATAAAGGCAGCAAAAGAGAGGTCATCCACGGGAGAATCAAGAAATTTCAATAGCGATATTATCTCTAATGTTATTTTCCTCTTTCTTACATCAAGGCTGCTATATGAAATAACCGGAATGCCTTCTTGATTTAGCCATGAGGTTATATTAACTACATTTTTATTCTCATAGGTAAGAATTGCGATATCTCTATATTTATAACCCCTCTGTTTTAATTTATCAATTAAATGAATAATTTTATCCTGCTCAGGAATTGAAACCTCGTCATTTTTGCAGATAGTCACACTCACATAACCTTTATTTTTATTTTCTATCTTTGCTTCTTGCTTATAATCAACAAGCCCTGACAAATTTACAGCATCTTTATAATTATCTTTTCCCGAAATATCTTGAAATAAGTCTTTAACGAACCTGATGATTATCTCATGGCTCCTATAGTTTGTCTCCAAATTTTCTACATTATGTGATGTGGATGGAAATGGGTTTCTTTCTTCCAATGACCTCATTATCTGGTAATCAGCATTTCTGAAACCGTAAATAGCCTGCTTCGTATCTCCAACCACAAAAAGAGAGCCTCCCGATGAGAGAGAATTTTCTATCAGCGGGAAAAGGATATTCCATTGTATTGGAGAGGTATCCTGAAATTCATCAATCAAATAATGAAAAATAACCTCGCCAAGCCTGAAATATATAGCTGGCACAATATGGTCATCAATATAATCAAGTAGTTTTTTATTTATATCCTCGATAAATACCTTCGCCTGCTGTTTTTTGACAGTTTCTACTAAGTCTTTAAATTCATGATAAAATTCGATATAAGGATGGTAATAAGAACAGGCATAATAATATTTATAAGTGCTAATCATCTCTGCGAGTCTTTTCCATTTATCACATATTTCATTATAGGCATCCATTTCAATTTTATTTTTTGGTTTAGTCACTGGAGGATTTGTTATCCCTTTTTTCATCAAATCTGTATAGCAATCCTTCCTTATTAATTCAAGAATACTGTTAAATGAACTATTAGAGCGCCTCTGGAGACCCGATTCCGTTATCAGACGCTCGATGTCTTCAGCAACTTGAGACATTTCATTCTTTAAACCTTTAATCTCATCAGAAAAATCTTTTGTTATAATATCCTTCCCGATTGATGATATCTTTCTATATAAAGTCTTTGTCTCATCTATAAGCCTCCTTGTAGGATCCCATAGATAAGCGCTGTCACCCTTTTGGGCAACTTCAAGTATGTCTAATATGCCTTCCAACCACATGCACTCAGTTGCTCCATGTTTTATCTTTCTCAGATACAGGTTAAAGGCATATTCAAGTATTGCTTCATTACTCATCTGAATCTCAAAATCAGGGGGATAGCCGAAGTCAATCGCAGAAGATTTAAAAATTGTAGCCATAAAGCTGTCAATGGTCCTTATCTGAAAATCAGAATAATTGTTAAGGATTTTTTCTATAAGCATCCCCGAATCTTTGATCAATTCATCTCTTTGCAAACCTACAACCTGTAACAGCTCGTTAATTTTTTTTTCATCACCAAAATATACAGATTTGAGCCAGTTTAGTATCCTCTCCTTCATCTCTTTTGCGGCGTTGTTGGAAAATGTGACCGCCAGAATTTTCCTCAAATCATTATGTAAGTGTTTATTTGAAAGGAGAAATTGAACATATCTCTTAGTGAGGGCATGGGTCTTTCCGGAACCAGCAGATGCCTTTAGTATCGTGAAATTACTTGGTAGCATTTCGGGTTCATTAACCATTAAGTTATTTTAACAGTAAGACTAAAGAAAATAAAAATAACTGCAAAAATTACCTCCGTTTGAACTGCCGAAATTAAAAGTGTTATATTTCAGCATATGGAGGACGGCATAACATCTAAACACCCTCATGCTATTTATATCAAAAAAACCATATTACAGAAATCGTATATTCATATAATACTAATTACACTTCTTGGCTTTCTCATTTACTCAAACACATTTAATGTTCCTTTTCACTTTGATGACGTATACAACATAATAGACAATCCTGCCATAAAAGACTTTAAATATTTTAAAGAGCCTTCCCTGATTCAGAAATATAAGCCGCTATATGATGCGCTCATGATGAGGTATATTGGATATCTAACATTTGCGATCAACTATAAAATTCACAGTCTCAATGTCACAGGGTATCACATTGTTAATTTAGTTATACACATCTTCAATTCCATCATTTTTTACTTACTGATATTTCTAATATTCAGCACCCCTTACTTCAGAAATCATGGCATCAAAAACCCTGATACCTCACGACTAATCGCCTTCTTTGCCTCCCTTCTATTTGTCTGCCATCCAATTCAGACACAGGCTGTTACATATATAGTCCAAAGGCTGACATCCTTAGCTACCATGTTCTACTTATCTTCTCTAATTATGTATATAAAGGCAAGGATTACCCTATCACAAAAGGCTGATATTAGTTTTTTCTCGGCACCAACATTAATCTTTTATTGTTTATCCATTATCTCTGCAATCTTTGCAATGAAGACAAAGGAGATATCCTTTACACTGCCGATTATTATTATCCTTTGCGAATTTATGTTCTTTGAGGAATCTTTCAAGAAAAGACTTTTATTTTTAATACCTTTTATCCTTACGATGCTCATAATACCATTTGGGCTTTTAGGATCAAATAGACCTGCTGGAGATCTACTGGGAGGTCTGGGTGAAGCAACTCGTGTAGAAACAGCAATGTCGAGGCTTGACTATCTTTTTACACAATTCAGGGTCATTGTTACCTATATAAGGCTTTTATTTTTACCTGTTAATCAAAATATTGATTATGACTATCCTGTGTATAACTCTTTTTATGAGCCAAATGTATTTTTGTCGTTTTTATTTCTTTTATCAATCTTTATCATCGCTGTTTATTTTTTTTACCGTTCAAAAAGCAGTGCTAACAATAATTCAATTCAATATTTAAGACTGATTTCTTTTGGGATCTTCTGGTTTTTTATAACCCTTTCCGTAGAGTCCAGCGTAATCCCGATAATAGATGTAATATTTGAACACAGGCTTTATCTTCCATCCATAGGGGTATTTATAGCTATTTCATCACTTGTATATATTGTCTTTAATAAATTGAAAAGCACAGAGGCAAAGGCACTTTTGATTTCATTCTCATTTTTAATATTATTCACTTTTTCTATTGCCACATATGTAAGAAACAATTTGTGGAAAGAGCCAATTACATTATGGGAAGATGTAATAAGAAAAAGCCCTAATAAGGCAAGAGGATATAACAACCTCGGATTCCTTTATACACAGGCAAACCAGCACGATAAGGCGTTATATTATTTACAAAAGGCAACAGAACTTAAATCATCTTACTCAGTTGCACGACACAATCTCGGATTGGCATATGCAAAAAAAGGCATGATAGATGATGCAATCAAAGAACTAAGATTATCGGTGGAGTTAGACCCAAGCAATGCATTGGCTCATTATGATTTAGCCCTTGCATATATTAAAAAGGGCGAAATGCAAAATGCACTTCAGCAACTTAATGAAGCTATCAGATACAAGCCTGACTATGCAGAGGCATACAATAACATAGGAGCTATATATTTTTTAATGAATCACTTAGATGAGGCGATAGAAAATTTTCAGATGGCTCTCAGATTTAAACCAGATAATGCAGAGGCTCATTTCAACATAGGTAACGCTTATAAGGCTAAGGGAATGATCGAAAAGGCTAATCAGCATTTTAAAATGGCAAGAATGCTAAAACCTGATGAATATCAATGAATACATGCTATATAACAGTGCATTTCAATAAAAAGCATCTGGTCGGTCCTCACCAAAGAAAGAATCCACAAAAGTAAACCCGTCTCATCAGAAATATTTTTCACATCGCCAGAAGAGTTCATAAATCACAAACAGAAAGACCAATGCAGTTTATAATTGAGAAGGCTTTATCTCATACATACATTGACAAATAAGTTTTCGCTATAATATATTTTTGATTATGAAAGGGTCTTCTCATTAGTATATTCTTTCTCTTTATAATATCCGCATCAAATACCAGTGCATTAACAGACCACACTGTTTATTTATCTGTCGACATATGCACACACTGCCATCCAAGGGCAGTCCCTACTCACAAAATGGCTAAGCCACATAAGACCCCTCCAGATTTGCCGCTTGAGGGTGGCATGATAACATGTTTTACATGCCATAATTGTATCAGCGGTTCATGCATACTGAGGAGAACACCAGAAGAAATGTGCAAAGCCTGCCATAACTGCAAGAAAGGTATGGCATGCATAATCGGAGTCGCACATCTCGGTAATTCTCCGAGAATTAGCGAATTAATTAAGGCATGCACAAAGAACTGCCATTATGGAAGGAGTTTTGGCGGTCCTGGTGAACACAAGGTAAATATCATTTATATTGTTCGTGAAGGATTTAAAGAAGTAAAAGACAGAAGGGTTGTATTGATAAACAATAAAATTACCTGTATTTCGTGCCACGACCCATATGCAGTAGAAAATGATAGATTAAGCGTGCCATATAAAGATAATGCCCTTTGTCTTGCATGCCACATAAAATAGGGACCATGTCCACAATGTATCAGCAAACCTGAAATAAAGGCTAAATACCTAAGTACCTATCGTCTCTATCTTTGCCTTTTTCCGTTCTTGCTCTATCCAATTAGAAAGAATCTCGCTCTTTTTATTCTGTAATAACATTTGCATTATATCTGCCTTAACCTCTTCAAATGTTGCTGTCCTCTGTTCCCTTTTTTCAAAAACCTTTACAAGGTAAAATCCTTCCCTGCCTACAATTGGACCACCAAATGTGCCCGGCTTAATTTTAGATATCTCTTTTGAAATATCTTTCGGGAATGTCCCAAGCGTTACCCAGCCTGTATCTGAACCTTTTTCCTGATGACCAGCAGGATACCTTTTTGCTAACTCCTCAAAACTCGCTCCTGCTTCAAGTTCTTTTTTTATTCTCCTTGCATCTTCTATAGTATCAACCTTTATTATGGATAATCTATAAGCCTCCATAGTAGTAAAAACGGGCAGATTTTTTTCATAATATTCCTTAAGTTCATTTTCAGATATACTTATATCTTTAACTAATCTGTCAGCAAATTTTGCTATCATAATGTCTTTTTCTATAGATTTAAGAATAAAGTCCTTTGAAATACCTTTTTCTTTCAGCCTCTTGAGGTATTCCGCCTCACTCGGGAATGCCTTTACTATTTCTTTATACTCTTTCTCGACCTCGGATTTATCTACCTTTATTTTCTCTTTTCTTGCCGCCTGCATCATAAGCCTTTCATTAATCAACTGATTAAGTATCTCTGCCCTCACCATTTTCTGAACCTCTTTTTCATGTTCAGTCTGAGGCCTTTTTAGACCACCATGCTCAAGAAGCCTATTAAGATCCCTCTCTGTTATCTTTTCCCCATTCACCTTTGCAACAACCTTATCCCTCTCGCAGCCACCTGAAAATGATAATATGCAAATAATAACTAAGACCAAGATCTTTCTTAAGTATTTCATAATCTAAACCCCTTACTTTATATTCTTTGAGCTATTTATTTTAAAAATAACTTAAAGCCAAGTCAAATATGTTATTAATTCGGAGGCAGTGGCTTGGCATTCTGCTGCGGAGCCGCAGGTCTTGGCAGCGGCCGTCGAGCAGGCGTCGGATGCGGCTGTTGAGGAATCGGTGACTCCTTTGTCTTCTTGGCATCGTATAAATTAACCACCATTTTTTCCTCATCCTTTGTCATAACCACCCTGTCCTCTTCTATCTCTGTGAGCGTATATCCACTCAGCATATCTCCCTTTTTTAGTGTTAAATGTCTCCTGCCAGCTGGCAACGGCGAGTTTCTATCAGAAATATAAGCAAGGCTTATATCCCTTGTCACAAGTGTCCCGTAAAGAACAAATTCTGGTTTCGTTATAGGCATATCTTCTTCCTTTTTTTCTGCTGGCAAATGTCTTTCCGGATGAAATAGATTCCGCTGCACAATCATCGAGTAATCTTCCGCAGATGGTGTTGATTGAGCAGGGATTTTTTCTTCCTCCACTTCAGACTTTTTAGGAGCCGGTATCTTATAAGAACCTTCTATCTGGAAAAGCGGATATACAGCATATTCAACAAATAAAAAACATATAAAAAGAAGCAAAAGATTAAGCAAGTTGATATTTTTCAATATATATCTTAGTGCTTTCATTTATCTTCCTTTTATAATTGCAGAGACATCAAGCCTTACAAGCAACTCCCTGGGTGCCCTGAAATTTTTTAGCCTGATGTCTATATCGCTTATCACAATATGCTCCTGCCTTGACTCTATTGAATGAATTAAATCATTCAGAGCAACAATATCAGGAAGGTTCATATCCACTCCAACCTTTATAACCTTAAACCTCCCTAAATCCTCAACCTTTCCGATCCTCTCGCTAACTACAGTTCCCTTAACCCCTGCTGCTATATCCTTTATCATTGCCTGAAGATTTGCAGATGCAACAGCTGACGTCTGTCCTTCAATGAATCTCGATTCCAAATCCTTCAGATGACCTGCCAAACTTAATTGCGTCTGTTCAAGTCTCGGTTTTTCAGAAATGATATCCACATATTTTTGGAGCGTCCTTTCCTTGATAGATTGTTCCTCCTTTATAGACTCCACCTTTTCCCTTATCGCGACAAAGCCATACTGATATAATACAAGGATCAAAAGCAAAAACATCAATGGCAAAGTTATCATCAAGGTCTTACTCCTCATCATCTTCTATTTCCTCTTCCTCTTTTGGTGTTACTGCTTCAACACCCTCTAATTCCATTCTTATGCTAAACCTATCAGCCTTCATTGCAGCGTCTCTAAATGTGGGAGCAGTAAATTCGACCTTTCTGAAATACTTTGATACCTCGAGTTTCGGGATGAGCTCTGTTGCAGACAATGAATATCCCTCTATCTCAACACCTGTAGAACTGATCCTAACCCTTGTCAACCATGCATTTTGAGGGATAAGGGAAGTTAGTTCCTTTAATATATCCATTGTCATAGGCTTTGAAGATTTGAAATTGCTTATTGCAATTATATCCTCTCTCACAGATTCTATATCCTTTTTAAGGACATCTATTTTTTTAACATCTTCTTTCCTTTCATTTATCAACCGCTCTATCTCTTCCAATCTCCTTTTTTCTATACTGAGAGGCATAGAAGCATAAAAAATCCCCATCAATAAAATGGCCATTGAAAGAATTAAGGTCAAAGACAAAGGAGACTTATTGGTAGTATAAATCCCTTTTTTAATTAGATTATGAGCAGTTGACTTTGCCAACAAAGACTCAACGAGACTTCCTATAGCAGCATAAGAAATTTCCTTATTTTGCTCAAACCTTACATCCATCTCATCTATAATCTGATAAGGTATACCCATTCTAAGTCTCAGAATTTCCTTGATAGAAGGAACCCCCTTAAATGACATGTATATTTTTGGTTGGGTCGTATCAAAAACACTGAGTAAAGACGAAATTTCATTTATTATCGTATCTGACTTTGATTTATCATTATTTTCAGAAAAAACTCCCCTGACAGAGCCGGTTATAAAACCATTATTAAACAAGGCTCCTTCATAACCATCCTCTTTTATATCCATAAATATGAAGTCTGATACCCCTTTATCAATAAAACTGCAGAATGTACCGATTGCCGAAAGCCTGAGCATGATACTGTCAACCCCTATACCTCTCTCTCTTAGGGCATCTATGTAAGGATTAACAACATCAGCCCTTGCTGCAATAATTGATACTAATAATTTCCCGTTGCTCTCCTTTACTATCTTAAAATCATACAATGTATTATCTGGTTCAAATGGTGTTAATCTGTCCATCTCATACAAAATGACATCGTGAAGATTTTCTCTAACCGTTGAAGGAAATTCTACAACCTTAACTATTGCCCACTCCTTTGGTATAACTATAGAAACACTTGAGGTGGCTGCCTTAAATTCATCAATAAAAAGGGCAACTGATGATGCAAGTGCTTCGGGCTGGGGCTTCTTTCCATCATATGAATACCTCTTTGTACCATCCATTTTAATCTTATTAATAAATCTTGAACCATAAATAATATGAAATGCATCTCTTTCAATAGATACACTTATCCCCTTTTTTGGCAGAATCCCTGCATCAACAGGACTAAATGTCAAAATCCTCCATAGCCTATTTGAAATACCCCTTACCCTCTTCACTGACATGGAAGCTAAATCTGATATTCTGTTAATTATCTTCATCTCTTTCATCTATTGATTTTACAGGTATCTTATAATAAAGAAACCTGAATTTATTATTATCCTCGAGCCTCATTACGGTCTTTATGCCCGATGCCCCCTTTGTTGTCTTTTTATGACCTGAAGAATAGACGCCAAAGGTGTTGCCTTCGAATGCATTTATATACGGTAACATCTGATGAAAATTAGCCCCCAAGATACCGATAATTTCATTCAGATTCTTGATTTCCTTATCTTTTCTATAATCTATAATTGAATCAGCCATCTCTGCTGTTATACCTGGAACCGCAGAGAGAACCTCCTTCGGGGCTGTATTGACATTTATTACCTGAGAATCGGAATAAATAGTTATAAAGTCTATAATTCCCTTTCTCTCTTTGTTGCCGTACAGTATTTCTGATGAGATACCCTTAACCATTATTAATTCTTCAAGTGTTTCAAACCCGGCATTTTTTGCTTTATAAGGATTCTGCAAAGACATATAGTAATCACTTTCAGCTCCGTAAAGTCTATGGAATTCATCTTCATCCTTCCAGTCCATTATAGAATCGACTATTATATCAACCTCCTTACTCGAAATACCCAGATTTAAAAAGAGATTTCTTAATATTATATCAGATGCGGTATTAATGTTCACTTTTCCAGATTCATCCATAATCTTTACCCTGTAATAGTCATCACCGATACTGTCCTCGTATACAGTTCCATCCATCCTCCATACATCTTCGGCAGTAGGATTCTGTCTTCGATAGAGAATCTCTATCTTTGCCCTTTCTATGCCAGCCTCTGCAATGTATTTCTTCTCGATGCCTTCTTTAAATGACATTAATGAATATGTCTCTGATCTTGTAGCGAAAGAGAATGAAAAGACTATCGTCATCAAGATAGTTAATATCCATATAACTATTAAAAGGGCTATACCCTCTCTGGTCTTAAAATATATGATTGCATCATTCATGTTCTTCATCTTCAGCAGGTGCTACCCTGATGGGTATGATTATTGAAAACTCCTTAACTCCATAGGATATGTTCATCCTGACCTTTTCTGGTAGTCTTTTATTTTCAGCCCAGTTCGAAACCCATTCACCTTTTTCTTCTAAATTATCTTTTTTGAAATAATCAAAATAAAACGCATCAACACCTTCAAGCAATTTTATTTCCTTTCCGATTTCGCTACCTATAATCTTTTCAATAGCATATACAGTCTTTCCTTTTTCCCCTTCTTTGACACCATAAAAAACAGTAACATAACCCTGATTACCCTTAAATATTGAATAATTGGTACAAAACTCCAAAGACTCTCTATCTCCCTTAAAAAAATATCCATTATTAATGTCATCCTTTAACCTCATTAAAAATATAGACTGAATCTGGTAACCAATAATGCTTAAGGCATTCCTGAATCTCTCTACAGACTGCATCTTTTGTTCTCCCCTATCAACAGACCTGTATCCAAGACGCATCGCACCAATTGTGATGACCACAATTATGCTGATCATTGTTATAGTGATCATTAATTCAAGAAGAGTAAAGCCTTTATTCTTAATCATATCTTTTTTGGAATTGTCTTTAAGGATGTTAATACAATCTTTCTCTCCCTAAGACCGCTCCTGTAACTAATTGTAAGATTTATCCTTAATAATTCTGCATTTATATTTTCTGTCCTTTCCTCTTTCTCCCTGATTATAGAGATGTTAAAACTATAACCGTCTTTTGATGTCTCACTCAGACTCATTGGCAGGAGTTCTTCTTGAGCCAGCAATTCTCTCATCTTTGCCTCAGCCACCAACATGGCGTTTGAATAATCTTCTGATGCTGATATTGTCCTTAGATTTGAAGAAAACAACTGTAAAATAATAACTATTGCTATACCTACTATTGAAACAGCTACAAGGACCTCAAGGAGAGTGAAACCTCTGCTAATTTTCTCATTATGCTGTCTCATTTTTCTATTCGCACTCCTGCTACAGGGTCGATATTTATCTTTGCTTTCCTTTTGTTATCAGATACCATTATTGATACTGTCTCAAAAATACCTGCATACACCTCTAATTCATATCTACCACTAACAATTTCGCCTGAAAAGGGGTCTTCGATCTTAAAACTTATACCAGAAGGGATCTGTCTGGATTTACGCCCTTCAATCCCGTATATTCCATTATCTATATCTACAAAAAATGTCTGAGATTCCCCACTCATTTGTGAAAGCGCCCTCGCAAGTTTTATTGTAGATGAGATATCCCTGATAAAGGTGTCAAATCTTCCCTTCGGGAGCATGTTTGCAAAAAAGACGGTGGATATCCCGAGAATGATCACAATAAGCAAGATAACAATTATGAGCTCCAAAAGGGTGAATCCACTTCTGTTTTTCATTATCAAAACGGAAGGTCTGTTATGCTGAAAATAGCCATTAACATGGAGACCACTATAAAACCAATTATCAGCCCCATCCCTAAGATTGTAGCTGGCTCAAGAAAACTAACAAACCTTTTTATAGAAGCCCTCAGGCTTTTTTCATATGTTGCTGAGACCTTCATCAGCATATTGTCAAGTTGACCCGTCTCTTCCCCCACTTTTATCATCGAAATCGCCAGAGATGGAAAGACATTGCTTTCAGAAAGGGTTACCGCTATACCTTTACCACCCCTTACGCCCTTCAGCACGTTGTCAACAGCAAATGCCATAACCTGATTACCTATAACATCCTTGGCGTTGTTCAATGCCTGAATAAGAGGCACTCCACTTTTGAGTAATATCCCGAGGGTCCTGCAAAAACGTGCTGTCTCTAATTTCCTTATAATGTCTCCCAAGAGCTTGAGTTTCAGGGCATCCCACCTATATCTTCCGTAATCAGACCTTATATAACTCCTGACAACAAGCCAGATACCTGTTAAGAAGAGAAGCCCTACCCACCATAACTCCTTAAGTGTATTGCTCACAAAAAGAAGAATCTGTGTAGGTAGAGGAAGGGCTCCACCAAGTTCTGCAAATATAGTAGAAAATTTTGGAAGTACATATGTAAGAAGCACAACTATCGAAAGACCACCTGTAACAAAAAGTATCGCAGGATAAATCATTGCAGAAAATATGCTATCCTTTAACTCCTTTGTTGATTCTATAAACTCCCCGAGTTTTTCGAGTACCGCATCAATTGCACCGCTTGCCTCACCAGCCTTTATCACATTTACATATAGATTCGAAAAGACCTTTGGATGCATACGCAGTGCCTCAGAAAATGAACTTCCGCCTCTTATCGACTTCAGTATTGACTGAACTATACCCTTCATCTCAGCACTCTCTGATATTTCAGAGAGGATATTAAGACTTCTATCAAGAGGTAGTCCAGCGCTCAACAAGACAGAAAGTTCTATTGTAAATGTGAGGACATCTCCTTTTGCTGACCTTATAGTAAATCTCTTTCTCTCTTCTTCAGGAACGGATATCCTTAAAGGAATAAAACCTGAATCTCTGATCTTTTCGATAGCCGTCTTTTCATCTAATGCCTCTACAACGCCTTCGACTATAGCGCCCTCTGTGGTTGTTGCCTTATATGTATAAACTGCCACTATGCCTCCTGGGTCACCCTCAGAACCTCTGAGACTGTAGTAAGCCCTTTCTTAACCTTATCTATGCCGTCCTCAAGTAAAGACTTCATGCCATTTCTTCTCGCAACTTCCCTCAACTCATTGGCATCAGCACCCTTTAATATCATCTTCCTTATCTCATCATTTACAGTAAGCAGTTCAAAAATCCCTGTCCTTCCATAATAGCCGGTATTTGCGCACCTTTCACATCCCATTCCCTTATAAACAGAAAATTCCCTTTCTATACCTAACCGATAAAGCTCTTCTCTATCTACAGACATGTCCTCCTGCTTGCAGGATGGACATATAATCCTGACGAGTCTTTGTGCAAGTATCCCTCGAACTGTGGAGGAAAGAAGATAGTTTTCGACTCCCATATCAAGTAGCCTTGTAACAGCGCTTGGTGCATCATTGGTGTGAAGTGTAGAAAAAACGAGGTGTCCTGTAAGTGCTGACTGTATGGCTATTTCTGCAGTTTCAAGGTCCCTTATCTCTCCTATCATTATAATATCAGGGTCCTGTCTGACAATGTGTCTCAAGGTATTTGCAAAATTAAGACCTATCTGAGGCTTTACCTGTATCTGATTTACCCCCTTTAGCTGGTACTCTACAGGGTCCTCAACTGTTATTATCTTTCTATCAGGGAAGTTTATTTTTTCGAGGGCAGCATAAAGGGTTGTTGTCTTACCACTTCCGGTCGGACCCGTAACAAGTATGATACCGTTGGTCTTTTTAATGAGTGCATTAAATTCATTTAATGTCCTTTCAGAAAAACCGAGTTGGTTAAGGTCAATTACAATACCTTCTTTCTGGAGTATCCTCATCACAACACTCTCTCCGTGCAGAATAGGTATAGTAGATACCCTTATATCAATCTCTCTATCTCCTATCTTCAGCTTGATTCTGCCATCCTGAGGCAATCTCCTTTCTGCAATATTGAGTTTTGACATTATCTTTACCCTCGAGACAATCGCTGCCTGAAGCTTTTTAGGTATCGACTCTACATCGTGAAGCACCCCGTCTATCCTGTATCTAACCCTTACCTCGTCTTCAAAGGGCTCCATATGAATATCGCTCGCCCTGCTTTCTACTGCCCTTGTAATCAGAAGGTTTACAAGCCTTATTACAGGTGCCTCAGAAGCCATATCTTTCAGGTGTCCTATATCTTCTTCATCTTCTCTAAAAAACCCTACTCCCTTCTCTCCAATATCCTCAATTATCCTGCTAATATTTTGAGACTCCTGACCATAAAACTTAGATATATATTCATCTATAACATCAGGATCAGCGGTATAAACCTCTATATTAAGAGAAGACGCAACAGAAAGGGCATCAACAGTTGCCCTATCTTCAGGATTTGCCATAACAACCTTAAGCTTATTATTGGTAATCTCTATCGGGATTACCCTATTATCTCTAATAAAACGGGATGAAACCCCATTGAGTACTATCGGGACCCTTGGAAATTCCTCTGCTTTTAGATAATACGGTTGAGCCATTTTCATCTCTTAAAGCCTGCCGGCATACACAACTATCTTCACTTCTTCCTTTCTTTTCTGGAGCCACTTTTCTAATTCAGAAAGTCGCTTCTTATGAAGAATCTCGAACATTATATCCTGCTTTGCCTCATCAAAGGTCTTATACTCCTTTTTCTCATAGACCTTTATAATATACCAGCTATCCTTCCTCTTTATAGGACCGATTACATCGCCAACAGAAGCCACCTGTATCATCTGTCGAAGATCAGGCGAAAAGATATCAATGCTGGTCCATGTCTGTTTTGTAACAAACACATCGCTTCTCGACTCACTGGAGAGTCTGTTAAGGATCTCTTCAAATGAAGCCCTTTTAGTCTGCTGTCTGATTGATTTTGCAACATCCTCATTTAGCACCTCTATCATCGAAATCCTCACCTTATCATCACGCAAAAAAGACCTCCTTGCCTCGTAAATATTTCTCAATTCTTCAAAGCTCACATCAGAGATGTCAGAAAGGGAATATATAAACCTCTCGTATTTCATTATATCGCCAATCCTTTTCTTTAGATCCTTTTCTTTCATATCCCTTGCCTTAAGAAACGATTCTAACTCTTTTCTGTCCTTAAACGATTTTTTGAACTCAGATATCCTGTTTTCGATCTCTTTTTCCGAAACCACAATACCCCTTTTATCTGCCTCAGCCAATACGAGATATCGTTCTATTATCGCATCTATGGCTATATTCTTAAGGGTCAATTCGTCAACATTTTGATTGTTTAGGGCAAGCTTTTTATCTTTAAATTCCTGAATAAATTCCTTCTTAGAAATCTCTTTTCCGTCAACTATTGCAACAGGCCTTGAGCAGCCATACGAAAAGAAGAGAAAAAGGATTATTAAAAAAGACAATATCTCGAATAGTCTTATTTTCATACTTTTTTATTATAACCTAAATCAAGGCATTATTTATTAAATTGCAGTCCATATGCTACATATCAACAAAATAGCTTTTCCATGCGGCATCTATCCCTTCCTTTGTAAGCACTGGGGCAACACCATAATAATGGGCAGTATCTATTATCTGGTCTATGATATCCCTTGGATGGCATGCATTTGGCTTTACGCCAAGTTTCTTATAATACTCATTGATCAAGTACTTAAAAACATCCTCTTTGAATTCAATCCCGTTGGACTCGCAAACCTTTTTAAATATTGCCTTATATTCCTGCTCGGTAGGATGGTCTATTTTTATTTTATACCTTATCCTCCTTAAAAAGGCCTCATCAACAAGCTTCTTGGGCTCTATATTTGTAGAAAAGACTAACAACATATCAAATGGAATATCAAACTTCATACCTGTATGAAGTGTCAAGAAATCCTCTCTCCTCTCAAGAGGCACTATCCACCTGTTTAAAAGGTGCTGTGGCTCTATCTGCTGCCTTCCGAAGTCATCAACTATAAAGAGTCCATTGTTTGCCTTCATCTGAAGGGGAGCATTATAAAACTTCGATATCGGATTGAATTCGAGGTCGAGCATAGAGAGGTCAAGCTCTCCTCCTGTCATAATGACCGGCCTTTTAACGAGTACCCATCTCTGGTCAAAATCGGAATCATCTGGATTAACCGGCACATGAGTCACTGGGTCAAAGACATTGATAATCTGTCCTTCCACAATTACGGAATAAGGAATATATACCATTTCTGGAAGAACTCTACCGATGGTCTCAGCAATAGCTGTCTTACCATTACCGGGTGGTCCATAGATAAAAATCGCCTTTCCAGAACTAATTGCCGGTCCAAGCCTGACCAATAGGTCCTCACTAATTATTAAATGAGAAAATGCATTTTTTACTGCCTCTTCATCAACGATAATGTTCTTAACCGTCTGAATCTCAACCATACCCTTGTAATCATCTAATGTTACAGGGGCAGGACCTATATAACCACATACTCCGATAAGTTCAAGCGCCCTATTCCTTCCCTGACTCGTAATAGAAAAATTATAAGTGACCCTTGCATACTCTGCGGCGCCCTTAACCTCAACAAATCTCTCTCTCCTTAATAACTGAAGTGCTGCATCAACAATAGGAATAGGTAACTTAATCTTTTCTGAAACATCCTTCATGGTAAATTCTCCCATGAAAAGTACATGTTTCATTATAAGATCGGCTATAAAAGAAAGTTCGAGCCCTGTATCTTCGATATTAGATGGCACCCGGGGTTTCCTTTTGAAGAAAGATTCGAGTTCTTCTGGCTTTAGAAAGCCAAGGACTACCAGATTGTGCCCGAGCCTTCCTCCCTGTAGCCTCTGTCTTTCCAATGCCTTTTTTAACTGTTCTTCTGTAACAAATTTTTCATCTAATAGTCGTTGACCAATAAATTTTTCCATCTATCCATACCTCCTCTTTTATTTCTTTTCCTTCCATGCAATTCCAGCATCATGATTAAACTTTGTTATACTTTTTGAATCCTCGATGCTTCCTGAGAAATAATCATCATCATCCCAGAAAATAGCCTCTGGAATCAAAAATTTTATAGCTTCCGATTCACCTGGGTCCAAATTTATATTTTTATATTCCCTTATCCTTTTGCGATCGGTCTTTTCATAAAGCAAAACCTTTATCTGAAGTTTATGGACATCTTTACCTCCATTTTTAAGTTCAAACACATAAACCCCCTTTTCAGCCTTCACTAAAGAATAAATCACATTCCTTTCATTTAAAGCTTCTTTCTGAACATCTATCTCATTCATTACGTCTTTTGAATAATTTTCCTTTGGATGCATCTTTTTAAATAATCTAACAGAGATGTCAGGTAATAATAAAATGTCAGAAACGACCTCTATAATCAAATCTTTTGAGATAAAGATGTCAGGAATCGAGAGTCCTGCTACGGGCAAGACAGTCTCTTTAACGACTTCTAATTCTGTATCCTGTTTTTTTTGTTCGTTTATCTTTTCACCAGTGAAGATTACCGATGTCTCAACTAATGATGATAATGAGGTCTTTTCTTCTTTTTGGATATTTTTAACAGATTCTAAAGGCTCTTCCTCTTGAGCCTTTTCAGGCATTATTTCTATTATGCTGTGTTTTGAACTATATACATTTTTTTTATCAGGAGTAATTATAGCCTTTGGTTCAACCTTTTCAGAGGCTGTTATATCTTTTATCAGAGAATCATTGCCTTCCTTTTTGTTTTCTTCATTATTAATGTCCTTTTTTAGCAAATCATCCTCATTAACCAAAGGCACATTTATAACAAGATGTTTAGGTTTATCATCTTTATTTTCAGCCAATTTATCATTGTTTTCCTCTGACTCCTCTATTAAAACGACTTCATCCATAGAAATATCAGACATATCTAAATTTTCGACAGACACTACAGGTGGCTCCTGCACAACCATTGAGCTACTATCTTTATTCTCAGAAACAACAGTTTTATTGTCATTTTCCTCAAAATCATTCGATTTTTTAACAATCGACTCCTTATCTAATTTAAGCCCTTCGATTTCCCCTTTTTTCTGCAATTTAGAAAGAGATGGAATGATTTTAATATCTTTTTTTACCTCTGTCATTTCACTGCCAACAAACTCCTCCCTAAATGACACGAGATAGCCCCACACCAGATCAGCATTAAAATTAGTGTTGAAAATAGGCATTTTGAGCAAAAAAAACAACACAATTGCATGCATCAGCAATGAATAGAAAAGATAAATAAAAATGCCTCTCTTATATGTATAATAAAAAGAATCCATAACCTGCCCTTAATATAAGTTTAACAGAGAATTGGCAGATTAGGCTTGTACTAATTTTTATGAACTGCGTGTAAAACCTTATGCCATCTCCAAGCTGTATCTATTATCGTAGATAGATCATTATATTTTGGCTTCCAATTCAAGACCTTCTCCGCCTTTTCAGAACTCCCAACAAGCACAGGTGGATCCCCCTGTCTCCTTTCACTCTCTACAGCCTTTATTTCCTTTCCGGTAATCCTTCTTGCTGTCTCTATAACCTCCTTTACAGAAAAACCATTTCCGTTCCCAAGATTAAAGAAATCGCTCCTACCGCCGTTTAAAAGATATTCAAAGGCAAGCAGATGTGCCTCTGCAAGGTCAGAGACATGGATATAATCCCTTATACATGTTCCGTCAGGGGTATCATAATCTGTTCCAAAGATTTTTATATCATCCTTTTTGCTAATAGCAGCATCAAGCACCAGTGGTATAAGATGGGTTTCCGGCTCATGCCATTCGCCAATCTCAGCATCAGGATCAGCACCCGCAGCATTAAAATATCTTAACGAGGCAAATCTCAACCCATATGCATCACTATAATCACGCAAAATCTCTTCGATAATCAATTTTGTTCTTCCATATGTATTAATAGGTCTCAGTGGATGATCTTCTGACAATGGAATCCTCTCAGGATTTCCATAAACAGCACATGATGACGAAAAGATAAAGAATCTCACATTATTTTCGAGCATCACCTGTAGTAGATTCATACTATTTTTTACATTATTTAAATAGTATTTTTGAGGGTCTATGACAGATTCTCCAACATAAGTAAAGGCAGCAAAGTGCATAACTGCACTAACAGGATATTTCTTAAATAATAGCCTGAGCCTATCGATGTCGGCTAAATCGCAATACTCAAAAGCTCCCCACTTAAGAAACTCCTTATGACCGTAAACAAAATTATCTATGACAAGGGTCTCGTAGCCCTTATTAGAAAGCGCCTTATTTGCATGCGCCCCTATGTATCCTGCCCCACCTGTTATTAATATCATGTTACTGCCTTTTTTTATATTCTCTCTTTATCTTCGTCTCCGACCAATCTTACATCACGATATTTCTCTATCAAATGCCGATTCTCGGGTATGTCTTTTACAAATATTGCTGCAACCTTATCAGCATATATCAAATGCCAGTCTTCTCTTTCGGTTAAAAACATCGCAAGTGCAGATTTTGTATTAAATATAACCCATTTTATATTATATTTCTCGATAACCTTATCCCATCCCCTTTCTAATCGTGCTATCTTGAAATACTCCTTCATCCTTTCGGTCCCATACATATCCGACCTGCCATCAAAAAAGACCCTGTATTCTGGCCATGCAGCATAAATAATATAGTCTCCAAACTCGTCATTATTAAACATATTGCCGCCAATCTTTTCTTTTTTAATGAACTCAACAGCATCAACTGGCTTAATTTTTCTGTCAAATTCAAACCTTATCCCTCCGCTCAAAGCAATAATTATAATAACTGCTACTGATATTGCTGGCAGAAGATAGCCCTTTGCTGAACCATCAGTAGCAGAGATGCGGTCACCCCTTCTTTTGAGGATTTCTATAAGCCTTCCACTGCTCCCATTCAATAATCCCTCACACTGTCTGAGCAGAATAGGAGCAGATATAATCGCAAAAAGAGGAATATATCTTGCAGAATAAAGAGCCATGTATGTGAATAAAAGCAATAGCATAAGCTCTATGATATTAATCGCTCGTCTTGATACAGCAAGAACTCCAATAATCAGAAAAAGCATGTAAGTAAAAAACATTGGTTCATGAAAGTTTGGCGAAATAAACTCATTTACATTATCCATAATAAATTTATTGGAGGTCAGTTTAAATGGAAATAAAAGGATATTAAAACCGTAAGGATTGATAAGGGCTACAAGCACCGAGGCAAGGGTTGTCAAACACAGAGACTTTATTACTGTTTTTCTTTTCTGTCTCTCAGCTCTATCAAAAAATATGAACATCAAGATATTTCCTGCTATATATGTTCCAATCAGGATGAAACCTCCCATAAATCCGCCATGAAGGTTCACCCAGATAAGCATTGTTAAAGGCAAAATATATAGATAATTTTTATCTTTGTTCTGATAAAGCTCTAAGACATAATACCAGATTATCATGAACAACAATGAAAATATATGAGGCCTTGCAAGCCAGTGAATCTGTGATGTTGCTATTACCATTGAAACAATCAAAGAGGCAACAATTATATTAAAACCATATGATCTTACAATCCTGAAAAAGAGGTAATAAATAAATGCTATAAGGAAGGAGAAAAAAATAACTAATCCAGTAAGCCCTGACACACTATGAATTGCTGCCATTATTACCTCTGAAAGCCACTCATGAGCAGTCCATGAGATTGGAGGCGACAGAAAAGAAAATATATCATGCATTGGAACTGAGCGAGTCTCTATTATGTATTCCCCTGCCCTGATGTGATACCCTGTGTCTGCATCAGACAAAAGCCCCTGACCTGCAGAAAATGATAGATAAAGGAAAATGCTGATAAAAAAGACATCAGCTATGGATGGAAGAAATAGTTTCCTGTCTTTCATGCAATATTATAACCTCTCATTTCTTAAATATAGTTAAAAAAATTTAACAAGAGCTAACTATAGAATTAAGTCTCTTGCGCTCAGAAGCTCTCCCGACTGTGCTACTGCTCCTTTCATTACAGCCGCTAAACTTACCATTTTGGTTCAATTACTTGAGGCTGTTTAATGCTAAAGTTACAGAGAACTGTTACCAAAACATCAATTTTCCATCACCTTCTAAGGACAGCAAACAGAGATACCCCTGTAAAAAATCCATGTCTCTTAATCCAGGCTGCCTCAAATTGATATATCCTGTAAAGTATTTCGTTTACTAAATTTGGCACTTTGCCAGTATTTGTTTTGACAAGTCTTGGCTTTATGAGCTTTTGTGCCATCCTTGCCATGAATACAAACGGAAATATGAAAAAATTCGTGTAGCTAAGTTTATAGACTCTAAGTTCGCACTGATTGATTAGATTGAGAAGACATCTTTTTGAATATCTTCTATAATGATTCAATGCCTTATCATGAGCAGAATATAAAAACTGATGAGCAGGAACCGTCACAATAATATAGCCATCATCCTTTAAAACGCGCTTTAATTCATTCAATGCCGCAAAGTCATCAGAAACATGCTCCAGAACATCAGAGGCTATAACAAAATCAAAGCACTTATCAGGAAAGGGTAGTTCTTTAATGTCAGATAGCATACCGTTCAGACCTCTGGATTTATAAAATTTCAAAGCCTCCTCCGATGTATCTACACCAATCACTTTGCCCAATTTTGCTAATTCGTTGCTCATAACCCCTGTGCCGCACCCTGCATCCAGTATTATTTGGCAATCATTCTTTCGGAGCCGTCTGATTGTCTCTGCAATCAAAAGCCTCTTTCCCCTAAACCACCAGTGATGGTCTTCCAATTCGTACATCTTTTGGATCTCATTTATTTCCATACCGCTTTAAAACTGCCTCCGTGATTTACCAAAATTCACCATTCTCCCACGATGCTCAAAACAGTTTTTAAAGTTTTAATAAAGACCACCCCTATAATAATTTGAAAGTTCTCTTTTATCAGCAATAATCATCAAAAATTTTTACTATTCTGGATAGATTTATACTCATTTCAAAATTGCTGTCCATGACACCGTCATTCCCGTGAATCATGGTATGTTTACATTGTAGCTTTTATATAAATCCAATGAGTATAACACCACAAAAAAATGACCATTCCTACAGAAAACCCAGTTATAATTTTAGAATAAATCCTGAGCGGTGTATCAACAAATCTC
>FWPV01002920.1_pt1 | contig 40266 bp, 39 predicted proteins | sample 2228371 | NCBI WGS metagenome assembly FWPV01 (sample SAMEA103939776, study PRJEB20133) | metagenome
ATCTGGCGGCTGACTTGCGCATCATTGAGGTCGGCGAGTTTCAGGCCGTATGACATGAACTTTCACTTGAAATTTCATTCACGGGTATTGTCCTTAGCTTGAGCTTCTATAGCGTCCAATATTCGATTATGAAGGGCAAGGTGTTCTGCCCACTTACGTTCCTGCTCTTCACGCATCGCGCGTAGTTCTTGTTGATTCGCTTCCCACTTACGGTTCTGCTCTTCCCACTTACCTTCCTGCTCTTCACGCATTGCGCGTAGTTCTTGTTGATTCGCTTCCCACTTACGTTCCTGCTCTTCGCGCATTGCGCGTAGTTCTTGTTGATTCGCTTCCCACTTACGTTCCTGCTCTTCGCGCATCGCGCGTAGTTCTTGTTGATTCGCTTCCCATTTACGGTTCTGCTCTTCCCACTTACGGTTCTGCTCTTCACGCATCACGCGTAGTTCTTGTTGATTCGCTTCCCATTTGCGCGTATTCTCCTCACGTTCACGACGCAGTTCGTCCAGGATGCGGTCAAAGCGACTCTCCGTTTCAGCCTTGTCCGCATAGTGCTCCCGCGTGAGTTGCAGCACCCACTCTCGCATTTCGCGGTCACGGCGCAAAATGCCCGGTAGTTCACGGCGAATCAATTGCAGCAATTGTTGATTTTCCATAAACGTATTGCCCTCCTCCACCAACCGCGCCGCACCATCGGTCTTGCAAAAAAGTACGCTGTAGTGCTTAAGGATGCACTGCCAGATAGCGCGCCGCCATGAACGCCCGCATCTCTTCCCGATACACCGAATCGCTCAGTCCGATACAGCAGCCCTGGGATCCTGCCCCGCTGAAACGCGCACCCGTATCCCCCGGCGCTTCGCATAAATATTATACAACATCATCAATTGCAGACAATCTGTCTCGTAGCTACCGACGCCAACCGCTATAGGGGCAACCTCCAGCTTGCCGCTCAGCGTGAATTTAAAAAGCCACGTTCTTCCAGATAAGCGATGATCTTACGGGCATTTTCTTCCGGTGTCACATCAACGGTTTTCAGAACGAGTTCCGGGTTGAGAGGTGCCTCATACGGATCGTCAACGCCGGTAAAACCTTTGATCTCGCCTCGGCGGGCGCGAGCATACATTCCTTTTACATCGCGTTGCTCGCATACTTCAAGGGGTGTATCAACGAAAACCTCTATAAAACGTTCCTCACCCACCATCTTGCGGGCCTCATTGCGGGCAGCACGATAAGGGCTGATGGCGGCGCAGATTACCGTACCATTATGTCGGGTGATCTCTCCCGCCACAAAGCCGATACGTAGGATGTTGGTGTCACGGTCTTCCTTACTAAAACCCAGCCCCTTGGAAAGGTGGGTGCGCACCACATCACCGTCCAATACCGTCGCCTGACGACCGCGCTCAAGTAACATCGGCACCAAGGCCTGGGCGATGGTTGACTTGCCGGCACCGCTTAATCCCGTGAACCAGATACAGACCCCCTGTTTGTGACGGGGGGGATTGGTTTCCATCAAAATCTGCGCCGTTTCGGGACGGGTGAACCAGGCCGGCAACAGCTTGCCCTTCGCCAAATACTCATCCCGCACTTGTGTGCCGGAGATGCTCATTGTCTTAGCCGTGGGCGGTACCTTGGAGACCTCTTCGTAACGATCTTCGTCGACCAGGTAAACCAGTTCCTCGAACTGCACCGCCTTGACCCCCAGTTCGTCCTCGTATTGCGCCATCATTTCCTGGGCTTCGTATGGGCCGTAGAACGGCTTGCCGGTGCTATCATTGCCCGGCCCGGCATGATCGCGTCCCACCACGAAGTGCGTCGCGCCGTAGTTGCGACGCACAAGCGCGTGCCACAGGGCTTCACGCGGTCCGGCCAGACGCATGGCTAACGGCAATAGGCTCAAGAGTGTATTTTTGGGATCGTAATAGTTGTCGACCAGGGCCTTGTACACCCGCACGCGCGTATAGTGATCCACGTCGCCGGGTTTGGTCATCCCCACAACCGGGTGAATAAGCAAACTTCCCTTAATTGCCGCAGCCGCACGTTTCGTCAGCTCTTCATGGATACGGTGCATAGGATTGCGCGTCTGGAAGGCGATGACGTTCCGGTTGCCCATGGCCGCCAAGGCTGCGCGCACCTGCGCCGGCGTACGCCGGAGTTCCACAAAATCATAATAGACCGGCAAATTGAGGACTTTCAGTTCACCGGAGATACACAGATCGCGCCATTGTTGCATCTCGGAGACAAGAGGGTGACGATGATCGGTGGTGCCGTAAACCAATCGGGCCTCGCGTAAGGGGTCCCAGCGAAACACTTCTTCAAGGCGCATCACGGCGATGATGTAGTTACGCGAATCGCGCAGGGTGATCCATTCCGCACGGGTGGGCAGGTCTTCCTTGCTGATCGTCAAGGTGATGGGGATGGAGAACAGTGTCCCATCCGCCAGCCGCATCTCGGTGAGCACGCGCTGGTAATCAGCCTTGGACATAAAACGATCAAGTGGTGAGAAGCCGCCGACCGCCAGCAGTTCGAGGTCACACAGATTGCGATCGGTGATTTGCAGGGAGGGGTAACGAGTGGCTTCGGCCAGTAACCCCTCGCGTTCTGCGCCGGTCACAACGAGGTCAACGAGTTTCCCACCATAAGGAGAGATCAGGTAGTCCTGGTTCGGGTGTGCTTGGGTCACGATTCATGCCTCATTAACATAAGAGTTTGTAAAAAAATAACTTTCCACGCCGCAAATCCTCGGAAGGTCAGAGCATTTATACTTTTACAAACTCTAAGGTGAAAATTGTGCGACTGTATATTTTACTTATAACCGATTTTTGAAGTCTGTCAAACCTGACTCGAACGAGCCGGCACCTCAGAGAAGTCGCCGTGGAGTACAGCAAGAACGTCGAGCTATATGGCACTCTCTGTATTCGCGGTGGACTCGGCGGTAAGTTTTCGTACCGTTGGGGCAAGAATTTTTAGTTGTCAGGTACTTCCCGGCGCATTTCGGCGTCTTTGAGAGCCTGTAGCAGACGTTGCATCTGTACGCTATTGGTAAGATCCCCACGCGTGCGTTCGAGAACGCCCCGCAGTTGATCAACGCGGTGACGCAAACCACCGGTGATGGCATCGGGATAGCTGAACGACATCAATACTTCGTAGACGGCATCCATTGCTGCCAACAGGCGTTCCGCTTCATCCATCGTACCCTGCCGCATGACATCTAGACAACGCCGCCGCAGCTCGCTGGCAGCCTCGCATATACCGTTGAGGTAGGTATCATAAGGTACATTCAGGTTGTCCAATGGCGGCAGGACGCCGTTGGAAATCAATGTCAATGTGAGGCGGGCTTCGACCAATTCTTTGAAGGCGTCTTGGGTGTAACCGGCATAGAACAGATCCGGGTAAGGGGCCAGGAGCGTCTGCATGTCTCGGCCAATAGCCTCTGCCTCAAGCAAGAGGGCGTTGGCCTCCTCCCAAAGTTCTCGATGTCCCGCACGGATGGCATTCGAGCACAAGCGAATCAGTTCGCGGCTCTTTTGCAAGGCCTGGTCTCGGGCTTGATTGCGCAGCTCGAGGTCGGCCTGGGCGGCCACCGCCAGTTGATCCAACCATGTTTGTAAATCGCTCACTTTACCCCTCCACATCGGGCGGATGAACGCCACCGAAAAAGGCGCGCACCAGGTCATCGCCTTGACCGGGCAGCATGATCTCCCCAAAGGTTGTTTCATATTTCGCCAGGTTTTCTTGCAAAGCCCGCAGCAAGAGCTTGGCATTCAACGGTGTCATCACCACACGGGTTTTGATGCGCACCTGCGGTTGATTCGGCAACAATTGCGCCAAATCCAGAATAATCTCGGAGGGGGAGTGGGAAATCAAGGCGAAGTTTGCATAGATCGGTTCAAGATTGGCGGGCAGTTCCACATTGATGGATTTCGGTCGCGTTGACATACATAACCTCCACACCTATACCAACAGAACGACTACAAAGAACAGAGGGGACTATGCCCCTCTGTCACAATAATTTTGCCCGGCCTTTTAGAAGGGGACTTCTTCCTCATAAACTTCGGGGGCTTCCGCCGCGCCGGCGACGCCGCCAATCTCGCCACCACGGCTACCGATCAGGACGATCCGTTCTGCGGTGACTTCATAGCTCGCGCCGGGGGAGCCGTCTTGGCGGGTCCAGATTTTCGGCCCGCCCGTGGCCTTGTCCGGAACCAAGCGCCCTTCCACCATAACTTGCTGGCCTTTTGTCAGATATTGGGCTGCAATTTCGGCGGTTTTGCGCCAGGCCGTCACGCGAAACCATGTTGTTTCCTCGCCTTTTGAACCGTCGGGGTTGTTCCACTTGCGGTTCGTGGCCACGTTCATCGTCGTCACCGGCGTTCCGTCCGGCATGTAACGCATTTCAGGATCGCGGCCCAGATTACCAACTATGATGAGTTTTTGATATGACATTGCGTTTGCCTCCTTTTCGTTATGATGCAATCAATGAGAATTAGGTTATGAAGCAACGCGCGCCTGGATTACCCCATACGCGCCAGCTGGGATATGCGTCGGCGACGCGCTGATCTATATAAATTTTACAACGCTCGGTGTAAAGTGCAAATTGACGACGAGGACGTTTCAAAATGAGAGGACGCCGAGAACATAGGAGAATATTGTGCGGCGTGCCCGGCGATGAATCCTTTGGGGTGTCGGCTTGTCCTGGTTAGGGAGATACGGTGTTTATGAAACAGCGCAAGCCATCTGCAATTCCTTGCGCTACCACATCGGTACGCTGGGTCAAAATTTCGCGGTCATCGAGCATAAAGCCGACTTCAATGATGGCCGCCGGGGTCTGGCGATCGATCTCGTAGTAGGCGTGATAGCGGGTCATGTCGTAGGTGATGGTATCGGCGTCGAACGCCAGGCCGGTACGCAGCGCATAGTTCCGGATCACACAATCAACTAAAGTATCGGCAGAGGCCGGATGGAAACCGGATTCGGCGCGCGTGACCTTGAAGCCGGACTTGCCGGGGAAACTACAGGAATCGGCATGGATAGAAAGCAAGGCATCCGCGCGATAGTTGTTCAAGCGGGTATCAAATTCATCCAGGAGATCAACAACCCATCCCTCTTGTCTCAGCAGGGCCACCACCCGCCGCGCTACAGATAGGTTGATGTCGGCCTCCTGTAAACCATCCGGGCAAATCGCGCCACTGTCGCTGCCGCTGTGGCCGGCAATAATACCAATACGGGGAGTATGAGGCGCGGAGGATGGCAACGCTGTCATCGGCGTGGGGGTAGACGTGCTCAGCGGGATCACAATCGGCCCTTCCTGTTGAGCCTCAGGCTGCGCCGCGTCGGTCGTTACCGCAACGATGGGGATCAGGCCCAACGGCACCGCGAAGGCCGCCAGCATAGCAAGCAACACTAAAACCCGCACGAGCCACCCCACTACCCAGGGGTCTGCGCTTGCTACGTTCTGGTTCATAAACTCTCGTCTCACCCTCAAGGGGGCACTATGCCCCGGGTGGCTCAGCGCATGCGCCTACGCCATTCGTCCTTCACTTCGATGGCGTCCCAGTTGTCCTTGTGAACCAGAAAGTCCCGCAAGAGCCGATCGAATTTGCTGGTTTCCTCCAACATGGGATAGTGTTGCGCCGTTGCAAAGATGAACGCATAGACGTTATCATTCAAATCCTGCAGCACCTCATCATCCGGTGGTTGAATGATGGGGTCTTCACGTCCACAGACCAACAGAACCGGCATCTCCAAGTCTTCCAGCACATTCAGGAGATTGTGGCCCATCACATACCGCACGCTCTGCACGACGGCATTGGCGTCGGTCTTCGCCGCCTCGATATCCACTTCCTCGTATGATTTCAGGCGATGGCCCAGAATCACTCGCGCCGGGACATCACCACCACTATAGCCGCTCAGCGAGCGCGCGATATCCCCACCGGTCAGCGGGGTGCACACCGTCATCAGTTGTTCCACGCGCTCCGGATGGGCGAGAGCAAAATTGGCCCCCACGATCCCACCCAAACCGTGGCCGACGATGGGGACGCTGCCGATCCCCATTTGATCCATGAAGAGCTCGACCTGGCCAACATAACCTGGGATGCTGTAACGGGTCGCTACTTTGTCAGAATCGCCAAACCCCCAGAAATCCAAAGCATACGCCCGATGGGAAGATGACATATCGACCATCGTCGGCACCCAGTAACGCCACGATCCCAACCAATCATGGAGAAAAAGTAACGGCTTTCCACGCCCCAAAGCCTCGTAATGGACAAGGCTACTCTCAAGGATAATCGCGCTCATAAGCGAACTCCATGTGATGCGTCAAACTTTACCGACTTCCCTCAAAATCCGATTCACCTGTGAGGTTAACTCGTCTGGAGAAAAGGGCTTCAGAATATATTCCATGGCGCCGACTTGTAATCCTTCCTGGATCTCGCTCTCTTGACCTTTGGCGGAAAGGAAGATCACCGGGATGTTTTGGGTGAAGGGATTTTGTTTCAGTGCTTCACAGGCCTGATAACCGGTCATGCGCGGCATCCGTACATCCATCAAAATCAGATCGGGGACGATTTGCTGGGCTTTTTCCACCGCTTCTATCCCGTTGATCGCCAGTTCAACATCGAATCCGGCAAACTGCAAGGTGAAGGCTATCAATTCACGGATGTCGCGTTCATCTTCGGCCACTAATATTCTAACCATTCTTACGACTCCTTTTCTGCACCATCCTCAGAGACAAGGCCGGCTATGCTGGTGGCAAGTTCCTCTATGGAGAATGGCTTGGGTATGAAATGGACTAAGGGCGAGCGGAAGACGCTGCGGCTTTTTTCCTCCGATGCCGGCGGCTCGGCCAGCACGACGACCGCCGTATCTACGGTATGAGGGTCACGGTACAACCTCTCCACAATTTGCTGTACCCCCATGTCAGGTAAAGGTTGATCCAAGATCACCACTTCGGGGTGGGCCGCATAGGCTATTTCCAGCGCCCGTTCGCCATTGCGCGCGGTATGCACCCTAAGGCTGCGTAACTGCAAGGCGGCACGCAAGGGATCCACAAAGCTGCGATCACTGCTGGCTACCACCACGTCCCCGCACTTATCGAGTAAAGGCAAGATAACTTCGCGCAGGCGTTGCTCGTTGAAGGGTTTGATCAAATGTTCTGTTGCTCCTAAACGGAGGCTACGCGCTCTATCCGAGGTCACCGAAACGACAACCACAGGGATGTCGGCCGTTTCAACATCGCGCTTCAATAACTGTAAGACTTCGAAACCGTCCAATCCCGGCAAACGAATGTCAAGTGAAATCACATCGGGATGTTTCTCACGCGCAAGGCGCAGTGCTTCCTCACCAGAGGTGGCGGTCAAAAACTCTACGTCATCTCTGTGCAGCATAATCTTCAGCAGGTCGGCGCTTTCGCGGTCATCCTCAACGACCAGGAGCGTCGCTTTCGGTTCGCCGGCCAGGCGAGGCGGCGGTGTTCCGACATCCTCGGTCGGTTCACCTTCGGCAAGCGGCACCGAGAAGGTGAATGTGCTCCCTTTTCCCAACACGCTGTCCAGCGAGATGTTTCCCCCATGCATCTGAATCAAAGACAGGGAAATGGCCAGTCCCAAACCTGTCCCGGAAACTTCGTAGACGGCGGGGTCGTTTTCTACCCGATAAAAACGCTCGAAGATTTTCTTTTGGTTTTCCGGAGCGATCCCAATACCCGTATCGGTGACGGCAACATACAGCATGGCGTCACGCACGTAGACGTTAATGTCAATTTGCCCCCCGACAGGGGTGTATTTGTGCGCATTGCCCACCAGGTTGGTCACGATTTGTACCAGGCGGTCATGGTCACCGTACACTTTGGGCAACAGGGGTGGGATGGTCAGCGACAGGCGTTGCTCTTTCTCCACGATTTTGGGGTGTAACAGGTCCACAACTTGCTTGATGACCCCTTCAATGGCTACCGGCGCAAGCTGGAGAACCACCCGTCCTGTCTCGATACGCGAGATGTCGAGCAGGTCATTCACCAGACTGGTCAAGCGTTCCGAATTTGTTTTCACCCTCTTCAGAAAATCACGTTGCAGGTCCGACAACGGCCCCGTGGCGCCCATCAAGATCAAATCAACATAGCCGACAATGGAGGTCATGGGGGTACGCAACTCATGGGAGACGGTAGACACGAAGTCGCTCTTCGCGCGATCCGCTTCGACTTCAGCCGTGATGTCGCGGAAAACCGAGACAACCCCCAAGAAGCCCTGCGTTGACGAGATAACCGGTGACAGGTGCACGCTCACAAAGCGCCGCCCCACTTCCATGCGGTGCTCTACGAATTCGTCCCCCCCATACGCCTTGGGATCTTTGCGCCATTTGGCAATCTGGTTTAGCCAGTCGTGCGCCGCGCTGCCATACAGCCCCAAGATTTCATCTTGGAAACGCCCCAGGGCTTGCTCGCGGCTGATCGAGAGAATACGTTCGGCCGCCGCATTGAAGAGGATGATCCGCCCGTTGGCCTCGGCCACCATAACCCCATCGGCAATGCCCTCCAGGATCGCCTGGTTCTTCGTGGCTTCGATCTGCTGTTCGCGTAACATGGTGCCAAGTCGCTCGGCCTGTTCCTGGATCATGCGGTAGAGTTCCGCGTTATTCAAAGCATTGCCCAATTGCACCGCCGCCGCTTCAACCAGCAGTAATTCTGCCTCACCGAAAACTCCTTCCAGCGGCGATTGCAACAGGATGACGCCCAGTGCTTCTCCCGCTCCCCCCAAGATGGGCACGGCTAAGATGGAGCGTGTAGCCTTGTCGACCACCACCGTACACCGTTCATCCTCTTGCGCGTTTGCAATGATCTGGGCGGTCCTTTTTTCCAACACCCAGCCCACGATCCCTTCATGGCGGCCAAAAGGTGTCAGGCGACCGCCCGGCGGTATTGGTTCTGTATGGCCGATGGCGGCGCGATAGAAAAGCTGACCGGTATTGTTGTCCAGCAAGATCACGGCGCTCCGTGAGGCTTTGACGGCTCGCTGCAGGAGTAACAAAGCCTGGCTCAACACACGATCTATGTCCAGACTGGCCACCAATTCGGAGGCAATGTGATAGAGTACGGCAGAGCGATCCCGTTGCAGACGTAGCCCTTCCAAGGCTTCGGCCAGTTCACGGGTACGTTCGGCAACTCGCATCTCAAGCTCCTCACTAAAGCGTTTAACCTCATCGAAGAGCCGCGCATTTTCGACCGCCACCGCGACTTGGTCCGCCAAAGCGGTGAGGGTCGCTACATCGGTAGGGGTGAAATCTCCCTTGCTTTTGCGATCCCCCACCAGGACGCCCACCGAGCGTCCTTCTACCATCAACGGCACCAGCAGGGATGAGCCTATGGGGATCGGTCCGGCCTGATATTGTGGATCGGCCTCGGCATCTTCGATCAGGAGGGGCATCCCCGTCTGTACTACGGTTCCTATGCTGCCCTCGTCCTGAGAAAATGATCTGCCGGCCAGTAAATTGAGTGAGTAACCTGATGTCGCCAGAGGAATGAAGCGCTGGCCACTTTTGTCCTGGAGGAAAATGGTGGCATAGTCGTAGTTCAGAAGGTTGGTTACGGATTGCACGACGGTATTCAAAACCAACGACAAATCCAATTTGGTGGTGATAGAGCGACTTAGCTCATTGAACAGGCGCAGGGTATTGACCTGACGATGCAGATCTTCAATTAAACGGCTGTTCTCAATCGCCAGGGCAACCTGGGCGGCAAAAAGTTCGATGACTTCGGCGGTGGTGGCCGTGGGGATGCGCCCATCCAAGGGATCATCAACCGACATAATGCCTACCACATCGCCTTGACTGCCGTACAAAGGAATGAGAAAGGTGTCCTTAGGATGCCACATGCCCAGTCGGCGCTCCGGCGGCATGCTGTCGGGGACAAAAACATCAATGTCTTCGAATAGTTCGTCGTGGTATTCGGCCGGAATGTAATAACAATGCCCCAAACGGAATCGTTCCTGGAATAGGGCTTGAATACGCATCCAGGGATGCCGTACTGTTTTCATCTGTTCCAGCCGCGCCAAGGGAATGCCGGCCCCGGCGACACGACGCACGTACAGTCCTTCGAGCACGCTGATCAGGACGATGTTGAAGCCGATGCCTTCTTGCACCGCATACGCGATCTCGAGCAAGATTTCATCCAGCGGACGGTCGGAGCGCATGGTGCGCGAGACTTCCAACAGCAACGACATTTGTTCGGCGCGCCGGTGCATCAATTCACCGCGTTCGAGCTGTTCCAAATAACGCCGGGTATTCCCCACGGCAACAGAGGTTTGTACCGCCAAGCCGATGATGAAATCGGAAACCACCTGCGAGAAGGCCGCCGGAACCTCGCTTTGCAGCAAAATGGCCGCGGCCAGTTGTTCTTCATAAAAGACCGGTTCGATCAACAGAGTACGCGCAGCGGTGGGGAAAGGCACCCCATCCGTCAACGGCGTGAGGTCGGGGACGTAAATCGAGTCCTGCAGGGTCAGGAAGCGGGCCCAGGGCGAGGCGGGTTCCGCATGCGTGAGGGCATGCCGCATGGCCTCCAGGGCCGCCTCATCGTATCCCTGGGATACGCGCAGCTCAAAATCCGGCGGGGTAAAGACCACAATCAGCCCCGCGTCTGCGCCACTGAAGCGCATGGCTTCTTCCAAGACACGTTGGAGAATGTAATCCAGGTCAATGGTGGCGGTAATATCACGCGTGATGCGCTGGAGAGCCTCTAACGCCTCCAAATGGCGACGCAATTCGGTATCAGTCTGGGTGTATAGCTGCGCATTCTCGATCGCCACGGCTGCTTGACCACCGAGAAGCTGAAGGAGTTCTCTGTGATGTGCGGTGAAACGTCCCGGCAGCGCAGACGCAATTTCCAAAGTGCCCACCAACGCGCCATGCGTGATGAGCGGGATGCCCAGGAAGGAACGGGCCCATTGTTGAAGGAGCGGGTTCTTGGGTTGTACGGCCGCAAACGTTGCAATATCCTCGATTAACAAGGGTTGACGGTGACGCGCCAGCCAACCACTTATGCCTTCATCGAGTTTATAGAGCATGCTCTGCAAGCCGGCATCCGCCGTGGTCGCAATGTTGAAACGGGATGCGGCACTCATCAGCCACTGTTGTTCGGCATCGAACAAGGTGATTTCTGCGGCGTCGTAAGGGATGAGGGTCATCAGGCCGTCAAGGATGACGTTCAATGTCGTATCCAGGTTTAGGCTTTGCCCCAGCGAATGTCCGATCTCTTGCAAGGTCTTCAGTTCCTGCACCTGCCGCGTATGGGCAAGATCAACATCGGCATAACGTGCCGCGAACGTCGCGGCCATGCGTGTCATTGCCACCAGGTCGCGGATCTCTTCGATCTCTTCCGCCGTAAAAGGCGCCTGGCGGCGGCACAGCAGCAACCGTCCCCGCCACGCCCCATTGATCAGCAAGGGTACACTCAAAACGTGCAATGCCTGAGGTCGGTCTACCGTCCAAGATTGTACTGCTGGAGAACAGGCGCACGCGGCCGCCATGGTGCGCCATTCCTCAAGATCGAGCGACAGTCCCCCCGCTAAGGCGACGACGGTAGCGGCGGGCGCCTCCCATGCCCACGCTCCGGCATCCGCCGCAGACCAAGCGACGGCTTCCTCCAGCGCGATATGCCAGACGGCTTCTATATCGGAAGCACTCGCTAATCGTTCACTGAACGCCTGGATATCTCCCAAAAGTAGACCTCCCTACGCCCCATGAGCGCGTCAGGCGTCTCTACTCCTGCCGCCGCGCCAGGCGGCGCGCCTCGGCGGCCGCTTCGGTAATTTCCCGAATATCGGTAAACGGCCCCTCATCCGCCGTCAGCCCACCGATGGATAGGCTCATCAGCGGTTTGTGTACCTCTTGGTCATTTTCATCCTTCACCACGAGATAGCCCTGCATACGGGTCATAAAGTCATAGTGTGTGCCAACGTTTTCATTGAAGCGCCGGATGATTTCTGCCCGCAAAGGGACAACCAGTTCTTTGCGGGTGATGATGATGAAGTTGTCGCCACCGATATGCCCGACGAAATCATCAACCGTTCCCATTTCATCAATGACATCATTGAGGAGGATGCCGACGAAACGGAGGACTTCTTCGCCGGCCACAAAGCCGTAGACCTCGTTGAAAGCATCCAGACCATTGACGCCGATGTAGAGAATGCCCCAGTCACGCCGATGCATCAGCTCGCGCAATTGCTGCTCGATCAACCGCCCACTCGCCAGGCCGGTACTAGGGCTGGTGAGACTGGCGATTTCGGCGCTTTTAATCGTGTTGCGCACCCGCAAACGCAATTCTTCGAGATCGAACGGTTTGGTAATGTAATCATCGGCTCCTAGCTCAAGACCTTGAATTTTGTCATTACGTTCGTCCTTTTGCGTCAGGAAGATGATCGGGATATGACTTGTGCGCAGATTCGTCCGCAACTGACGACAGACTTCATAACCGTCTATATCCGGCAGCATAATATCCAACACAATAACGTTGGGCATATTCTGTCGCGTCATTTCCAGGGCTACACCGCCACGCGGCGCCACGTAGACTTCGTATCCTTGTGACTTGAAATAGAGTTGTAGCATACTAGAGATATCGAAATCATCCTCCACGACCAGGACACGACCACCACTCATACTTTTACCTCCTGCCAACAATTATCGAATCGTGCTGTTAGCCGATTCGGGCTTTTGATTTTACTTTCTCGATCCGGGCTTCGTCCAATTTGTGTTCAAAGCTGCGCAGGGCTGCCAGGGTAAAACCGTGTTTGGTTGCCAAAGCCTCAATTTCTTGAATCTGCGCCAGGGAGAGGCTCTTGCCGATGGAGTAATCTTCGTAGCGCCCCTCAAAAGCCAGCGTCATCGTCTCGGCCAAACAGCCATAGGTAAGCTCCGGCGGAAGTCCGTAATCGAACCCGAAATCTACGTTGCCCGGCACACGCACCAAGCCGCCATCGATCACCAAGACGTCGTCCCGCACCTGGCTGACGTGTTGGGAAACGTCGCGCGGACGGGAGACATCGCAAACGACGGCGCCGCGGCGCAACATCTCCGGTTGAATCAAGTTGCCTCCCGAGCTGGTCACCGTCACCACCACCTGCGCTGTAGCAATGTCCGTGATGGTAGTAGAAATCGCCACATCCTCACAGCCGGCAAGGCGCACCTTTGTCGCCACATTTGCCAGAGCGGCTGACTGTCGCCCGACCAACAGCATGTGGTTGACCGAAGAGGCCAACAGTTGGGCTATCGCCGTGCCAATCGTGCCGGCGCCGCCGACAACGGCCAGCGTTGTCTGCGCCAGGTCAATTTCCATCAGGCGCGCCGCTTCACAGGTGGCCTGAACGGCCAGCGCGGCGGTGTAACTGTCACCCGAGGTAACAGGAATGGCCAAGCGTTGTGCAATGGTCTCGCCCCCATCGCCGACCACCGAGGCTCCCAAGCCGAGAATCTGTGCTCCCAAATCCATTGCCAAGTGGCCGGCCGCGACGATCTTTTTGTAGACCGTCTCCGGCGGTAAGCTCAACATGCGTTGGGGTGTGTAAGGGACTGCAATTAACCAGCCTTCGATCTCCTCGCCGGTGGCCTGCGAACGCGCACCGGTGATGTGAGAAAGTCGCAGGGGGGGCCAGAAACGGCAGACAAAATGGATGGCTTCTTCGGAAAGGAGCTTACCCAGGAGAGGATATTTACGGGCAACATCCCGTTTTGGGTCAATCGGGTGAATGATAAAGGCAAAGGAGCGCATAGAACTCCTTCAAGCGTCCCGTTTGTACAAACGTGGGTGCATCTTCGCGCCGTCCGGCAGCCGGAGGTGATCGCTGTCTTCGTAATAGACGTTGTTGGTGATAACTCTCCGGCCATTGTCAGAAGCAAACATAATCACGTCGGACTCGATCATGCGGGCGGGGAAGAAGATAAAGCCGGAACCAATCCGCACATTGTGGCCGATGGCGCTGCCCAAAGCGGTCATGCCGGTCTCTTCCAGTTTGCCGCCAAAATGCGAGCGCATGGGTTTGTCAACCAGCAAGAAGTCGGTGAAGGTCGTGCCGGCCCCCACAAAGGAATCCCGCCCGACCACGCACATTTGTAGACAGCTATTTTGCGCCACCATGCAGCGGTCCATCAACACGGTGCGGTAGATCGCGGCACGGAAAGGTAAAAAGGTGCCGTTCCCCACCACACTGAGCATCAGTTGGCAGCCCTGGTCAATCGTCACATCGTCGCCGATGACGCAGTTGCGGATCACCACGCCCGGACCGATATTGACGTTCTCTCCGATAATGGTCGGCCCCTGAATGATCGCCGTGGGATCAACGGTGCAATTTTTCCCCATCTTCACGATCTTCGAGGAAGTGAGAACTTGTTTGCGTTCCAGAATGCCCCGCCAGAGCATTTGTAGGAGTAGCTTCAAATCACGTTCCAGCCGTTTCTCGAACTGGACACCGATGGCAAAGATGCCGAAATCAATATTGGCATGCAAAATGTGGATCCAGTGTTCGATGGAAAGGAAAGGTTTGGTCGGCAGGTTGTAGGTCAAATCGCCATGGAAATCGGACATGTGGGTCGGGACATGGTAAAAGCCCACTTCACGCGCCTCGGTATCCACCACCAGCGGACGTACGACCGGTTCAATGCCGTAAGGATAGTACCACAGGTCGGCGACGTAATAGTTGCCTTGTCGGCGGATCCCGCGTTGCAGATAGATCGCCTGTCCGGTAATGGCCGGATCGTCCAATTTGAAGGCTACCTGGCAGGCTTTGCCGGATTTCTGGGCGCGTTGGATGAATTCGTCAATGAAGCTTTGGTCAAAATAGAGGTTGTCGCGGTAGACCAGGGTTTCTTGGCGGTCACTGCCGACTTCGTTGATGGATTCGACTTCGCGCTCTTCCGTCGTGTAGCGCGCCAGGACGTCCCGCTGGTGCAGCCACAGGGGATGGGTCAGCACGCTCAGTTCTCGCGCCGGTTCATTGAAAGGCGGTATCTTTCTTCGATCACGCAAGATGATTTTGCGCATTCTCGGCCCACATTATCCTATTCACATCAGGGGAGTTTTAGCGATACGTAATACGCCTTGGGCATCGCCACAGGCGATACAATGAACTCCCTCGATAAAAAAGTGCTTGCCACGGCTTATCCAGTATAAGGACTCTTGCAGCAGTCCCTCGAGCAACATACATGCCGATGTTTCGGTATGGCGTCCCCAACAAAATCCACACCGATCGGTCATGAAAAAGAAGCTGTCTTCGTTTTCCCCCAGTCTGACGTGATGATCGGTATAGCGATTGAAGATTTCGGCCAGGATTTCAAGTCCGATCCGTAGACGCAAGGTGATCGGCAGGAAACGCAATCCAAAATCGGCCAAACCGATCACCGTGCCGAAGCCCTCAATCCCATATTTGAAACAGACCTCGCCGGTACGCCGCACAATGCGTTGACCGGCCCGCACCCCAAAAATTCCTTCAACCGCCTCAAAAAGTCGCCCGACTTCCTCAAAAGTCATACCCGGTTCAAAGTCAGGAGGCGGATCATGCTCAATAAAGTACTGTAAGCGTGCGGTGTGAAGAATGGCGTGAATCCCATTTTCACCCGTCACTTCCCGCATAGCGAAAAGCAGGATACGCACAATTCGGTTAGGAAAAGCATAGGTCGGTGGTTCAGCCGGTCCGCTCACGATTCAATCAAAAAATCCAGAATGGTGGTATGAAAGCGTTCTCTTTCGTCCAACATGGGGAAATGTCCCGATTTCTCAAATTCGTGGACGATGTGATTTTTGACCCCCTTGCGTATCAGTTCACCTTGCTTAGGATCCACGATATTATCCTTGCGGCCGTAAATTCCCATGACGGGAACGGTCAGCTCCCCCAGCCGAGGGCGCAAATCGGTCAAGCGCAAATCGCGGATACTGGCCGAAAAGGACTCCACCGTAGTCCGCGAGAGGTCCTTCTTCAACATACTGTACAGGGTGCGCCAGTCCTTCGCATAGGAGAGTGAAAGTAATTTCATGGCGAGAGGCAGAAGCCCCGGTACGGCATAAAGGAGGCGGGCAAATTGACGATAACCGGACAGTTTGAGCAAAAAATCCAATCCCGAACCGGTAATAGGGGAACCGACCACCGCAACCCGCAAAACGCGCTCGGCATGGGCGATGGCCAGGCTAAGAGAAACCGTGCCCCCCATTGAATGTCCCATCACCCGTGCTTGCTCCAGGCCCATCCGATCCATAAACTGATCGACCATCTGCACGTACTCGCCGACCGAAAAGGAACCTTGCTTGGCCGACTCACCGAAGCCCCAGAAATCCAGTGCGTAGGTCTTGTACTTGTGAGCGGCTAAATATTCCATCGTTGAGTACCAGTAGTTCCACGACCCTAGCCAACAGTGTAGGAGAACGACCGGTTTCCCTCGACCAAAGGTCTCGTAGTGGACAATACCTTGATCTGTAACGATAGAACTCATTGATTTTAACCCCGTGCCTCTTTTTGCTTTTCATCCCTATCATATCACAAAGCACATTTCCACACGCAAAGAGGCCGTTGCAATTCGGTTAAAAAAGGGTTACTCTTCATCCATCAATTCAAGAATGGAGTAAAGTAGCTCCAATAAAACCTGTTTGACGCTCTCTTTATCGGTCGCCACGCAGGGCACCACCTTGACCGTCGGTTCTACGTGTAAAACGATGCGCAAGTCCTCCGGTGGCCAGGCATCGCTCAGGTCCTGCTTATTGGCGGCAACAATATAAGGAACCGGTGAATAGCTGCGGAAGGTATCCAGAATGCGACGGGCTTCGCGAAAGGTTTCCGGGCGCGTGCTGTCTACCAAAACGATAAAGCCTAACATCCCCTCCGAGAGGATTTCCCACATAAAGTCAAAACGACGCTGCCCAGGCGTGCCAAAGAGGTAGAGAATCAATTCATCATCAATGGTGATGCGGCCAAAATCCATCGCCACCGTCGTTTGTTGTTTGATGCGCTCGGCCTCTCGGGAAATTTTCCGCTCGGTCGACACGACTTCAATTTCACTGACACTCTGAATCAATTCTGTCTTCCCGGATGCAAAAGGCCCTGTAACTACAATCTTCAGCGTTTGCATAGCCTATAACTCCTTGATCCGGCTGATCAGCTTTTGGATGATCCCACGTTTAATGTCGGGACGTTGCATCTGCGCTACGGTTGGTGCGGCTGCCGCGGCACCGGCCACAGCTTCAGGACGTGCGGCAGTCGAAGCCGCTACTGCCCGTTGCGGGCGAACAATCTCCACCAAACCGGCTTGCAGTAAACTGTAGACGATTTTGCGAATTTGTAGCTCGCTCATATTGTTGAATTGAGCGATCTGTCGAATCGTGTTACGCGGGTTGACAAAAGAAATCACGCGCCATTCTTCGACACTGAGATTCACATCCCGCAGCGGTGTGGTGGGACGGTCGGCAAATTTAAGGGGCACGTCCAAATCGGGCAGTTCTTCTTGCAATCGCTCCCACTCTTTGACCCGGCGACTGCCCTCCATGATGACGTTTTCGAGAGCGATGGAGGTGGTAATTTTGCCCTGCACGGGCAACTTGGAGGGTTCAAAACGGAATTGACCTTCAGTCCAGGAGAAAATCTGATATACCAGATCAAGGACGTACTCACGCACACTTTTAACCACTGTTTGTTGTTGAAGCCGCCCACTGGTGATCAGCACCCGCGCAATCTCCTGATCGGTCTTACCGGGCATGTTCGTCTGGATCATCCGTACCTGCTCCGGTGTAAAGATCTTTGCGCGCTGTAAAACGGCGGGGAGACTATCATCCACACCTTCAAACGCTGCATAGATCAACTTTCCTTCGCGAAAACAAAGGTATGCATTTTTCTGGGCCCCTTCGAGATAAAGGGTGCCCGTTTTTCGGGCCAGATTGATCAGATTAAGCAATTGCGTTATTCCGAAGTCTTCTAACCTGCCTTTTAGTTCCATCTCCAACCGTCCTTAATGGGTAAGAAAAAAGGGCAACCTCGGTCGCTACATAAATTAACCCAAATTGCTCCCTATCTTTGACTCCATCGTAGGACACGGCTTTCACGGAATCCCCGGTTTTTCTTGTTTTTAGCCGTCAAATCCGCATTGCTCCGTGTCCTATGAGAGTTTATGTCGGCGAGCGGTAACTTGGGTTAAATTATTTTCTGCAAACGCCGAACACCTATCCCTTAAAAGCCGCATGGTATGTTCAAACTCACATTAAAATAGACTATTTGCAATCATGACCATTATAAACTTGTTCCTCTAGTGAGCAAATAATGGGCTCCTCCGCAATCCTAAAATTCTGTTCGGTCTGTCGAAATTGCCTTTTTAACTCCACTAAATAAACATAAAGGATGTTAAGGCTTGTATTAACAAAATTTTATTTTTACAGTAAATCGCGAAAAATATTTGAACTTACGGCGAAACATTAATGTCTTTTGTGGTTGGTAGACCTTTTTTCAGGAGGGTCATTGTTAACTTTCGCCACAAGAGGCTCCGCCGCAGGGTTTTGCTGTTTGAAGGCGGTGGCCTGACTTAGGATTTCTAATGCGCCTTGGCGTGCCGCTTCGCCTTGCGTGCCCAACATCTGCGCCAGCTCCGTGATTCGCAATTCCTCGCTCAGGCGCACAACCTGAGTTACCGTGCGCCCCTGAGAAACGTGTTTCTGTACGCCGAAATGGACATCGCCGTAACCCGCTAATTGGGGCAAATGGGTGATACAGAGGACCTGGTGACGCAGGTCGGCGGCAGGCTCTCCCCGAGGGGTTGTTAGTTGCCACAGCTTGGCCCCCACCATGGCGCCGACGCGCCCCCCAATACCTTGATCGATCTCATCGAAGATCAGGGTGGGAGTGCGGTCGGCGCGGGAAAGCACCGTCTTGAGCGCCAACATCAAGCGCGCGGTCTCACCACCGGAAGCAATGCGCGTCATAGGTTTCAGTCCCTCGCCGACATTGGGAGCTACCAGAAATTCGATCCGTTCGATACCCGTCCCATCGAAGGCGGCCCGCCTGACCGGCCCGGCAACGAGGATCTCCGTTCCCCGACCGGTTACCGCCACTTCTGCCGGCAAGGCCGCCGACAAGGGCAAGCCGTCGGGCGCCTCGTGCCATTGAAAATCAACCCCGATGCGCGTGCCCGCCATACGCAAGTCCTGCAACTCGGCCTCGACGCCAACCGCTAACTGCACGGCAGCCGCCTGCCGTTTTTGTGAAAGCTCTTGGCACAACTGCGCACACTGTTCGAGCAGCGATGATTCGGTTTCAGCTAACTCGGCAATGCGTTCGTCGCTATGTTCGAGGGTTTCGAGTTCGGCGGCGGCTTTTTCGGCATACGCCAGCACTTCTTCGACGGCGCCACCGTACTTGCGCGCCAATTGCCGCAGCAACGATAAGCGTTCCTCCACCCAGGCCAGCCGACGCGGATTAAACTCGATGCCACCGAGGTAGTCGCGTAAAGCGCGTGCTAAATCCTCCACCTGATAGCCCACCTCATCGAGCACCTGTGCTTGCGGCGCCAGGGTCACATCAATACGTGACAAGGTCGCCAGATCGCGCTGCGCTTGACCGATCAAATCCAGAATGGCAGGAGATTGGCCACGGCCTTCTTCCAATATCTCCACCAGGCCGGAGGCCAGGGCCGCCAGTTGTTCGGCATTCGAGAGGCGTACCAGTTCCGCTTCCAGGGTTTCTTTTTCACCCGGCATCAATTTCGCGGTTTTGATCTCCTCCACCTGAAAGCGCAGCAGGTCAATGCGCTGCATACGGTCGCGCTCATTCTGGCGCAAGGTGTGCAATTCACGTCGCACGGTGTGAATCTGCTGCACAAGGCCGGCCACTTGCATGCGTAGTGCATCCAGGCCGGCAAAACGGTCCAGCAAGAACAAGTGTTCACGCACACGCAGCAAGCTCAGGTGTTCACTCTGCCCGTGAACATCAACTAGCCGCTCGGCAATGTCGCGTAACAGAGATACGGGAACCACCCGCCCGTTGACCCGTGCGACCGTCCGCCCATTGCTGCGCAGTTCGCGGCTCAGCCATAAGGTATCGGACGTATCACCCTCCAGTTCCTCGCGGCTGAGGAGATCGGCAAGTTCTTGGGATTCCGGCGGGGCAAGCAGGAAAAGCCCTTCCACGCGGGCACAGTCGGCGCCCTGCCGCACGGCAGTTGTATCGGCGCGGCCACCCAGAAGCATGGCGACGGCATCAATGAGAATTGATTTGCCGGCGCCGGTCTCCCCGGTCAATACGTTGAAACCCGGCTCCAATGTCAGATGAAGTTCGTCAATAATGGCGAAGTCTTTGATATGCAGTTCTCTTAACATGCCCCACCAACAGAGAAATCCTTTGACTCTCCTGAAAAAAAGTTCTTCTAACCACAAAGGACACTAAGGACGCCAGGTAAGGCTGGAAATTTCTAATGATTCAACGCAGAAACGGCAATTTTGTTAATCCAAACCTTAAAATCCTTTGTGTACTTTGTGGTTTGTGCCGTGAAGTCATCCTTTCGATCCGGCATGACGCCGGGAAACTACCCTAACCCAGCTTGCCGGCTATTCCACATGCCGAGATTGGGAACACGGATTTTCTTTTGTTTTCAGCCGTGCAATCTGTGGCGGTCTGTATCCTATGGGCGTTTGAATGTGCCAAGGGTAACTTGGTTTACTATAGAGGATATACCTTTTATAAAACAAAGCAAGCAGTAGGTGATTCTGCAAAGAATGGGGAAAGGCTAGCCTGTTTCTAACCATAGCTGTCCTCAGGCGGACAAGCCGGAATTAAAGGGCTCCGCTGCGCGGCACCCCCAGAACGCCGGGCAGCTTTCAAATCTCCTTGTGTTTCAATGATGTTGCAGATGGAAAAGGATAGGTCAAACGGAAAAAAAACGTCAAACGGTGTCAAAATGACGCTATTTCCTATCCTGATAGATTTTGAGAGGATAATTGTGGTATGATATTATATAAACCTATATCTAACCATTTGGTGTTATAGGCGGGAACAATGGCCGTTTGGCGGCATTGTCATACATCGAGTGGAGGTTACCCATGGATCAAATACTGAATCGGATTAGAAAACCGGAAGATCTTAAAAATCTGGATCGTTCTGCGCTCGAGCAGCTTGCGGCGGAGATCCGGCAGTATATTATTGCGACCGTTTTGGAAAATGGGGGGCACATGGCCTCGAACCTGGGGGCCGTGGAGTTGACCATCGCCTTGCATCTGGTCTTCTCCAGCCCGCGCGATAAGTTGGTTTGGGATGTCAGCCATCAGTGCTACACGCATAAACTGCTCACCGGTCGGGTTGATGATTTTAGCACGCTGCGACGGTACGGCGGGCTTTCAGGTTACGCCGACCCCCGCGAGAGCGTGCATGATATTTTCGGCGTGGGGCACGTGGGGACGGCCGTTTCGACGGCATTGGGACTGGCAACTGCACGCGATCTGCAAGGTGAAGACTATCACGTGGTCGCCATCATCGGCGATGGTTCCGTGACGGCGGGGATGACGCTGGAGGGACTCAATCATAGCGGTTATCTGCAAAAACGCCTGATTGTAGTCCTCAACGATAATGAGATGTCCATTGCGCCAAGCGTGGGGGCGATTGCCGAGCAGCTTAGCGCGTCGGCGGACAGTTCGCCGGCTACCCTCTGGGAAATGTTGGGCTTTCATTACATTGGGCCGGTCAATGGACACGACCTCGACGCTTTGCAAGTGAGCCTCCAGGCCGCCAAAGCCGTGACCGACAAACCCGTGTTGGTCCACGTGCGCACTCAAAAAGGGAAGGGCTATCAGCCCGCCGAAAACAACCCGGAAAAGTGGCACGGGGTGGCGCCCAAAAGTGGCGGCAAGAAGAGTGCCCCGACCTACAGCCAGGTTTTCGGGGATACGGTAAGGGCAATGGCCTGCGCCGATGAACGGGTGGCGGCCATCACGGCCGCTATGCCCGCCGGCACCGGCTTGAGCGGTTTTGCCCAGGAGTTCCCGGAACGCTTCTTCGATGTGGGGATTGCCGAGCAACATGCGGTAGCATTCGCGGCAGGATTGGCGGCGCAGGGCATGCGCCCGGTGGTGGCCATTTATTCCAGTTTTCTGCAGCGGGCTTATGATCAGTTGATCCACGATGTAGCCCTGCAGAACTTGCCGGTCATCTTCGCCATTGATCGGGGTGGAATCGTCGGCGACGATGGGCGCACCCATCAGGGGACCTTCGATCTGGCGTACCTGCGCAGCATCCCCAATTTCACGGTCATGGCTCCAAAGGATGAAGCCGAACTGGTGGATATGCTCTGGACGGCGCTGACGATTAACGGCCCGGTGGCCATCCGCTATCCCCGCAGTGAGGGGCGGGGGGTGTCATTGCCGCAACAGCCCCGCTTGCTGCGGCAGGGACAAGGAGAAGTGTTGCGGGCCGGGTCGGACCTGGCCATCCTGGCCATCGGAGCGATGGTTTATCCGGCATTGGAGGCTGCGGCTATCCTCTCCACGGAAGGTGTAGAGGCGGCCGTCGTCAATGCTCGTTTCGTCAAGCCGTTGGACGGGGAGTTACTCAAAAGCCTGGCTCAGAATTTCAACCGCCTGGTGACGGTTGAGGAAGGTGTGCTGGCCGGCGGATTCGGTTCGGCGGTATTGGAGATGCTGGAAGCCCGCGGTTTGAATGATATCGCGCTTAAACGTCTTGGCTTGCCCGATGAATTCGTCGAGCATGGTGAGCGCAGTATTTTCTTGAAGCATTACAATCTCGATCCGGTCGGGATCGTCAGTGTGATCCATCAAACTTTTCCCGAATTGTTCAGCGTGCCCTGGTACTACAAAGTTGATGAGATCAATCGCGCGTCCACCTTTACGGATAAGTTCATCCCAAACACAGAACGCCGCTCCTTCGAGCACGGTGTATTGAGATAAGGTATGCCGCAACGCATCGCTCTTCTCGGCAGCACCGGCTCCATCGGGCGGCAAACTCTCGACGTGATCCGAGCACTGTCCGACCGTTTCGTCGTCGCCGCGCTGGCCGCCGGCCGCAACGTAACGCTACTCAATGAGCAAATCCGCGAATTTCACCCCGCCCTCGTCGCCGTGAGCGAGGCCGCGGAGGTTCCCCAGGTGGCCCATCCTACTGTGCTGGTCGGCGAGGCCGGGCTGGTGGAAATCGTCACCCGGCCGGATGTGGACCTGGTCGTCGTCGCCACGGCCGGCAAGGCAGGATTTGTTCCCACTTTAGCGGCCATTCAAGCGCGCAAGGTCATCGCCATCGCCAACAAAGAGGTGCTGGTGATGGCCGGGCAGCTCGTGATGGAGGCCGTGCGCACCTACGGCGTCGAACTGCGCCCCATCGATAGCGAGCACAGCGCGCTATGGCAATGCCTGCGCGGCGAGGACAGCGCCGCGGTCGAAAAGCTCATCCTCACCTCATCCGGCGGGCCGTTCCGTACCTATAGTGCGGACCAACTGAATAACCTCAAACCGGCTGCCGCATTGCAGCATCCCACCTGGAAGATGGGAGCGAAGATCACCATTGACTCGGCCACGTTGATGAACAAGGGGTTTGAGATCATCGAGGCGCATTGGCTTTTCGGGAAGCCTTACGACCAGATCGAGGTCATCGTCCACCCCCAGAGCATTATCCACTCGATGGTCCAGTACGTGGACGGCGCGATCAAGGCCCAGCTTTCCGCGCCGGATATGCGTCTGGCCATCCAGTACGCCCTGAACTACCCCATGCGCACGGTGCAAATCTGCAATCCGCTGGATTTAATCGCCACGCACGCGCTGACTTTCGAAGCGCCCGACACGACGCGCTTCCCCTGCCTGCGCCTGGCCCGCGAAGCCGGCATCGCTGGCGGCACGTATCCCACCGTCCTCTGCGCAGCGGACGAGGAAGCCGTTGCTCTGTACATGGCGGAGCGCATCAAGTTTTCCGACATCCCCCGGCTGGTGGAGCAAGCCCTCAACGCCCATAGCGGCGTGGACAAGCCCTCGTTCGAGGCTATACTTGAAGTTGATGCCTGGGCCAGGGCGTATGTTCAGGCACAGCACGCACACTAGATCAACCGGTCAGCAGATTAAGCAGATTTAGCAGATTGAGAAATAAAAATCTGCTTAATCTGCTAAATCTGCTGACTATTTTGGAGACACAAATGGAAATCATCCTCGCTAAGGAAATGGGCTTTTGTTTCGGTGTAAAGCACGCGGTGAAGATGGTGGAGGAAACGGCGGCAAGCGCCGATGGACCGGTGTATACGCTCGGCCCCATCGTCCACAACGACGAGGTCGTGGCGCACATGCAGGCGCTCGGCGTGTGGGCGAAGGATACGCCGGATGAGATTGCCACGGGAACGGTCGTCATCCGCGCGCACGGCGTCCCGCCGGAGACGCTGGACGCGGCGCGCGACAAAGGCTTGCGTATCGTGGACGGCACGTGCCCGCTGGTGAGCAAAGTGCAACAGCTCGCCCGCACGCTCCACGATGAAGGCTACCAGGTCGTCATCTACGGCGCCCCGGAGCACCCGGAAGTGATCGGCATCGCAGGCTGGGCAGGCGAAGGCGCGATTGTCGTCCAAAATCTCGATGACGTTGCCGCGCTGCCGCGCCACAAGAAGATCGGCGTGGTCTCGCAGACCACCAAAATCCCCGCCGACTATCAGGCCATTGTCGGTGCATTGCTGGGCAAATGCCAGGAGTTGCGTGCCTACAACACCATCTGCAATGCTACCGCGCAGCGCCAGGCCGCCGCCGTCGAAACGGCGCGCCAGGTGGATGTGATGCTCGTCATCGGCGAGGTGCACAGCTCCAACAGCCGCCGCCTGGCGGAGGTGTGCGCGCAGGTGAACCCGCGCACCTATCGCATCGCCACGGCGGACGAGCTGGAGGCGGCGTGGTTTGTCGGCGCGGAGAAGGTCGGCATTACGGCGGGGGCTTCGACGCCGGATACGGTGATTCAAAGGGTGATGGCGTGGATCAAGACCTTACCGGTCAATTCTCGGCGCAATTCAACGCCGATCATTTGAGCCATTGGCATATCATACTCAGCACAAAGGTCGAGGAACATCACACGAGGCACGCCGGCCATTTCCGCCGCCGCGCCGGAAGAGAGCTTGCCGCTGCGAAATAACATTGATCATTCCCCTCTCGAAACATCATTTACACCATCATTATATCATATCTGTTTGTAGATCGTTGCCTTTCACGCAAAATTATCGCATTTTAGCAGTTTTACTCTCGGTGCATTGACACGCCCTAATCGTATGCTATAGTAGGCCTGTCAATCCAGTGAAAGGAAGCCGTCATCTGCGCAAAATGGTCAGGAGCAGAAAACGGCACTGACGTGCGCAGACCAAAGCGTTGAACTGCCGGTCAGCATAATGGCGTTACACAGACTCGGCAAAGAGATACGGGAAGAGGTGGATGCGCAAGAGTAGGTTATGTATACGCTTGAGTTACTGTTTGACGACCTCAAACAAATCCCAATCCTGACCAGGGCTTCACAGGAACTTTGGTTGGGCATTCAAATCAAGACGCCCCAAACCTGGGCCACCCGTGGTTTTCACAACGCCCCTATACTCCCTGCGATTTACGCCGACCTGAAAAAGTGCTTCGCCGGCCTCAAAACCTTATCCGCCAGAAAAGATGGCCTGGTTACACCGCAACTCGAAATTTGGATTACTGAGACGTTAAGAGCTTACCAGAACATTTACGAGTTGCGACACTCGAATTTGCACAGGTTTGTAAAGTCTACCTCAAGACTCCCCGAAGAGACCAGTCGAAAGCTAACCGACCAAGCTTACAACATCGCAGAGTCACTATGTCTCTTGCCGGAGCCTATGCTTGAGTATTTAACAGAAACCATACAGAAACGGTCGCGGACAGGTAGATTACCAACCACAGCGCAACTTCCTGAGCAACTGAAATACTATCCTCTCCAAGAGATATGGCAAGATGCAGAAGAACGCGCCGAACGAGCGCGTATTACATTAGTGACCGGTTACTTGCGCTATGTGTTACGGATTGCGCGCAATTATGTCGGACGCGGCGTAGATTATCTGGATTTGGTTCAGGAAGGCGTACTGGGATTGATGCGTGCTGCAGAACGGTTTGACTACCGCGAGAGTGCGCGGTTCGCAACATTTGCTACCAACTGGATCCGACAAAGCATCAGCCGTGCAATAGCTGACCAGGGACGCACGATTCGGTTGCCAGTTCACATGTACGAGCGGGTATGTTCTCTACAGAGGCAAATGGAGATAGATACATCAACAAACGTTTTCGATGCCTGTGTTCAAAGCTATGTATCCGGTGGAGAAGACGCCGCAGAGAGCGAAGATGAAGACATTGAGGACGAAGACACCACGAGTCAAAAAAACATCACCTACCGTAAAAATGCGACGCAAAGCTTATCGGTTGTTCGAGTATTGTCAACCACTTATACCTCTTGATCTCAAATTGCCCGAAAAGCTGCTTGAACAAGTGGGAATCACCGATGATATGGACATAACCGTGGCTGATTGTGTTGCTGATTATGAACCCGAAGACGCCACTGGAATAAGTCAGGAACAATCAGAATGGCAACAGATAGTTCAAATGGTGTTTGACGCTGCTGCCAAGCCCAAAGTGAGTGATCCTAGAGAAATATGCTTCAATATAAGCGCACGCGATCTTGAAGTTATACGTTTGCGTTATGGCCTTGATGACGGACAAGAGCGCACCCTGGAGGAAGTAGGACAACATTTCAATCTTACGCGCGAACGTATCCGACAGCTTGAAAAGCGTACGTGGGAAAAGTTAAGGCCAATTCTTCGTCAAATGGGAATCGTGATCGATTTCACGGCGCAATCGCCATATTTTGATCTTTTACCTTCGCCAGTCAACACTTATTTAGACGAACGTTTCAATATTCAGTACGGAACCAGATATACAGATATGAGTGCATCTCAGCAAATTGACTACTACTTAGCCCGGTTACCCGGCAGCGATTGGCATATCTACCGCGTTCCTGGCATCAGCACACGCCAGGAACAAATCCTGGCAGCAATGCGCGTTATGGAAGCGCCCGCGCATTACAGCGTCATCACAGAACAAGTGAATGATCTGGTTGACGAATCGCCAATGGATACAAGCTACGTTTATGGATTATTGATGAAATACGAGGACACTTTTGCTCGTCTGGGAGAAGGCTTTTTCAGTCTGGCAGAGTGGGAGCGTCAACGCGCGGCTGAAACTGAACCCATATTGCCTTTTTGTCCCGCGACATTTCCAGATCCGCCAGAGCAGCCCAATGCTTTCTTTGAATCGGTGATGATACTCCGTGAAGCACTTCAACCATCGGCTACCACACACACTGCACTGCGCGCCTTAGCAAGGTGGGCGGGCTTACCCTGGCCACAGCCACGTTGGATTTGTCAGGGGGCGCTTTCTGCGTATTATGTAGTAGGGGCCATTCCCTATGTATTTTATGTTGAAGACGAGGAACAGCCATTAACACCAACGTTACCAGACGCCGATTTGCCAGCCTTGCGCACCTATTGTTTAGATATGCTCTCGCGCCGCCTGCAAGCAATGCCTGAGTTTTGGTGGGTATTGCAGCGGCATCAACCCATTCAGGTGGGTGAATTGGTGCGGTTATTTGTGCCCGCACATCCATTAGAACTGGATGATGTCGCTAACCGGCTGAATTTGTTGACCGGCATCGGCGCTGTGCAAAAGTCAACCTATGGTGGGCGTTATCAGTTGACGCGCCTGGGCGAAACGCTGGCGGCGCGTTGGGCGCAACAGCCAGGGCATATGAGCACTGTTATCAGTGACCCGTTGTTAGAAGACGATTGGGATTTTGCAGAGTTTTCGTTTGAGTGATTGTCCATGTTAAACTTCTTTACTGCGTTAACGCTTTGCCCTAGTGACATTCGTAAAATTCGTCACTTGCTTGACGTTCATCGGATTGATACAGATCCCCTACGCCATATTCTGATTACCCCATTGTTTGCTCCCCCGGAATCATTGAAGTTAGTGCAAACCTTAAAAGAACGTAATGGTTCAACGATTATGTTTGATAGCGGTGGTTATTATGTGCAGGTTGGGAAGTTGACCTACCAGGAACTTTACTATCCGTTGTTGGAGTTTTACAAAGCCAATCAATGGGCTGATATTTATACGCTGCCCGATCATGTACCTACATTTCAAGATAGCGCGGATATAGTCTGGCAGAAGATCAGAGATACAGCAGAATATACAGCGCTATTCTATCAAGAGATGCCCAGCAATCTACAAAGTCGAGCTTTGGCCGTCGTACAAGGCCACACACAGGAACAAGTTGATCTGCGTCTGAGGACTTATTTGCAATTGGGGATTCCACACATAGGATTTGGAAGTTTCGGTACCATAGGGAAAAATAGTGGAATTAATATTGCAACAAATAACGCTGTAGACCTTGCTAGATATGTAGTAGATATAGCCCACAAGAACGGCATTAGAGTTCATTTCTTTGGTCTTGGTGTCCCTGCTCTCGTCGCTATGATCTATGGAGCAGGCGCAGATTCATTCGATTCTTCTGCCTGGATAAAATCCGCTGGATTTGGGCAAGTATATTTACCGTTTATGCGCGGCTATAATATTACACATCGTAATGGTAATTCAGAGTTACAACAGGGTGTTCGACGCGAAGAATTTGAAGCACTAAAAATACTCACCGAACACGCTTGTCCATTCTGTACTTCCGTTGACGATCTGCAATCCCATAAAATGTACCGCGCGTTGCATAACTTGATAGCTATTCAACAATCTGTAAGTATGATTAACAGCGGCGAGCATCCTACTATCGAACGAATTTATAAAAGTGGCTCACCCCGCTATAGAGAGGAATTTCGAAAATGGTTGAGCGTCATTTGACTTTTCACGTTCCACAAGAGGCCGAACCAGGCACTTTAATTCCGCTACTTGAAGCTATTAATGCAGAACAGGCGCGGTTTGATTCAGTTGCGTCTCTCTTGAATTTCTCCCAGCAACATGGCTTGATTTCGCGCACTGAAATTAACATTTTCGCCAATGATTGTGGATTGTTGCAAAAGGATCAAACAGAAAGGATTGTATTATCTGAAAAGGCTTTATGGCTGCTGCGCTTAAAGCCGGAAGCAAGACCTGACATTATTCATTATCTAATTTATTCCGGTTGGCAGGTGGAGAACCCTTTCGAGAAGACTGTTCTGTGGAGCTATCGTCAAGTTGTTGATCTTCTGTGGCAACAACCCGGAGCAGATATAGGCAAAATTTCTAATATCATAGCGGAAGAAATCAGAAATCATATTCAAAACATGTTTGAAAGTGATCCTTCATTCAGTCCAAAAAGTATACGCGGAGTTCGTAAATGGTTGGAAGCTCTCATCCCCCCAGTCATTGAGAACAACGTCTTCACCCGGCGGCATTTTTGCCCACCGGAACTGGCGTTACTGGCATTAGGGTGGGTTGGACAAACGACCGGTGGTGAAGTAAACGTTGATCTACTGCTGACACCGGAGCGGCGCGAGGCGCTATGCCGCGTCTGCTTGCTAGACCCGGCCGCGCTGGATCGCGTATTGGATTGGACGCTGCCGCTTTACCCCACCGTGATTCGACCCGGCACAGGCGCGGGCGTTTATGGACGTTTTATCCGGTTCCTTAAATGGCCGGAATTATCAGACCTGTTGCAACTATGATGAGTCGTTTGCCAGTGTTGTTGAATCGTCTTAAGGCCGAAGCGCGCCGCGATTGGTTAACCGATAGTCAAAGCGCCGCGTTAGCCGACATCGAACAGTTCTGGCGGTTTCCAGAGCGTGTCAATCTATGCGGCGCCCCTGGAGTCGGCAAGACGTTTTTGGCTTGGAGTGTAGCGCGGGCGTCGGGCGCGACTTTCTATGCCTCCCCGCGCATTTATCAAGCGACAGCGTCACCTGGGCAAGAAAGAGTTGTGATTGATAATGCACCTGATAATGTGACAGATTTGCGGAGATTATTGGCTACAGTACAACTCAATGGCGTGCGTACTGCATTGTTCGTCACCAAACATCCTAACCGATTGGGATTACCGACCGTCACTTTACCAATCCCGACAACACAAGACGTAGATACAATCTACCGCAATTTGAGTTTACTGGATTATTACGCGCTTCACCCAACATATAGCAACAATCTATGGGCAGTGGTAACACAAGTAATATAGGTTGCCATTCTTGCCAGTCTTATCTTCTGTTTGCAAGGAGGATTTGAATGACTATACAACCCAACAAAATAACGCTTACATCTCTGTACCAACGGCATATCAAACGACTGTCGACCACTGAAAAACTAGAACTCATCGCCCTGATGAGCCGTCAGTTAGCACGTGAAGCGCAAAGCGCAGAACCGCCGGTAAGCATCATGGCATTACATGGGCTTGGCAAAGAGATATGGGAAGGGATAGATGCGCAAACGTATATCTCGGAACTCCGACAAGAGTGGGAGTCAGAAAGATGACCGGGCTAGGAACCATATTCGCCTCGATTTCTCGCCTTGCGCTAGACAGCGCGCCTATCATTTATTTCGTAGAAGCACATCCCCGTTACGATGCGCTCGTAACCGCTATTTTCGAGAACATAGCAGCAGGAAAAATCGAAGCGATTACTTCAACACTGACACTCACTGAAGTTTTGGCTTTGCCCATGGAAAAACAGCAATTTGACCTCTGCCAAACCTATAAAAAACTGCTCACCTCAGCAGAGCATTTCACGCTGGTAAACATAGGCAACGAGATCGCCGAGCACGCTGCCAGCTTACGCGCGCACTATCGTCTGCGTACACCAGACGCATTGCAAGTCGCAACCGCTATCGCAAGCGACTGTCAAGCCTTTCTGACCAATGACAAAAACTTGAGCCGCATAACAGATATTCAGGTCATCGTTTTGGAGACATTGCTTTGACCAACATGCACTTGTGTTATTCGTAATCCAAACAGGAGCATCCCGATGAGTCTCGAAGGTCTGCAAGCCATCCTCGATAAAGAAGAAATCGTTGCTACACAACGAGCTACGGAATGACTGAAACAGGGTTGACACGGTTACTACAAACCCTACAACATGGGCCGGTCATGGCTGAGATGTCCCCGTTGGCGCTTTTATGCTTGCCGCCAGAAATAGACATTGCGCCGGAGGCTGAAACTCTGGTAGAGCGTCTGGATGCTTTAGAACCACATTCAGAGCAGCCGACGCTTATACCACACGTAGATGTACGTTATCAGCACCGGTTCCAAGTTTTTAACGAAACAGTCACCCATACCCCCACAGCTATAAATGAAATGTTGCCATGCCGTCTATCGGATGCGCGCCGGCTGCTTCTTACGCATCAACAAGTAGCCGACCGCATCGTTGCCAATACAGTGCAAAGGGGCTATCGTATTGTGGCGCTGCTGCTGGTAGACGGGTTAAGTTACGATGATGTCAAATCCTGGCCCGAAAACCCGGAGCCGTGCTTGGTTGATGGCCCCTCTATCACATACAGCCTCACTGACCAGAATGAGATCGTTTCTGAAGTGGGTTTCCCCGGCATCATAGGCTCGCCGCCATTGGCGCGACGTTTGGTAGATGTAGGTATTCCCTGTTCGACAGGATTCTCTTACTGGCGACGCGAACGCAACGAGGTATCGGCATACCTTTTTCAAGGTGTCCCCTTGACTCGTGTAACCAGCATTACTACCGCGCTGGATATTTTAGAGCAACAGTCCTGTGAGGGAACCTACGTACAAGTATTACGCGAAGGACTGGATGGCCTGGCTCACAGTCGCCGTGAAGTCACACCACGCGAGATCGAAGCCACGGTCAATGCCATTCACGACGACTACCGGCGTTTAATAGAGGTGGTCGCTGCTACAAGATTGCCAGGAGCAGTTTACCTCACAGCGGATCATGGCATTTTATGGAAGGTGCAACATCCGGATTTGCATTTGGTTGAAGGACTACGCTCTGCTCATCCACGTTATCAACGCGGAGGCGAGACATCTCCGGACTATAGCGTGAAACTGTCTTTCGCAGGACAAATTTACAACTTGTATCGCTATCCCTATCTCGGCGCAGCCATCCGCGCCAACGATAGCGGTGTTCATGGTGGGCTTTCATATTGGGAAAGTCTCGTCCCTTTTGTGCGCGTGGAGGTGAATTTATGAAAATGCTTCTAGGCAGAGACACGCAATCTGATGAACCCGTTTATCTCAATGCAGAAGGCTCTCGCGCTGTTTTGGTCTGTGGCAAACGCGGCAGTGGGAAATCCTATACATTGGGTGTGTTGGTAGAGGAATTACTGGCGACAGGAGGGAATGAAGTCATACCCATTCTCGTTGATCCAATGGGCGTCTATCATACAATGACGCAATCCAATATATCCCAGCAAGACGATTTGTTCAATTGGGGTCTGGCCCCCAAAGGCTATGACGTGCGATTGCTCATTCCTGGCAATCCTGCTGTGCTATATGACGCCGATGTGCTTCAAATGCTAAAACAACGTGGTGTCAATGTCATCCCTCTGCGGTTGAATCCCTCTGATTTGTCGCCAGACGGCTGGTGCGATTTGTTCAATGCGGACATCAACAAACCGTTAGGGATAGTTCTATTCCGGGCCGTACAGCGACTACAAAGCAAAGAAGAGTGTTTCATCATTCCAGATATTATCAGGATGATCGAACGCGATGGCAAAGCGCCTGATGCTTCCAAAGAAGCGCTGCTCAACCGGCTTGAAGCTGCGCAAAGTTGGGAGCTATTTGCAACGAGTGGGTACCAACCACTACAAGCACTTTTTTCCCCAGGAACGGTCAATGTGCTGGATTTGAGCCGTTTGGAACCTGGCAATCGGGGACGCCGCAATTTGGTTGTTTCAATCATTGCCCGCAACCTGTTCCGCGCCCGTTCCGATGCGCGCCTGCGTGAGGAGTTTGGTCTGGCGACGCCTTTACCACGTGTGTGGATGCTGCTCGATGAGGCGCATCAATTTGTGCCCAATGGTGGAACAACGCTCTCTAAGGAGCAACTCGTTCGTTGGGCTAAAGAAGGCCGCCAGCCAGGATTATCATTAGTGGTTGCCAGCCAGCAACCTTCAGCCATTGACTCTGACGTGTTATCGCAGTGCGACATCATCCTTAGCCATAAACTCACGACCCGTGCCGATATGTCTGCTTTGAACGGCCTCAGTCAAGATTATATGGGCGGCGAATTACGTACCTTCATCAAGGCGCTCCAACGCACTGGCGAAGCCGTCCTGGTAGACGATGAACGTGAGACTGTGAATATGTTACGCATTCGCCCCCGTCGCAGCCAACATGGGGGTAGCACCTTACCTACACAAGAAGAGGACACCTTTGATCTCTGGAAACGTTAATATCACTGTTCGTAAGGCTACTGAAGACGATTTGGACAAAATCAAAGCCCTTGCCGATGCACATCGGCAAGAGTTGGGGTCCGTGCGTCGTCCCGCTTTGCTGGAAGCTATCATACGCAAAGAAATCATCGTCGCACAAAACAGCGAGCATCTTGCCGGTTTGGTTCACTACCGTCACCGCCAGGATACACAGACGACACTCTACGATATCGTCGTCGCTCCGGACTATCGGCGGTTGGGAATTGGCAAAGCCCTAATTGAGACACTCATTGCCGAAGCGCGGACTTTGGGCAAACAAACGATTGTACTCAAATGTCCTGAAGAACTCCCTGCCAATACTTTCTACAAGCGGCTCGGTTTTGAACAGTTACGTGAAGAGCCAGGCAAGCACCGCAGACTCATCGTGTGGCAGTTTTCGTTCTCGTCTGATCACTTTGAGGTTCCATGCGTACCATAGCCATTGTCCTCGCCGCCGGGAGCGGCGTGCGGATGAAATCCACGATCAACAAGCACCTGCTGCCGTTGGCGGGTAAGCCGGTGATTGTTCACACCCTGCTGGCCTTCGAGCGCTGCGCCGCCATTGATGCTATTGTGCTGGTGACGAGTGCCGAGAACAGCGAGGCGTACCGCGCGCTTATCGCGGAGTACAACATCACCAAGGTCAGCCGCATCGTACTCGGCGGTGAGACGCGCCAGGCGTCGGCGCACAATGGCATACGCGCCGCCGAAGTATGCGACGTCATCCTCATTCACGACGGGGCGCGGCCTCTCATTGCGCAGCAGGAGATCGAGGCGGTGATCCGCGATGCAGCGGAATACGGCGGCGCGGTCGTCGCCGTCCCGGCGAAAGATACGACGGTGCGCGTGCGGGAAGGGTTCATCGCGGCGCAATTGGATCGCAGTACGTTGTGGCAGGTGCAAACCCCGCAAGGCTTCAAAGCGGATATCATACGAGAGGCTTACGAGATAGCCGCGCGCGACGGCGTGCAAAGCACCGACGATACCGGCCTGGTCACACGCCTGGGTAAGATGGTCAAAATCACGCCGGGCAGCTACGCCAACATCAAAATCACTACGCTGGAAGACCTGGTGATTGCCGAGGCGTTGTTGGGGGAAGTAGACGGTAGACGGTAGACAGTAGACAGGGAGGGAGAATGTTTTACGTTGGGTTTGGGCAAGATAGCCATCATTTTGTGGAGGAGGGGGATGATAAGCCGCTGGTGTTGGGCGGGGTCGTGATTCCCGGTGAGCGGGGGCTGAAGGGCAACTCGGATGCGGATGTGATCTTGCACGCGGTCTTCAACGCGCTCACGCAGGCCGTTGGCGGGCGTTCGATCGGCTACTACTGCGACAAGCTGTGCCTGGAAGACGGTATCACCGACAGCCGCGAATACCTGAAAATCCCGCTGCAAATGCTGGCGGAGAAACATTGCGTCATCAACAACCTGGGTATCACCGTTGAAGGCCACCGTCCACGCATCGAACCGTGGTCTGACGCGATCAAGCAGAGCCTCGCCCAGTTGCTCGGCATTGAAGTATCACAGATCGGTATCAATGCCACCAGCGGTGAGAAACTGACCGCCTTTGGGCGCGGTGAGGGGATTCAGGCGTTCGCTATCGTAAGTGTGGCAAAAGTTTCAGAGTAACACAGAACACTTTTCACACCAAGATCGCTGACGGGAGGTGGAATGAGCAACAAACTTTTTGGCGTTCCCCTTGTGGTATGGGGCACATTTTGCCTGGCACTCACTGTTGTATGGATTTTTGTTTGGCCCGGCGATAAGGTCAGCGCAACAACTGGAGCACGTTTCATCATCTTGCGATGGTTCCACGCATTGGTCTGGCTGTTCCTGGCAATAGCAGCTTTTATCGCAGCTTTCAATGTATTGGGCAGCTTGGCTACGGCCCGTAGGGTGGCGTGGCTCTCACTCGTCACGTATCTCGTGTTTATGGGAACGTTTCTGACCGCACGCTAACAGCGACAACTTCGTGGTGGTCTATGCCCTTCATCAGACTGAAATGGACTTTTGACCTTCGAGCTCGACCTTCGGACTTTGGACTATATGACTGAACTGACTATCGAGGCTTACGCCAAAATCAACCTGACGCTGGAAATCCTCCGACGACTGCCTTCGGGCTATCACGAGATCAAGTCGGTCATGCAACAAACGATGCTGCACGATACGATCATCATTACCGAAGCCCCCGCCGGCATCATCCTTACCAGCGAGAACACCACCATCCCACTCAACGCCCGCAACTCGATCTGGAAGGCTGCCGCACTGATTAAGGAACGCTGTAAGATAGATCGTGGGGTGAAATTCAGACTCATCAAACGCATCCCCGTCGGTGGGGGGATGGGCGGCGGCAGCGCCGACGCTGCCGCGACGTTGGTGGGGCTGAACAAGTTCTGGCAGTTGGGGCTGTCGCAGGCGGAGTTATTGGAGATCGGCCAGGAGATCGGCATGGACGTGGCTTTCTGCGTTCTGGGGGGGACGGCGTTGGCAACGGGGCGCGGCGAAATCGTCGAGCCGCTACCTTCTCCACCCAGGCTGCCCCTTATCATCGTCAACCCCGGCATCTTCGTTTCGACGCGCGCGGCTTATGAAAACCTGAAAGTGGATGCCCTCACCTTCACCGATAAGAGCGCGCAGGTGATCACCGCCATCAAGCAGCGGGATTTCGACGGCATCATCGCCGGCCTGCACAACGATTTCGAGTACACGGTTTTGAACGAATACCCGATCATCGGCGCAGCCAAACGCGATCTACTGGAGGCCGGCGCCGAAGCGGCGCTGCTGTCGGGATCGGGCGCCAGTGTCTTCGGCATCGCCAGGAGCGCCACACAGGCCCGCACTATTGCCGAGACGCTCAAATCACGCTATCCCTTCGTCGTTGCTACGCATACGATTAGTAAAGAGTAAAGAGTAAAGGGTAAAGGGTAAAGAGTAAAGGGTAAAGAGTAAAGGGTAAAGGGTAAAGAGTAAAGTGTAACAAGACTCGTCTCCCATCACTCATTTCTCATTACTCATTACTCATTTCTCATCACTCATTAACGTACAAGGAGCAGATCATGCGTAGAATTTCTAAACCTATCAGCATCGGCGGGGTCGTGGTGGGAGGCGGGGCGCCGATTACGGTCCAATCAATGACCAATACCGACACACGCGACGCACAAGCCACCGTCCGTCAGATTCACGCGCTGGAGGAGGCCGGCTGCGAGCTCATCCGCGTGGCCGTGCCGGATCGTGTGGCCGCCGAGGCGCTGGCGACAATTAAGCGCAATATTCACATTCCCTTGATTGCCGACATCCACTTCGACTATCGGCTGGCCCTGGCGGCACTGGAAGCCGGCGTGGATGGATTGCGCCTCAATCCCGGCAACATCGGCTCGGTCGAGCGTGTACAGCAGGTTGTCCAAAAGGCAAAGGAACGCCAGGTGCCTATCCGCATCGGCGTCAATGCCGGCTCACTGCCTAAGGACCTGGATGAGGACCCGGCGCTCTCCTCTGTGGATAAAATGGTCACCGCAGCAATGCGCCACGTGAAGATTTTGGAAGACCTGGACTTCACCTTGATCAAGCTATCGCTCAAGGCCTTCGACGTGCCCACTACCGTCGAAGCCTATCGCCGTATCGCCGAGTTGACGCCATATCCCCTGCACCTGGGCATCACCGAGGCCGGCCTTCCCGAAACAGGCGCCATCCGCTCGGCCGTGGGCCTCGGCGTATTGCTCTATATGGGCTTGGGCGACACGTTGCGCGTGTCGCTCACCGGCGACCCTTTGCATGAAGTGAGGGTGGGCTACGAAATCCTCAAAGCTCTCAATCTGCGCCAGCGCGGCCCGGTGATGATCTCCTGCCCCACCTGCGGACGCACGGAGATTGATCTGGTCACCCTGGCACAACAGGTCAACGAACGTCTGCAAGCTATCAAAGAACCGATCAAGGTAGCGGTGATGGGCTGCGTGGTCAACGGGCCGGGAGAGGCCAAAGGCGCGGATTTTGGGATAGCAGGGGGTAAAGGCAAGGGGGTTATCTTCCGCAAAGGCGAAATCGTGCGCACCGTGCCGGAGACTGAATTGCTGGATGCGCTGATGGCAGAGATTGAGGCGGGGTTAAGGTAATCTTTGTCAGCGGATTAAGCAGATTTAGCAGATTGTCTATTTGCCAGAAAAAATTTGCTCAATCTGCTAAATCTGCTGATAAAAACTACACCCGTTCCTGCGGATCGAACATCTTGGCGTATTCTTGTAGGGCGTAGCGGTCGGTCATCCCGGCGATATAGTCGCAGATGACACGGTGTATGGAACGTTCTTCCAGCTTGGCCTGTTCCTCGCGGGGCAGTTGGCCCGGCTCCGCCAGGTATGCTTCAAACAGCGCGGTGAGAATCCGCTCGGCCTTGATCTGCATGCGCATGACGCGGGGATGACGATAGAGGTGCTCGTAGAGGAATTGCTTGAGTTCGCGCGTCATCGCCGCGACCTCCGGCGACGCACAGACAACGTTTTCCGTCAAGCCGCGCACATCGTCGGCTGATGCGACGCCTGTTTCCGCAATGCGTTGAGCGGTAGCCTCGATCGTGTCGGTGATCAACAATCCCAACAAACGGCGCACCATCCGATGCCGCCACAAGCGGTCGAAACCGTGTCCATCCCACCTCAGGTTCTCCTTGAGAAATTCCCACCAGGCCACACCGTCCAGCTCTTCCGGGGTGAGCAGACCCGAACGTAAACCATCATCCAGGTCATGAGCGGTATAGGCCAATTCGTCGGCGGGATTTGCCAGTTGCGCTTCCAATGTTCCGCGTTTATCGGGATCGTAACGGTTGGCGTCGGCCCTATCATATTCTGTCTCGTGTTTAACGATGCCCTCGCGCACCTCCCAGGTAAGATTGAGGCCGGCGAAGGTCGGATAGCGACATTCCAGTTTTTCTACGATGCGCAATGATTGTTTGTTGTGATCGAAACCGCCGTGATGCGCCATGAGTTGATTGAGTGTTACTTCGCCGGCATGGCCAAAGGGCGGGTGCCCCAAGTCGTGCGCCAGACAGATGGCCTCCACCAAGTCTTCGTTCGCCCCTAAAGCACGCGCCATCGTGCGCCCGATCTGCGTGACTTCGAGGGTATGCGTCAGCCGTGTGCGATAGTAGTCCCCCTCATCGTTGACGAAAACCTGCGTCTTGTATTCCAGCCGCCGGAAGGGCGTGGTATGGAGAATGCGGTCGCGGTCGCGTTGGAAGCAGGTGCGATACTTTGGCTCCTCTTGGGGATAGGCACGTCCGCGCGAGTAGCGACTGCGACATCCATACGGCGCCAGGGTGCGGTCCTCTATCTCCTCCAAAACCTGACGTGTGTAGAGCATCGTCCCTCCCTCGCTCATCGACGTCTACCGTATGCCGTCTGTGGGCCTAATGACTTATGCGCACGGCAATCAGGCTAATGAGCAGCGCGATCAACAATACGATAGCCACAAACATAACCAGCCGCTGTTCGAAGCGCGTCGGTTCGATCAGACGCCCCGAAATCCAGAGAAAGGTGCTGCCGGCCAAACCAAAGCCCAAGAGTACGCCGATCGTGTAGATCACAGCCGTGGCCATTAAGCGCGGCAGATCAACGGTGATAATCAATCGTCCGAACAGGGTGATGGCAAAACGGCTCCCCAGAAAGCTGTAGGTGCCGGCAATGATCAACGCGCTACACATCATGAGGATGCCGAGCGTTTGTTTTCTGCCCCGTTCGATCCACCATGTGATGGCGCCAAGCACCAACAACACGAGTGCAAATGTAAAAATGACGATGGAGAGGAATTCAATTGCCATAGGATTCTCCTGGATAGTCGGTAGTCAGGTAGTCAAGTGGTCGCGTAGTCGGTGATCGGGTAGTTGGATAGTCGGTCGGTTGGGCCATAGGTCGGTTACGGCTATCGGGCTGTTACGGCACTATAGAGCTGTGTTATGTTCGGTCGAGATTTCACCCCCATAGAATGTGAATAATATAGTACAGGAACGGGAAAGCGTCAACTCCACACCGGCGGTTGCGTTTTCGCTGTTTAGCGTACACTAACGTCAGCGTGCCGAACGGATTTTGGCTTCCCAATCCGTTGCACCTGTTGACATTTTCGAGGGAGGTCACGATGGATCTGCAAGGAAGAACGGCTTTGGTTACAGGTGGCGCGATACGGCTGGGGCGGGCAATGACGTTAGCCCTGGCGCGCGGCGGCGCGAATGTCGTCGTCCATTATAACAGCTCGGCAGGCCCGGCAGAGGAAACCGCCGCCGAGGCGCGCGGGTTGGGTGTCGCTACCTTAACCGTGCAAGCCGACCTCAGCAATCCGGAGGCCGTCGCCGGCTTGGTTCAGGCCACGACAACGGCATTCGGTGGCGTGGATATCCTGGTGAACAGCGCCTCACCCTTCGTCCGCAAGGCATTGCACGAGACGACGTTGGCCGACTGGCATTTCGTCCTCGGCACGCTGCTCGATGGTGCATTTTTGCTCTCGCAGGCTTTCGCCCCGGGGATGGTCGCACGTGGCGCCGGTGTGATCGTCAATATTCTGGATCAATCCGCCTTCACGCCATCGCCTGCCTATCTGGCCCATAGTGTCGGCAAACACGGCCTGCTCGGTCTCACGCGCAATCTGGCGGTTGCCCTGGCGCCGCATGTGCGCGTCAATGCCATTGCGCCGGGACCGGTGCTGCCGCCGCCGGATTATTCGCCGGCGCAGAATGCCCAGATTGCCAAAAGAACGCTGCTCCAACGCTGGGGATCGCCCGATGATGTCGTGAAAGCGCTGCTCTACCTGATTGACGCGGATTACGTCACCGGCGAGGTGCTCTTTGTGGATGGCGGGGAGCAGTGGCGGTGAGGGCGAGGGGGAGAGGGGGAGGGGGTGAGAGGGGGAGATGCCCTT
>FWPV01002921.1_pt1 | contig 40259 bp, 41 predicted proteins | sample 2228371 | NCBI WGS metagenome assembly FWPV01 (sample SAMEA103939776, study PRJEB20133) | metagenome
TCAAGATAGTAGAGGGGGTGCTCGCGATCTGAGTGCATAGCACCCCCTCTTTTTTCACATCTCGAAGTCCAGATCAAGTAGCACACGAAGGCATATTTTGTGCCCATCCGGCTTCAAGAAAGCCTTGTCCTGGACAGAACAGTGGCCGCCGGGAAACTCGAAAACATGCGTCTGGGCCCAGACGCATTCTCGTTTTCGCGGGCGGCCACGTCTGGGAAGTGTGCGATAATGGGCTGGTAACGCCGAAGGCCCAGGCTGGACTGGGAGGAAGGCATGGTTACCCTCTGCCTGACCGGCGACCTGATGCTGGGCCGCCTGGTGAACGAGGCGCTGATGCGCTACGGGGCGGCCTATCCCTTTGGCAATGTGCTGGAGGTGTTTCACCAGGCCCATCTGCGGGTGGTGAACCTCGAGTGCGTCATCTCTGACCGGGGCCAGCCCTTTAGCCGCTGGGAAAAGGCCTTTCATTTCCGCGCCCATCCCCAGGCCCTAAAGGCGCTCCAACTGGCCCGCATAGACTGCGTGGTGCTGGCCAATAACCACGTGCTGGACTACGAAGAGGAAGCCTTCTTGCAGATGCTGGAACTGCTTCAGGAGGCCCACATCCCCTACGTGGGGGCCGGGCGCAACCTGGCCGAGGCCCGCCGCCCGGCGCTGTTGTCGGCGGGGGAGTACACGGTGGGGGTGGTGGCCTTCACCGACAACGAGCCAGGCTGGAAGGCGGGCCCCCACACCCCCGGCACCCACTACCTGCCCGTCGCGCCGGAATCGCTGCCGGTGCTCCGCGAGCAGATAAGCCAGGCCCGTGCCCAGGGGGCCGACTGGGTGGTGGTCTCGGCCCACTGGGGGCCCAACATGCGCCTCTACCCCCCGCTCCACTTCCGGGCCTTTGCCCATGCGCTCATCGAGGCCGGGGCCGACGTATTCCACGGGCACAGCGCCCATGTTTTCCAGGGCCTCGAGGTCTACCAGGGCAAGCCCATCCTCTACGACTGCGGCGAGTTCGTGGACGATTACGCGGTAGACCCGGTGCTGCGCAACGACTGGGGCCTGCTGTACGCTCTTAAGTTCGACAAACGCATTCGGGAAGTGGAGCTGACGCCCCTCTACATCGATAACTGCCAGGTCAACCTGGCCACCGGCCCCACCTGGGAGGCTATCGCCGAACGGGTGCAGATGCTCTCGGCGGAACTGGGCACCCCCGTCTCGCGCGAAGGGGCGCGGCTTTGGGTGGATTGCTAAAGGAGGTAACCATGCGCCAGCCCACACGCTTTCCTCGGGCCCCCTACTGGGCGGAGGAGATACAGGCGCTTTGGACCCGTCTGGACAGCCAGCCGACGGGGCTCTACCCTGCCGAAGCCCGCCGCCGTTTGCAGCAGTGGGGCCCCAACACCCTGCAAACCCGGCGGCGCACCACGGCCCTTGCAGTTTTGCTGGCCCAGTTCAAAAGCCCCCTGGTGCTGATGCTGGTCTTTGCGGCCTCTGTCTCGGCGCTGGTACAGGAGTGGGTAGATGCCTTCATCGTGCTCCTGATTGTGCTGGGCAGTGCCCTGCTCTCCTTCGTGCAGGAGTACAGCGCCAGCCGGGCGGTGGAGAAGCTATTGGCCAGGGTTCAGGTTCGGGTTTCGGTGCTGCGCGGGGGTCAGACCCAGCATCTCCCCGCCGAGGAGGTGGCGCCGGGCGATGTGGTGCTGCTTTCGGCGGGCAACCTGATTCCCGCCGATGGCCGGGTGCTGGAGGCCAAGGACTTTTTCGTCAGCCAGGCGGCCCTCACCGGCGAGACCTTTCCGGTGGAAAAGCGCCCGGGGGTGGTGCCGCCGGAAGCCAGCCTGAGCGAGCGCACCAACTGCGTTTTCATGGGTACCAGCGTGCGTAGCGGTACCGCCAGCGTGCTGGTGGTCGAGACTGGGGCCCACACCGCGTTTGGGCAGATTGCCGACCGGCTGGCCCTGCGCCCCCCCGAGACCGAGTTCGAGCGGGGGATTCGTCAGTTTGGCTTTTTGCTGACCCAGGTGATGTTGCTGATGGTGCTTCTGGTGTTCGCGGTCAACGTGTTTGGCGAGAAGCCGCCCATTGACTCGCTGCTTTTTGCCATTGCGCTGGCGGTGGGCCTGACCCCCGAGCTACTGCCGGCCATTATCGGGGTGAACCTGGCCAAGGGGGCTCAGCGCATGGCCCGCCACGGGGTGATTGTGCGCCGCTTGAGCGCCATTGAGAACCTGGGCAGTATGGACGTGCTCTGCACCGACAAAACCGGCACCCTGACCGAAGGGGTGGTTCGGCTGGACGGTGCGCTGGACGCCAGGGGCCAGCCCTCCCGCCAGGCCCTCTGCCATGCCTTCTGGAACGCGTACTTCCAGACCGGGCTCGCCAACCCGCTCGACCAGGCCATCGTGGCGGCGGCCTCCCAGGCGGGCCTGGATGCGGCTGATGTGCAAAAAGTGGACGAGATTCCCTACGACTTCAGCCGCAAGCGCCTGAGTGTGGTGGTGGAACAGGCCGGGGAGCGGCTTCTGGTAACTAAAGGAGCCCTGGAGCAGCTCCTCGAGGTCTGCACCCACCTCGAGGAAGAGGGCCTGGCCCGGCCTCTGGACGACGCCGCCCTCGAGCGCCTCGAGGCGCTCTACAGCCATTACAGCGAGCAGGGCTACCGGGTGCTGGGGTTGGCCTATAAGCCGGTCTCTACCCAGCAGGCGGTCTTCAGCCGCGACGACGAACAGGGCCTGACCTTCCTTGGGTTCTTGCTCTTCTTCGACCCCCCCAAAGCCGGTGTGCAGGACACCTTGGCCCAGCTGACCCGCCTGGGCGTGGACCTCAAGATCATCACCGGGGACAACCGCAAGGTAGCGGCCCACCTGGCCGTGCAGGTTGGGATGGAGGTGCGGGGGCTGCTCACCGGGCGGGAGCTTGCCACCCTCCCCGACGAAGCCCTGTGGCACCAGGCCGGGCGCTGCAACCTGTTTGTGGAGGTGGACCCCAGCCAGAAGGAGCGCCTGATTCTGGCCCTGCAAAAGACCGGGCACGTGGTGGGCTATATGGGCGATGGCATCAACGATGCCCCGGCCCTGCACGCTGCCGATGTGGGTATCTCGGTGGATCAGGCGGTGGATGTGGCCAAGGAAGCCGCCGACCTGGTGCTGCTCGAGTCCGACCTGGATGTCCTGCGGGAAGGCATCGAGGAAGGGCGCAAAACCTTCGCCAACACCCTCAAATACATCTTCACCACCACCAGCGCCAACTTCGGCAACATGTTCAGCATGGCCGGGGCCTCGGCCTTTCTGCCTTTCTTGCCGCTCCTGGCCAAGCAAATCCTGCTCAACAACTTTCTCTCTGACCTCCCGGCGGTGGGCCTTGCTACCGATAATGTGGACCGCGAATGGCTGGAAAAACCGCACCGCCTGGATATGCGCTTCATCCGCAATTTTATGGTGGTGTTCGGCCTGATCAGTTCGGTCTTCGACTACCTGACCTTTGGCCTGCTGCTGTGGGTGTTTCGCGCCAGTCCGGAGCAGTTTCGCACCGGCTGGTTCATGGAATCGCTGCTCACCGAGCTGCTGGTGGCCCTGGTGGTGCGCACCCGCCGTCCCTTCTTCCAGAGCCGACCCGGTCGCCTGTTGCTCTGGTCCACCCTGCTGCTGACCGTGCTGGCCGTGCTGATGCCGTATCTCCCTTTCAGCGATGCTTTTGGTTTCGTACCCTTGCCCTCCCCGCTGCTGCTGGGGCTGCTGGGCCTGACCTTGTTGTACGTTTTGCTGGTGGAGTGGGTTAAGGGGGTTTTCTACCGGCGTTTCTCGAGCCGGGTGTAAACGATTCAATGGGGAGGTTCGGTAGTTTCCTTGATTACCACAGTTACATCAAAACTTATATACCCCCATTTTTCCGTGTGAGATGGCCTCCAGGCCCCTCCCTACCGCGTAGGGAGGGTGGGGGAGGGTATTGAGCCAGGCCCTGAATCAGCAAGCTGGGTGAAGGCGCAAATCAACAACCCCACCTAACCTCCCCTACAGCGTAGGGGAGGAACCATAAAAGCTTTCGTTGGTGAAACAGTAGGGCGTTTGGTATAACCCTGCAATAGGGCCACTATTGAATGCAACTGTACTGGCATCTATACGATGGTGTACCGAGCTTTCTTCTAGCGTGAAAGGTATTCAACCAGCAACCGGCCCAGCACCCGACGCAAGCGAGGGTAGCGGGCCAGCAGCCAACCCAGCAATAAGGCCAGGCCCAGTGTCTCGTTGGGGTGCTGCTCGGCCCAGCCTAAGCTTTCCTGGTCAAAACGCCGGGCGGCCTGTTGTAGTCGAGCCCTGGCCTCTGTGCGGTCTGGGGGTTGGTCAGATGCATTGCCCATAGGCATTTCCGCAATCCACTGGCCAGGGCTAGCGAAGCATACTTCGGGCCCGCCACCACAACCCTGCGGCCAACAAAAGCGACAGCAGGCTGACTAGCAAAGCCGCCAGGGGTGGGGCCATCAGGCTGCTGAACCACAAATAAGCCGCCCACAGAAGAACCAGCAACCCGCCCAGTACCAGCAGGCCAGCCACTGCTAACACAAGGAGCGCGCTCACCACGCGCAGAAAGCCCATCCGCAGTGAGCGCGCCTCGGCCTCCAGCACATCCAGGAGGCCCAACAAGACCTCAACTATTCCCGCCACACCCGGCGCCCCATCAGCGCCCGCCGCTCGGTGAACCAGCCTGCCATGAGACCCACCCCAAAAGCCGCCAGCACGCTCAGGAAGGGGCGTTCTTCGATGCGATGTTCCACGTTGTGAATGATTTTGTCGCCCCGTTCGCGGACGGTATCAAAGGTATGGAACATCTCTTCGCGCAGGTGCTTGCTTTCGTCTTTAAGGTTGACGCGCATGGCCTGGGCCAGCTCACTCAAGTCTTTGCGAAGCAAGGTCAGGTCGTTGCGGATGTCTTGCAACTCTCTAGTCACGTTGGGTTCCATGATGGCCATAACCACCTCCTTGATGGGCTTTCTTTGCAAACTTTAAGCTACTCCTACCACTATGGGGCAGGTGTCCCGATTGCACCGCGTTGTGGGGTGAGTTGAGCGTTGCACAGGTAGCCGTACAGCCTAAAGGGAAAGTCGGCGAGAAGGCTCACTAACCCGTCGCTCAAACGAACCGCCGTCTTTGCGAGGAGGCCAGAGGCCGACGAAGCAATCCAGAACAAGTGTGCCAAACTACCGGCTGGGTAGGGCGATCTGGATTGCTTCGCATCCTGCGAATGCTTGCAATGACGAGAAGACTTCCTGGATTCCAGTGAGAATGCACAGGCATCAATACGACTATGTTGTGAGTGTCGTGAATGGGTCAAAGTTTGGGTTCAGAAGGGGTTCGGCGTCTGGCTGGTAATGCCCTGGTAACATCTACATTTCACCCTGAGGGTGATGATGCAGTAACGAAAGGGGTGGGTTTGTGCGGTGGTTGCTGGTGGGCCTGCTGGTGGTGGGATGGGCGGTGGCCTCGCAGCCCCCTGCGGGCCGGTGGGTTCGGGTAGGGGAGTCGGCGCATTTCCGCTACTACGAGCTGGCCGATTACCAGAACACCCCCCAGGCCCTGAGCCGGGCCCAGGTGAGCATTGCGCTACTGCGCCTCGAGGTGTTCTGGGAGCTGGTAGCCCCCCAGTGGAACTACCCTCCCGAGGCAAAAATTGCTTACTACAGGTTTGCCTCTACCGACGACCTGGTTCGCCTGACGGGGCGCAGGTTCAGCGATAGGGCGCTTTCGGGACAGGGCCTGGTGCTGAGCATTCACGCCTCCGACCCCTACGAACTGGCCCAGGTGCTCACCGAGCAACGCTCCCCCCACCGCATTGCCGATTTCTGGCTCGAGGGCATCGCCCGCTACTATGCCTGGCCCTGGATGTACTGCCCCGAAGACAACTGTGCGTGCGCCTACCAGGCCCGTCTGGGGAGCTGGAACCAGCGCTCGGTACATTACTGGGCCCAGGCCGACCTGCGTAAGGGGATGCTGCCGCGCCTCGAGGAACTGGTTTACACCAACTCGGTATTTGAGCGTTTGCCCACTGCCACCGCTTACCCGGCTGCCGGTTCTTTTGTGGCTTTTTTGCTCGAGGGTCTGCCCGCCCAACTACCGCAGTTCCGGCGGTTTCTGACCCTGGCCGCGAGTGCCCGTTCACAAGCCGAGCTGCTGGCGGCGTTTCAGCAGGTCTTTGGCCTGAGCCTGGGCGCGGCTGAGGTGCGGTGGCATCAGTTTCTGGAAGGTTGGAACGAGGGTGATCTCCGATGAAGGGTGTGCTGAGCGTTAGGAGGCAGAAAGTAGAGCGTTGTTGTGCAAGGAGGCTTGTATGGTAGACAGACCGATCCTGATTGCATACGCCACTCGAGGCGGAACCACCCAGGGGGTGGCTGAAGCCATCGCCAGAGTAATGCGCGAGAAAGGGGCATTGGTGGAGGTGAGGCCGGTAGAGCAGATTCGGGATTTGAGCGCCTATCGGGCAGTGCTGCTGGGCAGCGGGGTGCGCGACGAAAAGTGGCTCCCGGAGGCCATGCACTTCGTGGCCGACCACCGGCAAACCCTGGCCAAACTCCCCCTGGTTTACTTTTTGGTGTACAGCAAGTTGCTCCAGGAATTCCCTCAGCGCATCGAGGAAGTGCTAGGTTACCTGAGCGAGGTACGCCGCACGGTAGAGCCCCTCGAGGTGGCCATTTTCTCGCGTGATCAGCAGTCTATGCCCCCCCAGATGCTGGTCAATGCCAGGGCTACCCCGACTGGCGACTGGAGCGGTTGGGAGCCTATCTCGGGCTGGGCCGAGCGGGTTTACCAACAGCTTGAAAAGCAGCCCAGCGCGTGAAAGAAGTTAAGTTGCGCCAGTATATGGTCTAGAGATGAATCCAGGCTGCGCGAGAAAATCATGCTCCGGGCGCAATACCCGAATGATTTTCGATCATGCCATTATCCAAATCATAGGCGGGAGGTACTTAGGTGGCTCAGCCAGCGCCTTCAGGGCATCCTCAGAACGTATTCAGGGCAGACTCAGTTGGCCTTGTTAGGCTGTTTGTGGGGATTTCCCCCGAGGCTGCCTACAGTTTGGTTGAACTTCAGGTCGGGGTGGCTGTGCTGGGTAGGTGTGCCCGGTGGAGGCGCATAGCTCCCCTTCCTGGAGCGAAGGCAAGGGACACGTCACCCTTCCCCGGCGGCTATGCTCGAATCGTCGGATACCGCAACTCGAGCGGTTCGCTCGAGGGTTAGTTCAGACCGGGGCTTGGATAGCCTGGGGGCGTCGTCTCACTCGGATATTCGGGAAAGGAGGTGGCCATGTTCTTCTGGAAGTTTAGCGACGGAACCACCGTGTACAGCCATGCACGGGTGGAGGGGGGAAGCCCTTTCGCTGAACATCTGCGGCGGGAACTGGTCAGCCTGGTGTATGGATGTGGCCCGCTGGTCTGGCTGGTTCCCGGCACTCATGCAGTTGAACTCGACCCCTGTTCCGACGAGCTGCTGGCATTGTGGCTCGAGCAGGAGGCCAGAGGATATGGCCTTACCATCACCGAGACCGATTTCGCCCCCACCCATCCTGCCGTGGGCGGGCCTGCTGGAGGTAGCCGTGGTCAGGTGGCCTTGTAGTTACCCGGCCTGCCGAATGGTCCCTGGGGACAAACACCCCTTGGCAAGGTTGCCACACAGGGCTACCCTGAAGATGCAAGGAGGCGAGTCGGCAACGGCTTTCCTTCTTCCCACCTCAGCAGCCTCTTCTCAAGGGAAAGGTCGCTGAGGTGTTTGCTTGAGGCGAGTGGAGGTGGGTATGTATCAACGCATTTTGTTGCCCATAGATGGCTCACCCCCCAGCGAGCACGCAGCGGCAGTGGGGCTGGCCCTGGCCAAGCGGCTGGGGGCCTCGGTGGTGCTGGTGCACGTCATTGAGCCGCAGCGCTACCGCGAGCTGCGCGATGTGCAGGAAGCCCTCGAGCGGGCCCGCACGGTGGGTCGGGCTTTGCTCGAGCAGTGGGAGCGCAAGGCCAGCCGGGCCCAGGTGTCCTGTGCTACCCAGCTCACCAGCACCGAACCCGAGAGCAGGCCCGGCGTAGCCGAAGCCCTGGTGGATGCCGGGGTGGCCCACGGCTGCGACCTGGTGGTGATGGGCACGCATGGCCGCACGGGGCTGCCCCGCGTCTTGCTGGGCAGCGTGGCCGAGCGGATGGCCCGCCTGGCCCCGGTGCCCCTCTTGTTGACGCGGGGGGATGATGCCAAACCCACCCTGTTCAAGCGCATTCTGGTGGCCATTGACGGCAGCTCTTACAGCGATCTGGCCCTGCAACATGCCGATGCACTGGCCGGAGCGTTGAAGGCCCGGCTCTCGGTGGTGTATGTGGTGCCCGACCTGACCCAGCTCTATGTGAGTGCGGGACGGGCCTGGATGTTTACCGACCAGACCCAGCTCCAGGCCCAACTGGCCCAGGAACAGGCCCGCCTGCGCGAGCAGGGCGAGTTCATCTTGCAAGAAGCCATCCGGCGCTGTGAGCACTGCAAACAGGCCCACGCGGTGCTGCGCGAAGCCGGACGGCACCTGATTGGCGAGCGCATCCGCGAGGTGGCCGAGGAAGAGAAGGCCGAGCTGATCGTGATGGGCACCCACGGACGCACCGGGCTGCGCAAGTTCTTGCTGGGCAGCGTGGCCGAGGATGTGGCCCAGCAGGCCCGCCAGCCGATTCTGCTGGTGCGCAACCCGGCGGCCCTGACCCACCCCGACGAGACCCACCTGCCCCCGCCAGGGGAACGCTGAGTGACCTCACGGCAAACCTGCTTTGAAACGAACAAGGAGGAGCCATGTATCGCCGAATCCTGATTCCCACCGATGGAAGCGCCCCTAGTGAGGCCGCGGTCAAGATGGGCCTCGAGCTGGCCAAAAGCCTGGGCGCCGAAGTGACCTTGCTGTACGTGGTGGAGCCGGTGGTGGCCCGCATCCTGATTGGGCCCGAGACGGTGCCCTACTACCCCGAGCTTTCCCGCGACCTCGAGGTAGCAGGCAAGCAGGCCCTGGAACGGGCCGAAGGGTTCGCCCAGTACCTGGGGGTTTCGGCCAGAACCGAGCTCAAGCAGGGCAACGCCGCTCAGGTGATTGTGGAAGAGGCCGCCGGGCACGACCTGGTGGTGATGGGCACCCACGGGCGCAGCGGGCTGGACCGGCTCCTGCTCGGCTCGGTCACCCAGAAGGTCTTGCAGCGCAGCCCCAAGCCGGTGCTGGTGGTGCGCCACCCTGGGGAGGAAGCCACATGAACAAGCGCGGACTGTCCACCCAGGAGGCGGTGGATCGGCTGGCCCGCTATGGCCCCAACACCCTGCCCGAGAAGCCGCCGGAACCCCTCTGGCGGCGTTTTTTGCGCCAGTTCAGAAGTCCGCTAATCTACATCCTGCTTTTTGCTTTGCTGGTAGACCTGGCCCTGTGGTTCTACGAGGGCGGCCAGGGGGTTCCCTTCGAGGCCCTGGCCATTCTGACCATCCTGCTCTTCAATGCGGGGCTGGGGGTCTGGCAGGAACGCCGCGCCGAGCACGCTCTGGCCCGGCTCAAAGCCCTGGCCGCGCCCCAGGTCTGGGTGCTGCGCGATGGCCTCCTGACCCGTGTTCCCAGCCAGGAGCTGGTGCCGGGCGACCTGGTGCGCCTGGAAGCCGGGGAGCGGGTACCTGCCGATGGGCAGCTTCTGGAAGGCGAAGGGCTCCTGATAGACGAGTCGGTGCTGACCGGCGAGAGTGTGCCGGTGGACAAGGGGCCGGGCGAAGAAGTGCTGTCCGGGACCCTGGCGGTGCGGGGCAAGGGCTGGCTCGAGCTGACCCGCACCGGCCCCAACAGCGCCATGGGCCGCCTGGCCGAGATGCTGGGCCAGATCAAGCTGGAAAAAACCCCCCTGGAGCGCCGCCTGGATGCTTTTGGTCACCAGGTTGCCCGCTGGGTGGCCCTGCTGACGTTGGCCCTGCTGGGGGGCATCCTGCTGGTAGACGGCACCGCGCACTTCTCCGAGGTGTTCTTGTTCACTGTGGCCCTGGCGGTTGCGGCGGTGCCGGAGGGGCTGCCTGCGGTGCTGACGCTGGCCCTGGCGCTGGGGGTGGAGCGGATGGCAAAACGCAAGGCGGTGGTGCGGCGGCTCTCGGCAGTGGAGGCGCTGGGCTCGGTAACGGTCATTGCCACCGATAAAACCGGCACCCTCACCGAGAACCAGATGGAAGTACGGGCCGCCGACCTGCCCGACCCGCTGCGCGGCCACCGGGCCATGGCGCTGGCCTCCGACGCCGAACCGGGCAGCCCTGCCGGAGACCCCCTCGAGCTGGCCCTGCTCGAGTATGTGCGGGGGGCCGGAATGGATGTAGAAGCTCTGCGCCATGCACACCCCCGCCTGTCGGGCCGCCCTTTCGACAGCGCCTGGAAGTTCATGCGGGTAAGCGTCGAGGAAGGGGGTCAGGTGGTGAGCTACCTCAAAGGCGCTCCCGAGGTGCTGCTGGCACGCTGCCGCCTGCAGCCCCAGGAGCGGGCCCTGTGGCAGGAAAAACTGGAAGCCTACGCCCGCGAAGGCTACCGCTTGCTGGCCTTTGCCTGGGGGGAGGGCGAGCGGGAAGAAGACCTCACCTGGCTGGGCCTGGCCATGCTCTGGGACCCCCCTCGAGCCGAGGTGCCCGAGGCCATCCGCAAGGCCCAGCAGGCCGGTATCCGGGTGCTGATGATTACCGGCGACCACCCCGCCACAGCCCTCACGGTAGCCCAGCAGATCGGCATTCCAGGAGAGCGGGTACTCACCGGGGAGGACATCGAAGGCTACACCACCGAAGGGCTAAAACAGGCCCTGGCCGAAGTCAATGTGTTCGCCCGGGTCTCGCCGGAGCACAAACTGCGGCTGGTGGAGCTGCTCAAGGCCAAGGGCGAGATTGTGGCCATGACCGGCGACGGCGTGAACGACGCGCCCGCCCTCAAGCGGGCCGATGTGGGCGTGGCCATGGGGCAGCGTGGCTCCGACGTGACCCGCGAGGTGGCCGACCTGGTTTTGCTGGACGACAACTTCGCCACCATTGTGGGTGCGGTGGAGGAGGGGCGCAACATCTACGAGAACATCCGCTCCTTTATCCGCTTCCTCTTCTCCACCAACGTGGCCCTGGTGCTGCTGGTAGCAGGAGGCATGATTGGCGCGGCCCTGCTGGGCCTGCGCGATGCGGTGGGGGCCCTGTTGGTACCCCTTACGGCGGTGCAACTGCTGTGGATCAACATCATCGCCGATGGGCCGCCTGCCCTGGCGCTGGGCCTGGACCGGCATCCGGGGGTAATGCAGCGCCCGCCCTACGACCCATGCCAACCCTTGCTGGATCGGGTCTCGCTGCTGTTCATTCTGGGCACCGGGGCGGTCAAGGCCGGGTTGGGGCTGGCCTTGCTGGCGGTGTTGCCCCTCTACCAGTTGGCCCCGGTGGTGATACGCTCAGCGCTCTTCCTGTACGAGTCGCTGGCCCAGTTGCTGTTTGCCCAGCCCTCGCGCCAGGCTACCAGTCGGCCCCTGGTCAACCCCCTGCTTTTGTGGATTCTTCTGGCCAGTGCGGGGTTGCAGGTGCTCACCCTGGTTCTGGAGCCGCTGCGTACCGTGCTGGGCCTGACCCCCTTGCCCTGGGTGGCCTGGGCTCTGGTAGCGGTAGCGCTCTCGTTGAGCTGGGCTTTTGCCATGCTCATTGTGGCCTGGTTACGCCGTCATGAGGGAGAACACCGGTGGGCGGCGAGGCAGGTGGGAGGTACCCCATGAAAGCCAGGGAGATTATGGCCAGGTCCATCGTGACTGTCTCGCCCCAGACGCCCTTGGTGGAGGTGGCCCAGAAAATGCTCGAGCACCGGATCGGCTCCGTGCTGGTAGTGGATGGCGAAGGCCGATTGAAGGGCATCATTACCCAGGGCGATTTTTGCCGCCACCCTGGGCGGATGGTGCCTTTTTCCCTGTTCGAGAGCGCCAATGTGCTGAGCAACTGGCTCTACCCCGACCAGGTGGAGCGGGTTTACAAGGCGGCCCGCAACCTGCGGGCCCAGGACATCATGCACGCTCCGGTGGTCACGGTCTCGCCGGAGGCTTCGCTCAAGCGGGTGCTGGCCCTGATCCTCAAACACGACATCAACCGCATCCCGGTGGTGCGCCGGGGCAAGGTGGTGGGCATCATCTCCCGCTACGACCTGCTCCGGGTGATGCAACAGGAACACGCCACATGAGCCGAACAAAAGTGCAAAGCGCTTGAATCATCGTCCCGAACGGCTGATTTTGGGAAGATGCAGCTCAGAGATTAGTGGTCTGGTCACCAGGCAACCGGGATGCCTCCAATGAACCTATCTTCTACCTTTGACTTCTACTTGTCTTTCCGAGGCGCACGCAGTGCAACGAGGAATCTGGCACTGCACGGATACAGTGAATCCAGTGGACTGCGCCACATCAGGATTCCTCACTTCGCTTTGCTTCGTTCGGAACGACAGGGAAATAAAACTCACCAGACCCCTTAGTTTGTAGAAAGGAGACTTATGCTCAGCAAAGCGCAAATTGATTACCTTAGAGCAACCGTCGCGCCGCATCCGGCCCCGCTGCTCTCCTTGTACCTCGGGGTGAACCCGGCCAACCCCGACAACAGCGGCAAGGCCTATGTGCTGCGGGCCCGGGAGGCCTTGGAGCGCCTCGAGGTGCCGCCAGCCCTTAGCAAAAAAGTGCTCGAGCGCCTGCAACACTACATCCCCCAGGGCCGTACCCGGGCGCTCTTTGTGGCCGAGGATTTGTTTGAAGACTACCACCTGCAGGTCGAACTGCCCCTGCTCGAGCCCCGCGCGGGGGTGGAAGCCCACTGGGGGCCGCCTTATTTGGCCCCGCTGCTCTTTGCCCTCGAGGAGTACCAGCGCTACGGCGTGGTGCATATGGATCAGGAGCGCCTGCGGCTGTTCGAGGTATTCCTGGGCGAGATTGAAGAAGTGGCCGATGCCTTCCGGCTGCTGGACACCCACGACTGGCGCTACCTGGGCGAAGACCGCACCGGCTCGCCTGGGCGCAGCGCGGCTCCGGCCAGCAGCCCGGTGGGGGTAGCGGCGCGGGGCGGTTCGGGCAAGGACAAATACGAGCGGCGGGTGGACGAGTGGAGCCAGCGCTTCTTCCGCGAGGCCGGCGTCATCCTGCAGCAGCAGATGGCCGAGCGCGGCCTAGAGCGGCTGATTCTGCTGGGGGTGCCCGAGGAAGCCCGGCAAGCCCTCCCCAGGCCGGTAGCCGAAAAAGTGGTGGCCCTGCTGTCCCCGCTGCACACCGCGACCCCCAGTCCGGCAGAGGTGCTCAAAACCGTCTCGGCGACCATCGAAGCGGTGGAGCGACGGGAAGAAGAAGCCCTCCTCTCGCAGGTGCGGGAGAAAGGGGTGGGGGGCCTCGAGCAGGTGCTGAGCCTGCTGCAGGAGGGGCGCTTGCAGTACCTCCTGGTGCCCTGGCACCTGCAGGAAAAGGCCTGGCGCTCTGCCGATGGCTGGGTTGGCAGCAGCCCCCAGGCCGCCCAGGCCCACGGCCCTGGCCAGCCAGTAGAAGAAGTTGAGCTCAAGCGGGTGTTGCCCGAGCTGGCCGCCCGCTATAGCACCAGGCTCGAGTTTGTTCATGCCGAAGTCGCAGAGCGCTTGCAGCAGGAGCTGGGCGGTCTGGCCGGTATGCCCCGCTGGTAATCCTCTGGTAATGGCCGGAAGCTAGCCTGAGGGCAAGGAGGGTAGCCATGACCCAGACCATGGTTCCCACAGCAGAGGCTATGCCCACCCAGCAGCGCAATGCCCTCGAGATGCGGGGCATTTCCAAGCGCTTTCCGCTGGTACAGGCCAACCAGAACGTGGATTTCTCGGTGTGCTGGGGCGAGGTACACGCCCTGGTCGGCGAGAACGGCGCCGGCAAGTCCACCCTGATGAAAATTCTCTACGGCATCCAGCGCCCCGACGCGGGGGAGATCTGGATCGATGGGGTCAAGCGAACCTTCCGCGACCCCCACGACGCCATTGCCCTGGGTATCGGGATGGTTCACCAGAACTTCACCCTGGTGGAGCCTTTTAGCGTGGTGGAGAACGTAATTCTGGGGCACGAACCCCGCGCCCCCCTGGGGCTGGACATGGCCCGGGCCCGCCGCGAAGTGGAAGCCCTGATTCAGCAGTTTGAGTTTCAGCTAGACCCCAGCAGCCGGGTGGAGGATTTGCCGGTCGGGCTGCGGCAAAAAGTCGAGATTCTCAAGGCCCTGTATCGACGGGCCCGCATCCTGATTCTGGACGAGCCCACCGCCGTGCTGACCCCACAAGAAACCGACGACCTGTTCCGCTTCCTGCGGGAGTATGCCGCCCAGGGCAACGCGGCGGTCTTTATCTCGCACAAGCTGCTCGAGGTAATCCAGGTCTCCGACCGCATCTCGGTCATGCGCGATGGCCGCATGATTGGCACCATTCCCACCCCAGGGGCCACCCTGCCCCAGATTGCCCGCATGATGGTGGGGCGCGAGGTAGAGCTCAAGGTGGAAAAAGGCCCGGCCCATCCCGGCGAGGCGGTGCTCGAGGTTTCGCACCTGACGGTTGCGCATGCCAGGGAAAAGCCGCATGTGCTGGACGTGAGCTTCACGGTGCGAGCGGGCGAAATTGTGGGGATTGCCGGGGTGCAGGGCAACGGACAATCGGAGCTGGTCGAGGCCCTGACCGGGCTAACGCCCTACACCGGGGAGGTGCACTATCTGGGGCGTTCGCTGGATCATGGCGGTGCCCGCAGGGTTCGCCGGGCGGGCGTTTCGCACATCCCCGAAGACCGCAACCAGCGGGGGCTGGTCATGGATTTCTCCTGTGCCGAGAACCTGATTCTGGGCGACCATAACGAACCCCCCTATGCCGAGCCTTCGGGGTTCCTGAACGATGAGGTTATCGAACAAACCGCTCGCCGGCGCATCGAGGCTTTTGACATTCGGCCCCGCTCTACCACCCTGAGCGCCAACCGCTTCTCGGGCGGCAACGCGCAGAAAATCATTGTGGCCCGCGAACTTTCGCGCAACCCCCGGCTTCTGATTGCGGCCCAGCCCACCAGGGGCATCGACATCGGCGCGACCGAGTTTGTCCACGAGCAAATTGTCCGGGCTCGAGACCAGGGGGTGGGGGTGCTGCTGGTCAGCGCCGACCTGGGGGAAATTATGGCCCTGTCGGATCGCATCCTGGTGATGTACGAAGGCCAGATTGTGGGCGAACTGCCCGCCCAGGAAGCCACCGAAGAGAAGCTGGGCCTGCTGATGGCGGGTGTTAAAGCCTAGATCCAGGCTCTTATCATTCGCATAAACATCGTTGTTGCAACCCCTCACCCGGCGACACCGGGTTGCCGTCAGAACTGTTTTTTCGGCAAAATAAGTACCAAACTAGCAGGGGTGTCGCCACCCTCTCCCGCAGGGGGAGAGGGAAAGGGGAAAACGATAAAAGCCTGAGCCTAGACCGGGAATCAAGTCGCAGCTCTACTGCAAAAAGCACGATAGATTTCCACTCCCCTTCATCCCAGGGCCACGTCCAGGGCCATCATCACCACAAAACCCAGCATCAGCGCCAGGGTGGCCAGGTCGGCGTTGCCGCTTTGCATCATCTCCGGCACCACCTCCTCTACCACCACAAAAATCATGGCGCCCGCTGCAAAGCTCAGGGCATAAGGGAGCAGGGGCTGGGCTACCAGTACAAAAGCCGCGCCCAACACCCCTGCTGGAATTTCAACGGTGGCCGAGAGCTGACCAAACCAGAAACTTTTGAACGGGGAGAGCCCCTCGCGCCGCAGCGGCATGGCCACTGCCAAACCTTCGGGGAAGTTCTGGAGTCCGATGCCAATAGCCAGGGCGATGGCACCCCCCAGGGTGGCCTCGGGAATGCCATAGGCGACGGCCCCAAATGCCACCCCCACGGCCAGCCCTTCGGGGATGTTGTGCAGGGTGATGGCCAGTACCAACAAAATGCTGCGGTGCCAACGGGTTTTGGGGCCTTCGGCGGCCTCGGTGGGCGCCTTGAGGTGCAGGTGCGGCAAAATTTTGTCGGCGCTCCACACGAAAGCCCCGCCCAGCAGAAAACCTGCGGCCACCGGGAGCCACTGGCCCTGGGTCATTTCCAGGGCGGGGGCCAGCAGCGACCAGTAGCTGGCTGCCAGCATCACCCCCCCGGCCAAACCCAACAGGGCGTCCAGCAGACGAGGGCTGACCTCCCTGCTGACAAACACCATTGCTGCTCCCAGTGCGGTAACGCCCCAGGTAAACCCGGTTGCCAGCAGGGCTTGTTGAAGGGGGGATAGGGTTTCCAGCCAGTGCAACATGCCATTCCTCTAGCGCCGGGGGCCGACCAGATACACCGCCCCCCAGGCCTTGTAGCGGCTCTCGAGCACATCCTGCCGTACCACCCCGCTTTGCAGCCGGACGGTTCGGTACACCCGTACCAGCGCCCCCTCGGCGGCAAAATCAATCTGTCGGCGGTAACCGGTGGGCAGGGTGGCGTCGTAGATGTAGCGGGTGGGCAGGGGAGGGGTGCGCCAGAGTATCACCGGCCCCCGCCAGCTAACTTCGCGGTCTTTTGTGCCAAAGAAGCGAAAGGTCAGGTTCTGGCCCTGGATGGAGGTCTGGATGAGCAGGTGGGCCGGGGTATCGTTTTTGAAGCGCAGATCCTTGGGCGGGGCGGTTGTGGCGTCGAGGCCAGTGGGTTTGTAGTAGCCCACCTGATAGCTGTGGGGGTGGCGTTCCACAATGGGCAGGCCGCTAAAATAGGCCGCCCGAAAGAGCGTGGTGCAGACCTGGCAGACCCCACCCCCCACATCCCATACGGTCTGGTCGCCCCGGATCACCCAGGCTTTCTGGTAGCCGGTGGCGGGTGTGACCGGCCCCAGCGCCCGGTTGAACGAAAACACCGCGCCGGGAGGTATTTGAACGCCATCGAACCGGGCGGAAGCCAGCCGAATGTTGTGAATCCGGCTGGGTAGCGAACCCGCAAAGTTGGTGGTTCCCTCGCCCACCAGCTCCACAATGCCGCGCTGCCACAGGTCCTGGACGCTGGGCCTGGGCTGCTCTACCGTCACGGGCAATATAAAAGAGGGCTTGCCCGCCTCGAGCGCTGCCCGGTAGGCCTGCCGAACGGCCTCGGCATCCAGGCGATACCCCAGTTTTTGGACGGCCATCCAGCCCCTCCTGGGGTCGAAGATGAAGCGTGCTGGGCGTGCTGGGCGGCTTAGCTGGCCAATCAATGGCTCGAGGGCGGCCTCGCTTGGGATGGGGTAGCGCCGGGTTCCGATGTACTCCACCACGCTTCCCTTTTCCAGCACCTGTTCGCGCACAACCCAGACCGCCTCGGGCCCGGCCCAGGCCAGCGAGAGCAAGCTAATACCAAAACTGCTCAGTAATGACCCAAAAGCGATATAAGAGACCCTCGGACGCGCCCCCTGGCGCGGCAAGTGAGGGGCGCGTTTAGCGCCGCTCACGCGCAGAGTTGGTATAAGTAGAGCGACCAGTGCACGCATGACTCCCTCCTAATCAACCTCCATTGCTTACCCTCAAGCTAGCTTCCAGGGATTACCAGGGCATTACCCCGTTTGGGGTGGTAATCACCTGGTAATGCCCGCCTACTAGGGTGAGCACTGGAGGGGATGCTTATGGCGGAGGTTGTACTCGAGCACCGGACCAGGCACTCTGGCAAGGTGAGGGAGTTGTCCATTGTGGCAGCGATCTAGGTAAAGCAGATGCTTTTAGTGAGGTTTTATTAGGTGTCAGGAGGAGGTTGAGTATGAAACCCATGATAGAGGATCTGGCTGTGGTCATCAGGGCAGATCCTGAAACGGTTTGGCAAGCCTTCAAACGGTTGGAAGACTGGCCTCAGTGGTCTACCTACATCAAGGAAGTCACGCCTGTAGCAGGGGGTTGGCGCTTTCACGCCCATGGCGACCCCCTTGTTGATCAGGTCTGGGTAGTCCGCTGTACTAAAGAAGACCGGCCCTACTGGCTCGAATGGGCTTGTGTCAAAGAGGCCGAGCACAACCTGAGCATTGAGGGTTCAATGCAACTGAGGCCGGTGTCAGACGGTACGGAGGTCTCGGTACACTGTGAGATACAGCCTGATTTTCCCTCGCGTGTCGTTGATTTCTTGGCCGATTTTTGGGCGTTTGCCTTTGCAGAACCTGCCAAGTTTGTTGGTCAAACCCTCGAGGACTTCAAAGCCTATGTAGAGAAGAAGGTAGGTGAAGGTGCAACCTAGGTCGGGAGGTAAGTGATGGACTGCCTGGTTCCACTTACACTCTTTGCCCTTGCAGTAACAGGCATTGTGCTTTTACTGTACTACTTTTTGCGCCCCGCTTTTTTCGAGGGAGGCGGTGAGGCTGCCGATATTCGCTATATTGCTGTAGCCCTGATGGTGGTTGTGCTGGTACCCATCTCTCTGGCGCAGATGTATGTATTGGGCAAAAGTTGTGCCCTTTTCATTACGCCAGGCATCAGGTGAAAAATCCTCAGGATTAAGTGGCTCAGATGCAAGCTAGAAGGGGGCAGCATTGGCCTTTTCCCACAGAAATCCTCCCGTCAAACCCATCCAAGTCGGCGCTATCGAGGCGCTTTCGGTGGTTGAGGTGTACAGGGCACTAAAAACAAGCTCCAGTGGGCTGGAACCCCTCGAGGCCCAGGCCCGCCTGCGCCAGTATGGCTACAACCTGCTCCACGAAGCACGGGGTAAGCCGCTTTTGCTGAAGCTCCTGGCCAACTTCACCCACCTGATGGCCCTGCTCCTGTGGGTAGGGGGCCTGGTGGCGTTTGTGGCCCAGATGCCGCAACTGGGGGTGGCCATCTGGCTGGTCAATCTCATCAACGGGGCCTTCAGCTTCTGGCAAGAGTTCAAGGCTGAGCGGGCTACCGAGGCCCTCAAACAACTGTTGCCCCGCTACGCCCAGGTGCTGCGCGGGGGGCAGGTGCAGCAGGTTCCTGCCGAGACGCTTGTTCCGGGCGATGTGATGCTGCTCTCGGAGGGCGACCATATTTCGGCAGATGGGCGGCTGGTGGAATGCGCCGAGCTTCAAGTGGATCAGTCCACCCTCACCGGGGAGTCGCGCCCAGTTCGGCGCACGGCGGAGGCTCTGCAGGCGACGGGTCTAAGCCGGGTCGAACGGCCCAACCTGGTATTCGCCGGTACCAGTGTGGTGGCAGGCACGGGTCGGGCGGTGGTGTGGGCCACCGGTATGAACACCGAGTTTGGCAGGATTGCCCACCTGACCCAGACCCTGGGCGAGGCGTTGAGCCCCCTGCAAAAGGAAATTGAGGTGGTCACCCGGGTCATCACCCTGATTGCTGTGGGCAGCGGCCTGGTGTTTTTTGCGCTGGCCATTGGGCTGGCCCGGATGCCCCTGGCGGAGGGTTTTATCTTTGGCCTGGGGATGATTGTGGCGTTTGTGCCGGAGGGATTGCTGCCCACCGTAACGCTGGCGCTGGCCCTGGGGGTGCAGCGGATGGCGCGTCGTCATGCCCTGATCAAGCGCCTCTCGGCGGTCGAGACCCTGGGCTGTACCAGCGTAATCTGTACCGACAAGACCGGCACCCTGACCCAAAACGAGATGACCGTGCGCGAGGTCTGGGTGGGCGGCCAGCCGTTCAGGGTGGAGGGGGTGGGGTATACGCCGGAGGGGGCCATCGTAGGGTCTACGGGAGCCAGCACCAGCAGCCAAGTCTCACAAGACCTGCTGGATTGTCTGCGGGCTGCCGCGCTGTGCAACAACGCCCGTCTGCTGCCCCCTGCCGAGCAGACGCCCCGCTGGAGCATTCTGGGCGACCCCACCGAGGCGGCTTTGCTGGTGGTGGCGCGAAAGGCAGGGATTGACCCGGAGACAGCCCTGGCCTGGTCGCCGCGGTTGCGCGAGCTGCCCTTCGACGCCCGCCGCAAGCGCATGAGCACCGTTCACCGGGTGGGCTCCGCCCTGGTGGCCTACGTGAAGGGAGCCCCCAGGGAGGTGTTGGGCCTGTGTTCGCATCTGCGGTGGGAGGGGGCCGACCTACCCCTGAGCGAAGACCTGCAAGTCCAGGTGATGGCGGCCAACGACGACTACGCTCGAGCCGGTTTGCGGGTGCTGGCAGTCGCGACCCGAACGCTACCGCAGGGCTTTGCCGACTTCACCCCCGAGGCCCTCGAGCAAGACCTCACCTTCCTGGGCCTGGTAGCCATGTACGACCCCCCCCGACCCGAGGTGAGCGAAGCCGTGCAGAAGTGCCACCAGGCGGGCATTCGCATCGTGATGATTACCGGCGACTATGGCCTCACTGCCCTCAGCATTGCCCGGCGCATCGGCATTGTCCGAAGCGAGCAGCCCCGCATCGTGACGGGCCTCGAGCTCGACACCCTGAGCGACGAAGCCCTTCGGGCTGTTTTGCAGGACGAGGTGATTTTTGCCCGGGTAGCCCCCGAGCACAAGCTGCGGGTGGTGGCCGCATTGCAGCAGATGGGCCAGGTGGTGGCCGTGACGGGCGACGGGGTCAACGATGCCCCCGCCCTCAAGCAAGCCGATATCGGGGTGGCCATGGGCATTGCCGGCACCGACGTGGCCAAGGAAGCCGCCGACATGATCCTCACCGACGACAATTTCGCCTCCATTGTGGGGGCAGTGGAGGAGGGGCGCACGGTCTATGCCAACATCAAGAAGTTCACCACCTACATCTTCACCTCCAACACCCCGGAGGCCGTTCCCTTCATCGTGTTTGCGCTGAGCGGGGCACAGATTCCCCTGGCCCTGAACGTGATGCAGATTCTGGCGGTGGATCTGGGCACCGACCTGGTGCCGGCCCTGGCCCTGGGGGCTGAGCCGCCCGAGCCGGGGGTGATGCGCCGCCCACCGCGCAGGCTTTCGGAACACGTCATCACCCCCGGTATGCTGGCCAGGGCCTATCTGTGGCTGGGCCCGATTCAGAGCATGGCCGCTATGTCGGCCTTCTTCTGGCTGTTCTGGACGAACGGATACTGGGGGCAGTGGTTGGGGTTGCCCGCTGAGGGGCCGCTTTACCAGGCGGCCACCGCCATGACCCTGGCGGTGGTGGTCTTCACCCAGATTGGCAACCTGTTTGCCCAGCGCACTGAGCGCACCTCGGTGTTCCGGGTGGGCTTCTTCAGCAACCGCCTGGTGTGGGTGGGCATTGTCACCGAGCTGCTGCTGATTGTGGCCATCGTCTATGTGCCCTTTTTGCAAGGCATCTTTGGTACGGCTGCGCTGGCCTGGCCGCACTGGCTCTTCCTGCTGGCCTGGATGCCGGTGTTGCTGGTAGCCGATGAGCTGCGTAAGTGGGTGGTGCGAAGGAGGGGGCCATGAATTTTATTGTGGTGGGTTGTGGGCGGATGGGTTCGGGGTTGGCCCAGGCCCTGGATCAGCGGGGGCATCGGGTCACGGTGATAGACCGCGATGGGGCGGCCCTGAATGCGCTTGGCTACACCTTCAAGGGCCACCGGGTGGTGGGAGTGGGCTTTGACCGGGCGGTACTCGAGCAGGCCCAAATTCAGCGGGCCGATGGGCTGGCTGCTGTGACCAACGCCGACGAGACCAATATCGTGACGGCTCGAGTGGCCCGGAGCTTCTTCCGGGTTCCCCGGGTGGTGGCGCGGGTCTACGACCCCCGCAAGGCCGAGGTTTACCGGAGGCTGGGCCTCGAGACCATCTCCACTACCGCCTGGGGCATTGGGCGCATGGCCGAGTTGCTCACCTATACCCACCTGGACGTGCTCTATAGTCTGGGCGAACAGGTGGACCTGGTGCAGGCCGAGGTGCCCCCCACCCTTGCGGGCCGCCCGGTGTCCGATCTGGCCATTCCGGGGGAGGTGCAGGTGGTCACGCTCGAGCGGGAGGGCCGAACCCTCCTGCCCCTGGCCGGAATGGTGCTTAAGGCGGGAGACCGGCTACGGCTGGCGGTTTTCACGCCTTCGGCAGACCGGCTGCGGGCGCTATTGAAAGGGGGTGGCGCATGAACGTGGTCATCGTGGGGGGAGGTAAGGTGGGTGCTGACCTGGCGGGCCTCCTGTGTGCGGGGGGGCACCGGGTCAGGGTGATTGAGCTAAGGCCTGAGCGCATTCCATTGCTGCAAAGTGAGCTGCCCCCAGAGGTGGTGGTGCAGGGAAGCGGCACCGATCCGGCGCTTTTGCAGAGCGTGGATATTCGCCAGGCCCAGGTGGTGGCGGCAGTGACCGGTAGCGACGAGACCAATCTGGTGGTGACCAACCTGGCCCGGCTCGAGTTTGCTGTGCCCCGCACCATTGCCCGCATCAACAACCCCAAAAACGCCTGGATGTTCACCCCGGAAATGGGGGTGGACGTGGCCCTTAACCAGTCCGACCTGATGGCCCACCTGATCGCCGAAGAGATGTCGCTGGGCGACATGATGACCCTGCTCAAGCTGCGTCGGGGGCAGTTTTCGCTGGTGGAGGAAAAGGTAGACCCCAAAGCCCTGGCGGCAGGCAAAGCCCTGCGCGACCTGACCTTGCCCGCCGAGTGCAACCTGGTGGCAGTACTGCGCGGAGGGGAGTTGCTGCTCCCCAAACCCGAGCTGGTGTTGCGGCCCGGCGATGAGGTGCTGGCGGTGGTGCACAGCGACCATGTGGCGGCGCTGGCAGCCTTGCTGGGGGCCGGGTAATGCCCTGGTAATACCCCCTCCCTATGATTTACCTGAAGCGGTGCGGGTAAGCCAGGTTCTTTTCGGGCCAACACACACCCTGGCTCGAAAAGGGCAGTTTGAAGGCAGGTGAGCGTATGGAACCCCTCTTCAAGCACTTTCTGATAGCTACCGATGGCAGCGTGGGTAGTGAGAAGGCGGTACGGGTGGGCCTCGAGCTGGCCGCCCGCCTGGGGGCCAGGGTAGAACTTGTCAACGTCCTCGAGCACGGCGAAGAACCCGCCGACCCCGGCTTGCGAACCCGCCTGACCATGTTGCGCGACCTTGACCGCCACCACGGCAAGCTGGCCCTCGAGCAAGCCTCCGCCCTGGCCCAGAAGCTTGGGGTCGAGTACAAGGCCCTCCAGCCCACCGGCTTGCCCGAGCAGGTGATCGTGCAGAAAGCCCCAGACTTCGACCTGATTGTCCTGGGCACCCACGGACGCAGCGGCCTGAGGCGCTGGATGATGGGCTCGGTGGCCGAAGCAGTGTTGTCACGCAGCCCCAGACCGGTTCTGGTGGTGCACGAATCCTACGAGCCTCCTGCGCTAGAGCCCGAGGCAGGCCTCTACAAGCATCTGCTGGTGGCTACCGATGGCAGTGTGTGCAGCCAGCAGGCCACCAACTATGGCCTGCGGCTGGCCCAGGCCCTGGGAGCCGAGGTGACCATTTTGTCGGTGGTGAGCGCCCTGACCCGTCCCCAGGGGGCGGGTATTCCGTTGTCTCAGGCCCTGAGCCTGGTGGAAGAGGACGCCCAAACCCAGACCGAGGCCCTGCTGGAGCAAGTGCGAACCCAGGCCCAGCAAGCCGGGGTGTCTGCGCGGGTCAAGCTGATGCAGGGCCGGCCCGTCGAGGCCATTGTCAAACAAGTCCTGCTGCACGACCTGCTGGTGATGGGCACCCACGGGCGCACCGGGCTGGACAAGCTGATGATGGGTTCGGTGGCAGAAGGGGTGGTGCGTCGCAGCCAGACCCCGGTGGTGGTGGTGCCCTGTCCAGAAGCCTGAAGCAACGCATCGCTGCCTTTTTGCCGAAAAGGAGATCAGTGCCGTAGCAGGCGCACAACCTCCACAATGGCCCTGGTATCGCCCTGGCCATTGGCCAGATCGGCCTGGCACTGTTCCAGATAGGTCTCGAAAACCAGGTCGCCGGTGGCCTCCAGGGCACTTTTGATACCTGAGAGCAGGGTCAGAATCTCGCGGCAGTCGCGGTCTTCCTCAACCATTTTTTGCAGGCCCCGTACCTGCCCCTCGAGCCGCTTGAGGCGGTTCAACACACGGGCTCGAGCCTCCAGGTTATGTTTGCTTTGAGCAGTACCCATAGTATCCCTACGGGGTATCCTACCCCAAAGCGGCTCTTCCCCCAACATTTGGGGGAGTGTTCGTACCGAACACGCAGAGCAGGCTTCTGGCCACCTGCTATGCACTACTCGCCAGGGATGACGCGCTAGTTTAGCTGTCGTAAAAGCTGCTCGAGCTGAGCCCGGTTTACGGGCCCCAGGTGACGGGCCATGACCTGCCCATCGGAGCCAATCAGCAAGGTGGTGGGCAGCCCACTCACTTGGAAGGCCCGCTGCAAACCTGCACTGTCCAGGAAGACCCGCGCCGAAAGCCCAGTCTGCTGCAAGAAAGCCTGAATGGCCCCTGGGTCTTCCCCTGCGTTCAGGAGCACGATGGGGTAGCCCTTCTGCTGGTACTCCACCAGGAGGGGCATCTCGGCCCGGCAGGGAGGGCACCAGGTAGCCCAGAGGTTGACCAGCATGGGCTTGGGCAGATCTGCAAAGCGTACCTCGCTGGGGCGCGACTGGCCGGCCTCGAGGTACTGTAGCACCTGGGTCTCGAGGGCTGGTTTGCTGGTTGATGGGGCCGGACGGGTAAGACCATACTGCACCCCCAGCGGCAAGAAGGCCACAGCCAGCGAGGCCGCTCCCGGAACCAGCAGGCGCGTTGCTTCCCGCTTGAGCAAGAAGAGCGCTGCTAATGCCCCGGCGGGAACGCCCACCCACCAGTTCCAGCCTCCGCTGCGGATGTCAAGAATGCTGAGCAGAGCGGCTCCAGCGCTGGGCCAGGTAGACAGGTGTTCCACGGCGTAGCCCACTCGAGCCGCCAGCACCGCAACCAGCAATACCCACCAGGCTTTCCCCTCCACACCCTGACGCGCGGCCAGCCAGGTAAAGGCCAGAATGCCGAGCAGCAGGGCCAGATTCGGCCAGCTCAGGGCCAGAGGGCCAAGCAGCAATGCGTCGGGGGTTAGTTTCATCGGCTCCACACCATCCCTAAAACGAATAGAACCACCAGCCAGGGAACCACGTTGCAAATAGACAGCCCCTGCACTCGGCAGGATGCCCACTCTTGTAATCTCTGACGCCACGGAGCCACGCCCTGTTCGTTTTCCTGGGCGGTAGGCCGGTAGCGCTCGAGCCGGGGTCTGGGGATCTTCACGCCACTAGTATATCCCCATAGGGTATCTTTTGCCAAGGTCTGTATTTTTGTTGTCCAGAAAACACATTCATGACAAAAATGTCTTACCGTCAATTACGGGTAAATACCCGGTAAGGATATTTTTCAGGGAGGTTTCAGATGCGTGTTCTGGTTCTTTTCTCGATTGCGCTGGCCCTGGGTTTTGCTTCCGCTCAGCCCCTCACCCTGGGGGAGCAGTACCTTTTGCGCGGCTACACCGGCAACGCCATGGGCAAGGTCTGGGCGGGGGCTCTACGCTTTGAGGGGGTTGAGGTGCTTACCAACAGCAGCTCCATCTGCGCGAGCCTGAGCGGGGCGGCCATTGCCAGCTACCTCGAGGCCCGCCCCAACGCCCCTGTAGCCACCGCCGCGCTGTCCAGCCCCGATGACGTGCTTCGCCTGGTAAGCTTCCGCCAACCCGCCCTGGCCCTGATCTTCGGTGGTCAGACCGACACCCCCACCAACAACGCCCTGGTGAAGGCGGTGCTGGCCGAGGCCGCCCAGCGCAACTACGCGGGGGCCATCTTCATCCATGTCCGCACCTGGGGCCTGGGCTCGGTGGGCCTGGCGGCCAAAGAAGACGCCAACATCCGCCGCTATCTGGGCAACAAGAACAACCTTTTTGCGGTGCTGGTAGATGGCAACGCTGGAGAGGTGCGGGTGGCCCAGGTCGGTATCAGCATGGCAGGCGACCAGGAAGTGGCCCAGGTGCTTGGCACTCAGAAGATGGGCGAGGTCTGGCTCAACCTGTTCCGCCGCTCGCTGTAACGCTCACGCTTTCCCAAAGCGTATACTTCAGCAAAAGATAAGGGCCGCAGAGGCCCTTATGCCCTTTTTGCTTGAACTCTTTGCACAGCGTAGGAAAGGGGGGTAGGGGATAGGGGTTGGTAACCCACCACTCACCTCCTACCACGCACTCCCACCCTGGGTTTACCCGAAAGTTGGTTATAGGTCTGAATTGGGTATTATCGCGCTCTTCACAGACGTTGCCACCGGGATGGGTGGCCACTATTCTGTTCAGGACGAAGCCTTTTTGAAGTTGGATGGCTCAAATCGAGTGGAGGAAGCTCTATTTCTGCGCTTTTGAAGAATGTCTCATTGAAACCCGACTTACCGCATCTGTGCGGTCAGGGTGAAGGTCAGGCTGGCCCCGCCCTCGAGCCGTAAGGTGATGGGCACCTTCTGCCCTTCGGCCAGCGGCTTGGGGTTCTTTTCGCGCAAGCCGTAGAGCATCAGGTGATAGCCGCCGGGCAGAATCTTGAGGCGGCCCTTGGCCGGTACGGTCAGGGCCTCTACCCGCCGCATGGCCGAAAGATCGAGGTGGTCTTCGTGACCGGCCTGGGTGGTCTGGTGGAACTCGACCCGGGTGGCAATGGGGGTGCTGGCCCCCACAATCTTCAGGGGCTTGTCGGTGGGGTTGTAGAGCACCATATACGCCGCAGTGATGTTCCCTGGCACCCGCCGCACCCAGCCCTCCTCGAGCCTTAGCGTGGGCTGGGCCAGGGCCAGACCGGCAAACAGAACAACAACCAGTGCACGCATCCAGCTCATTATCTATCCCTCCGGCCAAAGCGCCAAGCGGCCCCCCAGAACCCCAGCCCCACCGCCAGCAGCCCCGCCGCCAGCGGCAGAAGCCCCCCCGTGTAACCCAGAAACTCCTTGAGCAGGTAGCCCGTCGGCCCCACCAGTACCGGGGCCTGCAGGGCGTACAGAAGCCCCACCCGAAAGAGTTCCAGGGGGTTCAGGAGCACCGCAGGCAGCAGGAAGCGTTCCAGGGGATACTCCCGCAGGGCCACCGCCAGCCCGATCACCAGGGGGTCGTAGGCCAGTACCAGAACGCCCCAGAGCAGGAGCCCCAGGCCCAGGGCCCGGGAGGGCTCGAGGCCCGCCCCCACCCAGCCCGCCCACGCCACCCAGAGCCACAGCAGGCCCAGCCCAGAGAGCAGCAGGAGCCCTGCCGCCGGCCAGCCCAGCCCCAGGAGCCCCGCTGCCAGCGCCAGCCCGGTCAGAACGGGCAGGCTCAGGCCCAGCCCCACCCCCCAGACCCCCGCCAGGTAGAGCCGGGCCGGGCTCTGGGGCATGCCAGCCCAGAAGGCCCAGTCTTCTCGGGGGGTGAGCAGGGGCAGCGTCAGGGCCAGCACAAAGGGGGGCAGCAGCAGCGCCAGCGAAGCAAAGAGCGAGACCACCGCCACCGCTTCGCCCCGGCCTGCAAAGGCCAGGGCCAGCAGGGGCAGCAGGCCCACCGGCGCAAAGGCCCAGGGGTTGCGCAGGAGGGCCCTGGTATACAGGGGCAGCAGGGCGTTCATCGTCCGTAGCCCGGCACCCAGGCCTGCTTGCGTCCTCGAGCCAGCAGCTCGTTCCAGCGCAGCTTCTCGCCGGCGTGCTGGGGCCGCTCCTTCAGGTAATCCTCGAGTTCCCTGGCGCTCTTGAAGGCCAGGAGCCCCACTCCCATGGGGGTGCGGATCCGCTCATTGAAGAGGAAGTGGGCCTGTTCCACCTCCAAAAAGCGGGCCTCCTTGCGCTCAGAGGCGGTAAAGTCGGCCACATACATCTCTTTGGGGGTGGCCTGGGGGCCGCCATAACCCAGCACATGGTCGAGCAAGCAGCCCACGTCGTCGTACTGGTACACCTTGCCGGTGGTAGTGACCATTTGCGCGGCGTAGCGGGCGTCCAGAATGGTCATGTTGCAGTAGGGGCAGGCATCCACCCCCACCCGCAGGGGCCGGGCCGCAGCCAGCACCGGTTGCAGCACGCCAAAGCCCAGGGGCAGGGTCAGCAGTCCTTTGATCAGGGTACGTCGCTTCATGGGGATCCTTGGGGGGCCGGAGGTGAGTGTCCACCCCCGGCCCCAATGGGTACGCTACTTCAGCAAGCCCGCGTGCTTGGCCAGCAGGTTTACCAGGTTCATCTCGGGCAAGGGGGCCAGATCCACCAGGGTCTGCCAGTCCAGGATGCGGGTGCGGCCCAGGTCGGGGTTCCGGCGGGCAAAGACCTCGGCCTCTACCTTGGAGCTGAACGCGGCCACCTTGGCATCCATCACCACCCAGCCGCGCTTCTCGCCCCACAGGTAGACGGCCTGGCGGGCGGGCAGCAGCCGCACGGCCTCGGGGCCTTTGGCGGGGTCGTAAAGGCCGCGGTCGGCCACGTAGAAGGTGGTGCCCACCCCGTCGCGCAGGCCGTACACCCAGGCGTAGTTGACCATGCAGGCAATGGACTCAAAGTGGATGGCGTCCATCCCCTTTTGCGGTTCCTTGAGGGCAATCTGGCTGTAAGTCTGCTCGAAGAAGCCTGGGTTGAAGGTACGGCCCATCCAGGCCCCCGGAGGGGGGGTCTTGAGGGGCATCTCGCAGAAGGCGCAGGTGCCCTTCTCCCAGGGGATGGTTTTGGCCGGGATGGTCTCGAGGGCCGCTGGAGCAGGCTGCATAGGCTGCGACTGCTGCATCTGTTGCATCTGCTGGGCCAGAGCCTGCGAGAGCGCAGTCGAAGCGCCTAAAGCCGAAAGCATCTTGATCACTTCACGACGGTTCTTGTGCATAGTTCACACTGCCTTGTTCAATCACCCGGCCATTCTCCAAACGTACAAACTGCTCGGCCAGGCGCGAGATTTCTTCCTGCCGGTGAGCCGATAAAATCACCAGCCCCCCCATGGCCAGGTGGGCGGCCATCCAGTCTTGCAAACGCTCGAGGCCCTCAGTATCCAGGGCCGAGGCGGGCTCGTCCAGCAGCCACAGTGGGGGATAGCCCATCAGCCCGGCGGCCAGGGCCAGCCGCTGCCGCCAGCCCCCCGAGAGCTGGGCCACCGGGCGCTTCAGGTGGGCCTCCAGGCCCATGCGCAGGGTGGCCTCGGCCCTGTCCTGAAGTGTGGCCCCCTTGAGCCGACGCGCCGCCTCCAGGATCTCTTCGGCCCGCAGGGTGGCGGGAAAGGTCAGGTGCTGGGGAATGTAAGCCCGCACGCGGGCTGCTCCCAGGCTGCGGGGGTCGTGTCCGAAGAGCCGAACCGTGCCGCCATCGGCTTTGAGCCGCCCGGCCAGCAGGCCCAGCAGGGTGCTCTTGCCCGCGCCGTTGGGGCCCAAGAGGGCCAGGCTGCCTGCCGTCAGGCGCAGGTGAGCATCGGCCAGGCGGCCTTTTTTGTGCAGCGCTACCACCTCAACCATAAGCCTCCCAACAGGCTCAAGAGGGCCAGCCCCACCAGGCCCGGTGCCACCGATGCAACGGGGGGCGAGACGGGCCGGGCTTCCGGGTCGGCCAGGGCCAGGAGCCGAAGCCCCGGTACCTTGGCCTCTGCCGCCTCCCAGAGCATGACCGCAGGCGAAAGGGCCAGGAGGCTCAGGTCGGGCTGGCGGGTGCTCAAAAGCGAGAAACTGCTGCTGGGCAGATACGGTACCGGCAGCGGGGCGGCCCGGTCGAAGGCATTGCCCCGAAGGCTTACCTTAGCCCTGGGGTCGTCTACCGCGACATCCTGGAGGTTGCCTACAAAGGTATTGGCCTGGGCTACCAGGCTGTTTTGGTCGGTGTCGCGGGCGAAAAAGAGGGCGGTGCCGTTGCGGTCAAAGTGATTCTGCTCGAGGAGGGTATCCCTCGAGTCCAGCGACAAAAGCCCAATAGTACTCTCTGCGAAGCGATTGTTCTTGAGTACCGTTTTCCATTCCTCTTGCAGCAACAGCCCGTAGCGCAAAGGCCCCACCTCCCGGGCAAAAGTGTTGTGCTCCACCCGGTTCTCGGCCCCGTGCATGAGGGCCGAGCCCACCCGGTTGCCCTGGCTGTGGTTGCCCCGGACCTGGGCCTGGTAGGTAAACATCAGGTGCAGCCCGTAGCGTTCCCCGGCTTCCACCCGGTTGCCCTCTACCACCACCCGTTCGCCGTACTCCACATACAGGTTGTCCAGGAAGCCCTGAATCCGGTTGCCCCGCAGCACCACGTCGTCGCTGCGGTAGGTTTGCAGGCCGGGGGCTGCTTGGGTGCCCTCCAAATCGCAGTTTTCCACCACCGCCCGGTTCGACTTTTCCACCCGGATACCGCCCGTGACCCCTCGGGCCCGCAGGCCCCGCACCACACAGCCCTCGCACTGGTACAGCGCCACGGCAGCATCGGGCTCGTAGAAGTCGTCCCCTTTGCCCACGCTTTGCACCTCGAGGTTCTCCACCACAATCCCCGGTGCCGAGAGGGTGAGGGCGGTACCCTGGCCCCCGCCGTCGAGCACTGCGCCGGGGCGGGCTACCAGGCGCACACCGGGGGTGGTTAGGGTCCAGGGGCCCTGGTGGACACCGGCTTCCAGCACCACGGTTTGGCCGGGGGGAAGGGGGGGTAAAGGGGCAGGTGGGTAAAGCACCAGCATAAAGATGCTGCTTGTTCAGCGAAGGGAGGGGCTGGAATTGAGTGCTCGGGAAGCCGCAGATTCAATCTACCCACGACCCTCGTAGGTTACGAAGGTCGGATTCAACCACTTTCAGGCGACCTGGGGCGGCCCCCGGTTCAGCAGGGGAAAAACCGTGCTCAGATAAAGTTTTTGCGGCTGTTGCAGATCTCTTGTGCCAAGGGCCGGGGGGTTGGGTACAGGCACCGCGACCAGTGGCCCCACCGCCCCATCACTGAAGCCGCCCAGGATGCAGAGGGGACAGTGTTGTTGGGGGGTATGGGTGCCGTGGTTGGAGGGGGCACTGGGGGCCGCCCCCGGACGAGGGCTGCACAAATCGGCGCCGGGCAGAAAGCTAACCGGAAGTACCTGTGTGCGGGGGTCGCGCAGCGCATACTGGCTCGAGACCAAAAACACCAGACCCACCAGGAACAAAGCCCAGGAAAGGCGGTGGTGGTCACGAATAGCCAGCATATTGGAACCAGTATAGTGTTGATCCCCCCAGGGGCAAACGTCCCGGCTCACACATGCCCAGGGGCAAAAATCCCGGCTCACATATCCCCAGGGGGTATGTTATACTCGAGGCTGACCGACCGGCAGTAAGCTGGTCCTTCAGGAGAGCAAACCATGAGCCAGAGCTACGACGTGATCATCATCGGGGGGGGGCCGGCGGGCCTCACCTCAGGTATCTATGCAGGCCGCGCCAACCTCAAGACCCTCATTCTGGAAAAAGGGCTGCCCGGCGGCCAGATTGCCCAGACCGACGAGGTCGAGAACTACCCCGGCTTCCCCGAGCCCATCAGCGGGCCGGAGCTTTCCGAGCGCATGGTGCAGCAGGCCAAGCGCTTCGGCGCCCAGATTGTGATGGACGAGGTACAGGGTCTCGAGAAAACCCCCGAGGGTTTTGTGGTGCGGGGCTACGAAGGAGACTACCGGGGCCGCACGGTCATCCTGGCCACCGGCGCCAACCCCAAAAAACTGGGCGTACCTGGCGAGGAAAAGTTCTACGGGCGCGGGGTGAGCACCTGTGCGACCTGCGACGGCTTCTTCTACCGCGATAAAGAAGTGGTGGTGGTGGGTGGGGGCGATGCCGCCGTGGAAGAGGGGCTATTCCTGACCAAGTTCGCCCGCAAGGTGACCCTGGTGCACCGGCGCGACGAACTGCGGGCCAACAAGACCGCCCAGGCCCGGGCTTTTGCCAACCCCAGGATGCACTTCATCTGGGACACCGTGGTGGAGGAGGTGCTGGGCGAGGAAACCGTGACGGGGGTGCGCCTGAAGAACCTCAAGACCGGCGAGGTCTACGACTACGCCACCGATGGGGTCTTTGTTTTTATCGGGCACGTGCCCAACACCGGCTTCCTGAACGGCCTGGTGGAGTTGCGCCCGGATGGCTACGTAGCAGTGCGGGACGAGATCTTCACCTCGGTGCCGGGGCTGTTTGCGGCCGGGGATGTGGCCGACCCCATCTACCGTCAGCTGGCCACCAGTGTAGGGGCCGGAACCCGTGCGGCCATGATGGCCGAGCGCTACCTGGCCGAGCAAGAGCACGCGGTGGCCCACTAAAGGAGGGCATGGGATGGAAGCGGCGATTCCGGCGCAGCCCAGCGTGCGTTTTCTTAACCCAGCCTGGTTTGCCTCGGTGATGGGTACCGGGGTGGTGGCCATGGCCCTGGCCCAGTTTGGCATGGTCGGGTGGGCCCTGCCGTTTTACTTCCTGGCTTTGCTGGCCCTGGTGGGGCTTCTGGGGCTGTATCTGGCCAAGCTGGTGCGTTATCCGCAAGCCGTGCTGGCCGATCTGCAACACCCGCTGTTCTCGCAGATGCTGCCCACCTTGCCCATCGCCCTGATGGTGATGAGCATGGCCACCCGTCTCCTGACGTTGGGAGACTGGTCGCTGCCCCTGGGCCAGGCGCTTTTCTGGGTGGGCATGGTGCTCATCTTTGGGGTGGGTCTGCTGGTGGTGTTTACGGTAAGCACCCAGCTCCGGCTACCCCTCGAGGTCGCCAACGGAGCCTGGTTCATTCCGCCGGTTTCGGCGTTGCTGGTGCCGATGGCGGGCGGGCTCTGGCTCAGCACCTTCCCTAAAGTCTGGCAGAAGGAAATCTGGGTGGTGAGCGGGCTCTTTTTGGGGATTGGGTTTTTCCTCTACCTGTTCGTGCTGGTCAGCTTTTTGCAGCGCAAGTACGTGCACGGGCGGCTCGAGCCGCACTTTCTGCCCTCGGTCTTTATTGGGCTGGCCCCGGTAGGGCTGCTGGTGCTGGCGCCCTGGCGCTGGCTCGAGGGCGGGGCGCGGGTGGGCCTGGTACCCGAAGGCTGGGTTTCGGCCTGGCCGGTGATTGGCCTGGCCATCTGGGGCCTGGGCCTGTGGTGGCTGGTGTACAGCCTGGCCCTGCTCCTCGACACCCTGCTGGTGGAGTGTCGCCGCGTGCAGTTTCACTTTGCGCCGGGCTGGTGGGGGTTTGTGTTTCCGCTGGGGGCCTTCACCCTCTCCACGCTGGCCCTGTCCAGAGGGCTGGAATCGGCTTTCCTGACGGCCCTGGCCTGGGTGCTGCTACTGCTACTCGGGGTGTTCTGGCTCTGGGTGACGTTCTACTCGCTGCGAGCCTGGGCCACCCTGGGGGCGCTGCGGCCTCCTAAGCCATAGAGCCTTCTTCACATGTTTTGAACTAGCCAACCTTCAAAAAAGCTTTGTCCCTGAGCAGAACCGTGGCCGCCTGGATGGGCGGCCACGTCTGTGCAGAGTGCGATAACGTACGCTGGCAGGCTTTTTTGTCTTGTTCCGGGTGAGCCGGGTGCGGTATTCTTTGATCGTCTCTAAAAGAGGTGATTTATGCCCCAAACCTGGTATAGCTTGCTTTTTTTGTTGTTAGCTCCGCTGGCCCTGGCCCAAAACTTCGAGGCTTCACCGCGCATTCACTACGTCCACTTTCAATCGCTGGATGCGGCCAAACCCCTTACCGTTGCCGGTCAGTTGCGCCTACCGCCCTCTAATGCCAAGCTTCCGGCGGTGGTAATCGTGCATGGGTCGGCGGGGGTGGACAGCCGCGGCAGCCTGTATGCACAGGCCCTCAACAGAGCGGGTATCGCCACCCTCGAGATTGATATGTGGGCTGCCCGCGGGTTGATTGGCGGGCTGTCCCGGCCCAGGGGTGTGCCCGAAACCCTGCCCGATGCCTATGGAGCGCTCAAATACCTGGCCGAGCGGCCCGAAATAGACGCCTCCCGTATTGGAATCATGGGTTTCTCCTGGGGTGGGGTGGTCTCGATGCTGACCGCTACCGCACCTTACACCGAGCAGTACCTGGGCAAAACCCTGAAGTTTGCTGGACATGCGCCCCTGTACCCCGTTTGCTGGGTCTACAACACCGTGCCGGGCTACGAGTTTCGGGCCTTTACCGGGGCCCCGGTGTTGATCCAGGCGGGTGAGCGCGATACCTACGACGACCCCGACACCTGTTCCAAGCTTGTCCAGGGGCTTGGCAACCCCTCCATTACCGCCAAGGTGTATCCCGGAGCCACCCATGCCTTTGACCGGCTCGAGCCCGAGATAAAAGTCAACGACCCCTTCGCCCATAAGGGTCGTGGTGGTGAGGTGATTTTCACCCCCAACCCCACTGCGGCCAGGGAGTCGGTACAGACCACGGTAGACTTCTTCAAGCGGGTATTTGCCATGCGCTAAGCCAGTAGGTTAGAAAACCCAACTAGACTGCTGAGTCAGTCTGGTAGCGAACACACAGAACCCGCTACCCCCATCTGCTAAACCCTCTACATGGAGGCGCAGTGTGAAGCCCTCCCCCTGCCAAACCCCCCGGCATACCGATTCGCACAGTCGCTTGCTGGTAGGGTTGGGTTAGCGGGCTATCGCCCCCTTCTCCCAGCAGAAGTCGAGAGGAACGATGGGAATCGGATACCAGGGGGCTCCAGATGTTGTTTCCGGCGCGACGCACTGAGCTTCATAAGTAGCTATTATCAAACATATAAAAACTGGGGTTGATAGTTTTGTTTTGTGTAGCCTAAACTCCGGGTACCTTCTGTCCTTGTGAAAGGAGACACATGACCACCACCCTCAGTGCAATCGAAACCCAGGCCATCACCGCCCTGCGGATGCTGGCCGCCGACGCGGTGGAACAGGCCAAAAGCGGCCATCCGGGCCTGCCCCTGGGTATGGCCCCGGCGGCTTACGTGCTCTGGACCGACTTTCTGAAGCACAACCCCACCCACCCCCACTGGCCCGACCGCGACCGCTTTGTGCTCTCGGCGGGGCACGGCTCCATGCTCCTGTACGCCCTGCTGCACCTGACCGGCTACGACCTGCCCCTCGAGGAACTCAAGCGCTTTCGCCAGTGGGGCTCCAAGACCCCCGGCCACCCCGAGTACGGCCACACCCCCGGCGTGGAGGTGACCACTGGGCCCTTAGGCCAGGGCATCAGCACGGCGGTGGGGCTGGCGCTGGCCGAGCGCAAGCTGGCCGCCGAGTTCAACCGCGAAGGGCACACCGTGGTGGACCATTACACCTACGTGCTGGCCTCGGACGGCGACCTGATGGAGGGGGTCTCGAGCGAGGCGTGCAGCCTGGCCGGGCACTGGGGGCTTTCTAAGCTGATTGTACTCTGGGACGACAATCATATTTCCATTGACGGCCAGACCGAGCTTTCCTTCGGCGAGGATGTTTTGGAGCGCTACCGGGCCTACGGCTGGCACACCCAGCGGGTAGACGGCGAAGACCTCTCGGCGGTGCGGGCGGCCATCCGGGCCGCACAGGTAGACGCCAGGCCCTCCATTATTGCGGTGCGGACGGTGATTGGCGCGGGCTCGCCCAAGGCTGGCAGCCACAAGGTGCATGGCGAACCCCTGGGGCCCGAGGCCCTGGCCGCCACGCGGGAGAACCTGAACTGGCCCCACCCCCCCTTCGAGATTCCCCGCGAGGTGTACGAGCATTTCCGCGAGGCCATTGCCAGAGGGCAGCGCCTCGAGGCCGACTGGAAGGCCCGCCTCGAGCGCTATGCCAGCGCCTACCCCGCCGAGGCCAGGGAACTGGAGCGCCGCCTGAAGGGCGAGCTACCCCCGTTGAACTGGGAGACCCTGATGCCCAGCTTCAGCGGCAAGATAGCCACCCGCGCCGCCTCCGGCAAGGTGCTCGATGCGCTGGCCCCGGCCCTGCCGGAGCTCCTGGGCGGCAGCGCCGACCTGACCCCCTCCAACAACACCCAGGCCCAGGGGATGCAGTCCTTCTCGCGCGAGAACCCCACCGGGCGCTACCTGCACTACGGGGTGCGCGAGCACGGCATGGGGGCCATCCTGAACGGGCTCAACCTGCACGGGGGCTACCGGGCGTATGGGGGCACTTTTTTCGTGTTTTCGGACTACATGCGCCCCGCGATTCGCCTGGCAGCCCTGATGGGTACACCCACCGTTTTCGTGCTCACCCACGACTCGGTGGCCATCGGCGAGGACGGCCCCACCCACCAGCCCATCGAGCACCTGGCCAGCCTCCGGGCTATGCCGGGCCTCTGGGTGGTGCGCCCGGCGGATGCCCTCGAGACCGCCTACGCCTGGCGGATGGCCCTGGAACGCCAGGAAGGCCCCACCGCCCTGGTGCTCACCCGGCAGGCCGTGCCGGTGCTGGACCGAGGCAGCCTGGCCCCCGCCGAGGGCACGCTCAAGGGTGGGTATGTGCTGTCCGAGCGCCCCGATGCCAGGGCCACCCTGGTGGCTACCGGCAGCGAGGTAGCCCTGGCGCTCGAGGCCCAGCAGCAACTGCTGGCCGAGGGGGTGCCGGTGCGGGTGGTGAGCCTGCCTTGCTGGGAAGCCTTCGAGGCCCAGCCCCGCACCTACCGCGAGGCCGTGCTGCCCCGGCACTTGCCCACCCTGGCGGTGGAGGCGGGCAGCAGCTTTGGCTGGGAGCGCTACGCCGATGCCGTGCTGGGCCTGGATCACTTTGGCGCCAGCGCCCCCTACCCGGCGGTCTACGAGAACCTGGGCTTTAGGCCCGGTGCGGTGGTGCGGGCGGTGCTCGAGCTGCTGCAGTAAACTTACAAACCCCATTTAGGATGGGGGAGGGAACGGGATCAAACCCCCACAGGAGGAAGCCCCATTGCCATGAAGAAAGTGCGTGTGTTTCCATTGCCCTCGGAAGCCCTGCCCCAGGCCGAGGTAATGCTGGTGGTGGACGTGATCCGGGCCACCAGCACCGCCGTGATGTTCCTGGAGGCCGGGGCCCAGGCCCTCTGGCTTACCGCAGGCCTCGAGCCGGCCCGTGCCCTCAAGCAAAACGGCGAGCTGCTGGCCGGCGAGGTAGGGGGGCTGCGCCCGGAGGGCTTCGACTTTGGCAACAGCCCCCGCGAGGCCGCCCTGGCCGAGCTCACAGGCCGCACCGTCATCCACGCCACCACCAACGGCACCAAAGCCGCCCACAAGGCCGCCGGGGCGGCCCGCGAGGTGCTCCTGGCCTCCCTGCTGAACGCCCCCGCGGCCACCCAGCTAGCGGGTCGGCTGGGCTCGGACGTGGCCATCCTGTGCGCGGGCAAAGAGGGCCAGGTGGGCATGGACGACCTCTACACCGCCGGGGTGCTGGCCCAGGGGCTCCTGGCCGAGGGCTTTGAGCCAGTGGGCGACGGCGTGCAGATGGCCCTCCACCTGGCCCAGAAGCCCGCCCTGCCGGTGCTAAAAGCCTCCGAGGCCGCCTTAGCCCTGGTACACGAGGGGCTGGGCCAGGACGTGGAGTTCTGCGCCCAGCTGGGCCTCTCCGAACGCGTGCCCCGGCTCCTGGAGCGACGCGGCACCGCACTGGTCTTCGCCTGAGCAAGCCCCACCATCCCGACTGCCTACCCCTACCCCTTCACCACGGGCCACAAGCCAACTGCCACAAGCCGAGGTTAGAATGCAAGCACTCATCTTCGACGTAGACGGCGTCATCGCCGAGACCGAGGAAGGCCACCGGCTGGCCTTCAACCGGGCCTTTGCCGAGGCCGGCCTGGACATTGAATGGAGCCCGGAGCTGTACGAGCGCCTTTTGTGGGTAACCGGGGGCAAGGAGCGCATCGCCCACTACCTCTACCACTGCCCCGAGTGCCCCAAGCTGCTGGACGCCGACATTGGCCGGCTGCACAAGCGCAAAACCGAGCTGTACAACCAGATTGTGGCCTCGGGCGAGGTGCCCTTCCGCCCCGGCGTGCAAAGGCTCTGGCGGGAGGCGCGGGCGCAGGGCGTCAAGCTCGCCATCGCTACCACCACCTCGCTGCCCAATGTGGAGGTGCTGTTGCGCCAGGCCGGGGCCGAGGTGCTGGGCTGGTTCGAGACCATTGTGGCGGGCGATATGGTGGCCCAGAAAAAGCCTGCACCCGACGTGTATATCCGGGCCCTGGAGAACCTGGGCATTGTGCCGGAAGAGGCGGTGGCCATCGAGGACTCCCACAACGGCCTGATTGCCGCCCAGCGGGCCGGGATTCCCACCCTGATCACCTACAGCCACTACACCCGCGAGCAGCGCTTCGAGGGGGCCCTTGCGGTGATGGAGCACCTCGGCGAGCCCGAACTGCCCGCCCGGGTGGTGGCCGGGCCGCGCAGTTGTGCGACGGTGGTCACCCTGGATGTGCTGCGGGGCTGGCACCGCCTGGCGGCTAGCAGGGCCTGAAGTGGATGTTTGGAGAGAGCCGGTGAACTCCGAACACTTCCGCCGCCTGCCCTACGCCGAGGCCGAGCCCAGGGCGCTGAAGGTGCTGGTGGACGGCTACGGGGAGGGGCTCTTGCTCGAGGGCAGCGGCGGCTACTATGGTCTTTATTACCTGTTTGGCCTGCTGGGCCTGCGTGCGCCGGTGCCCTCGCACCCCCCGGACTGGGTGGAAGGCCCTCAAGTGAGCCTGGCGGCGTTTATGGAGCCCTACCAGATGGCCCACTGGCTCGAGGAAAACGGCTATCAGCTTTTTATCAACGAAAGCAAGTAGGAGGCCCCATGTCCGCTACCCCCCGCGAGTACGACGAACTTCCCTACCGCGAAGCCCGCGCCAAGGCCCAGCGGCAGATGGCCGATGGCTACGGCGAGGCCCTGGTACTCCAGGACCCCCACGGCTACTGGGGGCTCTACTACTTCTACTGGAGCCAGGAGCCCCCGCCCGAGGCCCGGCCCCACTGGATGGAAGGGCCCCTGCCCGACCCCGCGGCCTTCCGCCCGCCCTATGAGGTCAAGACCTGGCTGGAGGAAAATGGCTACGAGACCTTCCAGAACGACCTGGATTGAGGCCCTTGCCTCCGCGCAGGCCCTGCTTGGACCTGAGGGAGCCTGGGCATAATGGGTAGCATATGGTGCGCCCCCTAGAACCCCACCGCGAAACGGGCATTCTGCCCCCCGACGACCCCCTGCGCGTCCAGCTCCACAACGAGCTGCACGCCCGGCCCACCCCCCGCATCCGCCTGCCCGCCCTGGTGGTGCAGGTGGCGGTGCGGCACGAAGGGGTGAGCCGTGAAGAAGAACTGGAACATCTCCGCCGCCTGGCGGGCCTGGGGGAACTCGAGCTCGACCAGCTCGCCGGTACTTACCTGCGGCTGCGCCTGAGTGGGGGTTCCTTGCGCTGGGAGCGGCACACCGAGTTCAGCACCTATACCCTGGTGCAGAACCTGCCGAACCTCGAGATCACCCCCGAGACCGACCTGCTGGGCCACCTGGTGGTGGATGCGGGCTGGCTGCGGGGGATTCCGGGCCGCACCCTCTCGGCGGTCAAGCTGGTGATGCTCGAGGGGCCGGTGGAAAAAGCCCTGGAGCTGGCCCGCCCCTGGTTTGGCGGCGGGCCGGTGGTGGCCTCGGTGATGGGCCGGGGTGGGCATAGCTGCGCCATAACCGACTTTCGCCTGCGCCCAAACGGCTTCGAGCGCATGGTGGTGGTAGCCCCCCCGGACACCAGCGAGACCCGCGCAGGCCGCATTGCCGCCCGGCTTTTGGAAATCGAGTCCTACCGCATGATGGCCCTGCTGGGCTTTCCGGTAGCGCGGGGCCTGCGGGCCATGCTGCTGGAGTCGGAGCAGGCCCTGGCCCAGATTACCGCCCGAATCCGCGACGCCAACAAGGCCGATGCCGACCTGCTGGACGAGCTCGAGGCCCTGGCGGCCCGCGTCGAGCACGCCATCGCCGAGCACAGCTACCGCTTCAGCGCCAGCGCCGCCTACCACGCCCTGGTGCAGGCCCGTCTGGCCGAGCTGCGCGAGACCCCCATCCCCGGCACCCAGACCCTGGGGGAGTTCTTGCAGCGCCGCTTCAGCCCGGCCATGGCCACCGTCGAGTCCACCGCAAACCGCCTGGCGGCCCTCTCCCAGCGCATCGAGCGGGCCGGGGCGCTGCTGCGTACCCGGGTGGACATTGCCCTGGAGACGCAAAACCAGGAACTGCTGAACAAGCTCCGGCGTGGCCAGGAGATGCAGTACCAGCTCCAGCGCACCGTGGAGGGCCTCTCCATCGCGGCTATCTCCTACTACGTGGTGGGCCTCCTGTACTACCTGTTCAAAGCGGGCCAGGAAGCGGGCCTGCCCCTCTCGCCCGAGCTGGCCGCCGGGCTGGCCATTCCGGCGGTGGTGCTGGGGGTGTGGTGGCTCACCCGGCAGATTCACCACCGGCTGCTGGGGCATTACCAGGGGGATTAGAGGGAAGCACGTGTAAAAAAATGTGCCTCCACATGTCATCATTGCTGGTGGAGGCTTCGCCACTGGCACTGCCTTTTCTTTTTACCCAGTGCGGTTCACTTTCAGTCTAGAATCTACAAACCACCTTACCCAAATCAGGCACTGCGGTTATGTTTAGAGCATGAACCGCCGTGCATACCCCTCGGACGT
>FWPV01002923.1_pt1 | contig 40248 bp, 40 predicted proteins | sample 2228371 | NCBI WGS metagenome assembly FWPV01 (sample SAMEA103939776, study PRJEB20133) | metagenome
CCGTCACGGTGCGCGAGCCGGTACCGGCCGCACCCGAGCGATCCACGGCCGGGCTCGAGATGCTCGTGGCCCCCGAGCCGGTCGAGCCGAGCCGCGCCGGCGAGCCGCGGCCGGAGCGCGGCCGGGACGCGACCCAGGCACAGGCCGCCGAGCATCCGGCCGATCACCGTGCCGGCACCCCCTCGCCCGCGGCGCTGCTCGCCGCTCTCGGCGACGACCGGACGCAGGCCGGACGGGGCGCCGGGCCGAGCGAAGGCCGGGTGGTGCTCGTCGCCCGCGAGACCGCCTGGCTGCAGATCCGTAGCACCAGCCGCGATTACGTGCGCAGCCGGACGCTCGAGCCGGGCGACCGGCTCGTGTTGCCGGAGCGCGACGATCTGGCCTTGTGGACCGGCAACGCCGGCGGGATCGAGGTGGTGGTCGAAGGACGCTCCTTGGGCGTGCTCGGCGAGAGCGGCAAGGTGCTGCGCGACGTGCCGCTTTCCCCCGACGCGCTGCGCGCCCGACTGGCCCGCAACTGAGCAGCGGCCGGGGGCGAGAGCGGACGACGCGGACCGACGAGCCCGGTTGGACGGACGAACATGGTGGCCCTGGCCGAGATCCGGCGACACCCGACCCACGCCGTGCGCGTGGGCTCGGTGACGATCGGCGGCGGCGCGCCGATCGTCGTCCAATCCATGACCAACACCGACACGGCGGATGCCGACGCCACCACCGATCAGGTGATCGAGCTGGCCCGCGCCGGCTCGGAGATCGTTCGGATCACCGTCAACAACGAGGCGGCGGCCCGCGCCGTACCGATCATCCGCGACCGGCTGGATCTTCTGGGCTACCGCGACCTGCCGCTCGTGGGCGACTTCCACTACAACGGCCATCGACTGTTGGCCGAGGTGCCCGAGCTCGGCCGCGCACTGGCCAAGCTGCGCATCAACCCCGGCAACGTCGGCTTCGGCGACAAGCGCGATCGCCAGTTCGAGCAGATGATCGAGGCGGCGCTGCGCCACGACCGACCGGTGCGGATCGGCGTGAATTGGGGCTCGCTCGACCAGGACCTGGCGGCTCGGCTCATGGACGCCAACGCCGCTCGGCCCGACCCGCAGCCCGCCGAGTTCGTGCTGGGCGAGGCGCTGGTCCGCTCGGCGCTGGAGAGCGCCGCGCACGCCGAACGGATCGGGCTGCCGCCCGACCGCATCGTGATCTCGGCCAAGGTGAGCCGGGTCCAGGACATGGTGGCGGTCTATCGCGAGCTCGCCCGGCGCAGCCGCTACGCCCTGCACCTGGGCCTCACCGAGGCCGGTATGGGAACCAAGGGCATCGTCGCCACCACCGCGGCGCTCTCGATCCTCCTGCAGGAGGGGATCGGCGATACGATCCGCTGCTCGCTCACCCCGGCGCCGGGCGAACCCCGCACCCTCGAGGTCCAGGTCTGTCAGCAGATCCTGCAATCGCTGGGCCTGCGCTCCTTCGCCCCCCAGGTCGCCGCCTGCCCGGGCTGCGGGCGGACCACGAGCACGGTGTTCCAGGAGCTGGCGGCCCGGATCCAGGGCTGGATCGCCGCCCAGATGCCGCTCTGGCGGACCCGCTATCCGGGGGTCGAGACCCTCAACGTCGCGGTCATGGGCTGCATCGTCAACGGCCCGGGCGAGAGCAAACACGCCGACATCGGCATCTCGCTGCCCGGCACCGGCGAGAGCCCGGTGGCGCCGGTGTTCGTGGACGGCAAGAAGGTCGCCACCCTGCGCGGCGAGCGGATCGCCGAGGAGTTCCAAGCGATGGTCGAAGCGTACATCGAAAAGCGCTTCGGCCGTCGCGACGCCGCCTGAAGGGCCCCGTTCCATCCCGCCGCGGTGACGATCCGCCGGTCGGCTGCTAGGAGGCGCCCGTCGGCCCACCAGCCCCGGGAGCCTCGCCCATGTCCGAACCCGCCTTCGACGTCGTGATCATCGGCGGCGGTCCGGGCGGCTACGTGGCGGCCATCAAGGCCGCGCAACTGGGCATGAAGGTCGCCTGCGTGGAGAAGCGTCCCACGCTCGGCGGCACCTGCCTCAACGTCGGCTGTATCCCCTCCAAGGCTCTGTTGCACGCCTCGCACCTGTTCGAGGAGGCGCAGCACGGGCTTCGCCGGTTCGGTATCGTCACCGAGGGCGTGCGGCTCGATCTGCCGGCGATGCTCGACTTCAAGGACAAGGTGGTCGACGGGCTCACCAAGGGCATCGCGTTCCTGTTCAAGAAGAACCGGGTCGAGCACCTGGTCGGCACCGGCCGCATCGCCTCGCCCGGGACCGTGGTCGTGACCGGCGCGGATGGCTCCACGCGCGAGCTTTCGACCCGCCACGTGGTCATCGCCACCGGCTCCGAGCCCACGCCCTTGCCCGGTGTGAGCATCGACGAGGAGCGGATCGTCTCCTCCACCGGCGCGCTCGATCTGGAGCGCGTGCCCGAGCGGCTCGTCGTGGTGGGGGCCGGCTACATCGGTCTCGAGCTCGGCACGGTCTGGCGGCGGCTGGGCGCGCAGGTCACGGTGGTCGAGTTCCTCGATCGCATCACCCCGGGGATGGACCTCGAGCTCTCCCGGGAGCTGCAGAAGATCCTCGCCCGCCAGGGCCTGCGCTTCGCGCTCGGGACCAAGGTGGTGGGCGTGGAGAAGACCGGGGAGGGCGTGCGCGTCACCGTCGAGCCGGTGGCCGGCGGTCCCCCCGAAACGCTCGACGCCGACGTCGTGCTCGTGGCGATCGGCCGGCGGCCCTTCACCGAGGGGCTGGGCACGGCCGAGGTGGGCGTGGCCTTCGACGAGCGCGGGCGGATCCGCACCGACGGTCACTTCCGGACCAGCGTGCCCGGCATCTGGGCGATCGGCGACGTGATCGAGGGGCCGATGCTGGCGCACAAGGCCGAGGAGGACGGGATCGCCTGCATCGAGACGATCGCCGGCCAGCGACCGCAGCACGACTACGAGCGGGTGCCGGGGGTGATCTACACCCACCCCGAGGTGGCGGCGGTCGGCAAGACCGAGGAGCAGCTGAAAACCGAGGGACGGGCCTACAAGGTCGGCAAGTTCCCCTTCGCCGCCAACAGCCGGGCCCGAGCGGTCGGCACCACCGAGGGATTCGTCAAGATCCTGGCCGATGCGGCGACCGATCGGATCCTGGGCTGCCACGTGATCGGCCCGGAGGCCGGCACGATGATCGCCGAGCTCGCCCTCGCCCTCGAATTCGGGGCCACGGCCGAGGACCTCGCGCGCACGAGCCATCCCCACCCCACCCTCGAGGAGGCGGTCAAGGAGGCGGCGCTCGCCGCCTGGACCAAGCCGATCCACGTCTGAGCGCGAGCCGCGCCGGGTCGCGAGCGCGGCGGGTGGCGGAGGATGCCGCCCGGCTGCCCGCTCAGCCTTCGCTCACCCGGACGAGCTGCTTGCCGACGTTGTCACCGCGCAGCACGCGCAGGAAGGCTTCGGGGGTGCGCTCGAGGCCGGTGGCGACGTCGTAGCGGGTGCGGATGCGGCCCTCGCGCAACAGGGCCGCGAGCCGGGCCCAGGCCTCGGCCCAGCGCTTCTCGAAGTCGAGGACCAGGAAGCCCTCGATGCGTGCGCGGGCCACCAGCACCTCGCGGAAAAAGCGCGGACCGATGTCCGGCCGGCCCAGCCGGTCGGCCAGGCTCACCGTGCCCACCACCACGATCCGCGCTCGCGGTGCGAGGTTCTGCAGCACCGCATCGTGGATCGGCCCGGCCGTGTTGTCGAAATAGAAGTCGACGCCACCGGGCAGGAGTTCGCGTAAGGCCGCTGCCGGATCGTTCACCTCCCGATGGGCGAGACCGCCCTCGAAGCCCAGCTCCCGGCACCAGGCGAGCTTGGCCGAGGTCGAGGTGACGGCGTAGGGCACCGCCCCGGCGATCCGCACGAGCTGGCCCGCGAGCTGCCCCACCGAGCCGGCCGCGGCCGAGATCAGCACCCGATCCCCGGGTCGCACGGCCCCGGTCTCGAACAGCGCGAACCAGGCCGTGACACCGTTGAGCCCGAGCACGTCGAGCCAGGCCTCGAGCGGGGCGAGGTCGGGATCGACGCGGCGCACCGCCTCGGGCTTCAGGACCGCATAGTCCTGCCAGCCGAAGCCGAAGTCGGTGACCACGAGATCGCCCTCTTTCCAGCCCGCCACCCGGCTGGCCACGATCCGGGCCACCGCCCCACCGATCATGACCTCGCCGGGCCGGACACCCTGGGCGTAATTGCGGACGGGTGCGATGCGCGCGCGCATGTAAGGAGCGACGTCGAGCAGGATCGAGCGGGCCAGGAAGGTGCCGGGCTCCGGCTCCGGCACCGGGTGCTCCTCGAGCCGCCAGTCCTCGAGACTCGGCATGCCCTCGACCAGGCGCACGAGCCGCCATTGCCGGTTCCGCTCGGCCATCGCTCGCCCCCTCGATCTCGGCGCGTGGCGCGCGGCCGACCCGCCGCCGGCCGCGTTGTCGCCCGTCGCCCGCATCGCTATAGCGCCCCCGCGGTTCGGGGCCAGCGGGGAGAGTGCGCGTGAATTTGCACACCAAGCTTTCGGAACGGGCGGCGGCGGGCCGGCCGATCCGCATCGGCATGATCGGGGCGGGCAAGTTCGGCACCATGTTCCTGGCGCAAGTGCGGCGCACGCCGGGCATGCACGTCGTCGGCATCGCCGATCTGGCCCCCGACCGGGCCAAGGAGAACCTGCGCTATTGCGGCTGGGAGGAGGAGCGGTTCGCGGCCCGCACGCTCGACGAGGCGGCCAGGAGCGGAGCCACCTGCGTGCTCGAGGATTCGGTCGCGTTGCTGCGCCATCCGGCGATCGAGGTGGTGATCGAGGCCACGGGCGATCCCAAGGTCGGCATCCGCCACTGCCTGCTGGCGATCGCCGAGCGCAAACACATCGTCATGGTCAACGTCGAGGCCGACGTGGTGGCCGGGCCGCTGCTCGCCCGCAAGGCCCGCGAGGCCGGGGTGGTCTACAGCCTGGCCTATGGCGATCAGCCGGCCTTGATCTGCGAGCACGTCGACTGGGCGCGGGCCTGCGGCTTCGAGGTGGTCTGCGCCGGCAAGGGCACCCGCTACCACCCCTCCTTCCACCACAGCACGCCCGACACGGTCTGGGAGCATTTCGGCCTGTCGCCCGAGAAGGCCGCGCGCGGCCGGATGAACCCCAAGATGTTCAACAGCTTCATCGACGGCACCAAGTCCGGCATCGAGATGAGCGCGGTGTGCAACGCCACGGGTCTGCGGCCGCAGCCCGACGGCCTCTCCTTCCCGCCCTGCCCGGCACGCAAGCTCGCCCAGGTGTGCAAGCCGGCCATCGACGGCGGCTGTCTCTCGGTGCGCGGGACCACCGAGGTCGTCTCCTCGCTGTACCGCGACAAGTCGCCGGTGCCGGACGAGATCCAGCAGGGCACCTACGTGGTGGTCGCCTGCGGTCACGACTACGTGAAGTACTGTGCCGAGGAGTACCGGCTGTTGCCGGACGACACCTTCTCCTACATGGCGATGTACCGGCCGACCCACCTCATCGGGCTCGAGCTCGGCATCTCGGTGGCCTCGGTGGCGCTGCGGGGCGAGCCCACGGGCGCACCGATCGGCTTCTTCGCCGACGTCGTGGCCACCGCCAAGCGCGATCTGCAGCCGGGCGAGATCCTCGACGGCGAGGGCGGCTATTGCGTGTGGGGCAAGCAGGTCCCGGCCGAGACCAGCCTGGCCGAGGGCTATCTGCCGCTCGGGCTCGCGCACCAGGTGAAGCTGCGCCGGCCGGTGGCGATGGGGGCCAAGCTGCGCTGGTCGGACGTCGAGATCGACGAGCGGGACGAAGCGGTGCGCATCCGCCGCGAGATGGAGGCCCTGTTCCGCCCGTGAGGCGCGAGCGGTCCGCGTCACGGCGCGATCGGCGCGAGCGACGCTCTCCTTACAGTTGAAATTCCCCGCCGGGGCGTCCAGGCTCACGAGCAGCCGTGTCGGGGAGGGTCCCCACGGCCGAGCTCGACGCCGATTTCGACCGCCCGCTGCGAATGAGCCGGTTGCCGATCCGGCAGCTGGCCCAAGGCGACGTCACCCTCGCCTCGGACGTGGGGTTCGTGCTCGCGAGCGGCCCCGTGGAGCTCGACGTCGTGGGCGAGGATCTCGTCTACGACGACGACGGGGGTGCGCCCTCCGCCGGCACCGTCACGGACGTCGACGTCTACTGGAACGAGGAGACCTGGTTCACGATCGCCGGCGCACGGGCGGACATCGAGGATCTGGGAAACGCCGTCGACGACCGCGACGCCCTCGCCTTCTTCGAGGCGTTCCTCGGCGACGACGACGAGATCCTGGGCAGCACCGGCAACGACGAGCTGTTCGGCTTCGCCGGCGACGACGTGATCCGGGGCGGCCAGGGTAACGACGTCTTGCGCGGTGGCCCCGGTGACGACGTGGTGCTCGGTGGAGAGGGGGAACGACCGGCTCGACGGCGGAGCGGGGAGCGACGTGCTACGCGGCGGAGCGGGGCGCGATTTGCTCACCGGCGGGGCGGGTGCGGACAGGTTCGTGGTCGGCGACGCGCCGCGTAGCCCCGCGCGGATCACCGATTTCTCGAAGGCCCAGGGTGATCGGCTGCTGATCGGCGATCTCTTGGCCGATCTGCCCGAGGACGCCGATCTCGGCGGCTATCTCTAGCTGCAGAGAAAAGCTGGGAAGGTTCGCGTGCTGGTCGATCTCGACGGGCCGGGTGGCGACAAGCCGGTGGTCGTCGCAACCGTCCGGGGCGATCTCGGGACCGATCTGGCGAGCCTGTTGGCGGACGGGGTGATCGGCCTCGCCCGCTCCGAGCCGCCTTGAGCGCTCAGCCCGAAAGTTCGATCACGATCTTGCCCACGTGGCCGGCCGCCTCGAGGGCGTGGAAGGCGCGCGGGGCCTCGGCGAAGGGGAAGGTGCGGTCGATCACCGGTTCGAGCCGCGTGGCCTCGACCGCCCGCACGAAGGCCTCGAGCATGGCCCGCGAGCCCACGTAGATCCCCTGCAGCCTGATGGATTTGCGCATGATCGGCGTGGGGTCGACCCGCCCGGCCTCGAGCACGCCGATGAGCGCGACGTGGCCGCCCACCCGGGTGGCGGTGATCGAGCGGGAAAGCGTGCCGGCCCCACCCACCTCGACCACGTGATCGACACCGCGCCCGTCGGTGAGCCTCAGCACCGCCTGGTCCCAGTCCGGCTCGCGGGTGCGATCGATCGACCGCCAGGCCCCGAGCGCCTCGGCCCGAGCGAGCTTCTCGGCGCGGCTCGAGACCACGATCGGCCGGGCCCCCATCGCCCGGGCGATCTGCAAGGCGAAGATCGACACCCCACCGGTACCCAGGCACAACACCGTCTCACCCGCTCGCAGCCGCCCGCTCTCGACGAGCGCGTGCCAGGCGGTGAGCCCGGCGCAAGGCAAGGTCGCGGCCGCCGCCGGCGAGAGTCCCTCGGGAGCGCGCACCACCCCGGATTCGCGCAAGATCACCTCCTCGGCCAGCACGCCGTCGACAGCACCACCCAGCGCGCTCGCCATCGCGTCGGGCGTGATCGGGCCCGCCTCCCAGGCCTGGAAGAAGCTGGAGATCACCCGATCGCCGGGCCGTACACGGGTCACCCCCGGTCCCACCGCCACGACCTCGCCGGCGCAATCCGAGCAGGGGATCCGGGGGAGCGCGATGCCGCGGCCGTCGGGATCCCGGACGTTCAAGAGATCACGGTAGTTGAGGGCGACCGCGGCCACCCGCACGAGCACCTCGCCGGCGCCCGGCCGTCGGGCCGGCCGCTCGACCAGGGTCAAGGCGTCGATCCCCCGGGCGCTGCGGATCTCGAACGCGCGCATCGCTCTCCTCCGTGCTCGGCCGCGCCGGCCCCGCCGGGCCGCTCGCCGGTTCGCTCGGGCCGGTTCCTTAGAGGTAGCGCTCGAGGATCGCCACCGCCTCCTCGACACCGGTGGGTGGCACCGGCCGCGGGCGCGGAGTGGCCCGGATGGTGGCGATCGCATCGGCCAGTGCCGCGGGCTCCTCGGGCAGCGGCCGGCCTATGCCGACGGATCGGATCCAGCTCTCGAGCCCGGGGGACTCCGGCCAGTCCGGGCGGGGGCGGAAGAGCACCGGTGTGCCCGCGGCCGCGGCTTCGGCGAACAGGCCGTAGCCGGTCTTGGTCACGAGCAGATCGACGCTCGCGAGCAGGTCGGGAAAGGGCAGGTCCAGCCCGCGGGTCGAGATCGCACCCGGCATCTCCAGCCGATCGACCAGCCACACGACGCCGGGAAGGGGCGGCAGCCGGGCGAGCCGCTCGGCCCCGGCGATCCCACCGAAGGCCACGAGCACGAGGCAGGCCTGCGCCGGCAGGCCCAGCGCCGTGCGCAGCTGCTCGCGGCGTGGGCGGCCCACCCGGGCGACCGGGCCCAGGGTGCGGCGGCGCGGATGCCAGGCCGTGGGCAGATGCGGGGTGAGCAGGAGCGCGAGCTCGGTCGCGCGATAGGTGGTGCGCAGCCGCTCGCTCATGGTTGGCGAGAGGACCCCGTAGGCCTCGGCCACGTCGGCCCAGTTGAGCGAGCCCAGGAAGAGGGCGGGGATCCGCGCCGCGGCGGCCGCCGCCGGGCCCAGGAAGCCGGCGTTGCTCACGAGCAGATCGGCGGCGAGGTCGCGCAGGCGCGAGGCCTCCTCGGCCACCACCGCATCGAAGCGCGCCTCCAGGGCGGCATAGGCGGCCCGGGTGGCCGGCCGGTCCACGCTCACCGGATCGTGCATGAGAAGGCAGGGCTCGGGCGGTGCCGCGGCGGTCGCGAACGGCACCGACAGGATGGCGCGCAGCGCCGCCTCCTCCAGGCTCGAGCGGATCACGAGCTCGACGTCCGGGCGGCGACGGTGGAGGCCCGCCAGGATCGGCGCCAGCTGGCCGGCGTGGCCGAAGCCGTGGCCCGAGATGTCGACGACCAGCCGGCTCACGGCGACACCGGGACGGGGCGGCGGACGCAAGTGGGCTCGACGGCGGCACGGCGCGTGCTATCTCCCGGCCGAGCGGTGGCGTGTGCGGCGCTCGGCGTCACGGTCGGCCGACCTTGGCACGCCGGAGGCGAGCGGTTAGTGTCGCGGGACGCTCGGGTACGGGAGTGACGGAGATGGGTACGTTCAGCATCTGGCACTGGCTGGTCGTGTTGGCGGTCGTGCTGATCATCTTCGGGGCCGGCAAACTCCCTCAGGTCATGGGTGATCTCGCCAAGGGTATCAAGAACTTCAAGCAGGGCATGAAGGAGGACGACACCGCCCAGCTGCCGCCCAAAGAGGAGGCCAAGAGCGAGACCAAGACCGCCGCCTGAGCCGAGAACCCGACGCGTCGGCTCAGATCCCGGCGTCCCAATAGGGCGGATCGCCGAACCGGCCGAGCAGGAAATCGACCAGCGCCCGCACCCGCAGAGGTGGTCGCCCGCCGGGCGGCCAGACGGCGTAGAGAGCGAATTCGGGCACCTCCCAGTCGGCGAGCACGCGCACGAGCCGGCCGGCGCGTAGTGCGTCGGCGACGATGAAGGTGGGGGAGAGCAGGATGCCGAGCCCGGCCTCGGCGGCCGCGGCCAGCACGTCGCCATTGTCGGCGACGAAATGGTCGGCCACGCTCACCGTCTCGCGGCGGCCCTCGCGCCGCAATTGCCAGCGGGTGCCGGCGCGGGCGTGGCGATAGTGCAAGCAGCGATGGCGGGCCAGATCGGCGGGCTCGCGGGGTGCGCCGTGGCGCTCGAGGTAGGCCGGCGCGGCGCACAGCACCAGGCGGATCGGCGCCAACAGCCGGGCGATCAGCGAGGAGTCCGGCAGCTCGCCGATCCGCAGCGCCAGATCGAACCCCTCCTCGACGAGATCGACGAACCGATCGTCGAGGGCGATCTCGATCGCGAGCGCCGGATGGGCCCGCGCGAACTCCGCCAGCACCGGCCCCAGATGGCGGATGCCGAAGCTCGTGGGGGCGGTCAGGCGCAAGCGGCCGTGGGGCTCGCCGCGGCCGCGTGCCAGCTCGGCGAGCGCCGCTTCGTACTCGGCCAGGATCCGCCGGGCCCGCGGCAACAAGTCGGCGCCTTCGCTCGTGAGGCCGACCCGACGGGTGGTGCGGGCGAAGAGCCGGGCACCCAGTCGCTGCTCCAAGGCCGCCACCCGCTTGCTCACGAGCGCCCGCGCCAGCCCCAGCCGATCGGCGGCGGCGGCGAAGCTGCCGGCTTCGGCCACGGCCAGGAACGCCCGAAGAAGCTCCAGTCGGTCCACCGGTTCCGGATCCCGCGACGCCACCTCGGGCGGCGATAGAAGGCCCGCGCCGCGCGGTCCAGCCCGGCCGTCGGGCGGCGCGGTCCGGCTCGACCGGGGCGAAGTCGCGCGGCGGCGACACCGGAGGGCCGACCCGCCCCCCGGGCTCGCCGCGGGGCGGCTCAGCTGGCCTCGTAGAGGAAGGCCCGTTCGGGGGGCCGCCAGTTCGGATCCTCCCAGCCCAGCATCTTGCCGGGGTTGAGCAGGCCCAACGGATCGGCCTCGCGCTTGAAGGCGAGTTGCAGCGCGTCGACCTTCTTCATGCCGCCCTCTTCGAGCGTGAAGGCGTGGGGATTGAAGATCGGGCAGCCGGCCCGCTCGTGCTCGTCGATGATCGCGTAGAGCCGCTCGTCGGTCGTGTAGCGGACCAGCTGCAGACCGAAGCAGGCGACCCGCCCGCCGAAGCGCACGAACTCGAGGTGGATCGGCACCTCCTCGCCGAACCGCGCGGCCATCGCCGCCACCCGCTCCAGATGGTCGGGCGGCGGAAAGAGCGTCTGCAGATAGGTGACGGTGCGGTCGTGCTTGAGGGCGTGCAGCGTGGTGTGGTTCCAGCTGTACTCGAAGAGCGGCAATCGGCCGCCCTGGGCCTCGTCGGTGAAGCCCTGCCAGACCAGCCGGCCGGGGTGCAGGCGCAACAGATCGAAGAGCGCATCCAGCGCGAAGTCGCCGACCATCACGAGCACCGCCGTCTCCTCGCGGCCGATGCCGCGCTCGGGGAACAGCCAGTCGTAGGGCACCGGGGCCTGGATCACCGAGACGAGCTTCTTGAGGATCGCATCCTCGTGCGCCAGCGCATCGGCGAACCGGCAGGCGGCCGCGAAGTCGCAAAAGCCCAGGATCGCCTCGGCCCAGCGATAGGCCGGGGCGAGCGGCATCTCGAGGGCGGTGAGGATGCCGTTGGTGCCGTAGGCGTGATTGACTTTCTGGATGTCGGCCCCGCGCAGCTCGAGGATGCGCGGCCGCTCCTCCATGGTCACCACCCGCAGGCCCAGGATGTTGCCACGGTCGCGCAACAGCCCCCAGGTGATCGAGCCCACCCCGCTCGAGCCGCCGGCCACGTAGCCGCCGATCGTGCCGGTCTTGTGGGTGGAGGGGTGGAGCCGCAACTCCTGGCGGCTGTGGGCGATCGTGGCGGCGTCGAGCTCGGCCAGGATCCGCCCGGCCTGGACCCGCACCCGGCCCGGCTCGATCCACTCGACGGCGCGCAGCTCGGTGAGGTCGAGGACGATCCCACCGCGCAGCGGCATGGCCTGGCCGTAATTGCCGGTACCGCCGCCGCGTGCGGTGACCGGCACGCGGTGGCGGTAGGCCGCCGCCAGGACGCGCACGACCTCCTCCTCGTCGCGCGGGGTGATCACCGCCTCGGCGGAGACCTCGGCCAAGCGGCGCTTGAGGATCGGCGAGTACCAGTAGAAGTCGCGCGAGCGCCGCTTGACCCGCTGCGGCTGGGTGTCGATCGGCAGATCGGCGAGCTCGGCGAGCAGAGCATCGATCGGCATGGGTCGGCCCTCGGGTGAGCGGACCCCCCGCCCCTAGCGAGCTTCGTGCCGCATCGCCAGCCCCCGCGCCGGTGCCGGCCCGGCCGCCGCCGGGCGTACCGCCCGAGGGGGGTGGAGGCGGTCGCGGGGCGCGGTGGCCTGTGGGAGCTCAGACGACCACGAGATCCAACGGGTGGCGGGAGAGGATCTCGGGCTCCCCCTCGCCGACGATCGCCGTGCGCCCGAGCGTCATCGCCCGGCCGGTGTCGGAGTCGACCAGGATCATGTGCAAGAAGAACACCATGCCGGGCTCGAGGACCACCGGATTGTCGGCGTAGAGCATCGGCCAGTCCATCCAGGACGGCGCGTAGACGGCCCCCAGGGAATAGCCGCAGGCGTTGAGGCGGTGTGGCCGCAGCCCGTGGCGATCGAAGGTCCGGGCGTGGGCGGCGAACACCTCGCCCGCGGTGCGGCCGGGGCGAAGCTCCGCCTCGCAGGCGAGCAACGCCTCGCGGCAGATCGCGAACAGCCGTTCGTGCTCGGGATGGGCCGCGCCCACGAGCAGCGTGCGCATGAGACAGGCATGGTACTGCCGCCACACGCCGGCGAACTCCAAGGTGAGCTGGTCGACCGGGTCGAGCCGGCGGCGGCCGGCGTGGTAGCGGACCAGGAGCGCCTCGCGGCCGGAGCCGATGATGAAGGGGTTGGCCGGGTAGTCACCGCCGGCCTCGAAGATCGCCTGGTGCATGCGGGCCAGGATCACGCCCTCGTCGACGCCCGGACCGGCGGTGGCGATCGCCGCCTCCAGCGCGGCGTCGGCGAGCTCGGCGGCGCGCCGCACGAAGGCCAGCTCGGCGGGCGACTTGACCAGCCGCAGCCGGCTCACCAGGCGCGAGGCGTCGGTGAGGCGGAAGCGGCCCTCCAGGGTGGCGGCCAGCCGCCGGCCCCAGGCGGCGGTGAGCCCGTGGCTGTCCCACTCGACCCCGAGCCGGCCGCCCTCGAGCCCCTTCTCGACCAGGATCGCCGCGAGCTCACGGGTCGGATCGGCGCCTTCGCGGTCCTCCCAGACGCGGATGTCGCGCAAGATGGAGGTGAGCTGCGCCTGGCGCAGATCGGGGGCGCGGGTGAGGAGGACCAGGTCGCCCGCGGCGGTCACCAGGAGGCACTGGAAGAAGCAGAAGCCGAAGCTGTCGTAGCCGGTGAGCCAATAGGCGCTCGCCTGCTCGAAGATCAACAGGGCGTCGAGCTCCTCGGCGGCCAGCGCCGCCAATAGCCGGGCCTTGCGCGCGGCGAACTCGGCCTCGTCGAAATGGAGCATGGGCAACGACCTCCGGCTCTGCGAGAGAACGGCGATCGGATAGCCGAGCCGGCTCGCCGCCGCCACCTCCGGGGTCGCGGGCGCCGGCCTCGGCGAAGGCGGACGATCACGGGGCGGCCGGATGGAGGAGGGCAAGAAGACGATCCTGGTGGCGATCGCGCTGGTGGCCGGAGGCGGCTTGCTGTTCGCCGTCATGAACGCGATCGTGAAGGCCCTCCTGGCCCGCTATCCCGTGCTCATGTTGCTGTGGGCGCGGACCTTCTTCCACGTGCTGTTCGTGTCGCTGGTCATCCCTCGCGCGGTGGTGGGGGCGCTGCGCACCCGCGAGCCCGGGATCCAGCTGCTGCGCTCGGTCCTGTTGGGGACCAGCACGTTGCTCAACTTCACGGCCCTGATGTTCCTGCCGTTGGGCGACGTGGCGGCGATCACCTTCACCTCGCCCATCTTGGTGGCGGCGATCGCGCTCGTCGTGCTGCGCGAGCGGGTGGCGCCGATCCGCTGGTTGGCGATCGGCACGGGCTTTTTGGGTGCCCTGCTGATCGTCCGGCCGACCGGGGCGGCGGGCGTGGGACCCGGTGCGATCCTGGCCCTGGGCTGCGCGCTGGCCTACGCCGTCTACCAGGTCAGCACGCGGATGGTGCGCGAGGCCGAACCGCTCGTGTCGCTCCTGTTCAGCGGGCTCGCCGGCGCCGTGCTGTTCAGCGCGCTTCTGCCCTGGGGCTGGCGGACCCCGGAGCCCCTCGACCTTCTGCTCATGATGGCGACCGGGGTGCTGGGGGCCGCCGGCCATCTCATGATCATCCAGGCGCTCAGGCGGGGCGAGGCTTCGCGGGTGAGCCCGTTCAACTATCTCCAGCTGGTGTGGGCGATGGGTGCGAGCTACCTGGTGTTCGGCGACGTTCCCTCGCCGTGGACGCTGGTCGGTGCGGCGGTGGTCGTCGGCAGCGGCCTGTGGCTCTACCGGCTGGACCTCGCCGAGCTCGCCCGGCGCGAGGCGGCGGCAGCCGCGCCGGCGCCCCAGCCGGCGGCCGGTGCGCGCTGAGGATCGAGGAGAGGCGATGGCCCATTGGCTGCTCAAGACCGAGCCCGGCGACTACAGCTTCGAGCAACTGCTGGCCGACGGGGCCACCGAGTGGACCGGCGTGCGCAACCACCAGGCGGCTCGCAACCTGCGCGCCATGCAGCCGGGCGAGCCGGCCTTCTTCTACCGTTCGGTGGTCGACCCGGCACTGGTCGGGCTCGTGCGGATCACCCGCGCCTGGCAGCCCGATCCGACCGACCCGCGCTGGCCGGCGGTGCGGGTCGAACCGATCCGCCGGCTGCCGCGCGAGGTGCCGTTGCGGGCCATCAAGGCCGAGCCGCGGCTCGCGGATCTGGCGCTGGTCCGCCAATCCCGCCTGTCGGTGGTGCCGGTGAGCGAGACGCACTGGCGGATCCTCTGCGCCATGGCCGGCCTCGAGGACGAACGGCCCTAGCCGGCCCGCCCGGCGCCGATCGGCCGCGGCGGGTTCGACCGGGTCCGCGCGGGCCCTCGGCTCCGCCGGTGCGGGGTGGCAGGACCAGCGCCTCGCCCGGCACCTGCTTGGGTGGCGAAGCCGGCTGGGGCAGCGGGTAGGCCCGCGGCTTCTGGTCGTCGAGCGAGCGCTCGAACGGCCGGCGCACGGCCACGGCCGTGCCGGCCCGCTCGGCGGCGCGGCCGGCCTCCTGCAACTGTCGAGCGAGCGGCAGGCTCCAGGGCAGCCGATAGCTGCGCGGCTCGTCGATCCCGGGCAGCCGCAACCACAAGAAGATGGCCCGGCCCTCCCGCAGGTCGAAGGCGAGCACCTGCGCCTCCTCGAGCCCGGCCAGCAGCCATTCGTCGCGGACCTCCTTGGGCCGGCCGGTGAGCTCGACCAGCGAGAGATAGCCGAGCGGGAGGAGGAGGGCGGCCAGGGCCAGCGCGGCCACCTTGATCAGCGGGCGGCGCGGCGACCAGATGGCGAGCCAGGCGAGCCCGGCCGCGACCACCGCCGAGACCACGAACAACGGCACGATCGCGCTCACGACGCCCTCCACGCGCGCAACGGCAGCTCCAGATCGTGGACACTGTCGGGGACCAACGCCCCGCGCTCGTCGAGCCGGAAGCGGACCACGGTTCGTTCCTGCCCCTCGCGCTCGAGCTCGACGGTGCGGGCCAGGATCTGCCGGGCGCTCTCGCCGGCCGAGGGCTTGACGCTCACCACCACGGTGACCGGAACGGGGAGGATCCCCGACTGGTCGCGGTAGAGATGGACGTTGACGACGTATTCGCCGGCCACGATGCCGCGCGAATAGGCGATCTCGTAATTGAGCCCGGAGACGTCGCCCCGATGGCCCAGATCGTCGCGCAACAGATCGAACAGCCGGCCTCCCTTGTTGGAGTAGCCGACCGGCACGTCGCCGGGACCCTTGACCCACAGATCGACGTCGCTGTCGCGCTCGTCGGGCCAGCGGATCTCGACCAGCACGTTGCCGGGCGGCTCCGCTCCCTCCGGTCGGGGCTTGGCCTTGGCCGGGTTGATGTGCGGCAGGATGAGGATCACGCAGACCACGAAGCCGGCCAGGGCGAGCGTGATGAGATCGCGAAAGACGATCGCGCCGTCCGGATCCTCCTCGGGCTCAACCGCGAACATCGGTCTCGCTCCGCTCGACCAGTTGGGCGTAGAGATGGGCCGTGCCACCCTCGAGCAGCCGGCAGTTGAGGGTGAGCCAGATGTTGAGCAGCGAGCCGACCAGCGTGGTGTGCAGGGCCACCGCCATGCCCTCGAGCAGGCGCGAGACCATGGGCCCGATCGCCGCGGCGTCGCCCACGGTGGCCGGATCGATCCCGCTCAATGCCAAGATGAAGCCCACCACCGTGCCGATCAGGCCCAACAGCACGAGAAGGCTCGCGAGATAGCGCAAGATCGCCAGCCGTTGGTGCAGCTTGAGGCGTAACAGATGGGCCAGAGCGGCCCGGGCGGCGGCGTCCCGCCCGGCCACCGCGAGGAGGAACCAGGCGGCCTTGGAGCCCGGCCGCGGGGTCCCCTCGCGGACCGCGTTGAGCTCCAGGCTCAACCGCCAGGCGCGGACCCCTGCCACCAGCAGACCGCCTGCGAACACCGCGACGATGAGCTTGACCAGATGCAGCCGATCGGCGGCCAGGAGCTGGGCCAGCCAGCCCTGCGCCGCGGCCAGGGCCACGAGCCCACCGGCCACGAGGTTGAGCAGGGCGAAGCGGAACAGCAACAGCCAGCGCCGGCCGATCTCCCGACCCACCCCGATCCAGTCCTTCAGGCCGGGCCATTCGACGGGCGCCGTGCCGGCTCGCAAGGCCTCGATGTGTGCCATCGCCGATCTCCTCGTCGGGTGGCCGAAGGCCACCGCACCCGCGGCGTCGGGTGGGAGGGGGGCCGTTCGGCCGAGCTGTCCCATGCTGGCATCTCAACCTTAAGGGCGGGTTAACGCCGCCCGCCCGCGCAAAAGTTGATATTCCGATTCGGCCGCCTTGAAAAGAACTTTTACCTCGGAATCGACTCGAATGCCGGAGAGCGTGCCCAGCGTCCCAATCGCCCGGACCGTGGCCCGACCGCTCCGCGCCGCGACCGCCGCGCCACGCCTACGCTCCGACGCCGCGCCCGGTGATGCCGCGCTGTTTGCAACCGAAAAGTTTCATGATATGCGCCCGCGCGATCCGGTAAGCCCAAGGGGAGCTTGCGATGACCCTCGACGAGCTGAGCGCAGCGGTCGCCCAGTCCACCGGCATGACCAAGGCCAAGGCGGCGGAGGCGGTCCACGCCGTGCTCGGCGGCATCCAAGAGGCGCTCAAGCGCGGCGACCGGGTGGCGATCGCCGGGTTCGGGGTGTTCGAGGTCACCCAGAGGGCCGAGCGCCAGGGTCGCAACCCGCAAACCGGCGAGCCCATCACCATCAAGGCCAGCCGCTCGGTCCGCTTCAAGGCCGGCAAGACCCTGCGCGAGGCGGTCAACAGCTGAGGCCGACCGGGCCGCGAGCCCGGCGGCCACGCCCCTTTTCCCGCCGGGCGCGGCGCTTCGGCCCGTTCACCGCACCGACCGGTCGGTCGGCTCGCTCGACGTAGCCGCAGCGGGGTGCGCACTCGGCCCGCGAGGCTGGCCTCGCCGCCCGAGCCCGCCTAGCTTGACGGCACCCGGACCCGCTCGCCGAGCCGCGGGCCCGGCCGAGCGGAGTCATGCGCGACCTCTTGCTTTCGGGCGTGATCGGCGGCCTGCTCCTGGCCGCTCTCGTGCGACCGCACCTGGGCCTCTTGGCCTATGTGTGGGTCTCGCTCATGGCCCCGCATCGGCTCACCTACGGTTTCGCCCAGGATGCGCCCTGGGCGATGCTGTTGTTCGCCGTGACACTCCTGCGCTGGCTCGCTTCCGGTGAGCGCAAGCTGCCGCTCTGGGGCCCGCTCGCCACCTTGCTCGCGCTGTTGGGCGCGCTGGCCGTGCTCTCGACCGCCCAGGCCCTCGCCCCCGAGCTCGCCGCCGAGAAGCGCGACGCGGTGCTCAAGATCCTCGCCGCCCTGTTGCTCACCATCACCTTGATCGACCGGCCGGAGCGGCTGCGCCAGCTGGTCCGGGTGGTGGCTCTCTCGATCGGCTTCTACGGCGTCAAGGGTGGCCTGTTCGTGCTCGCCACCGCCGGCAGCTACCAGGTGCTCGGCCCCTACCCGAGCTTGATGGCCGACAACAACGGCATCGCCCTGGCGATGGTCATGGCCCTGCCGCTGCTGCATCATCTCTACGAGACCAGTCGGCCGTTCTGGTTGCGCGCCGCTCTCCTGGCCGCCGCCGGCCTCACCGTGCTCGCCATTCTCGGCACCTGGTCGCGGGGCGGCCTGGTGGCCCTGGCGGCCATGGGACTGGTCCTGTGGTGGCGCTCGCAGGCCAAGCTGCCGCTGGCGATCCTGGGCGTGACCGCGGCGGCCGCCCTGGCCATGGTCCTGCCCGAGGCGTGGTACGAGAAGATGGCCACGATCCGGGACTACGAGAGCGACGATTCCGCCCAGCTGCGCTTCACCGCCTGGGCCTACGCCATCGACGTGGCTCGGCTCCACCCGTGGCTCGGTGGCGGCTTTCGCGTGTTCGTCCTCAACGAGATCCGCCACGGGGCGGGCGGCCACTCCGACTATCTCAACGCCCACAGCATCTATTTCGAGGTCCTGGGCGAGCTGGGCTTCACCGGGCTCGCCCTGTTCCTGGCCATACTGGGCGGGGCGCTCGTCACCGCCGGCCGGTTGCGCCGGCTCGCGCGAACGCACCCCGATCGGCGCGAGCTGGCCAGCCTCGGTGCCGCCGTGCAGGTGAGTCTGGTGGGCTACGCGGTCGGCGGGGCGCTGCTCAACATGGCCTTCTTCGAGCTCTTCTACCACCTGCTCGCGATTCTGATCGTGGCCGACCGCCTGGCTCGGGAGCCGGCGGCGGCACCCGCACCCGCGGCCGCGGCACCCGCCCCGCTCGATCGTCGCGAATTCGCGCGACGGCTGCTCGCCGGGACCTGGGAGCCGACCGGGGCCGGCCACGGTCCGCCCACGAGCCCGGCGACCCTTGCCGAGCGGTCGGGCAGATGAGCAAACTGGCGCCAGCGGGCCCGACCGCCGCGTGCCGCCCGAGGGGCCGGGCGAGACTGGCACGAGAGCTGCTGTGCCGAGAGCGGTCGGGGTGCCGTCGGGACGCGGCTGCGCGGCCCGGGGAGCCGAGCCGAGCGGACGAGCGGCGCACGAACGCGCCTGCGGGAGGAACGAGCATGGGCAAGGGGACGAAGCGGACGGCCGGGGCCGTGGGGCTCGCGGTCGGGATCGTGCTGGGCGTGGGGAGCGCTGCCGCCGCCGACAAGGTCGTGTTCGGCACCAACTGGAAGGCGCAGGCCGAACACGGCGGCTACTATCAGGCGGTCGCCGACGGCACCTACGCCCGCTACGGGCTGGACGTGACCATCCGGCCGGGTGGGCCGCAGGTCAACCACAGCCAGTTGATCGCCGCCGGCCGGATCGACTTCAACATGGGCGGCAATCTGTTCGGGCAGTTCAACTTCATCCAGAACAAGGTGCCGGTGGTCACGATCGCCGCGATCTTCCAGAAGGAGCCACAAGTCCTGCTCGCCCACCCCGACTCGGGGATCAAATCGTTCGCCGATCTCAAGGGCAGGACGATCTTCGTCTCGAACGACGGACGGCTGACCTACTGGCTGTGGCTCAAGCAGGTCTTCGGCCTCGACGATTCCCAGCTCAAGCCCTACACCTTCAACCCGGCGCCGTTCCTGGCCGACAAGAACAGCGTCCAACAGGGCTACGTGACCTCCGAGCCGTTCGCGATCCGCAAGCAGGGCGGCTTCGACCCGGTCGTCTTGATGATGGCCGATGCCGGTTACGACACCTATTCCACGACCATCGAGGTCCAGACCAAGCTGATCAAGGAGAACCCCGATCTCGTCCAGCGCTTCGTCAACGCCACGATCGAGGGCTGGTACAATTATCTCTACGGCGACAACACCGCGGCCAACGAACTCATCAAGAAAGACAATCCCGAGATGGACGACGAGCAGATCGCCTTCTCCATCGCGGCGATGAAGACGTACGGCATCGTCGATTCGGGTGACGCCCTGACCCTGGGCATCGGCGCGATGACCAAGGAGCGCTGGAAGAGCTTCTTCGAGAAGGCGGTGAGCTGGGGCATCTACCCCGCCAACCTGCCCTACGAGGAGGGGTTCACTCTCCAGTTCGTCAACAAGGGCCACGGGCTGGATCTCAAGAAGAAGCTGACCGGACGGTGAGCCTGGCGCTGCTCCCGCGCGAGCCGACCACGAGCGCACCCGACGAGCGGATCGGCGAGCCGCTGGTCCGCCTGGAGCGGGTCGGCAAGACCTTCGCCAACGGCACGGTGGCCCTGGCCGGCCTCGATCTCGTGATCGGCCGCCACGAGTTCGTGAGCCTGTTGGGCCCTTCGGGCTGCGGCAAGAGCACGGCACTTCGGCTGGTGGCCGGCCTCGCCCGGCCGACCAGCGGGCGGATCGTCGGCCCCGAGCGGGCCGAACCCGGCACCATCGGCTTCGTCTTCCAGGAGCCGACCTTGATGCCCTGGGCCACCGTGTTCGACAATGTCTGGTTGCCGCTGCGCCTCGCCGGTGTCGGCCGGCGGCGGGCGGAACGGCCCGTGGGCGAGGCGCTCGCCATGGTCGGCCTCGCCGACTTCGCGCACGCCTATCCGCGCGAGCTCTCGGGCGGAATGAAGATGCGCGTGTCGATCGCCCGCGCGCTCGTCACCCGCCCCAGTCTCCTGCTCATGGACGAGCCGTTCGCGGCGCTCGACGAGATCACCCGGCTCAAGCTCAACGACGATCTTTTGGCGCTATGGCACGCCCAGAGCTGGACCGTGCTGTTCGTCACCCACTCGGTCTACGAATCGGTCTATCTTTCGACCCGGATCGTGGTCATGGCCCCACGGCCCGGCCGTATCGTCGCCGATCTGCCGATCGAGGCGCCCTGGCCGCGCGACGAGACCTTCCGCACCTCGCCCGCTTACGCGGCCCTGTGCCGGCGGGTCTCGGCCGAACTGCACCGGGCGATGGAGGGCTGACGCCCTTGGCCACCACGCTCGAGCCCGCCGGCCTGTCCGCTGCCCCCGCCGCCGAGGTCCGTGAGGCGGTCCCCGGTGAGGGGCGGCTCGCCCGCCTCCTGGCGCCGACGCTCGTCGCCCTTCTGGTCCTCTCGGGCTGGGAAGCGGTCGTCCGGTTCAACGAGATCCCGCACTACATCCTCCCCGGGCCCACGCTCGTGGCCCGCGAGCTCGTGCAGTCCTGGCCGGTCCTGTGGCCCTCGCTCCTGGTCACCGTGAAGATCGCCACCTTGGCTCTGCTCGCGGCGATCGTGGGTGGGGTGGGCCTCGCTCTGTTGTGCTCGCTTTCCAAGTGGATCGAGATCTCGCTCTTCCCGTATGCCGTGGTGCTCCAGGTCACACCGGTCGTCTCGATCGCGCCCTTGATCCTGATCTACGTCGACGAGCCGCTCACCGCGGTGGTGCTGTGCGCCTGGATCGTGGCGTTCTTCCCGATCCTTTCCAACACCATGCTGGGCCTGGCTTCGGCCGATCACAATCTGCGCGATCTGTTCGAACTCTACCGGGCCTCGCGCTGGCAGCAGCTGCGCTTGCTGCGGCTGCCCACCGCCCTGCCCTACTTCCTGGGGGGCCTGCGCATCGCCGGCGGGCTGGCGCTGATCGGGGCGGTGGTCGCCGAGTACGTGGCCGGCACCGCGGGCACCGGCACCGGCCTCGCCTTCCGCGTGCTGGAGGCCCAGTACCGGCTCAACATCCCGCGGATGTTCGCCGGGCTGTTCTTGTTGGCCCTCACCGGGGTGGCGATCTACCTGCTCTTCGGCGCGCTCTCCTGGCTCTTGTTGCACCGCTGGCACGAGAGCGCGGTGCGCCGCGAGCGCTGAGCCGCTCGCCCGCTCGTCCCCGCACCGCCCGCTCGCCGACCGGGCTCAGCGCGGCGGCACCCCGGGCCCCGCGCGCAGGACGGACAGGGGCAGGTCGCGGATTTCGCGGACCAGCGCCAGAAGCCGCTCGACCACGTGATCGAGGATCGCCCGGCCGAGCTCCGGGGTGGCCAGGCGGGCGTCACCGGCCGCCCCCGAGGGATGTAGATCCTGAGCCATCCAGCCGAAACCCGAGGCCCCGAGCGCGCCCAGCACCGGCGCCCGCGCCGCCCGCTCGCGCGTCGTCGGATCGAACCGGTCGATCCGCTCGGCCCGCACGAGATCGGGCCGCAGCGCCTGGACGAGCGCGGTCTCCAGAGCACCCGCGTGGATGCCGAAGCGCAGCTCCTCCTCGGGCAAGCAGCCCGGCGGCAATCCCAGCTGCGGCCACAGACAGCTCGCCACGAACAGACCGTGCTCGATCCGCAGCGTGCGCGCCACGATCGAGGCGGTCGCGACCTGCCCGCCGTGGCCGTTGAGGATCAGAAGCTTGGCCAGCCCCGCCCGGGCCACGCCGGCGCCGACCTCGCACCAGGCGGCCTCGAGCGTGGCACCGGAGAGCGACAGCGTGCCCGGATAGTCGCGATGCTCGTCGGACTTGCCGATCCGGAAGGTGGGCAGAACGAGCAGCTCCAGGCCGGGTTCGGCGCGGGCCAGCGCCGCCTCGGCCAGGGCCTCGACCAACAGCGCGTCGACGGCTACGGGCAGATGCGGGCCGTGCTGCTCGATCGAGCCCACCGGCCACAACACTACCGTGCGCTCACGGTCGAGCTCGGCGAACTCCGGCCAGGCGAGCTCCTCCCAGCGTGCCGGCAGCCGCACCATCCGCTCCTCCTTGTGCCGTGGTCCGTGGCTCGCTTAGCAAGCCGCGAGGCCGCCGTCGCCACCAGGAACCCGTGCAGGCCGCGAGGCCGCCGTCGCCACGAGGAACCCATGGACCGGACCTTCGCCGAACTCCCCTTCGAGCGCTGCGTGCTCGGCCGGGCCACCGTGCCCGCCTGCCTGGCCGAGGGCGTGCCCGAGGAGGCGCGCGCCGACGCGGATGGCCTCGTGGTGCTCGACCTCGAGCTGCGCGACGGTCGGATCGCGGCCCTCGCCCCCGCCGGCAGCCTTCGCGCCACCGTCGATCTCGCCCGGCGGATGGTCTGGCCCTGCCCGGTGGACGTGCACACCCATCTCGACAAGGGTCACATCTGGCCGCGCGCCGCCAACCCGGACGGCACGTTCGCGAGTGCGCTCGCCGCCGTCCAGGCCGACCGGGTGGCCCGCTGGAGTGCCGCGGACGTGCGCGCCCGCATGGCGTTCGGCCTGCGCTGCGCGTTCGCCCACGGCACCTGCGCGATCCGCACCCATCTCGACAGCATCCCTCCCCAAGCCGCGATCAGCTGGCCGGTGTTCGCCGAGCTGCGCGAGCAGTGGCGCGGCCGGATCGCACTGCAGGCGGTCTCGCTGGCCATGGCCGAGCATTATCGCGGCCCCGAGGGGCGTGACCTCGCCGATCTCGTGGCCGCCCACGGCGGTATCCTGGGCCTGGTCCCGTTCCCGGGGCCGGAGCTCGACCGGGATCTCGACCGGTTCTTGGCGCTTGCGATCGAACGCGACCTCGAGATCGACTGCCACGTCGACGAGAGCCTCGATCCCGGCGCCCGCACGCTCGTGCATCTGGCCCGGGCGGCGCTGCGCCAGGGCTATCGCGGCCGCATTCTCGTGGGCCATTGCTGCTCGCTCGCGGTCCAGGAGCCAGCCGAAGTCGCGCGCACGATCGATCTCCTGCTGGAGGCCGGAATCGCCGTCGTGGCCTTGCCGATGTGCAACCTCTATCTGCAGGATCGGGCGGCCGGCCGGACGCCGCGCCGGCGCGGGGTGACCCTCCTGCACGAGCTGGCCGCGGCGGGCGTGCCGGTCATGCTGGCCTCGGACAATTGCCGCGATCCGTTCTACGCCTACGGCGACCACGATCTCCTCGAAGTGTTCCGCGAGGCGGTGCGGATCGCCCATCTCGACCATCCGATCGGCAGCTGGCCGCGGGCGGTCACGGCCACCCCGGCCCGGCAGATGGGCCTCGCCGAAGCCGGGCGGATCGTCCCCGGCGGCCCGGCCGATCTCGTAATCTTCGAGGGGCGCCGGTGGAGCGAGGTGTTGAGCCGACCGGAGAGCCGGCGCGTCGTCCTGCGCGGCGGCCGGCCGATCGACCGGACCTTGCCGGCTTACGCCGAACTCGATCCGCTCGTGAGCTGACGGTTGCCCTCGCCGAGCGGCGCCGGGCACCCCATCCTCTTCCCGCGACCCCGGAACGCGCCCGCGTCCCGCCCGAGAGCCCACCCGTGGACCGCCGCCACCTGTGCCCTCTCCTGCGAGCCGCCACGCGGGTCGGCGCGCGGTGAAGCCGTGGCGGCTCGTGGGCCGTGTCCTGCGGGTCCTCGTGGGCCTGATGCTGCTCCTGCTGCTCGCCGGCAGCGCGTTGGTCGTGGCCTATCGGTTCGTCGATCCGCCCGGCACGCCACTCATGCTCTGGCGCAAACTCCAGGGCCACGGGCTCGACTTTCGGCCCGTACCGCTCGAGCGGATCGCCCCGGCCCTGCGCTTCGCGGTCATCGCCGCCGAGGACAACCGGTTCTGCCGGCACCGAGGGTTCGACCTGCCGGCGCTGCGTACCGAGTTGGCTCGGGCGTTCGCCGGGGACCGGCCACGGGGGGCCAGCACGATCACCCAACAGACCGCCAAGAACCTGTTCTTGTGGCCCGGCCGTGATCCGATCCGCAAGGTCCTCGAGGCCTGGTACGCGGTGCAGCTGGAGCTCGTCTTGGACAAGCGGCGGATCCTCGAACTCTACCTCGACATCGCCGAGTTCGGACCCGGGATCTACGGCGCCGAGGCCGCGGCCCGCCACTGGTTCGGCAAGAGTGCGGCGGCTTTGAGCCCGCGCGAGGCGGCGGCCCTGGCGGCGATCCTGCCCAGCCCGCTCACCCGCGACCCGACCCGCCGCACCCCGTTCCTGGAGCGCCGGATCCGCACGCTGCAGACGCGGATCGGCCAGCTGGGCCCGCTGCTCGACTGCGCGCGCTGAGCGCCGGGGCGCACCGACAGTCGGCGCTTGGGCTCGGCTCCAAGGGTCCGGCTTGTTGCTCAGCCTAGTGCAGCGTGACGAGCCCTTCGAGGCGACCCCCTGGTGGCGCGCAATCGAGGAGGACGACACTTCCTGCGGTCAACGCCAGCACGAACAAGCAGCCGTCGATCTCGACGACGCGCACATCGGCTGCTGCTGTTCCCTCGTGCCGAAACTGAAGGAGAGATGTCCCAAGATCGGGACGCAGAGCTAGGCGGAGGATCGCATGGAAGAGTCGAAACCGCTCCTGCGGTGCAAATTCCGCCCAGCGCCTCCGACATGTTGGAACCCAGCGGATATCGAAGATGCTTACCAATGCCGAAACCCTTTCTTTCGTGCCGTTCAGCCTCCTCCCCTCCTCCCTCAACCGCGAGATCATTCTAGCCTGCTTCGTACCCGGGTGCAATGGATTCGCGGAAAATTCCATCCGAAAATCCTTGCTTTCTGCGCACTATCAGCGCACGTTCCCTCTCGGCGCGTGAGCGTCCAAGAAACGCGGTGTCGGGGTTCTCAGGGGGGATCCGATCCGCGCCACCGGGGACAGGGAGCGAACTCGCATGGCCGAGAAGGTGAGGCTGAGCCTTGAGCTGAGCCGGGAGTTGGATCAGATGCTTCAGGAGATCGCCGAGGAAGGGGCGACCACCAAGAGCGAGGTGCTGCGGCGCGCCTTGGCGCTCGTCAAGGTCGCCCACGACGCCAAGAAGGAAGGACGCTACCTCGGCTTGGTCCGGGACCGCGAAAAGCTCGACACCGAAATCGTCGGCCTCCCCTGAGATGGAAAGGAAGCTCGACCTCAATTCCTTCATCAAGAAGGGAACGGTCGAGCTCGCCGCCGAGGAGCACCCGGACGAGCGGGCCGCCCGTCTACGGCGGGAGGAAAGGCGTGACATCCGCGAGCATCACCTCTTCTACATCGTGACGGTAGCGCTCGTCTCGGTCGGAGCCGTGTGCCTTTGGGCGGGCTTCTTCGCCACGACCCTCGAGTCGGAGGCGCGCGCCTGGAGTCGCACCGCACTCACGAGCCTGGTCAGCGGCGGCGTGTCGTTCTTGTTCGGTCGCGCGCTTCCACGCAGCTGATCCGCGCCGGGCACCTCGCAGCTGGCACGGCTCCGCGAGCCCGCGACCCGGATCGACGCGAAGGCCGCGACCGCGCTTGTCGCATCGTCGCCGAACACCATGTCGAAGAGCCGAGACCGGCGTCGGCCGACGCCCGGGATCACGGTCGCCACGCGATGCGCCTCCATCGCCACCTCCCCTAGCGAGCCCGGCCCGTGCCGCCCCGAACCGACACGCGCCTCGTGCGCTTCCTGGCCCGCCATTGCCTGATCGGCGTGGCGGTGGGCTGGACGCTGTTGGCCGCGCTGCTGCTGCTCGACGTGGCGCGGCTCGGCTCCCTCTGGCTCGCCTCCGAACACCCCCTGGCCACACTCCTGCTCGCCATGGCCGGGTTCGCCGTGACCTTCGGCAGCCTGTCGATGGGCACCGCCATCTTCCTGTTGCCGCGCGACTGAGACGGTCGGCCGCCGCGGCGATCGCGCCGCTGGCGCACGCCGGCGATCGTGGCTATATTTGCCTCTCGGGAGCCGGGTTATCGGAGATTTACGCAGATTGTGTGTAGATTTCGCCCGGCGGGAGGCGCGCGATGAGCCTGGAAGCGCTGGTCGACTGGTTGGGCGAGCCCACCACCGCGGTCCTGGGTGGCCTTTTGATCGGCGTCGCGTTCGGGGCCGCCGCACAGCGCTCGCGCTTCTGCCTGCGCTCGGCGGTGATCGAGTTCGTCTCCGGTGCGCTCGGCCCCAAGGTCGCGGTGTGGCTCTTGGCCTTCGGTGCCGCCCTCGCGACCACCCAGCTGCTCCTCCACCTGGGTGCGCTCGACCTCGCCCAGGCCCGCCAACTGGCGGGCCCCGCCAGTCTCTCGGGGGCGATCCTGGGCGGGCTCCTGGTGGGGTGCGGGATGATCCTGGCGCGCGGCTGCCCCAGCCGGCTCCTCGTGCTCGCGGCCAACGGCAATCTGCGGGCGCTTCTGGCCGGGCTCGTGTTCGCGGTGACCGCCCAGGCCTCGCTGCGCGGGGCGCTCGCCCCGGCCCGCGAAGCGCTGGCCGGCTCGTGGGTCCTGGAGCCGGGGGCGACCTCCAGCCTGCTCGGGCTCTTGCACCTCGATGCGCGCGCCGGCCTCCTCGCGGGCCTGGCCTTCCTGGCCTTCGCCGGGCTGCTGGCCCGGCGCAGCCGGCTCGCGCCCACCGCCTGGGTCGCGGCCCTCGTCGTGGGGCTGACGATCGCCGGGGCCTGGCTGTTCACCGACCGGCTCTCGGCGGTCTCGTTCGAGCCGGTCGCGGTCAAAGGGATCAGCTTCGCCGGCCCCTCGGCCGACGTGTTGATGGCGATCCTCGTCCGCAACCCGGGCGGCACGACCTGGACGTTCGACCTCGGTCTGCTACCCGGCGTCGCGCTCGGCTCCTTCCTGGCCGCGGCCTGGGCCCGCGAGCTCCGCCTCGAGACCTTCCGCGAGGGCGGCCCGGGCGTGCCACGCTACGTGGCCGGGGCGGCGCTGATGGGCTTCGGGGCGATGCTGGCCGGCGGTTGTGCGGTCGGTGCCGGGGTCTCGGGCGGTGCCGTCCTCGCGCTCTCCGCCTGGCTGGCCCTCGCGGCCATGTGGGTCGGTGCCGGCCTCACCCACCTGCTCGTCGATGGCGGGCTGCGGGCCGCGTTCCGCTCGGCTCCGGTGGCCCTGGCCGGGCGCTGAGCCCGCCGCCCACGCTCACACCTTGCCCTTCCATGGCACCGCCAACGCCTCGATGCGGCGCATGAGCAGGTCGAAGGCCCAGGCGATGGCACCGATGATCAGGATCCCGAGGATCACGACCTCGGTCATCAAGAACTCGGCGGCGTTCCAGACCATCGAGCCGAGCCCGGCCTTGGCCGCCACGATCTCGGCGGCCACGAGCGTGGTCCAGCCGAACCCGATGCCGATGCGCATGCCGGTCAAGATCTCCGGCAACGCCGCCGGCAGCACGACGTGGCGGATCACCTGGCCGCGGCTGGCACCCATCGAATAGGCGGCGTGGATCTGCTCGATCGCCACCGAGCGCACCCCGGCCCGCGCCGAGAGCGCCATCGGCGCGAAGATCGCGAGATAGATCAAGACGATCTTCTGCAGCTCCTCGATCCCGAACCAGATCACCGTCAAGGGCAGATAGGCCAAGGGCGGGATCGGCCGGTAGAACTCGATCGGCGGGTCGAACACCCCCCGTGCCCAGCGGCTCACGCCCATGGCGATGCCGATCGGGATCGCGGTCACACAGGCGAGCGCGAAGGAGGCGAACACCCGCCACAGGCTGGCGCCCACGTGCTCCCACAGGCTCACCCCGCCGAAGCCCTCGTCCAGGACCCGCAGCAAGCGCCGGAACACCGCCTCGGGGGCCGGCAGGAACAGCGGCTCGACGAGCTCGGCCGCGGTCACCACCCACCAGCCCACCAACAGGGCCACCACCGTGAGCGCGGCGACGGCGGCGCTCGAGCCCTCGCCCGGGGCCCCGTAGGCCCGTCCCGGATCGGCCGGAGCGGCGCGCCCGAACAGGCGGCGGCGACGGCCCTCAGCCACCGTCCGCTCCGCTGCGCACGTCGGCGAAGATGATGGACAACACCCGCTCGCGCATGCGGATGAACTCCGGGCTCGACTTGATCGCCCGGGTGTCGCGCCGCTCCAGCCAGCGGCGGGAGAAGTCGAGCTCGTAGGACTCGCGGATCCGCCCGGGGCGCGGCGACATGACGATCAGCCTAGTGGCCAGGAACAGGGCCTCCTCTACGCTGTGGGTGATGAAGAAGACCATCTTGCCCGTCTTCTGCCAGACGTCGAGCACGAGCTCCTGCATGCTCTCCCGGGTCAGGGCGTCGAGCGCGCCCAAGGGTTCGTCCATGAGCAACATGGCCGGATCGGAGGTGAGTGCCCGGGCCAGCCCGACCCGCTGCTGCATCCCACCCGACAGCTCGTAGATCCGGTGGCGGGCGAACTCCTCGAGCCCGACCAGCGCCAGGTTGCGGCGGGCCGCGGCCAGCCGTTCGGCCCGTCGCATGCCGCGCAAGGTGAGCGGGAAGGCGACGTTGTCCTGGACGTCGAGCCAGGGCATCAGGGCGTGGTGCTGGAAGACCACCCCGCGATCGCGGCCGGGGCCGGTGATCGGCCGGCCGTCCAGCAACACTTGGCCGGCCGTGGGCCGGATGAACCCGGCCATGACGTTCAAGAGCGTGGTCTTGCCGCAACCCGAGGCGCCCAACGCCACCACGAAGTCGCCCGGTCGGATGTCGAGATCGACCCGCTCCAGCGCGTGCACCTCGCGGCCGTTGCGGCCGGGATAGACGACCGTCAGGCCGCGCGCGCACAGACCCCGCAAGCCCACCTCCGCCCGCTGTCGGGTGGCGGCCGCGCGGACCGCCACGCGGTTCGGCTCAGCGGGCCTTCATCGCCGCTTCGACGTAGGCCGAGGTCACGAACTTGGAATAATCGGGCAGCACCGCGTCGATCCGGCCCTGGGCCTTCAGGAACTCGGCGGTGGCCTTCAGCGTGCGGGCGGCACCCGATTCCGCTCCGCCGCCCAGCCACTTCTTGGAGGCCTGCTCCTCGAGCGTGGGGAAGCGGTAGAGCGCGAGCGACGGCGGCACGTCGGCGGGCTCGCCACCGAACAGGTTGACGAGGGCTCTGACCTCGGCGGAGTCGGCGGTCCAGGCGGCCGGGTTCTTGCGGTAGTGCTCGTCGGCCTCGGCGATGATCTTGACGAAGGTGACGAGGAAATCCTTGTTCTTCTCGGCCCAGTCGCGGCTGACGACGAGGCCGTCGAAGGTGGGTTTGCCCTTCTCGGCGAGCACCCCACTGTCGATCATCACCGTGCCGGTGCGCTTGATGCGGGCCAGGGCCGGATCCCAGACGTAGGCGGCATCGATGTCGCCGCGCTCCCAGGCGGCGGCGATCTGGTTGGGCTGCATGTTCAGGATCTCGACCTTGCGCGGATCGATCCCCCAGACCTCGAGGGCGAAGAGCGTGTGGAAATGCGCCGTCGAGACGAACGGGGTGGCGATCTTCTTGCCCTCGAGCGTCGCCGGCCGCTGGGGATCGATCCCCGAGCCGTTGCGGACCACGAGCGCCTCGGAGGAGGCGATGTCGTCGAGGATCCAGAACAGCACCACGTCGACCCCGCGGCTCACCGTCGCGGTGATCGGGCTCGAGCCCATGACCCCGATCTGGACGTCGCCCGAGGCCATGGCGGTGGAGACCTTGGCGCCGCTGTCGAACTTCACCCACTTGATGCTGTAGCCGGTCTCCTTCTCGAACCGGCCCTGGGTGATCGGCACCCCCCACGGGCTGTAGATCAGCTGATAGCCGATCGTGACCTCCTTGGCCGGTGCGGCCGTCGCCGCGCCCAACAGCGCCAGCCCGCCAGCCAGGAGCGTCCGGAAGACCTTCGAGCCCGACTTCATCGCCTGCCCTCCTCTGGCGATCGCGCGCCGTCCGGCGCACCGCTGTCGTCGGGTCCGGACGCGCCCCTGTTCGATCCTGACGACCGGCCGACGGCTTGTAAACCGCGTCGGGCCGGCGGCCGGCGGCCGCCCACCGGCGCGCAGCGCGGTATGCCGCCCGCCTCGTCGCGGCCGACAGGAAACCGTTCGTTCATCGCATCTCCCGATCCTGGCCCCGCATCCGACCGTGGCAGCAGCGGGAGAGCGCGGTGCGCAACAAGATCTGGGGCCTGGTGGTGGCGTCGAACCTGCTGGCCGCCGCCTCGGCCGCCGACGCCGCCGATTTCGGCCTGTTCGGCACCCGCGAATTCCGCTCGAGTTCGCTTGCCGCCTTGCCGCAATGGCGCGGCGTGCTGGAGCGCGTGGAGGCCGAGCGGCCGCGCTGGCGGGCCTGCGCGCTGGACCCGAAGCGCTGCCCGAACCGCGCGGCCGCCGCCTGGCGAGCCTTGTTGGCCTCGCTGGACGGTGCGCCGCTGATCGATCAGCTCCACGCCGTCAACCGTTTCGCCAACCAGTTCCGCTACAAGGCCGATGAGCAGAACTGGGGCAAGAGCGACCACTGGGCCACACCGTTCGAGTTCCTGGCCCGTTCCGGTGACTGCGAGGATTACGCGATTGTCAAATATCTCTCGTTGCGCGAGCTCGGCGTCCCGGCCGAACGGATGCGCGTCGTGGTCCTCAAGGACACGCTGCGCGACCTCGCCCACGCCGTGCTCGCCGTGCGCGACGAAGAGGGCCGGATCTGGATCCTGGACAACGTGACCAACGCCGTCTTGCGGCACGACCGGCTGGGTCACTACGTGCCCTATTACTCGGTCAACGAGGAGGCCCGATGGGCCCATCTCGGCCAGGGCACGGTGCTCTCGGCCCGGATCGATCCGCGCCTGCTGCTGGGTGGCGGCGGGAAGAGCTCGCCGTGAGCGCCGCCCTCGCCAGCTCCATCGGCACGTCCGCGGCCCGCGCGGCCCGTCCGCGCGCCTCCGGCCGGCTCGTCACGCTCCTGCTCGCCGGGGCCGCGGCCCTGGCGCTCTTCACCGGCGCCGAGCGGCTGATCGCCGAGCGGCGTACCGCCGAGCTCGCCGCCCTCGAAGCGCGGCTCGCCGCGTCCGCTGCCGGCCGCGCCGAGGTGCTCGCCACCTGGGTCGACGGCCTCGTGACCCTGGCCGGGCGGCTGACCGGCTCGGAGCTGGTCCGCCTGTTCGCCTACGAGGCCGTGCTCGCCCGCGAGGAGCCGGGCCTGGCTTCGGCCCTGGCCGAGCAGACACCCTATATGAGCCTCCTGCTCGAGGAGACCGCCCGCCACAGCGGGCTCGTGACCGCCGGTATCCTGGCCGGCGACGGCAGCTGGCTGGTGCGCGACGCGAGCGCCGATCTGCCGGCCGAATTGCGCGCCGACCTGGCCCGCGCGGTGGGCGAAGACGCTCCGGGCCCGCGCACGCTTCTCCTCGAAGGCGGTCCCTCGGGCCATCGCCTGGTGCTGGCTCTGCCGCTGCCACCGCCCCAAGCGGCCCCCGAGGCCGCCTCGCGCGCCGCCGTGGTCCTGGTCGCGGCGGCCGGGGAACGGCTCGCGCGCGTCCTGGCACCCCAGCCGCTCGACGGCCCCGGCGTCCACACCCGACTCGAGGTCGCTCGGCCGGACGGCACCCGCTCGGTGGTCGAGGCCCACGGACGCGACGAGGCGAGCCCGCGACCGGCCGCGGACGGGCCGATCCTGCGCGCGCCGGTGCGGGGTCTGCCCTGGACCGTGATCCAGGAGGCCGACCCCGCGGTGAGCCTGGCCGGCGTCGAGGAACGCGCCTGGAGCCTGCGGGCCGGTGCCGGCGGGCTCGCGGCGGCGATCGCCGCGCTGCTCCTGCTGTTGCACACCGCCCAGGCCGCCCGTCACCAGCGGGCCCTGGCCGAACAGCACGCGGCCCACGCCCGGCGGCTGGAGGCCGAGCGGCGGCTGCTCGCCGAAGTGACCGACGCGGTGCCCGACGGCATCACCCTCGAGGACGAGCGGGGTGTGCTGCTGCTGGTCAACCGGACGCTGGCCAGCTGGCTCGGTTGCGGGGCGAGCGATCTTCTGGGCGGCCGGCTCGCGGCTCAACTCGAGCCCCGGGCGGCCGCGGCCCTGGCCCGTCTCGACGAGCGGGCGCGGGCGAGCGGTCTCGCCGTCGAGCCCGAGCTCGCTCTGGAGCTGGCCGGCTGCGAGCGGATCCTGCACGCGGTGGCGCTCGTCGTGCCCGACGAGGCCGGCCGGCCGCGGCTGTTGCGGGTCCTGCGCGATCTGAGCGAGCTCGTGGCGGCCCGCCGGCGGGACGAGCGACGTCGGGAACAGACCGTGGCGGCGCTGTTGCGGGCGGTCGAACTGGCCGATCCGCATCTGCTCGGCCACAGCCGGGCCCTGGCCGAGCTCGCCCGCAGGCTCGCGATCCGGCTGGGCGAAGATCCCGAGACCGTCGCCACGGTGGGGCTCGCGGGCGAGCTCTCGCAGATCGGCAAGCTGTTCGTGCCGCGCGAGCTCTTGACCAAGGAGGGCCGCCACGATCCGGACGAGCAACGCCGCATGCGCGCCCATGTCGACCATGCGCTGCGGGTCCTGGACGGCCTCGAGCTCGATCTGCCGGTGGCCGAAGCGATCGCCCAGATGCACGAGCGGCTCGACGGCTCGGGCTATCCGCGCGGGCTGGCCGGCGCGGCGATCGGCCCGGCCGGGCGGATCCTCGCGGTGGCCGACGTGTTCCTCGCCCGCACCCGCCCGCGCGCCTATCGCGACGCCGCCGACCCGGCCGAGGTCCTGGCCGTGCTGCGCGCCCACCCGGAACGCTACGATGCCCGGGTCGTGGCGGCCCTGGCGGCGGAACTCGCGGCCGCCGTCGAGACGGGGTCGCCCGCCGCGCCCGGCGAGCCGACCGCGCAGTCGGGCTAGCGGACGAAGCCGGCGGAAAGCCCGTCCAGCACGTACTGGGCGGCGAGCGCACCCAGGAGCAACCCGAACAGGCGGGAGGCGACCCCGATCAGCGTCGGGCCGGCGACCCGGGCGAGCCGGCCGGCCGCCAGCAGGGCCAGCCAGGTGACGGCCATGGTGACGAGCACGGCGAGCAGCACGGCGAGCCGGCCGGTGGCCGTCCCACCCACCCGATCGGCCACCAGGATCGTGGTCGTGATCGCCGCCGGCCCGGCGATCAGCGGAATGCCGACCGGGAACACGGCCAGATCGGCGCCGCGCCGATCGTCGGCCACACCCTCGGCCGAACCCGAGCGGCGCGGCCCGCGTCGCTCGAAGACCATTTCGAGCGCGAGCAGGAACAAGAACAGCCCACCGGCCACTCGGAAGGCCGGCATACCGATCCCGAGCCAGGCCAGCACCGCCTCGCCGGCCAGGGCGAACAGGGCCAGCACCATGCCCGCCAGCAGGACGGCGCGCCGGGCGATGGCCGCCCGCAGGGCCTGGTCGAGCCCCGGTGTGAGGGCCACGAAGATCGGCACCAGGCCCAACGGGTCGACCGTGACGAACAGCGCGACCAGCGTCGTCCAGAAGGCCTCGATCATCGACCGGCCGCGCCGGCGGTCGAGCGCCGCTCAGTAGGTCGCCCGGCCGCCCGACAGGTCGAACACCGCGCCGGTGGTGAACGAGTTCTCGGCCGAGACCAGCCAGGCCACCATGGCCGCGATCTCGTGCACCTCGACGAACCGTCCGCGGGGGATCTTCGAGAGCATGTAGGCGATGTGCTCCTCGCTCATCTGCTCGAAGATCCTGGTGCGCGCCGCCGCCGGGGTGATGCAGTTGACCGCGATGTCGTAGGACGCCAGCTCCTTGCCCAAGGATTTGGTGAGCGCGATCACCCCGGCCTTGGCGGCGCTGTAGGCGGCGGCGTTGGGGTTGCCCTCCTTACCGGCGATCGACGCCACGTTGACGATCCGCCCGTAATTGCGGGCGATCATCTGCGGGACCACTGCCTTGAGACACAAGAAGACGCCGGTGAGGTCGATGTCCAGGATGCGCTGCCACTCGGCGATCGGATAGTCGACGAGCGGCACGGTGGGCCCGGCGATCCCGGCGTTGCAGACCAGGATGTCGATCCCGCCCAGCGCCAGATCGGTGATGTGCACCGCCCGCTCGACCTGCTCCCACCGCGTCACGTCGACGGTGACCGGCTCGACCCGGCCGCGGCCGGCGAGCTCGGCGTGGGTCCGCGCCAGCTCGACCCCGTTCGTGTCCCAGATCGCCACCGCCGCACCCGAGTCCATCAGCCGCTCGACGATCGCCCGACCGATGCCCTGCGCCCCACCGGTGACGACCGCCCGGCGCCCCACGAGATCGATCCGGTTCATCCGCGCCCCTCCCGTTGACGGCCCCGGCTCCGCCAGATCGCACGGGCGGGCCCGGCCGGCAATCGGCCGCCGCGCAGGGTGCCGAAGCGGCGGCTCGGCCACGGTGCGGAGGCAGCGGCTCACACAACTTTAAGATGACCGACATCGCCGCTTGAAAAACCGAACTCGCTGCCGCACAAAGGCGGTGGGCGCAGCGTCGCTGGCGAGGCGCGCCTCAACCAATGCGAGAGAGGGGCTCATGCGAGGCACCCGATCCGCCTCCCCCGTCGGACGAGGTCCGGCGCGCGCACGGGGTCGAGGCCGGTGGTGAGGCGGGTCCCGCGCCGTCGCCTCCGCCACCTGGTCGAGGGGATCCGCTCGCCCGGCGGCGTGGCGGCGATGCCCCGATCGGGCGGAAAAGCCGGGCGATCGAGCCGGTCGGCGACGGCAGCCGGCTGGCCCTGGGCGTTGGCCGGGCTCGCGAGCGGCGCGGTGGTCGGCGGGCTCGCGGTGCTGGAGCAGCTCGTGGCGGCGGGCACGGTGCTGGCCGCCAGCCTGGGCTCGCTCCTGCTCCTCGCTCGCCCGCGGCGGGCCCCGACTCCCGCCGACCCGCCGCCCGGCGCCGAACGGGCGGAGGGGGGCCGGCCGTTGCCCGTCGACCTGGTCGACGATCGCGATCCGCTCACCGGCTTACCGGGCAAGGTCGCGTTGCGCTTGGCGAGCGGCGCGCGGCTGCGCGCCGAGGTGCCGGGTCGGCGCGGCGCGCTGTTGGTGCTCGATCTCGATCGGCTGCAGGACGTCAACGCCTGCTGGGGCTACGGGGTCGGGGACGAGGTGCTGCGGCGCACCGCCGAGCGGCTGGTCGAGGCAGCCGGGGCCGAAGGCCGCGCCGGGCGACTGGGTGGCGACCGGTTCGTGGTGCTCCTGCCCGATCTGGCGGATCCGGCGGCGGCCCGGGCGCGGGCCCGCGAGGTCCAGGAGATGATCGGCCGGCCGCTCGAGATCGGCGGTGTCGAAATCACGCCATCGGCCACGATCGGCGTGGCGCTGCATCCCGACCACGGCGGCGGGTTCGACCAGCTGCTGCGCTGCGCCGAGCTCGCCCTCGACGAGGCCAAACGCGAGGGCGGCGGCCGGCTCGTGCTGTTCGAGCCGCGCATGGACGCCACGCTCATGGCCCGCAAGGCCATGGAGCGCGAGCTGCGGCGGGCCCTCGAGCAGGGCGAGTTCCTGGTCCATTTCCAACCCCAGTTCGATCTCGCGAGCGGCGCCGTGGTGGCCTGCGAGGCCTTGATCCGCTGGCGCCATCCCGAGCGCGGGATGGTCCCGCCGATCGAGTTCGTGCCGGTGGCCGAGAGCAACGGCCTCATCCGCCCGCTCGGCGCCTGGATCCTGGAGAAGGCGCTCGAGGCGGCGCGCCGCTGGATCGACCTCGGCTGGCCGGTGCGGGTGGCGGTCAACGTCTCCGCCGCCCAGCTGCGCCAGCGCGACTTGCCGCAGCTCGTGCGCCGACTTTTGCTCGAGACCGGCGTGCCGCCGCACCTCCTGGAGCTCGAGGTCACCGAGAGCCTGTTCGTCGATCCGAGCCAGATTGCCATCCGCCGCTGCCTGGACGCGGTGGCGGCGATGGGCGTGAGCCTGGCGATCGACGATTTCGGCACCGGTTACTCCTCGCTCGCCTGCCTCAAGCGGCTGCCGGTGGACCGGATCAAGATCGACAAGTCGTTCTTGCGCGAGGTCGGCCGCGATCCGGCCGACGAGGCGATCGTGCGCACCATCGTCGGCCTGGCGCGGACCTTCGATCTGCGGGTGGTGGCGGAGGGCGTGGAGAGCGAGGCGCAGCACCTGTTCCTGGCGCGCGTCGGCTGCGACGAGGCGCAAGGCTATCATCTGGCCCGACCCATGCCGGAGAACGAGGTCACGGCCTTCTTGCGCGAGCGCTCGGTGCTGGTCCCCGAACCGCCGCGCCGGCTGGCCCGCGCCGGCTGAGTGGCGGCGCGGGCAGCCCCGGCCGACGAACCGCCGCGATCCGCGGACCCGGAGCTCACACCGCCGCGGCGCCGTACCAGAGCTGCACCGTGTGGCGGGCCTCGGCGAAGAACAGCCAGCGCTCGATCACGAGGCCCAGGGCCAGCGGCGGAACCGCCACCAGGGCGGCGATCGTCGTCCACACCCCACCGGCGACGAGCCCCGCGGCCAGCACCATCCAGGGCAAGGCGGCCCCCAGGAGGAGCGCCAGCCGTCGCAGTTTCGCGGCGTGACGGCGCGCCACGCGAAAGACCATCTCGTCGACGAGCCAGCTTCCGGCGGTGTGCGCCGGCTCGACCAGCCGGACGGGAGCGCAGCCCGGCAGGCCGATCGCCTCGGCCGCGGTGGCGACGGGCGCGGCCCGATCACCCACCCACCAGCGCCCGAACACGAGTCCCCAGGCGACCGGCAAGCTCACGAGCGCGAGGAGGCCCGGAAGCGTGGTCGGCAACCCGCCGGCCGCTCCGAGCAGGAGCGCGAGCACCGCCCCCGAGGCCGCGGCCAGGGCCAGGAAGGCCGGGGTCGTGAGCGGCTGGTGCCAGCGTGGGATCGGCCGCAGCGTGGCGTAGATCTGCCCGGTGCAGAACACCGTGGCGGCCGCACCCACCGCCGCGAGCAGGGCGGGCAGGGCCAGGATCCGGCCGCCCAGGATCCAGCCGGCGGCCAGCACCCCGGCGGGCAGGAAGGTGGCCACCGCACAGACCGCCTCGCGCGACAGCCACGAGGTGCGCCATTGCGAGAGCGCCCGCCAGGCCCGCTCCGGTCGGCCGAGATGGAAGGTCGAGGCGAACAGGCCCGCGCCGATCAGCAGCAGAGCCGGCCCCAGGCCCCACAGCCCGGCCGAGGGATCCGCCGGCAGGACGCCCAGAAGCCCCATGACCGCCCAGATCGCGAGCAGCCCGTAGCCCGCCCCGGAGAGCGTGGTGAACAGGAGCAGCGAGGGTGCCGGACGCAAGGCGACCGCTCCCTCAGCCGTCCAACAGCCGGTCGAGCCAGCCGAGAAAGCCGCCCGTGGCGGGGGCGTCGGACAGCGGCTCGGTGCCGGCGGCGAGCGGCCGGCGCGAGCGCGGCGGCAGATAGCGGTTGGTCGGCCGGTAACCCAGCTCCGCCAGCGGCTCGACCCCGCCGCGCTCGGCCACGAGCCGCGCCACCGGGCTCTCGGGATCGGCCAGATCGCCGAAATGCCGGGCGTGGGCCGGGCAGGCCGCGACGCAGGCCGGCACCCGCTCCGCGGGCGGCAGCCGCGGATCCTCGAGCCGGTCCACGCACAAGGTGCACTTCTTCATCACGCCGCTGTCACGGTCGAGCTCGCGCGCACCATAAGGGCAGGCCCAGGCGCACAGCCCGCAGCCGATGCACTTGCTCTCGTCGACCAGCACGATCCCGTCCTCGGCGCGCTTGTAGGACGCCCCGGTCGGGCAGACGGTGACACAGGCGGCGTTCTCGCAGTGCAGACAGGAGCGCGGGAAATAGACCGTCCGGCCGGCCTCGCCCTCCCCCACCTCGAAGCCGTGGACCCGGTTGAGCCAGGTGCCGGACGGGGCCGCCCCGTAGGGATCGAGGTCGGCGAGCGGCCCGGCCGGACCGGCCGTGTTCCACTGCTTGCAGGCGACCGCGCAGGCCTGACAGCCCACACAGGTGTCGAGATCGATGACCAGGCCCAAGCGGCGGGCGGGCGGCGGGTCGGGCAGCGCGGTCACGGGCCCGTCTCCCACCCGTGTGCCCCCCGACCCAGCCGGCGCGGCGGATCGGCCGGCCCGGGCGGCCGCGGCAGCGGCGCGAGGTAAGGCTCGACGGTGGCGAAGGCGGCGGGCTCGACCTTGTCGATGCGCACCCGCAGATCGAACCAGGCCGCCTGCCCGGTGATCGGATCGGCGTTGGCCAGCCGCAGGCCGCCCGCTTCCGGCGGCGCGAGTTCGTCGACCAGATGGTTGAGCAGGAAGCCCCGGGTCGCTTCCGGCGCGTCCGGCGGCAGCCCCCACGCACCGGCCCGCTTGCCGATCGCGTTCCAGGTCCACACCGTGCCGGGCTCGACCCCGTCGACCAGCCGGGCGATCGCCAGGATCGTGCCGTGGCGGCTCGTGACCCGCACCGGATCGCCGTCCTCGATGCCCAGCGCCGCGGCGGTGGTCCGGGCGATGGCCAGCCGGTTCTCGCCCAGGATCTGGCGCAGCCAGGCGTTGTGCGAACCCCAGGAATGGTACATGGCGGCCGGCCGTTGGCTCACCGCGGCCAGCGGAAAGTGGCCCTTCGGATCCGCCTCCTCCTCGAAGGACGGGTACCAGAAGGGCAGCGGATCGAAGAACCGGGCGATGCGCGCGCGCAGCCGCTCCGGCGGCTGCACCGGCCCGTGGCCCTGTGCGGCGAGCCGGAAGCGCTGCAGCGGCTCGCAATAGAGCTGCGAGAAGATCGGCCGGGCCTCGGCCAGGATCCCGAGCCGCACCGCGAGCTCCAGATAGTCGCGGTTGACGGGCTTCATGTAGCGGGTGCCGGGCGGCAGCCGGTACTCGAAGAAGCAGCCGTTGGCCAGATAGGCCTCGAGCTGGCGGGGATTGGGCGGGCCCTTGCCGACCGCCGTCCCGTCGGGCCCGCGCCAGCCGGCGAGCGGACCGATCCCCGGGGCCCGCTCGTGGTGGACGAGGTAATCGGCGTAGCCGCCGGGATAGCGCGGCCCGCCGTCCTCGCGGGTGAAGGCCGGCAGGCGCAACCGATGGCCGAGCTCGATCAACACGTCCTGGAAGGGGCGGACCGCGCGATCGGGTGCGACCACCGGCCGGCGGATCGAATCGCACAGGGCATCGGCGCGGCCGATCGGCCGGTCGAGCAGCGAGAGCGCGTCCCACCGCTCGAGATAGGTGGTGTCGGGCAGGACGAGATCGGCGTAGGCCACCGTCTCGGAGTAGAAGGCGTCGCAATAGATGATCTTGGGGATCCGATAGCCCCCGCTCGCCGGGTCGCGATCGGTGAGCATGCGGACCGTCTCGGCCGTGGCCATGGCCGAGTTCCAGGCCATGTTGGCCATGTAGAGGAACAGGACCTCGATCCGATAGGGATCGCCGCGCCAGGCGTTGCCGATCACGCTGTGCAGGAGCCCGTGCGCAGCGAGCGGCGCCTCCCAGGAGAAGGCCTTGTCGATCCGGCACGGGGTCCCGTCGGCCTCGACCAGGAGATCCTCGGGTCCGCGCGGGAAGCCCAGCGGCATCCCCGGCATCGGTCGACCGGGTGCCACCTGGGCAGGCTTGCCGCAGGGCGGCGGGCCCGGTGGGATCGGCCGCGGATAGGGAGCTTCGAAGCGGAACGCGCCCGGCCGGTCGATCGCACCCAACAGCAACTGCAGGAGGTGGATCGCCCGACAGGTCTGGAAACCGTTGGCGTGCGCCGAGATCCCGCGCATGGCGTGGACCGCCACCGGCCGGCCCTCGACCCCGGCGTGGCGCCGGCCGCGCCAATCCGTCCAGGGCTCGGCCAAGAACGGCGGATCCTCGAAGGCCGCCCGGGCGAGCTCGGCGGCGAGGGCCCGGATCGTGCGCGCCGGGATGCCGGTGCGCCCCTCGACCGCCTCCGGCGCGTAGGCCGGATCGAGGCAGCGCTCGGCCACGAGCTCCATCACCGGGCGGGCGCGACGGCCGTCGGTCAGCCGCACGGCCCCGCGCAGCGCCGGGGCGGCGGCCGGATCCTCGGCCGGCACGAGCGCGCCGCTGCGGCGATCGCGACAGAGCGGCCG
>FWPV01002924.1_pt1 | contig 40229 bp, 34 predicted proteins | sample 2228371 | NCBI WGS metagenome assembly FWPV01 (sample SAMEA103939776, study PRJEB20133) | metagenome
CGATCGATCCGGGCGAGCGGCGCGCGGGCGCGGTGGAGCGGCCGGGCGCCCCGACCGAGGCGGCTCGGCCGCGCTCCTCGGTGGGCTCGTCGATCGCGCCCGAAGCCGCGGGCGACCTGCCGGTGGCTGCGCCAGCGGTTCGGATCGGGCCGGAGCGGACCTCGTCTCCGAGTGGCTCGTCCGAACCGGCCCGGATCGAGACCGGACTCGGTGGGGTCGGTACAGCGGTAGCCGACGTTTCGTCGGAGCCGAGGGCCGCGCAGCTCCGCGGGGCGTCGGCAGGCCCGCATTCGTGGGTCGACGAGCCGAGCGGGTGCCCTAGAGGGCCGTCTGCGGGCGGAGCCATCCAGGCGCGCGCGAGCCCCTTCGAGGTCGGTTCACGAGCGATCGAGCTCGAGACGGGCGCGCCTCCCGCCCCCCGGTCGCCGCACGATGCGGCGCTGCCGGCCTCGGGCGACGTCACGGCCTCGGGCGGGCCGGTGAGGCCGCACCGGATGGGCTTCGAAGCCGGCCGGCCGATCGATCCGGGCGAGCGGCGCGCGGGCGCGGTGGAGCGGCCGGGCGCCCCGACCGAGGCGGTTCGGCCCCGGTCCTCGGTGGGCTCGTCGAGCACGTTCGCGACCATGGGCGACCCGCCGGCGGCGGGCGCGCCCGAGGCGATCGGATCGACGGATGTCTCGGGCGGACTCGGGGCGATCCCGATAACGGCGTCGGGTCGTACGGTCGACGTGCGCGCACGCACCGCGGGGAGCGTCGCGCCGGCTCCGCTCGCCGAGGCACCAGCCGGCTCGGCTCGAACCGGCGGGCTCGTGCCCGGCTCGTCGCCGACGGCCGACCCCTCGGCCGTAGACCCACGCGCGGGTGGTCTCGCGGCGTCGCATCGCGGTGCCGAGGTCGGCCCGTCGCTGGCGATCGACCTCGCGTGGGCAGCGGATCGACCCGATCCCCCGACCGACGCGCCGCACGAGGAGCCGGTCGCGTTCGCCGGAGCCCGGGCCGAGGCGGCCACCGTAGTCGACCACTACGGGCCGCGGACTCCGCTGGCCGGCTCGGCGGCTTCCGGTAGCCGCTCACGGCCCGTGGCGGCGGGTGGTGTCGGCCACGCTCCGGCCGCGCTCCGAGAGCATGCCGGCGATCTCGGCGAGCCGAGGCACGAGGCGTCTTCGGCTCCTGGCGGGGCGTTCGACGCCGCCGCGGCCGGTGTGATGCTGCCGAGCGGTGACGAGCGCCCGTCCGGGCCGTTCGCCGGCGCGGTACCCGCCGCGTCCCTCGCCGCGGGAAGCCCGGTCGCCCGACCGCCGGTGATCCAGCTGGCCGCCGAGCTGGCTCAGCGCTACGGCGTGGCGGTTCGCGGGTTGCGACTGCAGCTGGAGCCGGCCGAGCTCGGTGGCGTGGAGATCACGCTCACGCACGAGGGCCGGCGGAAGGCTCGCGCGCTCGTTCTCGTCGAGCGGCCGGAAACCTTGGACCTCTTGCAGCGCGAGCAGCGGACGCTGGAGCGCATCCTGGCGGCGAGCGGGCTCGAGCTGGAAGCGGGCGGGCTGGAGCTGGGCCTGCGGCAGGAGGCCCAGGGTCGCCGGCACCAGGACGAACCCGAGCCGGCCTCCCGACCGCCGGAGCCACGCATGGCCGGACCGCGCCCGCTGCCCAGCCGTCTCGTCGATCTGCGCCTGCTCGATCTCGTCGTGTGAGCCGGGAGAACGCCTCGTGCCGACACAGCCCTTGGTCGCTTCGAGTATCGCTTCGCCCAGCGGGGCGCGCGTGCGGGCCGAGACCGGGCTCGCGCAGAATTTCGAAACGTTCCTGCAGCTCTTGCTCACGCAGCTCAAGAACCAGGACCCGCTGTCGCCCATGGACACCGAGCGGTTCACGAGTCAGCTCGTCCAGTTCACCTCGGTCGAGCAGCTCTTGGCGACCAACCGCCAGCTTCAGGAGCTCGTGAGGCTCACCCGCACGAGTGCCGCGAGCGCGGCCTTGACCATGATCGGTCGCACGGTGCGCGTCGACGGTACCCGCATGCTGGTCGATCGCCAGGGCGGGACGGCGGTCTACACCCTGCCCGAGCGCGCTGCCGGCGTCGTGGTCCGTATCTTCGATGCCGGCGGCCGTCTCGTGCACAGTGCGGCGGGCGGGACCGAGGCAGGGCTCAACCGCTTCGTCTGGGACGGCAAGCAGCTCGACGGTGGTCGGGCCGCGCCCGGGGTCTATCGGATCGACGTCACGGCCGTCGACGACAACGGCCGGACGATCGAGCCGTCGCTCGAACGGACGGTGACGATCGAGGCCCTGGAGACCCGTGAGACCGGCCTCGTGTTCCTGGCCGAAGGTGTGGCGGTGCCGCCCGAGGCCGTCCGTCCCGTTTCCGACCGCACGGCGTGAGCCCGGCGCCTCGCCACAGGAGAAAAGCAGAGGGAGAACGCTTCTATGAGCTTGTTGGGTGCCCTGTTCACGGGTGTAACCGGTCTGTCGGCACAGAGCCGGTCGATGGGAATGATCTCGGACAACGTGGCGAACGTGAACACGACCGCATACAAGCTGGCCCGAGCGAGCTTCGCGAGCATGGTCGTTTCCGAGGCCGGCTCCCTGTCCTATCGTCCGGGAGGTGTGGTCGCGAAGGCGTTCCACAGCACGGCGAGCCAGGGGCTCCTCCAGGCCACCGGGTCGCCGACCGACGTGGCGATCGTGGGTGCCGGCTTCTTCGTCGTCAAAGGGGAGGCCGACGGCGGTGACCAGCTTTTGTACACACGTGCCGGGGACTTCGGGTTCGACGCCTCCGGCAACATCCGCACACCGTCCGGTTTCTACCTGCAGGGCTGGCGTCTCGACCAGAACGGCGCGATTCGCAACGTCAATCAGCTGGAGACGGTGAACGTCAACGTGGTCAACAGTGGCGCCCTGCCCACGACCCGCATCACCCTCGCCGCCAACCTCGATGCCGATCAGCCGCCCCACACGGGCGGGTACGCTCCCGGCGACATGGCCGCCCATCTCGCCGGAACCGGGGACCTCGCCCCGCATTTCACGCGCGAGGTGCGCATCTTCGACAGCTTGGGACGCCCGCGCGACATCACCTTCGCGTTCCTCAAGTCGGAAGAACCGAACGTGTGGAATCTGGAGATCGTCGCGGATCCGACGGACGTCGACGTGGGGGAGCATCCGAACGGCCTGCTCGCATCGGCCGTGATCACGTTCGACGGCGACGGAACCCTCGCCGACGTCGAGCTCACGCCCCTCCTGGAAGGAGAGCAAGGCATCATGGTCCGCTGGGCGGAGGCGAGCGGAGCGGAGGCGAGCGACATCGCGATCGATCTCGGTGAGCCGGGTACGGCCAGCGGTCTCGCCCAGTTCGCAACTCCGTCCAGCGTTGCCTTCGTTTCCCAGAACGGCGCCGCAGTCGGCAATCTGAGCAGTGTCGGCATCGACGAGCAGGGCTACGTGGTGGCCTCGTTCAGCAACGGGCAGGAGCGCCGGCTGTATCGATTGGCGCTCGCCACCTTCCCCAACCCCGCTGGCCTCGATCCGCGCTCGGGTAACGTCTACGCCCGCTCCGAGCTGTCCGGTGAGGCGGTGCTGCGCGCACCGGGAGAAGGCGGAGCCGGTCGCCTCGCCCCCTCGGCCCTGGAGGCCTCCAACGTCGATCTCGCCGACGAGTTCACCAAGATGATCATCACGCAGAGGGCCTATTCGGCCAACGCCCGGGTCATCTCGACCACCGACGAGATGCTCGACGAGTTGATCCGGCTGCGGCGGTGATCGATGACCGGCCAGCTGTCCAGGTGTACTTCGGTGCATGCCGTGCAGCTTTTCGGCATCGTTTAGTCGCCCGTTAAACGAGCTGCGTTAGGACCGAGCCGGCGCCCGACGAGAAAGGTCGCCAGACGTTCGGGACGGAGATGTCGATGTCGGATCAGCAGAGGCAGGGGATGTCGCCGGCGCTCGGCCGCGAGGCGCCGCCGATGCGTCTCGAGGATCTGCCGCCGCCGTCGACCCGCCGCTGGGTCGCCCGGCGCAAGGCGGCGGTCGTGGCGGCGGTCCGCGGCGGACTGTTGAGCCTGGAGGAGGCCTGCCGGCGTTACAACCTGACGGCCGAGGAGTACGCCTCGTGGGAGCGGCTCATCGACCGCTTCGGGGTGATGGGCCTGCGGATCACCCGCCTGCAGCAGTTCCGCGGCGAGTGACGGCGCGCCGCCGTTAACGAGGCTTTTACCCAACTGGCCTACCTTCCCGTCGCGCGAGAACGCGACGGTGACCCGAGGTCATGGCCAGCGAGGTTCGAACGCTCGACAACGCCGAGGAAGCCGGCCGGCTGCCGACGCTCGTCGGCCCGGCGGCGATCCTGGCGCAGATCCGGGCGCTGGGCACCGGGCGCATCCTGGCGCTCGGTGCCGTGGCGCTGGCGCTGTTGGCCTTCTTCGCCTTCGTCGTGGCGCGCTCCCTCGAGCAACCCTACACGCTCCTGTTCGGTGGGCTGGCGCCGGAGGATGCGCGTCGGATCGTCGAGCGGTTGGAGGCCGCCGCCGTCCCCTACCGGCTGAGCCCCGCCGGCGACGCCGTGCTGGTGCCGGCCGATCGAGCGCTTAGGCTGCGGATGGACCTCGCCCAGGACGGGCTGCCGGGCGGCGGATCGGTCGGCTACGAGGTGTTCGATCGCACCGGCCCGCTCGGGAGCGGTGATTTCCTCGCCAACGTCAACCTTCGCCGGGCCCTCGAGGGTGAGCTCGCGCGGACGATCGCCGCGCTCCGGCCGGTGCGCGCGGCCCGGGTCCACCTGGTGTTGCCACGCCGCGAGCTGTTCGAGCGCGACCGGCAGCCCGCCTCGGCCTCGGTGGTCCTGAGCCTGGCCTCGCCGGGTGGGCTCGATCGGCGCCAGGTGCAAGGGATCCGCAATCTCGTGGCCGCCGCGGTGCCCGGCCTCGAGGTCCACCGCATCACCATCGTCGACGACCGCGGCAACCTGCTCGCCCGGGGCGGCGAGGGCCGAGCCGGCGAGCTGGCCGGGGTCGAGCTCGAGGAGCAACGCGCCGCGCTCGAGCAAAGGCTGCGCGCCAAGATCCTGCAGCTTCTGGAGCGGTCGATCGGTCCGGGTCGGGTCGAGGCCGAGGTCACGGCCGACCTCGACCTCGACGAGGTCACCACCACCGCCGAACAGTACGATCCCAACGGCCAGGTCGCCCGCAGCACCCAGACGGTCGAGGAGACCAGCGAGCGCCGCGACGGCGAGAACGCCAGCCTCACCGTGGCCAACAATCTGCCCACCGGGCGCCCCGACCCTTCGGCCACGGCCTCGGGCGCCGAGCGGAGCAGCCGCACCGAGGAGACCGTCAACTACGAGATCTCCCGAACCGTGCGCAGCCAGACACGACGACCCGGCCAGTTGCGGCGCTTGTCGATCGCCGTGCAGGTCGACGGCAACTGGACCACGGCCGCGGACGGCAGCCGGCGCTACGAGCCGCGCTCGGCGGAGGAGCTCGCCCAGCTCGCGGCGCTCGTCCGCAGCGCCGCCGGCGTCGACGAGGAGCGGGGTGACGTCGTCGAGGTCGTCTCGCGGCCGTTCGTCGCGGTCGAGGAGGCACCGCCCGCCCCGCCCGGGTTTTTCGATCTCGGCCGCGAGGAGCTGTGGCGCCTGGCCGAGCTGGCGGCTCTCGGGCTCCTGGCTCTGGCGGTGCTGGTCTTCGGTGTTCGGCCGCTCGTGCGCAGCTTGAGCGCCTCCGGGGCCCCGACCGGTCGCGAGGACGGCGAGCCGCGGACCGAAGCGCTGGCGAGCGAGGAGTCGCCCACTCCGCTTCTGCCGCCTCTGCCGATCCAACCGCTGCCGATGGCCACCGGCTCGGGTCCCGCACCGGGCGATCCGCTCGGGCAGGAGAACACCGAGCCCGCCTCGCTCGTCGAGAAGATCGCGCGGCTGGTGACCGATCGGCCCGAGGACGGGGTGCGGGTCCTGCGCACCTGGCTCGCACAACGCTGAAGGAGTTCGCCCATGCCCGGCTCCGTCGCCTACGAGCAGCTCGACGGTCCGCAGAAGGCCGCCATCGTCGTGCTCGCGCTCGGCGAAGAGCGCAGTGCCTCCCTCCTGGCCGGCCTGGCTCTCGAGGAGGTCAAGGAACTGTCCCGGGCCATCTCGGCTCTCGAGCGCGTGGAGGCCGCGGTCGTCGAGCGTGTGCTGGGCGAGTTCGAGGCCGAACTCACCGCTCCCTTCGGCGTCGAAGGCGGGGTCTCGGCGGCCGAGAAACTCCTGGCCCGAACCCTCGATCAGGAGCGGGCCCGAGCGATCGTCGAGGCCATCCGCGGCCCCACGGGCCGCGACGTCTGGGAGAAGCTCGGCAACCTCGACGAGCAGACCCTCGCCCGTTACCTGGAGACCGAGCACCCGCAGACGACCGCCTTCCTCCTCTCCCGCCTCGCGCCCACCCGGGCTGCGCGCGTGCTGGCTCGCCTGTCCGAGCCCCGCGCGATCGACGCGATCGGTCGCATGCTGCGGCTCGAGCCGGTCCCCCGTGACACGGTCCGTGCCCTGGAACGGACCTTGAGCGAGCAGCTCGAGGCCGAGCTGGCGCGCACCGACCGCCCGGACCCCTACCAGACCGTGGCCGAGATCTTCAATCACTTCGATCGGGCCACCGAAACGCGACTCATGGGGCAGCTGGAACAGCGCGAGAAGGAGGCTGCCGAACGTGTCAAATCCTTGATGTTCACCTTCGAGGACTTGGCGCGGCTCGACAAGGCCGGGATTCAGCTGTTGATCCGCAACGCCGGCAACGCGCGCCTGTCGGTGGCTCTCAAAGGTGCCAGCGAACAGCTCAAGGAGCTGTTCTTCGCGAACATGTCGGAACGCGCTGCCAAGATCCTGCGCGAAGAGATGCAGGCCATGGGGCCCGTGCGCCTGCGCGAAGTCGAGGCGGCACAGCAGTTCCTGGTGGCGATGGCCAAAGAGCTCATCGCAACGGGCGAGATCTTCCTCGCCGGTGGCAAAGACGAAGAGCTGGTGGAGTGAGCCGTGTCGCACTTCGATCCGTCCGCCTGGGCACCGCTGGAGACGGCCGAGCTCCCCGCGGCCACCATCGACCGCTCGGCCGGGCCGATGGCCCCTCGCCGGCTGCAGCTCGAGGACCTGCTCTCGACCCCGCCGCCGCCCGGCCCTCCACCGGCCCCTCCGCCTCCGGCGACCGCGGATCTTCTCTTCGACGAGGTCGAGCTGGCGCGGGCCTGCGCGGCGGCCGCGACCTTCACCGCCACGGCGTTGGACGAGGCGCAGCGGGCGCGGGCGGTGGCCCTCGAGACGAGGTCGCGCGAGGAGCTGGCCCGAGCCGTGCGAGAGCTGTCGCGGGCCCTGAGCGGGCGCGAGCGGGCGGTCGGCGATCGGGTGCGGACGCTGGTGAGCGCCGCCCTCGAAGCCCTCTTGCCGAGCCTGCGGGAGGGGCGCCTGGCGGTGACGTTGGAGCGCGTGCTGGAGCAGCTCGTCGCCGAGCGCACTGCCGGACCGACCCTGATCGTGGAAGTCCCGCGGGCCGATCTGGAGGCCCTGGCCCCACGGATACCGAGCCTGTTGGCCGAAGCCGGTTTCGAGGGAGCGGTCGAGATCCGGGCCCTCGACGAGGGCGAGACGATCCGAGCGGTGGCCGGCGATCTGTGGGCCGAGCTCGACGCCCGAGAGTGGGCCGAGGCGGTCCGCGAGCAGATCGAGGCGCTCGTCGACACACCGGGCTTCGCCCCGGTGGACCAGCGGGAGAGCGAGGATGAACGAGGTGGATGACGGTCGGCCGGCGCTCGCGCCCGAGCGGACCACCGGCGAGCTGCGCGAGGAGCCGAACGGTCCGCCCGCGGTCGAGCGGTTGAGCGCGGTCTTCGACGTGCCGCTGCAACTGTCCGCGGTGCTCGGGCGGGTGAAGATCCCGGTGAGCCAACTGTTGCGATTGGGCCGCGGCGCGGTGGTCGAGCTCGACCGCAAGGTCGGCGATCCGGTCGACATCTACGTGAACGATCGGCTGGTCGCGCGCGGCGAGGTGCTGGTCGTCGAGGATCGGCTGGGGATCACCCTGACCGAGATCGTCAAGGGGGCGCCGTGACGGCGGCCGGACCCGAGCGGCGACCGCCCGGCGTGGGGGGTCCTGCCCAGGTGGGCCGAGCGGGCTCGGGCCCCGGGATCGGTCGCCGGCTGACTCGAACGCCGCCGAGGCGGCACGGCGGGTTCGCACCACGGGTTCCGCTGCCCGCAGGCGAGGCGGAACCGGCGGCGACCAGCCGGACGACCGCTCGGCGGGCCGCGGGGCATTGCGGAGGAGACCGAGGTCGGAGATCGCGTGATGCGTCTGTTGGTCGTGGGTGAGCGCGGCCGAGAGGTGGCCGAGGCCTGCGCGATCGCCGCGGGCCGTGGTGCCGAGGTCCGGCATCGCGCGCGGATCGACGAGGCCCTGGCCGATCTGCGCGAAGGCCGCGGCGCCGATCTGCTCCTGGTCGATCTGCGGTTCGACATCGGCGGGCTGGTGGCTCGGCTGGCCGCCGAGCGGATCTGGGTCCCGGTGGTGGCCTACGGCATCGACGCCGAACCGCGGGCCGCGGCGGCCGCGATCCGAGCGGGCGCCAAGGACTTTCTGCCTCTGCCACCGGATCCCGAACTGATCGCCGCGCTGATCGGCAGCTTGGCCGGGGACGGGCGCGAGCTCGTGAGCGAGGATCCGGCCATGCTGGCCGTGCTCGATCTGGCCCGCCAGTACGCGCCGGCCGAGGCGAGCGTCCTCATCACCGGGGAGAGCGGCACCGGCAAGGAAGTGATGGCCCGCTTCATCCATCGGCACAGTCGCAGGGCCAACGGGCCGTTCGTGTCGGTCAACTGCGCGGCGATCCCCGACAATCTCCTGGAGAGCGAGCTGTTCGGTCACGAGCGCGGCGCTTTCACCGGTGCGGTCGCACGCCGGCTCGGCAAGTTCGAGGAGGCCAACGGCGGCACCTTGCTGCTCGACGAGATCAGCGAGATGGAGCCACGGCTCCAGGCCAAGCTGCTGCGCGCCATTCAGGAGCGCGAGATCGACCGGGTCGGCGGCTCGCGACCGGTCAAGGTCGACATCCGCCTGATCGCCACGAGCAACCGCGACCTGCAGCAGGAAGTGGCCAAGGGCACCTTCCGCGAGGATCTGTACTTCCGTTTGAACGTGCTGGGCCTGCATCTTCCGCCGCTGCGCCAGCGCCCGCGCGACATCGAGGCCCTGGCCCGCCATTTCGCGGCCAATTTCGCCCGGCTCAACGGCCTTCCCGAGCGACCCCTCTCCGAAGCGGCGCTGGCCAAGCTGCGCCGTCACCCCTGGCGGGGCAACGTGCGCGAGCTCGAGAACTGCCTGCACCGCGCCGTTCTTTTGGCCCGTGGCCCGCTCATCGAGCCGGAGGCGATCGTCCTGGCGCCCGCGGCCCCGCCCGCCCCGGCCGCACCGCTCGCCGCCACGCCCCTGGTCGGGCGGACCCTGGCCGAGGTCGAACGCGACCTGATCCTCGACACGCTGCGCCACACTGCCGGCAACCGGACCCACGCCGCGGCCATTCTGGGCATCTCCATCCGCACCTTGCGCAACAAGCTCAAGCAGTTCGCCGAAGAGGGCGTGCCCGTGCCGCCGCCCGGGGCCGAGCCGGTCGGCGAGCGCGACGAGGTCGGGCCGTGTTGAGCCTCGTCCAGGGCGCCCTGGCCGGGGGGTGGCCCGGCCTCGCCCGCTCGCTGCGCCAGGGCGAGGTGCTGCTCGGCCTCGGGGTCGTGGCGATCCTGGTCGTCTTGATCCTGCCTTTGCCCCCGATCCTGCTCGATCTGTTGCTGGCACTGTCGATCACGCTCTCGGTGCTGGTCCTGTTGACCGCCTTGTTCATCGACCGGCCGCTCGAGTTCAACGCCTTTCCGACCGTGCTCCTGATCACCACCATGTTGCGGCTGGCCCTCAATCTGGCCTCGACGCGGCTCATCCTGGCCGACGGCCATCGCGGGCCGCAGGCGGCGGGCCAAGTGATCGCCGCGTTCGGCGGCTTCATCATGCAGGGCAGCTTCGTGATCGGCCTGGTCGTCTTCGCGATCCTGGTGATCGTCAATTTCGTCGTCATCACCAAGGGTTCGGGCCGTATCGCCGAGGTCGCCGCCCGGTTCTCGCTCGATGCCATGCCCGGCAAGCAGATGGCCATCGACGCCGATCTCTCGGCCGGGCTCATCGACGAGGCCACGGCGCGCGCCCGGCGCAAGGCGCTCGAGGAGGAAAGCGCGTTCTTCGGGGCGATGGACGGTGCGGCCAAGTTCGTCCGCGGCGACGCCGTGGCGGGCCTGTTGATCACCGCCATCAATCTCGTGGGCGGCCTGCTCATCGGCGTGGGTCAGATGGGCCTCGGCCTCGGCGAAGCGGCACGCACCTACGCTCTGCTCACCGTGGGTGACGGGCTCGTCTCCCAGATCCCCGCTCTGTTCGTCTCGATGGCAGCGGGCCTGCTGGTCACCAAGGCGGGTGTAACCGGCCGGGCCGATCAGGCCCTGCTCAGTCAGTTCGGCGCCTTCCCACGGGCCTTCGGGGTGACCGGCGCGCTGGCGCTGGCCTTGGCGTTCCTGCCCGGCTTGCCGGCGCTGCCCTTCCTGGGCCTGGGTGCCGCCGCCGGTTGGCTCGCTTGGCGGATCCGACCGCGGCCGACAGCCGAACCCACCGCGACGACCGCCGCCCCGACCGGTACGCGGCCCCAGGCCACCGCCGAGGAGGCGGTGACGGCGGCCCTCGCCATCGACCCGATCCGCCTGGAGCTCGGCTACGGCCTGTTGCCGCTGATCGACGAGGCGCAGGGCGGTCGGCTCGCCGACCAGATCCGAGCCCTGCGGCGCCAGTTGGCGCAGGAGCTTGGCTTCGTGCTGCCGGCGGTACGCATCCAGGACAACATCCAACTGCCGGCGACCACCTACGTGATCCGCATCAAGGAGATCGAAAGCGGACGCGGTGAGGTCCGACCGGGCATGCTCCTGGTCATGGATCCGCTCGGCCGGCCGATCGACCTCCCGGGCGAGCCCACCACCGAGCCCACCTTCGGCCTCCAGGCCGCCTGGATCGCCGGCGGTTTGCGGGAGGAGGCGTCGCTGCGAGGTCTCACGGTGGTCGATCCGCCGACCGTGATCACCACCCATCTCACCGAGGTGATCAAGGAGAACCTGGCCGAGCTCCTGTCCTTCGCCGAGACCCAGAAGCTCTTGAAGGAGCTCGGCGAGGATTACCAGAAGCTGTTGGCCGACCTGGTCCCGCAACGGATCACCACGGGCGGCATCCAACGCGTGCTGCAGGCCCTTCTGGCCGAGCGGGTGTCGATTCGCGACCTCAAGACGATCCTCGAAGCGATCGCCGAGGCCGTCACCCACACCCAGAACCTGGTCCTGGTGGTCGAGCACGTACGCGCCCGCCTGGCCCGCCAGATCAGCACCGCCGCGACCGGGCCGGGTGGCTACATTCCGGTCCTCACCTTGTCCGCCGAATGGGAGCAGGCCTTCGCCGAGGCCCTGGTGGGCCAGGGCGAGGAGCGCCAGCTGGCGATGGCGCCGACCCGCCTGCAGGAGTTCATCCGTGCCGCCCGAGACGCCTTCGAGGCCCAGGCGCTCAAGGGCGAGCTCGCCGTCCTGGTTACCAGCCCCGCACTGCGCCCCTATGTGCGCTCGATCGTCGAGCGCTTCCGACCGTCGACCATGGTGCTTTCGCAAAACGAGATCCACCCCAAGGCGCGCCTCAAGGCGCTCGGGCAGATCTGAGCCATGCAGTTGCGAACCTTCGAGGCCGGGAGCATGCAGGCGGCGCTCGCCCGCATGCGCGAGGTTCTGGGACCCGACGCGGTGATCGTCGCGAGCCACGAAGAAGCGGGTCGGGTCCGGGTCACGGCGGCGGTCGACACCGCCGAGCCCGATCTCGATGCGCTGCTCGCTCCGGCCGACCCCGGACCGATCCGCTCGCGCATCGAGCAGGTTCTGCGCCACCACGGTTCGCCGCCGGCGGCGATCACGGCGCTGCTCGCGGCCGCGGGCCGCAGCGAACCGGGCGAGCCCGAGACGCTGCTGGCCGCCGCCCTCGCCGGCCGCTATCGGCTGGCCGGAGCCGGGGCGAGCCTGCCCTCGGCCATGTTGCTGGTCGGCCCGCCGGGGGCCGGCAAGACCGCCACCGCCGCGCGGATCGCCGCGGCGAGCCTGCTCGAGGGACGTCCGGTCGAGGTGGCGAGCGCGGACACCGAGCGGGCCGGCGGACTGGATCAGCTTCGGGCCCTTCTGGCGCCCATGGGCCTGTCGCCGGTGCCGCTGCGCGCCGATGCCGGACCCGCGGGGAGCGAGCGGCGGCTGGTGGTCGACGGCCCGGGGGTCAACCCGTTCCGGCGCGCCGAGATGGTCGAGCTCGCGGCGACCGTCGAGCGGCTTCGGATCGAACCGGTGCTGGTCCTGCCGGCCGGCCTCGACCCGGCCGACAGCGCCGAGATGGCAGCCCATTTCCAAGTTGCGGGAGTGCGACGGATGATCACCGCGCGGCTCGATGCGGCCCGCCGGCTGGGCGGCCTGCTCGCCGCGGCCGAGCTCGGCCTGGAGCTCGCCTGGACCACGACCGGCCGGGAGATCGGCCGGCCGCTCAAGCCCTGGACCGCGCTGGGCCTGGCTCGTCTGTTGATCGCCCGCGCACCGGCGCGCTCGGGAGAGGCGGCATGATCGGGACGATCGCCGTCGCCTCCGGCAAGGGCGGGGTCGGCAAGACCTTCCTGGCCGCGACCCTCGCCCACGCCCTCGCTCGTGCCGGCCAGCGGGTGCTGCTGGTCGACGCCGATCTCGGCCTGGCCAATATCGACGTGCAGCTCGGGATCACCGACCCGCGCCATCTGGGTCGCGCGCTCGTCGACGGCCGATCGCTGGCCGATCTCGTCCTGCACGACCCGACCACCGGACTCGACCTCCTGCTCGGTCCCTCCGGCTGGCGCAACCTCGCCGACCTCGACGGCGCGCCGCTCGAGCGTCTGGTCGAGGCTCTCGTGGCGTTGGCGGCTGGCTACGACGCGGCGATCTTCGACCTCGAGGCCGGGATCGGCCCGCGGACCCTGGCACTCTGCCGGGTCGCCGCCCGGGTCCTGCTCGTGATCACCCCCGAGCCCACCGCGCTCACCGACGGCTACGCCCTCGTCAAGGTCGGCCTGCGGGCCCATCCGGGCCTGGCCGTGATCGCCAATCTGGTCGACACGCCGGCCGAAGGGATCGCCAGCTGGCGGACGCTGGCGGCCACCTGCCGGCGCTTCCTGAGCGTCGATCCGCCGCTTCTGGGGACGGTGCGGCGCGATCCGCGGGTCGCCGAAGCGATCGCCTGCCAGGTCCCGTTCCTGGCCCGCCATCCCACCGCCCCGGCGGCCCTCGACGTCGATCAACTGTCCCGGGCGCTCCTCGTCGCGGGCGCGCCGCCGACGGCCCGGGCGGCCTCGGGCGGCCCGGCATGAGCCGGAGCTACGGGGGCCGGGCCCAGCCGCTCGATCCGGGCGGCCGAATATTTGAACTCCGGGATCTTGCCGAACGGATCGAGCTCCGGCCGGGTGAGGAGGTTGGCCGCCGCCTCCACGTAGCAGAAGGGCACGAACACCGTCCCCGGGGCGATCGCCCGATCCTCTCGGGCCATCAGCTCGATACTGCCGCGGCGGGTCGACAGCCGCAGCCGGTCGCCCGGCCGGATGCCGAGCCGCACCATGTCCGCCCCCGCCATGGCACAGAAAGGCTCGGGCTCGAGGGCGTCTAGCACCGCCGCCCGCCGGGTCATGGCCCCGGTGTGCCAGTGCTCCAGCGTGCGGCCGGTGATCAGCACGAACGGATAGGTCTCGTCGGGCTGCTCGGAGGGCGGGACCGGCGAGACCGGGACCAGCCGCGCGCGACCGTCTTCGGTCGGGAAGCGGTCGGCGAAGATCACACCCTGGCCCGGATGGTCGGGAGCGGGGCAGGGATAGGCCACCGAACCCTCGCGCGAGAGCCGCTCCCAGGTGATGTTGTCGAGCGAGGGCATCACCTGCTTCATCTCGGCGAACACCTCGTGTGGCCCGGCATAGTTCCAATCGAGCCCGAGCCGGCGGGCCATTTCCTGGATGATCCACCAGTCTTGCCGGGCCTCGCCGGGCGGATCGAGGGCGGGCCGACCGAGCTGCACCTGGCGGTTGGTGTTGGTGACCGTTCCCCACTTCTCGGGCCAGGCCGAGGCGGGCAGCACGACGTCGGCGTACATGGCCGTCTCGGTCAAGAAGATGTCCTGGACCACGAGATGCTCGAGCCGGGCCAACGCCAGGCGCGCATGGTGGCTGTCCGGGTCGGACATGGCCGGGTTCTCGCCCATCACGTAGAGGCCCTTGATGGCCCCGCCCGCGGCCGCCTCCATGATCTCGACCACGGTGAGACCCGGGGCCGGATCGAGCGGGTGGCCCCACAGCGCCTCGAGCTTGGCGCGCCAGGCGGCGTCGCCGACCCGATGATAGTCGGGGAACACCATCGGGATCAGACCGGCATCCGAGGCGCCCTGCACGTTGTTCTGGCCACGCAGCGGGTGGAGACCCGTCCCCGGCCGGCCGACATGGCCGCAGATCAAGGTCAAGGCGATCAACGCCCGGCAATTGTCGGTGCCGTGGGTGTGCTGCGAGACGCCCATGCCCCAGAACACGATGGCCGCGCGGGCACGGGCGAAGGCGCGGGCCACCTCGCGCAGCGTGTCGGCCGGGATGCCACAGAGCTCGGCCATCGCCTCGGGCGGGAAGGCGCGCACGTGGGCCGCCAGCTCCTCGAACCCCTTCACGTGCGCGGCCACGTACTGGCGGTCGTAGAGACCTTCGGTGATCACGACGTTCAACAGCGCGGTCAACAGCGCCACGTCGCTGCCGGGCGTGAACTGCAGCATCCAGGTGGCGTGGCGGGCGAGGGCTTGGCCGCGCGGATCCATCACCACGAGTTTGGCACCGCGCTCGACCGCCTGCTTGATGTAGGTGGCCGCCACCGGATGGTTCTCGGTCGGATTGGCGCCGATCACGACGATCAGATCGGCGTGGAGCGCCTCGGTGAACGGTGCGGTGACCGCGCCCGTGCCGATGCCTTCCATGAGCGCCGCGACCGAGGAGGCGTGGCACAGCCGCGTGCAATGATCGACGTTGTTGGTGCCGAAGGCGGTGCGCACGAGCTTCTGGAACAGATAGGCTTCCTCGTTGGAACCCTTGGCCGAGCCGAAGCCGGCCAGTGCCCCGGCTCCGTAGCGCTCCTTGATCCGCCGGAACCCGGCCGCGGCCACCTCCAGGGCCTCCTCCCAGCTGGCCTCGCGGAAATGTGACCAGGGTGCCGCCGGGTCGATCGGCGGGTCGACCGTCTTGGGCGCACCGGGCAGCCGGATCAGCGGCCGGGTCAGCCGCTCCGGGCTGTGCACGTAATCGAAACCGAAGCGGCCCTTGACGCACAGCCGGTTCTCGTTGGCCGGGCCGTTCGCCCCGGTGACGTAGGCGATCCGATCGCCGCGCACGTGGTAGGTGACGCGGCAGCCCACCCCGCAATAGGGGCACACGCTCTCCACCGCCCGATCGGCCCCGTAGGCGCCACGACCGGTCGCCCGGTCGACGATGCCGGCCGGCATCAAGGCGCCCGTGGGGCAGGCCTGGACGCACTCGCCGCAGCCCACGCAGGTCGAGCCGCCCATGGGATCGTCCTGATCGAAGACGATCTTGGACCGCGCACCGCGATAGGCCATGCCGATCACGTCGTTGACCTGCACCTCACGGCAGGCCCGGACGCACAAGTTGCACTGGATGCAGGCATCCAGCTGGACCGCGATCGCCGGGTGCGACCAGTCGGCCGCGGGCTTCTCGCTGCGGGCCGGGAACCGGCTCGCCTCCAGACCCATCCGCTCGGCCCAGCTCCACAACCGGCTCGTGCGATCGTGCGCATCCGGGCGCGGCGGCTGATCGGCCAGCAGGAGTTCCATCACCATCCGCCGGGCCTGCACCGCGCGGGCGGAGCCCGTGCGCACCACCATGCCCGGCGTCGGCCGGCGGATGCAGGAGGCGGCCAGGGTGCGCTCGCCCTCGATCTCGACCATGCACGCCCGGCAGTTGCCGTCGGCGCGATAGCCGGGCTGGGGTAGCCAGCACAGATGCGGGATCTCTAGCCCTTGCCGCTGCGCCACCTGCCAGATGGTCTCGTCCGGCCGCGCCTCGACCGGTCGGCCGTCGAGCGTGAAGAGCACGGTCTCGCTCACGGGCTCGCACCTCCTCGTGCCGGCGGCAACTCCGCGGCGGTGAACAGGTCGGGGAAATGGCGGAACAGGCTCTCGAGCGGGTTGGGGGCGGCTTGGCCCAGGCCGCAGATCGAGGCGTCGCGCATGGCCTGGGCGAGCTCGGCCAACAAGGCCCCGTCCCAGCGCGGCTGCTCCATCAAGGCCAGCGCCTTCTCGGTGCCGACCCGGCAGGGTGTGCACTGGCCGCAGGATTCGTCGGCGAAGAAGGCCATCAGATTGCGGGCCACGGCGCGCAGATCGTCGGCCTGCGAGAGCACCACCACGGCGTGGCTGCCGACGAAGCAGCCATAGGGCTCGAGGGTGCCGAAATCGAGCGCCAGATCGGCCAGCCGGGCCGGGAGGATGCCGCCCGAGGCGCCGCCCGGCAGATAGGCCACCAGCTCGTGGCCGGGTGCCATGCCACCGCAGAACTCGTCGACCAGCTCGCGCAGCGTGATGCCGGCCGGGGCGATCTTCACACCCGGCTCGCGGACCCGCCCGGAAACCGAGAAGGAGCGCAGACCCTTGGCACCGCGCCGGCCCTGGGCGGCGAACCAGTCGCCGCCCTTCTCCAGGATCACCGGTACCCAGCACAAGGTCTCGACGTTGTTGACCAGTGTGGGCCGGCCGAACAGGCCGCGCTCGGCCACGTAGGGCGGGCGGTGGCGCGGCAGCCCGCGCTTGCCCTCGATGCTCTCGATGAGCGCCGACTCCTCGCCGCAGATGTAGGCCCCGGCACCGCGCCGCAGCACGATGCGGCCGGGCTCGACCAGGCCCTCCGCCTCGAGCTCGCCGATCGCCCGCTCGAGCAGGCGACGGATGTGCGGATATTCGTCGCGCAGATAGATCCACATCCGCTCGGCCTCGACCACCCGGCCGGCGATCAGCATGCCCTCGAGGAAGCGGTGCGGGTGGCGGGCCAGATGCCAGCCGTCCTTGAAGGTCCCGGGCTCGCCCTCGTCGGCGTTCACGCACAGCTCGCGCGGGCCCGCATGGCTGCGCACGATCCGCCATTTGCGGGCGGTGGGAAAGCCCGCACCACCCAGCCCACGCAGGCCGGCCCGCTCGAGCTCGCCCAGGATGCGCTCGATCGCCGCCTCGGGATCGGCCGCCGCCCGCAGCTCGCACCAGAACCGATAGCCCCCCTCGGCCCGATAGGCGGCGAGGCCCTGGGCCGCCGGCAGCTCGGGCTCGACCGCCCCGGCGGCCAGAGCGGCCTTCGCGCTCTCGAGCGAGACGGGGGCCAACAATCGGGCCCCCAGCATGGCGGCCGGTGCTCGATCGCAGGCCCCCATACAGGGAGCGTGGACCACCCGGACCCGGCTCGGATCGAGGCCCCGGGCGAGCTCGTGGCGCAGTCGCTCGGCCCCTTGCAGCATGCAGGCCACGCTCTCGCACACCCGCAAAGTGAAGGGTGGCGGTGCGGGCTCGTCCTCGGTGGTGACGTCGAAATGGGCGTAGAAGGTGGCGACCTCGAAGACCTCGGCCTGGGCCAGCCGCATCTCGTGAGCGAGGGCCGCCAGATCGGCCGCCGAGAGGTGACCCAGCCGGTCCTGCAGGAGGTGCAGATGCTCGATCAACAGATCGGCCCGCCGCGGCCGCTCGCCCAGGATCTCCCGCACGCGCGCGAGCGCACGCGGATCGACCTGGCGCCCCTTGGGCGAGGGTCTGCCGCGGCCGCGTCGATCGCGGCCGCCGGGCGGCACGAGCGTGACGGTCGCCATCCTTCCTCCCCGGCCGGTGCGGATCGCGAGAATGGGAGGGCCGAGCCCGTCAGACAAGGCGTCCCGCGCGGCCGCCGCCGATCGCCGGCCGGCGTTGCCGGAGTTCCATCGCCAGCCTAGGGTCGAACGGTGATCGTTTCGGGACGGTGAGCCTTGGATCCCAGGTTGGTGCCCGGCGCCATCGTGCGCCATCCCCACCACCCCGAGTGGGGGCAGGGGCAGGTGCAATCCGTGATCGGCTCGCGCGTGACCGTCAATTTCGAGGATCGCGGCAAGGTGCTGATCGACGCCCGCCACGTGACCTTGGAGATCGTGCGCCCGGAGCGCGATCGCGACTCGTGACCCGGGCCATCCTGTCCTTGGCGCTGGCGGGCTTCTTCGCGGCCGGCACCACCCGGGTGTGCGACGCCCTGTTGCCCGAGATCGCCGCCAGCTTCGCCGTGGAAGTACCCGAGGCGGCGATCGCGATCACCGCTTTCACCTTCGCCTACGGCCTGTTCCAGCTCGCCTGGGGACCGGTGGGGGCACGACTCGGGCCCTATCGCACGGTGGCCGTGACCACCGCGCTCACGGCGTTTTCGACCGCCGCCACCGCCGCCGCACCGTCGCTGCCCTGGCTCGCCGTCGGCCGGTTCGTCTCCGGCCTCACCTGCGCGGCGATCATTCCCATGGGCATGGCCTTCATCGGCGAGACCGTCCCTTACGAGCGTCGCCAGCCGGTCCTCGCCCGCTTCCTCACCGGGCACATCACCGGGCTCGTCCTCGGCCAGGCCGTGGCCGGATCGTTGGCCGAGTTGGTCGGCTGGCGGGCCGTCTTCCTGGTGCTGGGAGCCGGTTTCGCGGCCGTGGCCGTCCTGCTGTTCCACGAGCTGGCCAGCGGGGCGGTGGCCGAGCGGCCGGCCGAGCCCGGCCGCGGCCCGCTCCTGCGTTATCGGCGCGTGCTGCGCGTGCCCTGGGCACGCATCGTGCTGGTCACCGTGACCCTCGAGGGGTTCTTCGCCTTCGGTGCGCTGGCTTACGTGGGGGCCTTCCTGCGCGACGCTTTCGGCCTCTCCTACGTCCTCATCGGGCTCGTGCTCGCCGGCTTCGGTGTGGGCGGGCTGCTCTACGCGATCCTGGTGCGCCGGCTCTTGTCGGCGTTGGGCGAACCGGGCCTGGAAGCCGGTGGCAGCGCCATGGCCGCGGCCTTCGCGCTGCTCGCCGCCACGCCCGTAGCCGGCCCGGCCGCGCCGGCCGTGGCATTGTGCGGCCTCGGCTACTACATGCTCCACAACACGCTGCAGACCAACGCCACCCAGATGGCACCGTTCGATCGCAGCGCGGCGATCGCGCTGTTCGCCTTCGGGCTGTTCGTGGGGCAGGCGGTCGGCGCGGCGATCCTGGGTGGGCTGCTGCCGCTGTTCGGTTATCGCGGCGGCTTCGCCGCGGCCGCGCTGGCCCTCGTCGCGATCGGCCTCGGCTTCGGGCGGGCCAAACGGGCCGCCGCGGCCGGCGGCCCGCCCACGCTCCGCGCCTAGAGCGCCTTGTACCAGAATTGCAGGCGCTTGGGCGTCTCCTCGGTCTCGCCGATCTCCTTCCAGGCGATGGTCCCGATCGCCCCCTCGAGCTTGCGATAGCCGCGCTTGGTCCAGAACGCGTCGAGCGGCACGTAATCGGCGGGTTTGCGCGGATCGGCGGGATCCCGGATCACCCCGCAGAAGCAGGCGTGCGTGTAGGTGCCGAAGCGGCGCGCGTGGTCCTCGCGCTCTTCGAAGAACCGTACGCCCAGACCGCGGCCGCGATAGGGTCGCAACAGCACCGACTCGCCGAAATAGAAGGTCTTGGCGACATCGAGCCCGGCTTTCGCCACCGGCTCGGTGAGTTCGGGCGGCTCGGCCGAAAGCGGCAGGGCGGTCGAGGCGCCCACGAGCTCGTCGCCGTCGAAGGCCCCCACCACGACCGCGCGCGGCTCCTCGACGTACCGTTCGAGATAGCGCCGCTCGTAGGCCTCGTCGCCGTCGTAGAGATAGGGCCATTCGCGGAACACGACGATGCGCAACCTGGCGATGGCCGGCAGATGGGCCCGGATCGCTTCGCCCTCGAGCCGCTCGATGCGGATGTCGGATGCCATCGGACTCCCCTCGTGGTTCCTGGTCGTTGCGCGGCGCGGGCTCCCTAGCGCAGCGCGTCGAGGAGCGCGAGCAGGCCCACGGCGCCGGCGCCGAACAGGAGCACGAAACGACCGTTGGGGCCGGGCGAGAGCGCTCGGGTCGGCAATTCGAAGCTGGTGCGGGCCACGAGCAGGCTCAAGGAGGTCGAGCCCACCATCGTGCCGAGCGCCCAGCCCAGAAGCCCGAGTCCGGCCAGCGCCAAGGGACCCACGGGTGCCGGACCGTGGGTCAGAAGGGCCAGGGTGATCGCCACGGTGGCCAGCGGATGCAGACCCAGGACCGCGAGCCCCACGATCACCGCCAACAACAGCCCCAAGAGCACCCAACCGGGCACGAGTCCGGCGTGCAACGGTGCGGCCAGGACCGCCGTCCAGGAGGCGCCCACGAGCACGCGGCCCAACACCGTGACTACACCCACGAGCAGCATCTCCTCGGCCAGTCGGGCGCAGTCGGCCCAGGCCCGACCGAGCACGGCACGGCGGGTCGAGCGCGGCTGGACGAGCAGCCACAGGGCCACGGCCGGTGGGGTCACGAGAAGCACGGCGGACAGGCTCGGCAGGCCCGTCGTGCTCGCCACCGCCACGATCGACGCCGCGGCGCCCCCGACCGGCGGGACGAGCGGGGCCAGCGCGCGAAGCGCGGGGCCCAGCGGGGCCAGGCCGCGCAGCTCGGCCGCGGTGAGGGCGAGGGCGAGGAGCGAAAGCAAGAGCCCGCAGGACGTGACCTGCCACAGCGGCAACCCCGGCACGAAGCCGGTGACGAGCGCCATGCCGACGAAGAAGGGCGACCAGAGCACGGCCAGACACGAGCCGCGCAGCGCCATCGCCGCGAGCCGGGCGCGTTCGGCGGGCGTGACGTCGGACGGGACCAGGGGCGCGAGGACGGCGAGGCTCCCCGCCGTGAGCACCGCACCGAACAGGTGGCTGCCGGTGAAGAAGCCCAAGGCGCGGGCCGGCGGCGGCAGCGCCGCCATGCCCCGGCGGGCCCGCTCGATCGCCGGGTGCACCGCGGCGACCGCGCGCACGAGCGCGATCGTGCCCAGAAACGCCGGGAACACGAGGGCGTGGTCGAGACCAACGAGGAGGAGCTCGGGTCGGCCCTCGAGCAGCGCCGTGGCCAGGGCCGGCACGAGCAGGGTCGCGGCCAAGCGCCGCGCACCGCCGCGCACGAGGACCAGGGCCAGAGCTCCATAAGCGATCAGGAGCGGCCGACCGGCGGCCGCGAGCGGCGTCGGGCCGAGGAGCAGCGAAGCGAGTTCGAGAAGCCAGAGGAGGAGCACGAGCACCCGGCCGGCGGCCGCCCACGCTCGCCGGGAATCGTCACCCATGGTCCGCCCGCCGTTCCAGCCGGCCCTTCCCCGCCTTCGATCCACGGCCGCGACCGACCTGCGCGTCGGGCCGTCGGTGCGCGGCCCCCTTCGCACCCGTCCCCGGGTGTGTACAAGGGCTCCGGAAGCCTGCCCGCCCGGCGCGGGAACGGAGGATGCGCAGCTCGTGTCGCGCCGTCTGCTCGTGTCGCTGCTCGCCGCCCTGCTGCTCGCAGCCGGGATCGTCGGCTATCGGATGGTGGCGGCCGATCGCGAGCTGCCCGCCGGGATCTGGCGCACCCACGGCCGCAGCGAGGCCCGGCGGATCGACGTCGCCACCCGGTTCGGCGGCCGGCTGGTCGAGGTGTCGGTGCGCGAGGGCGACCGGGTCGAGGCCGGGCAGGTGCTGGCCCGCTTGGACTCGAGCGAGATCGAGGCCCGGCTGCGAGAGGCCGAAGCCGCCCTCCACCAGGCCCGGCAGGTCCTCGAGGAGGCACGGGCTCTGGAGCGCCAGCGCGAGAGCGAGCTCGCCTTCGCGATCCACGAGCTCGAGCGCGCCCAGAGCCTGGGCGAGCGCGGTTTCACACCGAGCCAGGTGGTGGACCTGCGCCGCACCCAGAAAGCCACCGCCGAGGCCGCTCTGGCCGCAGCCCGGGCCGGCGTCCAGCGGGCCGAGGCGGCGATCGCCGCGGCGCGGGCCACCGTCGAGCGGATCGCGAGCGACCTCGCCGAGTACGAGCTGCGCGCGCCGCGCGCCGGGCGGGTCCAGTATCGATTGGCCGAGCCGGGCGAGGTCCTGCCACCCGGCGGCCGGGTGGTCTCGCTGCTCGACCTCCAGGACGTCTACGTCACCGTCTTCGTGCCGACCGCGGTGGCCGGCCGACTGCGCTTCGGGGCGCCAGCGCGCATCGTCTTCGACCCCGCACCGCAATGGGTGGTACCGGCCACGGTGAGCTTCGTGGCCTCGGAGGCCCAGTTCACGCCGCGCTACGTGGAGACCGAGGCCGAGCGCGAGAAGCTCATGTTCCGCGTCCAGGTCCGCATCCCCGAGGACCTCCTACGGGCCCACGCCGACGTGGTGAAGACGGGCGTGCCCGGCACGGTCTACCTGCAGGTCGATCCCGAAGTGCCGTGGCCTTCCTGGCTCGAGGTGCGGCTGCCCGATGTCCCGCGCTCGTGAGGCCGGCGAGCCGGCGATCGTTTGCGTCGGTCTCGGCCACCGTTACGGGTCCTCGGTGGCCCTCGCCGACGTCTCGCTCGAGATCGCCAGAGGCGAGCTCGTCGGCTTCGTGGGCCCCGATGGTGTCGGCAAGTCGACCTTACTCGGCCTGTTGGCCGGGGCGCGCCGGCTGCAGTCCGGTCGGCTGCGGGTGCTCGGGCTCGATCCCGCCCGGCGGGCCGATCGCGTAGCGCTCGCGGCGCGGCTCGCCTACATGCCCCAGGGGCTCGGCCGCAATCTCTATCCGAGCCTCTCGATCCGCGAGAACCTCCGCTTCTTCGCCGCGCTCTACGGCCTGGGCACGGTCGAGACCGCGGCAAGGATCGAGCAGCTCGGGCGGGCCACGGGGCTCCTACCGTTCCTCGATCGGCCGGCCGGCAAGCTCTCGGGGGGCATGCGCCAGAAGTTGGCGCTGGCCTGCGCCCTGGTCCACGATCCGGATCTGTTGATCCTGGACGAGCCCACGACGGGGGTGGATCCGCTCTCCCGGCGGCGCTTCTTCGAGCTGTTGGATGCCGTGCGCGCCGCGCGACCGGCCATGACCGTGCTCGTGGCCACGGCCTACATGGCCGAGGCCGAGCGCTTCGAGCGGGTCGTCGCCATGGACGGCGGCCGGATCCTGGCCGTGGGCAGCCCGGCCGAGTTGTGCGCCCGCACCGGGACCAGCCGGCTCGACCAGGCCTTCGTGGCGCTCCTGCCCGAGGCGCGCCGGCGCGATCATCGCCCGGTCGTCCGCCCGCCCCGGCGGGCCGATCGTGGCGAGGTGGCGCTCGAGGCGTGCGGCCTCACCAAGCGCTTCGGCGACTTCACCGCGGTCGACGCGGTGAGCTTTCGCATCGAGCGCGGCGAGATCTTCGGTTTTCTGGGCTCCAACGGCTGCGGCAAGACCACCACCATGAAGATGCTCGTCGGTCTGCTCGAGCCCACGGCGGGCGAGGCCTTCGTGGCCGGCGAGCCGGCCGGTGGCGACACGCTCCAGGCCCGCCGGCGCATCGGCTACATGTCGCAGACCTTCTCGCTCTACGAAGAGCTCACCGTCCGCCAGAACCTCGAGCTGCACGCGGCCATCTACGAGCTGCCGCCGGCTCGGCGGGCGGCGCGGGTGGCGGCCCAGCTCGACCGCTTCGAGCTGCGGGCCGTGGCCGATGCCCGCCCCGACGATCTGCCCTTGGGCCAGCGGCAGCGTCTGCAGCTCGCCGTGGCCACCTTGCACGAGCCCGAGATCTTGATCCTGGACGAGCCCACCTCCGGGGTCGACCCGATCGCCCGCGACCGCTTCTGGGAGCATCTGATCGAGCTCTCCCGTGACCAGGGGGTGACGATCTTCGTCTCGACCCACTTCATGAACGAGGCCGAGCGGTGCGATCGCATCTCGCTCATGCACGCGGGCCGGGTGCTGGCCGCCGGGCCGCCCGAGGAGCTGGCCCGACGGTTCGGCGAGGGCGATCTCGACGAGGCCTTCGTGCGCCTGCTGGCGAGGGCCGAGCGCGAGCCGGTGGGTGCCGGATCGGCGCAGCTCGTCCCCGACCCGCCCAGCAGCGAGCCCGGGCACGCGGTGGCCGCCCGGTCGGCCGGCGGCGGCTTCTCGCTCGGCCGCCTCCTGGCCTTCGCCCGGCGCGAGACCGCCGAGCTCCTGCGCGATCCGATAAGGCTCGCCTTCGCGCTCCTGGGCCCGGTCGTGCTGCTGTTGGCCATGGGCTTCGGCATCTCCTTCGACGTCGAGAGCCTGCGCTTTTCGGTGCTCGACCAGGACGGCACCCCCGAGAGCCGCGAGCTCGTTCGCGCGCTCGAGGGCTCGCGCTATTTCGAGCCGGCGGAGCCGGTCGCGACCGCCGAGGAGGCCGATCGGCTGCTGCAGCGCGGCGCCGTGAGCCTGGTGCTGGCCATCCCGCCCGGCTTCGGCCGGGATCTGGTGGCCGGGCGGACCCCGGAACTCGCGGTTTGGCTCGACGGGGCCAACACGACCCGCGCCGAGACCGCCCGTGGCTACGTGATCGGGGTGATCCGGCAGGCCTTGCACGAATTGGCGGCGGCCCGCCCGGAACCGCCGCCGGCAGCTCCGTTCCGGCTGGAGACTCGCTTCCTCTTCAATCAGGAGTTCAGATCGACCGCGGCTATCCCACCCGGGGTCATGATGATGCAGCTCGTCATGATCCCGGCCATGCTGGGCGCGCTCGCGGTGGTGCGGGAGAAGGAGCTCGGCTCGATCCTCAACCTCTACACCACACCCGCCACCCGCCTCGAGTTCCTGTTGGGCAAGCAGCTGCCCTACGTGCTCACGAGCCTCGTGAGCTTCGCGCTCCTGCTGGCGCTCGTGCTCGTCCTGTTCGACAATCGGTTGCGCGGCGACGCCTCGGTGCTCGTGGTGGGGGCGCTCCTGTTCGTGACCGCGACCACCGCCTTCGGGCTCGTGGTCTCGGCCTTCGTCCGCTCGCAGATCGCGGCGATCTTCGCCACCGCGATCCTCTCCATGATCCCCACGGTCAACTTCTCGGGCATGCTCTATCCGGTGGCCACGCTCGATGCGGTCTCCCGGGCCATCGGCCGGAGCTTCCCGGCCTTCTGGTTCCAGCGGATCGTAGCGGGCGTGATCAACAAGGGCTCGGGCTTCGCCGAGCTGTGGGTCGATCTGCTGGCGCTCGGCGGCTTCGTGCTGCTGTTCTGGACCGCAGCCGCCCTTCTGTTGCCCGAGCAGGAGCGCTGAGCCGGTGCGCAGCCTGCGCCAGGTGTTCCATCTGGGGCTCAAGGAGATCCGCGCCGTGCTGCGCGATCCCGTGCTCCTGGGCCTCGTGATCTACACCTTCAGCGTGGCGATCGTGACGGTGGCCCGCGGCGTGCGCACGGAGGTGCGCGACGCGGCGATCGCGGTGGCCGATCTCGACCGCTCGGCGCTCTCGACCCGCCTGGCCCAGGCCTTCTTGCCGCCCTGGTTCAAGCCGGCCGTGGCCATCGGGCTCGACGAGGTCGACCGGGTGTTGGAGCGCGGCGAGGCGAGTTTCGTGCTCGTCGTGCCGCCCGGCTTCGAGGCCGATCTGTTGGCCGGGCGGCAGCCCGAACTCGCGCTGCTCGTCGACGCCACGGCCATGAGCCTGGCCGGCAACGGGGCGGCTTATGCGCGGACCATCCTCGAAGAGGAAACGGCCCGCTTCCTCGGTCGCGAAGGAACCCCGCAAGGGGCACCGGTACGGCTCGAGATCCGGGCTCGCTTCAACCCCAACCTCGAGGCCGCGCGCTTCCTGGCCGTCACCCAGCTCGTCAACAATCTCACGATCCTCGCCATCGTCTTGACCGGCGCGGCGGTGATCCGCGAGCGCGAGCACGGTACGCTCGAGCATCTGTTGACCCTGCCCTTGTGGCCGGCCGAGGTCGTGGCCGCCAAGCTCTGGGCCAACGGGCTCGTCGTCCTCGTGGCCGCGCTGCTCTCGCTTCTGGCCGTGGTGCGCGGTGTGCTGGGCGTACCGATCGCCGGCTCGCTTGCGCTGTTCGCCTTCGGTGCGGCCCTCTATCTGCTCTCGGTCACCGCTTTGGGGGTCATGCTCTCCACGGTGGCCACGACCATGCCGCGCTTCGGACTGCTTTCCATCCCGGTGTTCGTGATCATGAACCTGCTCTCCGGCGGTTTCACCCCGCTCGAGAGCATGCCGCGTTGGTTGCAGCTCGTGATGCAGGCCTCGCCCGCCACCCACGTCGTGGCCTTCTCCCACGGGGTGTTGTTCCGGGGCGCCGGGGTCGAGGTGCTCTGGCCGCGGCTTCTGGCGATCGCGCTGATCGGCGCGGCCTTCGCCGCGTTCGCGCTGGCGCGCTTCCGCCGCACCGTCGCGGCGGTGGTCTGAGCCCTCGACAGGAGCCGAGCGGGTCGCCAGGTTGCGCGCCATCGAGCCGGGGGCCGCCATGGAACCGCGCCGGATCCTCCTCGCCCATCTCGACGATGTCGGCATGTGCCACGGTGCCAACCGGGCCATGCTCGATCTCGCCGGCCAGGGGGTGGTCACCTGCGGCTCGGTCATGGTGCCCTGCCCCTGGTTCCCGGAGATCGCCCAGGCCTACCGGACCCGCCGCGAGCTCGATCTCGGTGTCCATCTCACGCTCACGAGCGAATGGCAGGGCTATCGCTGGCGGCCCTTGACCGGCGTTTCGCGCAAGGGCGGGCTGGTCGACGACGACGGCTACATGTGGCGCAACGTCGTGCTGTTGCGGCGCCACGTCGTGCCCGAAGCGGCCGAGGAGGAGATGCGTGCCCAGATCGAGGCGGCGCTTTCGGCCGGCCTCGACGTCACCCATCTCGACACCCACATGGGGGCGGCCGCCGTCCCCGAACTGGTCGGCATCTATCTGCGCCTGGGCCGCGAGTATCGGCTGCCGGTGCTGCTGCCGCGGGAGATCGAAAGCTATCTCGACGTCTTGAAGCTCGGGGCGGTCCGGCCGGAGGCCTACGGCCCCTATCTCGAGGAGCTGGAGGCCGAGGGTGCGCAGTTCGTCGACCGCTTCCGCATGACCCCCGGGGTCCCTTCGACCGCGGCCGATGCGACCTACCGCCGGCTGATCGCGAGCCTCGAGCCGGGTGTGACGTTCCTGTCGCTCCACGCCAACGCACCCGGCGACATCGAGACCATCGTGCCGGATCGGGCGCACTGGCGCACCGACGAGTACCGGATCCTGGGCGATCCGGGGTTCGCTGCCTTCCTCCGCGAGCAGGGGGTGGAGCTCGTCGGCTTTCGCGAGCTTCGCGCCCGGTTGCGTGCAGGCGTCCGGGCCGGGGCCTGAGCGGGCCCGGCGGGCGCGCTCAATCGTCGAGCTCGACCTCGAGGCCGAGCAGCAGGAAGCTCCAGCTCTTGCCGTGGCCGTCGAGATTGAGGCTCGCGTTCACGCCCCCTTCGAGCGCCCGCTCCATGACGAGGTTCACGCCGTGCAGATGGGGCAGGGGGTGGAGCCGCACCGGCCCGCGCAGCAGTCGCGGGAAGGCCGCCCGCAGCCGCTCGGGCGCGAGCGCGCGCAGCAGAGCCGGATAATGGCGCGGCTCGTGGACGAAGAGCGCGACATTGGAGGTGTCGCCCTTGTCGCCGGCGCGGGCATGCGCGATCTCGTGGAGCCTCACCTTCCGACTCATGCCTCGAGCACCTCGATGCGGGTCGTCACCGCGGCGCGCGGCAGGCTCGCCGAGGCGGTCGTGACCGAGGGCGTGATCTGGCCGCGATAGCCGCCACCACCGGCGGGCCCACAGGTCAACAGCGCCTCCACCTCCCACAGCAACAGCTCGGCGGTCACCCGGTCGGGGGCGCGCAGCGCCGCGTGCAATCGCACGTCCTCGCTCGTCTCGGGCTCGGGGAGCGCGGTGGCGTGCAGCGAGCGCAGCCCGATCAGATCCACCCGCAGCGGCAGATCGAGCCCGTGGACCCGGCGCAGCCGCTCCTCCAGCACGGCCCGGGCGAGCCGTGCCCGCGCGGCGGCGTTGGGCCCGGCGTACGAGACCCCGGCCTCGGCCAGGAAGCCACCGTCGAACCCGACCGTGACCTTGAGAGTCTCGGGCCGCGGCCGACCACGCGCGCCGTTCATCCGCACGCGGTCCGGCCCGTCGGCTGCGAGCCGCACGGTCGTGAAATCGGCGATCACGTCGGGTGTGACGTAGGCGCTCGGATCGTGGACCTCGTAGAAGAGCTGCTCGACAACCGTGGCCGGGCTCACGAGCCCACCCGAGCCCGGGGTCTTGCCGATCACCGCCGAACCGTCGGCGGCGACCTCGGCCAAGGGGAAGCCGCAGCGGGCGAGATCGGGCACCTCCTTCTTGCCCGGATCGGCGAAATAGCCGCCCGAGACCTGCATGCCGCGCTCCAGGAGGTGCCCCACCACGGTGCCGGCCGCGAGCCGATCCCAGTCCTCGAGGGACCAGCCGAAACGATCGACCAGCGGGGCCAGGAACAAGGACGGATCGGCGACCCGTCCGGTGATCACGACCTCGGCCCCGGTGGCGAGCGCCGGTAACAGATGCTCGACCCCGAGATAGGCGTTGGCGCCCACGAGCCCCGGCCGATCGGCGAGCTGCCCACCTTCCCAGAGCGGGGTGTCGGGCGGGAGCCGGTCGGTCACCTCGTCGCCCAGGAGCACGGCCACCCGCAGACCCGCGAGGCCCAGCTCGCGCGCGAGGCGCACCGTGGCCTCCCCGGCGGCCCGCGGGTTGGCGGCGCCCATGTTGGTGAGAAGGCGCGTGCCGCGGGCCCGGCAGCGCGGCAAGAGTGCCCGCATCCGCCGCTCGAGCCAGGGATTGTAGCCGCGGGTCGGATCGGTGCGCCGATCGCGATGGGCGAAGGCGAGCGTGCGCTCGCCCAGGCACTCGAGCACGAGCCAGTCGAGCGGCGCACGCTCGACGAGCTCGACCGCGGCGTCGAGCCGGTCGGCGGCGAAGCCGGCCCCGCAGCCGATGATCAGTTTGGCACTGTCGAGATCCGCCCGATCCTGCGACATCGCGTGGCCAGCCTGCCGCGCCGCGCCGGAGCGGGCAAGCCGCGCGCGGCGTGCCGTGATGGAGACGTTCGATGCGCATGCGACCGCCACGCACCCCGCGCCGGCTCGTGCTCGCGCTGGTCCTTTTGGCGCTCTCGGCCGCCCCGAGCGCGGCTTTGGATCCGCGCTATCGCGACGCGGACGGCGATCTGGTGGCCGATCCGCCGACCGATCCGGCCCGCTGGGTCGATCCACCGACCCTGGTGTTCAGCTACACGCCGGCCGAGGACCCGTCGCTCTATGCGCGGATCTTCGCCGAGCTGGTCGACCATCTGGCGCAGCGGACCGGGCGCAAGGTCGTGTTCCTCCAAGTGCAGTCCAACGCCGCCATGATCGAGGCGATGCGCGCCGGGCGTTTGCACGTGGCGGGCTTCAATCCCGGTAGCGTGCCGCTGGCGGTGGCCTGCGCCGGCTTCGTGCCGTTCGCCATGATGGCCGCCAAGGACGGTTCCTTCGGCTATCGCATGGAGATCGTGACCCGTCCCGGCAGCGGCATCGAGCGGGTCGAGGACCTGCGTGGCAAGAAGCTCGCCTTCACGTCCGAGACGTCCAACTCCGGCTACAAAGCGCCCTCGGCGATCTTGCGCGACCGCTTCGGCCTGGTGGCCGGGCGCGATTTCGAGCCGGTCTTCTCCGGCAAGCACGACAACTCGATCCTGGGTGTGGTCCACGGCGACTATCCGGCCGCGGCGATCGCCGATTCGATCCGCCACCGGATGATCGCCCGCGGGATGATCGAGAGCCGGGACCTGGTCGTGATCTTCCGCTCCGAGCCGTTTCCCACCAGTGCCTTCGGCCACGCCCACGATCTGCATCCCGAACTCGCGAAGCGGATCCGCGAGGCGCTGTTCGACTTCCCCTGGGAGGGGACGGAGTTCGCCAAGGAGTTCGCCAAGCACGAGCCACCACTCGCGCGCTTCGTGCCGATCCGCTACGCCGAGACCTACGCCATCGTCCGCGAGATCGACCGCTCGCTGGGGACCGAGCCCACCTGTGGGTGAGTGAGGAGACTCGTGCGCGCCGCGCAGGCGCGCGTCGGCAAATCGCCATCGTTCCGTCGTCGATCCGGAAAACCGGGCTGGCGGCGGAAGGAGGAATCGTCCATGCGACGAAGTGAAGGGTCGGCGCTCGGGGGTGCGGGAGCGTTGCGTCCGGTTCCGGATGACCCGGCGGCTTCGGCGATCGACCGACGCTTCGAGAGCGCCGAGGAGGCCCGGTCGCCGGTCCGCCGCGAAAGAGCTCTACGCGGATCGACGCTCACGCCTGTCGGCAGGTCGTGCAGGAGAGCGACGGGGCGACGGCCGTAGAGTACCTCGGCCCATGAGTATCAGGCCCGCATTGCGGATCGAAGAGCTCGTCAAACGCTACGGGACCGGCGATCTCGCCCTGGCCGGGGTGTCACTCACCATCGAGCCGGGCGAGATCGTGGGTCTGATCGGGCCCTCGGGCGCCGGCAAATCCACCCTCATCCGCTGCGTGAACCGGCTGGTCGAGCCGACCTCGGGTAAGGTCTTCTTGGGCGAGCTCGAACTCACCGCGCTCGACGGTGCCGCTCTGCGCCGCGCCCGCCGGCGGATGGGCATGATCTTCCAGGAGTTCGCGCTGGTCGAGCGGCTCACGGTCATGGAGAACGTGCTCTCCGGGCGGTTGGGCTACGTCTCGTTCTGGCGCAGCTTCACCCGGCGTTTTCCGCCGGCCGACATCGAGCGGGCCTTCGCGCTCCTCGAGCGGGTCGGGCTCGTCGATCACGCCGACAAGCGGGCCGATGCGCTCTCCGGCGGCCAGCGGCAGCGGGTCGGGATCGCCCGGGCGCTCGCCCAGGAGCCCGATCTGTTGTTGATCGACGAGCCGACGGCGGCGTTGGACCCCAAGACCTCGCGGCAGATCATGCGGCTCATCCGCGAGCTCTGCCTCGAGCGCCATCTCCCGGCGATCGTGAACATTCACGACGTCGTGCTGGCGCAGCAGTTCGTCGAGCGGATCGTGGGCTTACGCGCCGGGCAGATCGTGTTCGACGGCCGTGCTGAGGATCTCGACAACGAGGCCTTGACGCGGATCTACGGCAAGGAGGACTGGACCGCGGTGCGCCGCCGCGCGGCGGCCGAGGCGCGCGCCGAGGCCATCGACGAGGAGCGCCTCGAGGGGCTCGCCTGATGGCCGCGGCCGTGCGCAGGACGTGGCGACGACCGCCGCTCGTGGCCAACGCCCGGCTGCGTTGGCTCCTCTACGGCGGGGGCCTCGTCTACCTGCTGCTCGCCGGCTCGACCGTCGAGGTCAACTGGCTGCGGGTCTGGGACGGGCTCGGTCGCGGCTGGAGCTTCGTGCAGAGCTTCTTCCGCCCGGACTTCGTGACCCGCGGGCCCGACATCCTGCAGGGGATGATCGAGAGCCTGACCATGACCGTCACCGCCACGGTAGCGGGCATCGCGATCTCGGTGCCGATCGGGATCGGTGCCGCCCGCAACCTGGCACCGCTGCCGATCTACGCGATCTGTCGTGCCATCATCGCGATCTCGCGGGCGCTACAGGAGATCATCGTCGCGATCTTCTTCGTGGCGATGTTCGGGTTCGGTCCTTTCGCCGGCTTCTTGACCTTGACTTTCAACACCATCGGCTTTCTCTCGAAGCTGTTGGCAGAGGACATCGAGGACATCGACGAGGCCCAGGTCGAGGCGATCCGCGCCACCGGTGCGTCCTGGCCGCAGCTGGTCAACTACGCGATTCAACCACAGGTCATGCCGCGGCTGATCGGCCTGTCGCTCTACCGGCTCGACATCAATTTCCGCGAATCGGCGGTGATCGGCATCGTCGGCGCCGGCGGCATCGGTGCCACGCTCGAGACCGCCATGGATCGCTACGAGTACGACTCCGCGGCGGCCATTCTGTTGTTGATCATCGGTATCGTCATGCTGGCGGAGTACACCTCGAGCCACGTGCGCAAGTGGGTGCAGTGATGCCCCTGTTGCGCGCCGAGGATCGGACCTCCTGGCGACATCGAACCCCGCGCGCCCAGCTCGCCCTCTGGACGGGCTGGCTCCTGCTCGTGGCCCTTACGGTGTTCGCCTGGGAGGTCATGAACCGCCACACGATCTGGGCTTTCGTGGCCGACGCGCCGCGCCAGGCGGCCGACATCGGCGCGCGCATGGTCCCGCCGCGCTGGTCCTATCTCGCCGAGCTCTGGTGGCCGCTGTGGGACACGATCAACATCGCGACCCTGGGCACTCTGCTCGCCGTCCTGATCGCCGTGCCGGTGGCCTTCTGCGCCGCCCGGAACACCACGCCGAGCACGACCCTGGTCCGGCCCGCGGCGCTGCTGGTGATCGTCGCTTCGCGCTCGATCAACTCCTTGATCTGGGGGTTGTTGCTCGTGGCGGTCGTGGGCCCGGGAACGCTCGCCGGGATCCTGGCGATCGCGCTGCGCTCGATCGGCTTCATCGGCAAGCTGCTCTACGAGGCGATCGAGGAGATCGATCCGGCCCCGGTCGAAGCGGTCACGGCCACCGGCGCCTCGCGGCTGCAGACGCTCGATTATGCCATCGTCCCCCAGGTGCTGCCGGCCTTCGCCGGGATCACCGTGTTCCGCTGGGACATCAACATCCGCGAATCGACCGTGCTCGGGCTCGTCGGCGCCGGGGGAATCGGCCTCAAGCTGCAGGCCTCGCTCAACACCCTGGCCTGGCCCCAGGTGACGGTGATCCTGCTCGTGATCCTCGCCACCGTGGTGGTGAGCGAGTGGGTCTCGGCCAAGGTCCGCCACGCGATCATCTGAGGTCCGAGCCGCGCTCGCCGATCGAGCCGGCGTCGGACGCGGCGTCGCCAGCCGCGGCTCGCGCGGCACCCCAAAAGGTCGCCACCGCCTCGCGGATCTGCGCGTGCGAGCGGTCGAGCCAGCGGGTCTCGAGGGTGATCCGCGGCCGCTCGAAGCCGGGGAGGAGCTTGCCCAGCACCGCATCGGGGGTGAAAGCCCCCTGCCGTTCCGGTTTCAGCCAGGGGCGCGTGTCGGCCACGTAGAGGAACAGGCGCGTGCGCCCGAAGCGTCGCTCTTCGACCCCTTGGAGGGCGTGCCAGGGTAGCGGTCGGGCCATCGTCTCGGGAACGAAGATCCCCTCCCGGTCGAGGATCGCCACCGGCCGCCGATCCGCGAGCGTGAGACCGCTGCGCAGAGCGAAGCCGCCGAACAGGATGACGGCCGGCAGGAGCAGGACCCCGGCACCCTCGACTCCGCGGAGGGCGTGCCAGGCGAACAGCACGAGCAGGCCCACGCACAGCCCGATGGTCACGAGATGCGGCGCGCGTGCATGGCGCAGCTCCAGCCGTTCGGGGCTCGACCCGGGTGAGCCGGCTCCACTCACGAGCCGGGCTCCAGGACCAGATGGGCGATCCGCCGCCTCTTCCACGAATAGACGAGGTGCACGAGGCCGCTCTCCTCCTGGTGCAAGAACGGGTAGGAGAACTCGCAGCCGGGCTCGGCCTCGAGGTCGAGCACCCGCCGCCAGCTGGCGCCGTCCTCGGAGAGGCTCGCCACCAGCCGGTCGCGGCCGACGGCGCTCGGGTGGTGGACCAGGAGGAAGCGGCCACAGGCGAGCCGGCGCGCATCGAAGGCGGCATTCGGGTGCGGGATCGCGGTCGGGCGCATGGCCGACCACCGCTCGCCGCCGTCATGCGACCAGCACTCGGCGATGAAGCCCTGCTTGGTGCGGCACAGCGCCCGGATCCGACCCGAACCGTGGTCGACCAGGGTCGCCTGGTTGGCCTTGAAGCCGCCGGGCAGGGCGGTGAACGGGTGGTTGAGCACCGCGACGCGTCGCCAGGTGAGGCCGCCGTCCTCGGTCCGCTCGATCTGGCACCGCCAGCCCAGGAACTCCGAGGAGGAGCCGCACAGGAGCGCTCCGGAGGGCAGCTCGAGCGGCGCGTTCTTGACCGGCCCGAAGATCCCGTCGGGCAGGCGACGCGGTCGGCTCCACGAGCGGCCCTCGTCGCGCGAGACCGCGAGCATGCCCCACCAGCGCCGTGGCCGCGGCCCCACTTTGTAGAAGAGCAGGAGGACACCCGCCCGCGTACGGTGCAGCACCGGGTTCCAGCAAGGTTGCGGCGAGCCTCGCCCGTCGCGGCCGGTGAACAGGGGCTCGGGCTCGCCCCACCTTCCGCCCTCGCCGCGGGCGAACCAGATCGCCACGTCGGGCCGGCCTTCCTTCGATCCGGCGAACCAGGCGGCCACCAGGCCGGCGGGGGTCGACGTCAACGTGGCGGCGTGGGCGTCGCGCCAAGGGGACAGCGTGTCGACGAAGCCGCGGTGCAGGATGCGCAAGGGGGCTCTCAGGCGTCGCAGCCTCGGAACGGGCCGAGATCCAGATGCAGGTGGTCCCGGTGGAAGCGATCGCTGCGCGGTGTCAAGACCATGGTGAAGTGGCGGCAGGCGGCACGGGCGGCGGCGCGCAGGAACTGGCCGGGCGGCCCCTCGTCCCACCAATGCTCGAGCACCGTGATGCGGGTGCCGTCGGAGAGGCGGAAGCCTCCGACGTCGATCGCCAGCGCCCGGGCGTGCAAGCTCTTCCGCCCGGCGTTGCCGGTCATCCGGCGACAGGCGTGGCTGCCCCGGTGCTCGACGGCCACGAGCTCGCGGCCGGTCTCGCGCCGCGCGACGACCCGCAGCTCCCGCTCGTAGCGTAGCCAAGCCAGCGCCAGAGCGCAGCTCGTCTCCAGCGGCCGATCGAGCGCGAGGCTCGTGCGTTGCAGCCGGACCGGCTCCTCGACGCGGCAGGCGCCGCCCGTGGGTGCGGCCCAGGGCTCGACCTCGAGGCCCGCGGCCAGCAGGGCCTCGCGGCAGCCGGCCAGCGGTGGCGGCGAGGGCGGGCGCGGCGCCCGCGCACAGCCGGCGAGCAGCGCGAGCAGCAGGACGAGGGTGAAGAGCCGCCGCTTCGGGCGAGCGCCACGCCTCACCGCGTCTCCGGCGCGCGGGTGGCCCGCCATCTCTGGTAGGTGACGACCGCAGCCGCCACCGCGAAGCCGAGCAGATCGGTGCGATGCTCGGGGACCAGGAGCAGACCCGCGGCCAGCGCCAAGGCGAGGCGACCCCAAGGCGGCACTTCGCCCACGAGCCAGCCGTCGGAGGCGGTGGCGAGCAGGATCACCCCCAACGTGGCGGTGAGCGTCGCACCGACCACGGTGAGCAGATCGGCCTGCGCCAGCAGAGCCGGGCTCAGGAAGAACATGTAGGGGACGATGAACGCCGCGACGCCCAGTTTGAGCGCGATCCAGCTGGTCCTCCACGGATCGGCACGGGCCAACGTCGCCGCGGCGAAAGAGGCCAGAGCCACGGGCGGGGTGATGCCGGAGACCACGGCGAAGTAGAAGATGAAGAAGTGCGCCACGAGCGGCTCGACCCCCATCCGCGCGAGGCCGGGGGCGAGCACCGAGGCGGCGATCGCGTAGGCGGCGGTAGTGGGCATGCCCATGCCCAGGACGAGGGCCACGAGCATCGCGAAGGCCATGGCCACGAGCGCATGGCCCGCCGACAGGCCGAGCAGGAGCTGCGAGAAGCGCCCGCCGATCCCGGTCAGGGCGATCACACCCACGACGATGCCGGCACAACCGCACACCGCCACGAGCTGCAGGACGTCGAGCGTGGCCCGCTCGAGCGCGGCGAGGACGGCCTTGGGGCCCATCGGCGCCTCGCGGGCGATCCAGCTCGCCACCACCGCGGTCAAGATCGCGAGCGTGGCCGAGCGCAGCGGCGAGAAGCCGGCGTAGAGTGCCCCCACGAGCACGGCCAGAGGGGAGAATAGATAGAGGCGCCGCAGAACGGATGCGAGCGGCGGCAACTCGCTGCTCGGCAGGCCGACGAGTCCGTGCCGGCGGGCGTGCAGCTCGACATGCGCGTAGCAGGCGACGTAGAACAACCAGCAGGGCACGATCGCCGCGACCGCGATCGTGCCGTAGGGAATGCCGGTCATCTCGGCCATGAGGAAGGCGCCGGCGCCCAGGACCGGAGGGGTGATCTGGCCGCCGATCGAGGAGGTGGCCTCGATCGCCCCGGCGGTCGGCCGATCGTAGCCGACCCGGCGCATCATCGGGATGGTGAAGGTTCCCGAGGCCACGACGTTGGCCACGGCACTCCCGCTGATCGAGCCGAACAGCGCGCCCGAGACCACGGTGGCCTTGGCCGGGCCGCCGCGGGCCCGACCGAACAGCGCCAGGGCCAGGTCGTTGAAATAGTCGCTGATGCGCGAGCCGTGCAGGAACGCGCCCAGGGTCACGAACAGGATCACGTAGGTCGAGGAGACGGCGGTGGTGATCCCGAGGATGCCCTGGTCGCTGAAGATGTAGGTGAAGAACCGCGGCACGTCGTAGCCGCGGTGGTAGAGCACGCCCGGCAGCCAAGGGCCGAGGAAGGCGTAGACCACGAACACGAGAGCGATGATCGGCAGGGCCACACCGGCGATCCGTCGGGTGACCTCCAGCACGACGAGCGTGCCCACCACCCCCATCGCCACGTCGCCCCAGGTCCACATCGCCCCGGCGCGGAACAAGAGCGCGTCGAGTTCGACCCAGACGTAGACGAACACGCCGATCGAAGCGGCGGCCAACAGCCAATCGTAGGGCGGGATGCGATCGGCCGGCGCGCGAGGGTGCGGGCGGACCAGGAGGACGATCAGGGCGGCACCGAAACACAGGTGCGCGGCGCGATAGAGCCAGGGGTCGAGCGGGTAGAGGTTGAGGACGACCAGGTGGAAGAGCGCGTAGAGGACCGCGACCCCACTCAGGATCGTGGACAGCGGCCCGCGCAACACGCGTCGCGGTCCGGCGAATTCGTCGCTCTCGGGTGGGGTCGGCGGCGTGGTCACCTGCTCGGCCGGATCCGGAGGCTCCAGCGCTCCGGGCCCGGCGGAGCGCTCGTCGATCCGCGCCACGGCCGCCGACCCCGATCCGACCTCAAGCGCCGATCAGATGGTCGGGGATGGTGATCCCCTTGGCCCGGTAATAGCGCACCGCGCCGGGGTGGAACGGCAAGAAGCCGTTGCGGGTGACGTTCTCGAGGACCGTCTCTTTGGCGGCGGCGTGGCCCTTCACCAGCTCGTCGTGGTTCTCGAAGATCGCGGCCACGATCGCCTCGACGAGATCGTCGGGTAAGCTCTTGTGGCAGATGGCGAAGTTGAAGATCCCTACGGTCGGCTGACTCTCGGCGAGCGAGCGATAGGTTCCGGCCGGGATCACCGCATCCGACAACTCCGGGAACTTGGCCTTGAGCTTGGCGATCTCGTCGGCGGTGAAGCTGAAGAAGCGGACTTTCTGGGTGGCGTCGAGCTCGGAATAGGCGGCGATCGGCAGCCCCGCGGCGAAGGCGAAGCAGTCGATGAGCCCGTCGGCCAGCTGGCTCGCCATGTCGGCAGCCTGGCCGTTGACGATCGTGACCTTGATCCCCAGCGCCTCGAACATCATGGGGAAGTAGGTGCCGGGTGTGCCCGCCCGCGGCCCCACGCCGACCCGCTTGCCGGCGAGCTTGGCGACGCTGTCGATGCCCGAGCGCTCGAGGGCGACGAAGTGGAAGGGCGTGTCGTACATCGGGAACATGGCCCGAATGTCGCGGAACTTGCGCCCCTGCGTCCAGGCACCGGTACCCTCCCAGGCCTGCAGGGCGATGCCCATCGTGGTCATGCCGAGCTCGACCTGGCGGTCCTCGACCAGGATGATGTTCTGGTTGGGACCCTGGGTCTGTTGGGTGCTGATCGGCACGCCGATCTTCTCCGAGACCAGGCTCGCCCAGGCCTGTCCGTAGACGTAATAGGTCCCGCCGACCGAGGCGGTACCGAGGGTCAGGGCCTTGGGCCAGTGGGCCGGTGGGGCGGCGAGCGCGGTCCCGGTGCGGGTCACCAGTGGCAACAGGGCGCACGCGGCGAGCAGATCACGGCGATTCATTCATGCCTCCCATGCGAACGCGGCCGGACAGTAGAGGCGGCCGGCTGCAGCCGCAAGCACACCGGGTGGGCCCGCCTCAGCCGCCGTCTCGGACCCGCTGCACCGCCGCCAGCGCCTCCGGCCCGTCCCACTGGGCGATGCCCAACAGCCTCGCCACCTCGCGCCCCCGGCGGTCGACGAGCAGCGTCCCGGGCAGGCCCGGCAGCCGCACCGCGCGGCTTGTGGCGGCGGTCGGGTCACGATAGACGGCCAGCCGCGTGACGCCGATCTCGTCGAGGAAGGCGCGCACCCGATCGGCGCCGGCGCGGTCCACGGAGAGCGCCACGACCACCACCTCCGCGGGGTCGAAGGACGCCTGCAGGCGGTCGAGCGAGGGCATCTCCTCCCGGCAGGGGGCGCACCAGGTGGCCCAGAAATTGAGCACCACCACTTTGCCGGAAAGCTCGGCGAGATTGGCGGGGCGCCCGTCGAGGGTCTCGAAGACGAGGTCGGGCAAAGGCTCGGGTGTGGCCTTCCAGACGATCGGAAAGCCGGCCGTTCGGCCGGTCACGGGCAGAAGCAACAGCAGCAGGGCTGCCATGATGGTGCGGGCGAGCGCGGCGAGCGGTCGGCGGACCGCCCGGCGGGGGTGACGAACGTGACGGCACGGAGCGGGCGCGATCTGTGGGGCGGTCATTTCGGCAGCGATCCGGCCCCGCTCATGGAGGCGATCAACGCCTCGATCGGCTTCGATCGGCGATTGTGGGCGCAGGACATCCGGGGCTCGATGGCGCACGCCCGGATGTTGGCGGCGCAGGGGATCATCACCCCGGCCGACCGCGACGCCATCCTGGCCGGGCTCGCGGCGATCGGCGAGGAGATCGCCGCCGGCCGGTTCGCCTTCGACCCGGCCCTCGAGGACATCCATCTCAACATCGAGGCGCGGCTCACCGAGCGGATCGGCGAGGCCGGCCGGCGGCTGCACACCGCCCGTTCGCGCAACGATCAGGTGGCGACCGACCTGCGCTTGTGGGTGCGCGAGGCGATCGACCGAGTCGATGCGCTGTTGCGTCGGTTGCAGGCGGTGCTCCTGGACCAGGCCGAGCGGCACGCCGCCAACGTCATGCCCGGTTTCACCCACCTGCAGGCGGCGCAACCCGTCACGCTCGGTCATCATCTCTTGGCTTACGTCGAGATGTTCGGCCGCGACCGCTCGCGCTTCGCCGACGCCCGGCGGCGCGGCAACGAGTGCCCGTTGGGAGCGGCGGCCCTGGCCGGCACGAGCTTCCCGATCGACCGCGAGGCGACCGCCCGCGAGCTCGGCTTCGACCGACCGATGGCCAATTCGATCGACGCCGTCTCCGATCGCGACTTCGTCCTCGACTATCTGGCCGCGGCAGCGGTCTGTGCGGTCCATCTCTCGCGCCTTTCCGAGGAGCTCGTGCTCTGGTCGACCCCGCAGTTCGGCTTCGTGCGGTTGCCGGAATCCTTCACCTCCGGCAGCTCGATCATGCCGCAGAAGCGCAATCCCGACGCCGCCGAGCTCGTGCGCGGCAAGAGCGGCCGGGTGATCGGCCATCTGGTGGGCGCCCTCACCGTGCTCAAGGGCCTGCCACTCGCCTATTCCAAGGACATGCAAGAGGACAAGGAGGGCCTGTTCGACGCCGCCGACACGCTCGAGCTGTGTCTGGCCGCCACCGCCGCCATGCTCGAGGGAGCCCGCTTCGACGTCGCCCGACTGCGGGCCGCGGCCGGGATCGGCCACACCACCGCCACCGACCTGGCCGATTGGCTCGTCCGGGTGAAGGGCGTGCCGTTCCGCGAGGCGCACGGCATCGCGGCACGGGCGGTGCGCCTGGCCGAGGAGCGGGGCTGCGCGCTCGACGAGCTCTCCGATGCCGAGCTCGCGGCCCTCGATCCGCGCCTGGAGCCGGCGGTGCGCGCGGTGCTGGGGGTGGATCGATCGGTGGCCAGCCGCACGAGCTACGGGGGGACCGCGCCGGTGCGGGTGCGCGAGGCGGTGGCCGCGGCCCGCGCTCGGTTCCTGGGTGACGCGGCCGAGTCCTCCGGGGGAGGGAGCGAGCGGTGAGGCGCCGCCTGGTGCTCGCTATGCTCCTGTTGTTGCTGGCCGGCTGCGGGCGGCGCGGTCGGCTGCGGCTGCCCGAGCGCGAGGGCGAGGCCGAGCCGCGGCGGCCG
>FWPV01000314.1_pt1 | contig 40224 bp, 35 predicted proteins | sample 2228371 | NCBI WGS metagenome assembly FWPV01 (sample SAMEA103939776, study PRJEB20133) | metagenome
GGACTACCTGCGGGTCGAGGATTCTGGAGGGGTTTGTGCCGCCCTATGACGCCACCGTGGTGGCCCGCTGCCGGGCAGCGCGGCTGCCGGTGGTGGGCAAGACCAACATGGACGAGTTCGCCATGGGCTCCTCCACCGAGAACTCCGCCTTCCAGGTGACCGCTAATCCCTGGGACCTGGAGCGCGTGCCGGGCGGGTCCTCGGGCGGGAGCGCGGCGGCGGTGGCGGCGGGTGAGGCCCCCTTCGCCCTGGGCACCGACACCGGCGGCTCCATCCGCCAGCCCGCCTCGCTGTGCGGGATAGTGGGGATGAAGCCGACCTACGGCCGCGTCTCGCGCTACGGCGTGGTCGCCTACGCCTCCTCACTCGACCAGGTCGGCCCCTTCGCGCGCAATGTCACCGACTGCGCGCTGCTGCTGGGCGTGATCGCCGGGCACGATCCCCACGACGCCACCAGCGCTACCGATTCTCCGCCGGACTACGTCGCCGAGATGCGCAGAGGCGTGGATGGCCTGCGCGCGGGCTTGCCCAAGGAGCTCTTCGGCGAGGGCATTGACCCGGCGGTGAAGCGCACCATCCTGGCGGCGGTGGACAAGCTGACGGACCTGGGCGTCGAGTGCGAAGAGGTGGAAATGCCGCACGTGGACTACTCGCTGCCCTGTTACTACATCATCGCCCCGGCGGAGTGCTCCTCCAACCTGGCCCGCTACGACGGGGTGCGCTACGGCCACCGCACTGAGCAGCCGGTCAGCGACATCTACGACCTGTTCAGCAAGTCGCGCGCGGAAGGCTTCGGGCCGGAGGTGCGGCTGCGGATCATGCTGGGGACCTATACGCTCAGCGCGGGCTACTACGACGCCTATTACCTCAAGGCGCTCAAGGTCCGCACGCTGATCAAGGGCGACTTTGACCGGGCTTTCGAGAAGTACGACGTGCTGCTCTCGCCCACCTCGCCAACCACGGCCTTCAGGATCGGCGAGAAAGCAGACGACCCGCTGGCGATGAAGCTGGCCGACATCTGCACGATCCCCGTCAATCTCGCCGGCCTCCCCGGCATGAGCATCCCCTGCGGCTTCGTCGAGGGTCTCCCGGTCGGTCTCCAGATCATCGGCAAGCCTTTCGGGGAGGCGGAGATGCTAAGGGTAGCGTATGCGTATGAGGAGGCGGAGGGGTGGGAGAAGCAGAGGGCTGCATTGTAGGCCGTGTCGCCGGCCGTGAGCCCTGCCCGCTGTCGTAAGGAGTCCCCTCATGCTCCTCCGCCCTCATCATCTGCTCGACATCATCACCGAATACGGGGCCGGCACGACCTTCGCGCCGCATCCCTACGGTCATGCCGTCCACACCTGCGCGGAGATTGTGCTCAACGACTTGGATATCCCGATCGAGTTCATCATCGCGGCCGACTTCATCTGCGCGCCGTGCGTGCACCTGGTGGACGGGGTCTGTGATGACGTAGTGGACTTCTTTGATCCCCCTCGCTCCAAGCACGAGTACAACAACTTCGTGGACCGCCGCCTCTTTGCTCATCTGCAGATGCAGGAAGGAGACGCGCTGACCGTGCGCGAATTCCTGCAGGTCGTCTGCCGGCGCTTCGCGGGGCTGCCGGAGATCTGCGCTCATCCTGGCTGTCCGGTAGAAGAGCGCCAGGCCAATCTGCGGGCGGGCCTGCAGAGACTGGGCTTCGACCCCGAATAGACCCCAGCGACCCGTCGTCTGCGACACGAGGTTTCCCCATGAGCAATCCCCCACTCGGCGAGCAAGTCTGCGTCGGACTACTGGCCGGACCCGAAGAACTACGCCGCGTGCGCGAGTCAGTTAGCTGCGGCCTCATCGGCCGCGTCTGGCGCCAGATGGAGAGGGCTCTGGAGGCGACCGAAGACTTCGCCACCGCCTGGAGCGGCCTGCCCAGTCTGGCCCTGGCCGCGGCGGTGGCTCGGCGACAGGACTGGGCCCAGCGGGCCATCCAGGCAGCGCTGAAGATCGCCCAGCGTCCGCATTGGCTGCACGCGGAGGCCGGAGTGCTCAACCTGGAGGGAATGCACCTGGTCTATGACCTGACGCTGGTGGTGGATTGGCTGTGGCCGGTGTTGCACGAGCACCAGCGGGAGGCGCTGATCGGGGCCATCGTCGCCAAGGGCGTCGAGAACCTGCATCCCGGGCCGGAGGGGACACGCGATCCCGGCGACGGGTGCGGGCAACTGCTGCTGGCCCGGCGCATGGACAAGCAGGACCCGCACTGCCTGCACCCGCAACCGTGGCAGGTGAACAACTGGGACTTGTGGTTCGGTGTCTCGCTGCATCTAGCCGCGGCGCTGGTGGAACGGGCTTGCTTGCAGCCGGCAAAGGGCGAGCCGCCGCTGGAGTGGGGCCGGCACTTTGATCCTGGCTATGACCTCGACGCGGACCGGGTGGCGCGCTGGAAAAGCATTGCTCGGGACCGAGTAGACACGGCCCTGGCGACCAAGCTGGGCCCGGACGGGGACTACGCGGAAGGCCTGGCTTACGCCGGCTACGGCGGAGTCCCCTTGGTAACGGCGCTGCTTCTGCGCGAGCGGCTGGACGGCGAGGACCTTTTCTCGCCTGCTGTGCTGGCGCTGTCGCACTGGGCCCGCAATCAGTACCCGGCAGATTTGCCCTTCGGCGCCGCCAACTTTAACGACGCCAAGCTCCTCAATCTGCCCACGCCGGCAGTCCTGGCGCACCTCGCGCGGCGCTCCGGTGATCCTCGGGCGCAGGGAATCGCTCTGGAGGCACTCGACCTGTCCCGGGAGCACTGGTGGCACCTGCTACTCCTGGGCCTGGCCCCGGACCTGCCCGCGGATCCGGTGACGCTGCCGGAGGCGGCCGCCTACCAGCACACCGGCGAAGTCATCTGGCGGACAGCCCCGGACCGCAACGGCGTCTTCTTCGCGATGCAGTGCGGCGCGCACGGCGGCGCGCACCAGCACCGCGACCGAGGCAACTTCTTCCTCTCGGCTTATGGGGAGCATCTGCTGGTCGAGCAGGGCGACAGCCGGTACGCGAAGCCTCATTCTGAGCCTCCTACCGGCGATACGCTTGGTCACAACTGCCTGCTCATTGACGGTTGCGGTCAGGTCGGCGACAACAACGACCCGCGAGCCGGGCGGCTCTTGGAGCACCGGCACGAGCCGCCGCTGTCTACGGCTCTGGTGGAAGCGACAGAGTGCTACGAGAGGGTAGAGCTCTACCGTCGGCACGTGGTCTTCTGCCGACCGGACCTGCTGGTGATCGCGGATCGGGCTGAGGGTGCGGTCGGGTCCGTGACCTTCCTACTGCAAGGCAACAACGGTGACGGGCAGGGGCAGTGGAACCTGTGCGCGTCGGAAGCCGTCTTCAGTCGCCCCGGCTCGCGGGTGCACGTCTTCTTCCTGGAGCCGGTGCGCGACTTCTCGGTTGGGGCGGGAAGTCTGGAGAGCGAACCGCGCGGGCTGCTGCGTCTGGAAGCGCTGATCGAGGCGGCGGGGGCCACCGCGGTGCTCGTGCCCTGCCCCGCGGACACCGAAGCCCCGGTCTGTGAGCGCCGGGACGGGGCGCTCATCGTGCGATGGCGTGGTCGGGACTGGAGGGTGGAGCGAGAGGCGAAGGCGCTGACTGTACAGGGCTGCAGCTTTGCCCTGTAGCCGCCGTATTGAGCGCTAGACAGAGGCCGGATGGGGACCGTCCCCCGCCAGATGAGGGCGCGTGTCACCTATCCGGCTCCTCCCGGTTGGTTCGACCGTTGCTCTCCCTACTTCTTCCCCCGGGCCAGACCATTGCCGACCAGGTAGGCGTAGCTGTCCGCTACTGCCTGCATCATGTCGGTGTCGCAGGAGTCCAGTTCCACCACCATCCAGGCTAGGTCATCACTGGCGGCCGCGACCACCGCCGGCCAGTTCACCACGCCTTGCCCGACTGCGGTCATGGCTCTGTCCTTCACGGCGGGGCCGTCTTTGATGTGCAGCAGCGGCGCGCGGGCACCTAGCCGGGCGACCTCTATCGCCGGGTCAGCCCCTCCGGTCTGCGTCCAGTAGGTATCCACTTGTGCGAACACGTCCGGCGCGTAGGCCATGAAGAGCTCATGCGCGTACTTGCCCGCAAACTGGTGATCAAACTCCCACCAGTGATTGTGGATGCCAAACTGCAGGCCGTAGGGCTTGAGCAAGGTGGCCGCCTGCTGGGCGAGCGCCGCATGCTCCACGATGCTCTCCACAGTCGCAAACTGGTCCGGCCCCCAGCCGGAGACATGGTAGGTGTAGCCCAGGATACGTGCGGTTTCAACCACTTCTTCCAGGTTCTCGGGGGTAGGGAGAGGTCCGTGGGTCGAGGAGACGGTAAGACCCAACTGGTCGAATAGCGCCCGCAATTCGGCGGGAGACATGTCGTACATGCCGGCGAGCTCCACGCCCACGTAGCCGATCTCGGCCACCTGGGTGATGGTGCGGACGGGGTCCTGTGCGGCCAGTTCCCGGACGGTGTAGAGTTGCAGGGAAATCGGGGCGGGTTTCATGCGGTAACAGTCATTCCTTTCCAAGTGCCAGGCAGTGAGTGAGCGGCGCCCGGCGCCGCGACAGAGGGGTATTCCCTGAGAAGAAAACGAATCCTTCTCGGATTGGTGGTTGATGAACTGTGATTGATGAATTGCGGACCGGACCGCGCGCCGGCGCGCGTCTCTCCTCGATCCATCACTTATCGTTCATCGTCCATCAATCTTCCCAACTCCTCTGAGGATTCTCTCCGCCCGGGCCAGGTCCGCCGGCTCGTCTATGTCCACCGACTCCAGCGGGTCCATCACCAGCGCCCGCACGTCCCCGCCCAGGCGATTGCCGTAGACTTCCAGGACCTCCCGGCGGAAGACATGTAGCGCGCCGTTTTCGGAGTACTTGGGAATTGCCTGCTGCGAGAAAAGCCGCTCCCCGTAACGATACTCGGGCTGCCAGCGGTCGCCTTCTCCCAGGGTGCCCTGCAGGTGGGAGTTCTGGATGGGCGCTACGCCCAGCACGCAGTCGCAGCCGGTCTCGGCCAGCAGCCGCAGGCCCCGGTCAATCACGGCCGCGCTCCGCAGCGGCGCGGTCGGCTGCAGCAGTACAACTACTGCGGGTCGGTAGCCCTCGCGCTCGCACAGGTACTCCAGCGCGTGGACAAGCACCGGCTCGGTGTGGGTGGTGTCCTCTGCCAGGTCGGCTGGCCGGGGGATGACCTCCGCCCCGGCCTGTGCCGCGACCTCCGCGATCTCCGCATCCTCAGTCGAGACAACCACCCGGCCGACCAACTCCGCCTGCCGGGCCGCCTCTATGGTCCACACCATGAGGGGTTTCCCGCCGAGGGGGGCGAGGTTCTTGCGAGGAATCCCCTTCGACCCGCCGCGAGCGGGAATGACAGCAAGGACCTCCAGTATGCACGCCGTTCTGCTCACAGTGCGCCTCATCCTGGGACGAAATAGAAGACGATCCCCAGCACCAGGTAGACCGCCACCAACTGCAGACCCTCAAACCAGTTAGACTCGCCGTCCAGCGAGACGACCGACAGCGCCGTCACCGCCAGGCCGATGCCAACCACCTCGAAGGCGTTGAAGACTAGCGACATGGGCCGGCCGATCAGAAAAGAGAGGAACACCAACACCGGCGCCACAAACAGCGCGATCTGCGTGCTGGAGGCGGTGGCGATGCTCACCGCGAGGTCCATCTTGTCCTTGCGGGCCATGACCACGGCGGAGAAGTGCTCGGCGGCGTTGCCGATGACGGCCACCACAATCACCCCCACGAAGAACTCGGTCATCCCCAGCGCGCGGGTGGCCTCGCCGATGGCGCCCACCAGGATTTCCGCCTCCAGCGCCGTGACGATGGTGACCACCAGGAGTAGCGTCACCGCCCCGGCCCGGCTCATTCTCGCCCTGGCCTCGTGCGGCTCCTCGCTGACCGCCGCGTGATGGGTCTTGAGCGAGAAGATGAGGCTGGCCGCGTAGGTAGCCATGAGCACAATTGCCACCAGCAGGCTCAGGTTCTCTACCACCGGGGGACGGGCCTCCAGCGAGCCGTAGATGGTCAGGTCGAAGAGCGCCGGCATGACCAGAGCGACGACCGCCAGGAAGAGCATGGCGGCGTTGGCCCCCGCGTGGGTACGGTCAAAGCGCTGATGCTTACGCCCCCAGCCACCGGCGAACATGCTCAGCCCCAGCACCAGCAGGATGTTGCCGATGATGCTGCCACTGAGCGAGGCTTTGACCACCTCGTGCAGACCGGCGCGCAGGGCGAAGAAGGCGATGATCAGCTCGGTGGCGTTGCCGAAGCTGGCATTGAGCAGGCCGCCCACGCCGGGCCCGACGTAGGCGGCGAGTTCTTCCGTCGCCAGCCCTATCAGCCCTGCCAGCGGCACAATCGCCAACCCCGCCGTGAGAAAGACCCACAATCGCGGCGCATGAGCAAACTCCAAGCCGATGCTGACAGGTACGAAGAACAGTAGCCAGTTGAGGTGACTGACCCGCAAGAAGGCGAGGGGCGAGGGACGAGTAGGTTGAGGTGGAAAGGACGCTTCGGTCATTGCCTTGCGCTTAGTTGCCTGCCGCGCCGCAGCGCATACGGGGGGAGGTAGTCTTCCCCACGGGGTTAGTCAAAAGCCCGGTCCTTGGTGTCGCCGCCGCTCTCCGCCTCTGCCGGCGACAGCCACTCCCGCACCGTCTGGTGCAGCGCATTCTCTACGGAGCGGTTGATGGCTTGCGTCGCTCCCGCGCAGGTATGGCAGTAGGGTCCCGGCAGGCAGGCCATCTGCCCGATGCCCCGCCGGATGTTCTCCGTCACGCTGCGCTGGCGTACGTTCCCCAGCGGCTCCGGCCGCGAAGTTGCATGACCGCCACACCAGTACTGGCTGCCGTCCGGGAGCAGAAAGCTTTGCGTAGGCGCGACGTAGCAGCGGCGGGTGAGCGCCAGTTCGGCGGGCCGCCCCTGTGCAGCCACTTCAGCCCACTCGCGCAGATCGCCCCGTTGCTCGACCCGGTGGAAGGGACTTAGGAAGGGCATCTTGCCCTGCAGCGTGCGACGCTCCTCGGCAGGTACCTCTTCTTCTGCCAGGTACTCCTGCCAGACGGTCTCGGCCTTGTCCCAGGTAGAGGTAAAGAACCGCACGTAGCCCTCGGCGGTGAGTCGCAACTCTCCATTCTGCTCCCCGCCCACCGGGATCAGGTGCAGGTCAAAGTCGGGGCTGATCTCCTCCTCCTGGTGTGGCCGTAGGCTGAGCAGGAAGCGGAGAAACTCGGGAAAGTCTTCGGCGTTCCGGCGGGTCAACACGCAGTTGATGTGGATGACCGGGTGTGACACCTCCAGAAGGATCTTGGCTATCTGCAGGTTGCAGATCCCCCGCAGCGCTTGTTCCCATCGCCCTCGCCGCCCGCGGAGGGCGTCGTGGACTTGGGGTCGGTGAGAGTCAAGGGAGATGTGAACGCGTCCGAGTCCCGCGCTCACCAGACCCAGGGCAGCCGTGGGAGTGAGCGCCACGGCGTTGGTGTTGACATTACAGGCCGCCCCCGCGGCGTGGGCAGCGCGCAGCAGACCCTCCGAACCCCACAACTCCTCCGCCCACAGGAGCGGCTCGCCGCCCGTGAAATAGAGGTACGGTCCTTCGCCCTCCGAAAAGGCCAGTCCCGTCAACACCGCGTGCCAGTCCGCCGGCGTCATCTTCTCGGGCACCGGCTGCTGGTTGCAGTACAGGCAGCGAGGCTGTGTGTCGCAGCGCAGACTCAGGTTGATCCCCACGAACGAGAGCCGCAGCTGCCTCCCAGTCGGCCACCGAGTCGGCCACCTCCCCAGAGCCTCCACCAGTCTCTCCTCGTCTGCTTCCCCCGCCGCCATCATACCGCGGACCCGGCGCTCGTTCAGCGCCTTCAGCTCGGTGACCGGTAGGGCAAAGACGCTGGGGCTGTGGCGAGGAAGAAGCAGCCGTCGTCGTGCTTCTTCGATCCTGCCGGCAGCGGAGACCGCGCACCAGTCGTCGCCTCTCCACACGGTCTGCAACCGCTGCGCATGTGTCCCACTGAAACGGCTAAGCGGGATCCCATACCCAGATTGCGGCCGTGCGCTCACAGCCTCTTGACCTCCAGCCCCTCCCCTGGTTCCAGCCAGATAAGCCGTTCGGCGCCGGCGGCCAACAGCCGCTCTCCCATCCAGTTGGGGTCCTCGTGCAGGGCGATGATGGTGCCTCCTCGACCCGCGCCGCTCAGCTTGGCCCCCAGCGCTCCCGCCTCGAGTGCCGCGGCGATCAACCGCTCATTGGGTTCCCCGAGACCGATCAGATCGCGCACGATCTCGCAGTTCTCGTTCATAAGCTCGCCCAGCCACTCCCAGTGCGCGTCGAGTAGTGCCCGCTTGCCCAGACGCCCCAGTTCCCCAATCCGCTCAAAGCCCGCTCGCCGTCGGGAATCGCCCTGCTCCCACGCCTGGCGGGGCTCGGCGTGGAACTGCCCGCTGTGGCGCTGAATGCCGGTGTTGGCCAGTACGAAGGGCAGGCGCGGCACGTGCCGGGTTAGGGGTTCCACCGAGGCATACGGCGCCTGGGGACCGCCCTCGTGGTTCTCTTTGCCGCGCAGGTCCACGGCATTGAGCCCGCCGAAAGCGATCATGTACTGGTCCTGGTAGCCGCAGGTGACCTGCAGTTCGTTACGCTCAATGTCCCGTGCCAGTTCGGCCAGAGTATACCGGCTCAGCTCGATCTCGAAGTGGGCCAGCACTCCGGCGAGGATGCACATGAGGATGGCGGTTGACCCGGCACAGCCGGCCTGCAGGGGGATGTTACTCCCGGCGCGGACGTGGAAGGTAGCCTGCGGGTCCAGTCGGCTCTCCTCCACAAAGCGCGAGCGCCGCAGGTAGCGCCAGACGGCCTTGGCGACGTCCAGGAAGTGCAAGTCCGGGTCATACTCCAGGTCGGCTTCGCTTTCCAGCACCTGGAAGTGGCCGTAGATGTCGAAGATCAGCCGGGGGCTGGGGGAAACGAGCGCCTCGGCGCGCTCGCCGATGGTGCAAGAGACGACGGTCCCGCCGTACATGTCCGAGGGATTGCCGATAATACCGCCCCGACCCGGAGCGGAGACGTGGACCATGCGGGGCCTCCTGAGGTCTCAGGCTGAGTGCCACGAGTATAGCCGGAAGAGCGGGGCTGGGCAAGGGCTTCCGTTGGTCGCCCTAGTACTGCGTGAGGCAAAGGACATGCAGGTCTGCAGCGGCAGTGGCCGGCTGCGAGGCGTGATCGCCGAGACCGGTCGACTCCCGATCGAGGTCTGGAACGGCGAGGAACCATTTGCGCATCGGGACGTTTAATAGGCCAAGCGTATCAGGAAAGCGCGGCCTCTTGCCGTGGCGGCGTTGGTCCTGAGTCGTTGCTGCTGTTCGGGCCGTAGCCCCCGGGTGCCGCGCGCCATCCAAGGAGGGACCCAGGATGTGTCGCCCCGGTCGGCCCTTGCTCCTGCTGGTTTGCGGCTCACTGCTACTGTGCGTCACGATCGTATCTGCAGCCCCCCCGAATCCCAGTCCCATAGTCCAGGCGCTTCCCGGCGCTGCTAGCCTGGCCTCCAATCCTGATCCCCCCGTCGCCAGCTTCCAGGCGGACGGCCGCACCTTCCGACCTACCGGTGTAAGCACTCGACATTTCAGCGTCTGGACGCCTCTAGCGCTGTGCGAGGTGCCGCCGTTCGAGCGGGTGATTCCTCGCCCCCGAGGCGCACACATTGTGCAGGGCCCCACGCTCGTCGTGGCCCCTGGCGGCGGCAGAGTGGTGCAGATGCAGACCTACCGCCTGGCCTACGAGAAGCTGGTGCCGCTTTCCATCTGGCCGGAACAAGTGTCTACCGTGTTCTCGCAAGGCAGCACCGCCAGCGCCTCGCAGGGAAGCGGGGTCTATCTGAGCAGCGCTTGGGCCGTAGGCTTCGGGGCGGGCTTCGAGAGCGCCGGCGTCGGGTTTTCCATGTCCGTTAAGAAAGGAATCGAGGCCACGACGGAGGCAGCCGCCGGTGCCCGGCGGACCGTGACCTCCGAAGTTCGGGGGGGCTATGTGGGCAACAACTGGCTGTGCGCCGAAGAGGCCGTGGTCTTCGCCACTCAGACCCTCTACGACTGCTACGAGTACGCCTGCGTGGGCGCTCCCAACCTGACCGTGTGGATTAACGTCCCCGTTGATGTGTCCAGTCGGTTGTTCTCGCTTACCGACTGGAACAGCTACGCCAGCGAGAAAAACGATGCCGGAGAGCTGCTCCGCAATCTTCCTGTCTTCACCGCCACGGCTAACCTCAGCGGCGATGTCACTCTCTATCCGCAGAGGTCGGGCGACTACAGGCTGCGAGCTACCGACCGCTTCGGCAGCGATGCGTCCACTTTGTGGACGGGGGGCAGTCTCTACATCGATCGCGCGGCGGGGTCACTCGCGAGTAGTCACACCGTTACCCAGGAAGCCTGGTACTCAACCAACCGGCGGGTGGGGGCCACCACTGAGTTTGAAGCCGAGGGTACGGTGCCCGGGGCGAAGATAACGGGCAGCTCTTCCTTGGCTATCGGACAGACCTTCACCACCGAACTCGCCGCAGGGCACTCGATCGCCGGGGAGTGGCACACCTCCTCGGTGCACCCCAAACTGGACGGAGGGACCGGCTCAGTCTTTGACTACCACTTTCGGATGCACCCGCGTCTAGTCGCCCTTACCTACTTCCCCGGCCCTTCCTTCGACAAGTTGGCTGTGCTCGCAGCTCGCCTCAACTCTCTCTACGCCACCTCCAGGACGGGCCTCGAGGTTGTTCAACAGGAGGGAAGACTCTACGTCACCGGGCTGAACAAGCCTCTCTCCCTGCTGGCCGATGCCGAGGCGAGTGCGCCTTACTGCGGTCGTGTCCTGCTGCTGGACTACGTCGTCTCCGACCTGGGCAAGAGCTACGCCCGCGGTCTTGAGGAGACCTTACGCCTGGCCCAGGCCCTTGTCGATAACCAGGTGCTGCTGCCGGTCGCTCCTCCGCCAACCCAACCACCGCAGTCCAGCTTCTGGGTTCAGATTCCTTGGTCTGGGCTGCAACTAGCTACTCCTGTGGTGGCCAAACCCGGCTCCTACCTCGCTAACCCAATCATCTTCGACCCCCGCGAACTCACGTTCAACCCTTCTCACCCCACTACCTGGGGCAAGGACCTCCCCTGGGACACGCCGGCGAGGTAAACCGAAAGAACTCGGGGTCAGCGGCGGCGGGCAGATCTCCGCGTACAGGTGCTGGTACTCCCGGAACCTCGCCCGCACCTGCGCCGGAGTGGCCGTGCCCGTTGTCCCCAGCTGCTGCACGGTAATCGAAGCCACCAGGTTCCCCACCACTGCTGCTTCCGCCAGGTTCGCCCCGGCACAACGCGCCATCATGATCCCGGCGCTGGCACTATCTCCCGCGCCGACGATGTCCAGCGGCCCCTCCAACTTGATCCCGGGGACGGGGGTGACGCTGTCGGGCGTGCAGATCGCGATACCCTCGGGCCCCCGGGTGAGGAAGACGGGTTGGCCGGCGTGAGCGCTGAGACCTTGTCCCGCCAGATAAGCCTGCTCCGAGGTAACCTGTTCCTGGAACTCCCCAGTGGCCGCGTGCACCGCCTCCTGCTGGTTGGGCTTGAGCATCACATTGTGAAAGAGCCCGATGCGAGTGCGGGAATCCACCAACACCGGCAGCCCGGGATTCTCTACCGCCATCCGCGACAACGCGCTGCGCATCCCGGCGGTGATCAGCCCACACCCCTCCTCTTGCACTTGGTCCGAAACGATGACCCCCTGCACGCGGACTGCGATCTCCCGCAGACAGTCGATCATCTCTGCCTCGGCTAGCGCTGGCAAGGGGCGGCGGTTCTTGATGTCAATCCTGTTCATCTCCACCTCGGAGCCGTCTGCCTGTCGCTCCATCGGCTTGGTGTAGGTGGGGGTGAAGAAGTCCGGCACGCTCCGCAGGTAGTGCAATAGCACCCCCCGCGCCGCCAGGTCCTGTCGCAGCTCCCAGCCTTGCCCGTCTTCGCCGATCAGCCCCACCGCATACAGTTCGCCCACGCCCAGCGCTGCCAGGTTGTTGCAGACGGTCCCGGCCGCGCCGGGGCTATGGCGGATGTCCACCACCTGGAAGACCTCTTTGTCGGTCTCCAGGGAGGTCTCGCTGAGCGAGCGGTCAATGACCAGGTACTTGTCCAGGAAGAAGTCCCCCACCACGGCGAGGGACAAGTCCGGGAAACGGGAGAGGATTTGGTCGAGGCGTTCGAGGGTCATGGGAGGGTTGCGGTGCGTCCTACACTGCCAGCGCCCGGTACAGCCCGCTCACGGTTTGCCGGTGGTCGCCCCTGATATAGAACGACTCTCCGCCATCGGCGACCGTCCGCACCAGGATGGTCTTCCAGGGCCGGTAGTAGTACCCCGGCTCGCTCTTGCTGGGCGTCGAGGAGAAGTCGGTCGGCAGGTCGAGCAGATCGAAGACGGCGGTGGTGAAGTGTGCGATTTGCTCGCCCCGCTGCCGGGCGACGTTGCGCACCATGGAGAGCGCCTTCAGGTACACCTCCGGTCCCATCACCGCAGTGCCAAAGTTGAGGAAGACGCCGCCCTCCAGGTTCATCAGCGACTGGGTGAAGACCAGGAAGTCCGTGTAGGAGGCCGCGCCCAGGGCGCAGCCGTTGCAGTTGGGCAGTTCGTGGGCGATGTCCAGGCCGATGCCCACATGGACAGTGGCGGGAACGCCGCAGCGGTAGGCCGCGGCGAAGATGCTCACGTCCTTGTGCGGCAGGTTAACCTCCTCGATCATCTTCCCCAGGGCTTCGCCGAAGCCGAGGCCCTGAGCGGCCGCCAACTGCGCCGCTTCATTGTACCCCCCGGTCTCCTGCCATAGGCCGAACTGCCCCTCGCGGATGTAGCGCGCTACCGACTCAGTCGTTGCGCCGATCAGCGCCAGCTCGTAGTCGTGGATGGCACAAGCGCCGTTGCCGCCGATATGGGTGATCCAGCCCTCCTCCAGCAGTCTGACCACAAAGCGCGACAGCCCCTGCTTGATGACATGGGCGCCCATCAGCACGACCACGGCCCGGTCCTGCTCCCGCGCTCGGCGAACTCGCTCGGCGATGGTGGCAAGCTGGGGATCCCCTAGGGGTGCAATCTCCGTGTCCAGACGCAGGACGTCCTCGAGCGTCATGTCATGCGCCCGCTCCGCGAGCGGCTTGATCTCCAGTTGGCTGCGATCGAACAACGGGTAAGGCATCTCAGATCTCACCCCACAGTAAGGCAATCAGCTTCTCATACTCCTCGAAATCCGGGACAATCAGGTCCGCTCCGACTCCGATCAGCCGCTCGCGCTTCCACTCGTCCAGTCCCCCCCGATTCTTCTCGTCGGTGGCTACGCCGATGGCCACCCCGCCCACGCGCTTGGTTTCCTCAATCTCCACAAACCCGTCGCCCGCCCCCAGGAACTCATTTCCCTGCAGGTTGTTCTCGGCGATGAGACGCTCGATGACCATGGCTTTAGAGCAGTTGAGCAGGTCCGCCGTCGCGCCGTAGATGTGCCCCTCGGCATACTGCGCCGCGCCCACCAAGGTGGCCTCTTCAATCACATTGGGCTCGTCGGTACCGCTGGCCAGGAAAATGCTTACTCCGCGCTCGTGCAGCGCCCGCAGCATGTCCAACGCGCCCGGGACCACCAGATCCTCCGGCTTGAGCCTCCCGTTCTTCAGGCCGGCGATGCGGTCCTTGATCCGCTCCCAGAGTCGCTCCAGGTACATCTGCTTGTACTCTAATGGCTCCAGGGGCGTGCCCCCCCGGGAGGCGATCTCCTCGGCGAAGCGAATCATCTGGTATATAGTCTGCTTGCCGGTGAGCACGGTCACAAACTCGTGGATGATCTCATGCCGCTGCTGGGGAGTCTCCCCGGGCAGGGCATAGTCTTCCAGGATCTCCTCCATCATCGGAATCATGACCTGCTGCCAGCCCTCCCGGATCAGCGAGACCGTGCCGTCAAAATCAAAGAGCGCAAACGGTTTCGCCCCGCGCGGGAAGTCGGGGTTAATGATCTCAATACGGGAGTTGGGTAGGTAGTTGCGGCTAGCCATGGATGCTCCCTTTTCCATACTCATCAATCTGAGCCTCACTCCCTCGTAGCAGCAGCGCCGTGTTGTGAGATCCCACGATGCCCCCTCCTCCCAGCAGCAGGTCCCCCTCATACCACACCGCGGCTTGCCCCGGCGTCACCGCTTGATCATGCGCTGCCAGGACTAGTACTGCCCGGTCGTCTGCCCCAACGGTGATCTCCGCCGGGATCGGCTTTCCCCGATAGCGCAGCTCCACCTCGGCCCGGATGGTCTCGCCGACCGGCGGTGCCGGGCGAGAGAGCCAGTTCACTTCCTCCACCTGCACCTCGCGGCGAACCAGGCTCTCTTTGGGGCCGACGATCAGACGGTTGCGGTCGGGGTCCTTGGCCAGCACTACCAGCACCTCGCCGCCCCCGCCCAGCCCCAGCCCTTTGCGCTGGCCGATGGTGTACGCGGGCAGGCCCTCGTGCTCGCCCAGGACCTGGCCGTCCTCGTCCACGATGGGGCCGGGCCGGAAAGGAATCTGGCCGCGCAGAAACTCCCGGTAGTCTCCACCCACAATGAAGCAAATATCCTGGCTCTCCTCAGTCTCAGCGGTGACCAGGCCCAGACGCACGGCCGTCTCTCGGACCGTTCGTTTGGTTATCTCACCAAGGGGCAGGAGCGTGTGGGCCAAGGCCTCCTGGGATAGACCGTACAGAGCATAGGACTGATCCTTGGCCCGATCCCGACCCCGCCGCAAGATCCACCGGCCGCGCTGCTGTTCGAGGCGAGCGTAGTGACCGGTCGCCAGGTAGTCACAACCGGTGCCGTATGCGCGCCGGAGCAATGCGCCCCACTTTACCATCAGGTTACAGCGCAGGCAAGGATTGGGCGTGCGCCCGGCGGCGTACTCCGCGACAAAAGGAGCAATGACTTCCCGCCCGAAGTCGGCCGCGAGGTTCAGCGTGTAGTGTGGGATATCCAGTTGTCGGCACACCGCTTGCGCACGCCGCACCGCGTCCAGGGAGCAACAGCCGCGGTCGCCGTAGTCCTCGTCGGGCAGGTTCAGCAGCTTCATCGTCGCCCCTACGACCTGGTAGCCCTGCTCCAGCAGCACTGCGGCGGCGACGGACGAATCCACCCCTCCGCTCAGGGCCACCATCACGCGCGCGCTCATGGTGCTTCCTCCCCGCGTAGAGGGGGACTTGCAGCCCGCCGACCTCTCATTTCGTCCGCACCATCCCCACCGTGAAGCCGGCCACCGTGCCCAGCAACAGCACCGCCAGCCCGATCATCACCGCCGACGACAATCCCGCCGCCTGTCCGGATCCCACCTGCACTACTGTCCACTGAAGGCACGCAAAAGTCAGCGCCATTTCCGCCTTGATCCAGCGCACCAGGCCGACCGCCAGGCTCCGGAGCCGCTTGCGGTTTGCCTCAGTGACCTGGACGGGGTAGTTGTAGAGCTCAGGCACGCGTTGTAGCAGCGTCAGCCCCAGGTAGATTACGGCTGCGATCCCCAGGGGTGGGTACAGGCTCGACTTGGGACCCCAGCCATCCGGCAGGCCACCGGCGCCGAAGTGCGTCGGAATCCGCGCGGGCAGGCTCTCCGCGCCCTGGTAGGTGACCGCCACCAGCGCGCCCAGGGCCACCAGTCCCAGGTATTCCGGCACCCGGTTCAGCCAACCATAGTAGAACTCCGGCGAGGCGTCGTCAGTCATTGGCGTTAGTATAAGAGCGGCAACCGGCAGGTGGCAAGTGGATAGGGGGCTGGAACCCCACCTTGACCCTTGGTCCCTTTCCCGCTACCCTATGCGCGTTGCACTGCCCAGTAAGGAGCTGACCCTTCTATGATCTATCTGGACCACGCCGCGACTACGCCGGTAGACCCGGAGGTCTTTGAGGCGATGGCGCCCTACCTGCAGGGCGAGTACGGCAATCCCTCCAGCTTCTATGGGCTGGCTCGCCGAGCGCGGGCGGCGGTGGAGGAGGCTCGTGAGCGCCTGGCGGCCTTCCTGGGGGCGGCTCCTCGCGAGGTTGTCTTCACCGGTTGTGGAACCGAGGCGGACAACCTGGCCATCAAAGGCCTGGCCCTCGCTCAGGCGGACAAGGGCCGCCACATCATCACCTCCTCCATTGAGCACCACGCGGTGCTGCACGCCTGCAAGTCCCTCGAAAAGTACCACGGCTTCGAGGTCACTTACCTGCCGGTGGATCATGACGGCCTGGTCTCCGTGGACGCAGTGGCCGAGGCCATGCGGCCCGACACCATCCTCGTCACCATCATGCACTCCAACAATGAGGTGGGGACCATCCAGCCGATCTCGGAGATCGGCGCGCTGTGCATGGAGCGCAGGGTGCGTCTGCACACCGATGCAGTGCAATCCATGGGCAAGGTTCGGCTCAACGTTAACGACCTCAATGTGGACCTGTTGGCCCTTGCCGGGCACAAGTTTTATGCCCCCAAGGGCGTCGGGGCGTTGTACATGCGCAAGGGGGTCAAACTCGCCAATCTCCTGGACGGTGGCTCCCAGGAGTTTGGACGTCGAGCGGGAACGGAGAATGTCGCCGGCATTGTCGGCCTGGGCAAAGCGGTGGAGCTCCTCGAGCAACGTATGGAGGAGGACAACGCCCGCATCACCCGCTTGCGCGACCGGCTGCTGACGGGGGTGCTCGAGCGCATTCCGCAGGCGCAACTTACCGGGCATCCCACGCAGCGCATCTGTAACATCGCCAGCTTCTGCTTCCACTTCATCGAAGGCGAGGGCATTCTGCTCAGTCTCGACTTTGAGGACGTCTGCGTGTCCAGCGGTTCCGCCTGCACCAGCGCCTCACTCGATCCTTCGCACGTGCTGATCGCCATGGGCTATCCGCACGAGGTGGCGCACGGTTCCATCCGCATGAGCCTGGGACGCCACAATACCGAGGCGGAAGTGGATCGCGTCCTGGAGCTTCTGCCGCCCATCGTAGAGCGCCTGCGCGCCATGTCCCCGCTGTGGGCCGACGCGCGCAAGAAGGGACAAGTGTAGCCGCCGCCTCATGCCTGCTGCCAGTCTTCTCTACTCGGCCCTTGCGGGTGATACTGCCGTACCGGTCCCCTGTGCCCCGCTCTACCTGGACCTGTACTACGCCGGTCCGAAACGGCGGGTACAGGCCCAGGTCTACCGAGAACTCGCGAAGGGTGCTGACCACCTGGACCTAACGTTGGAGCTGGAGGCGGCCGCCCGCGCCAAGGTCTGGCAGCGGCTCTATGGGCGGCTCCCGTCGCGCCCCGCCTGGGTCCCCGGCCTGCTAGGGCCCGGCCGCGGGGACGTGGAGGGGGCGCGGGTCGTGTTTGGCCCCGACCAGTGTCTGTGGTACCCGCCGGGCGCGGCGAAGCCAGCTGGGGACCTGCTCACTCCCTATCAGAGCATGGCCCCTCCCCTGTGGGAGCGCGAGAGTCTTCCAGACACGGAGGCTGCCGTGGACGCGGCCCTGCCTCTGCCGTCGGCGGAAGACCACCTGGCCGACGACCGAGACCTGTGCGCCCGGCGACTCCAGGAGACGATGGGCGGGCAGGCATGTGTGTACGCGAGCACGGGCAGCCCCTACTGGGCCTGCTATTCGCTCTTCGGTTTCGCCGGGCTGATGGAGAGCCTGCGCGACCGGCCGGAGCTGGTCGCGCGCGCCGCAGAGCGCGCTCTGCAGAGTCGGATCGAGTATGCCCGCGCGGTCCGGGAGGCCGGCTTCCGCCTCCTGTTCATCGAGGAGTGCCTGTCCGGGGCCGACCTGATCTCGCCGCGAGACTATCGCTGCTTTGTCTGGCCCGTCCTGCGGGACCTGCTGCAGGAGTGTCGCCGGATCGGCTTGCTTACCGTGTTCTATCATTGCGGTGGGGTGGAGGATCGCCTGGACCTACTGGCCGAGTCGGCCGCCGACGCGCTGGCCTTCGAGGAGAGCAAGAAGGGTTTTGTGGTGGACCTGGCGCATATACGCCGGGAAATCGGGCCGGAGAAAGTTCTATTCGGCAACACTGACGTGGTCCTGGTCCGTGACGCCTCGCCGGAACGCCTCGCAGCGGACGTGCAGCGGCAGTACGATCAGGCCGGTCCCCGGTTCGTGGTGAGCATCGGCAGCCCGCTCACTCTTGACACTTGCGAGGACAAGATCGCGGCGCTCGCTCAAGCGGCGGCGATTCTGAGATAGCTCTGATCAACGCAGGTCTGGATACCTGTGCCACTGTCGGCGGAGGAACTTCCCCGATATGTCCCAAGAACGCGCCATCGTGGTTGGCGCCGGTGGTATCTCCGGCGCCTGGTTCCCGCCCCTGCTCGCTGAGCGTGTCGAGGTTCAGGCGGTGGTGGACCTCAACCTTGAGAGTGCCCGGAGCAGGATTGTCCAGTACGACCTTGGGGCCGAAGCCTCCACAGATCTGTCGGCTATGCTGACCAAGTATCAGCCTGACTTCGTGGTGGACCTGACCGTTCCGGAAGCGCACTGCGCGGTCACCTGCATGGCCCTGCGCGCGGGCTGTCACGTGATCGGCGAGAAGCCCATGGCCTCCTCGATGGCCGAGGCCCGCCGGATGGTACGAGCCTCCGAGGAGTCCGGCAAGCTCTACATGGTCAGCCAGTCGCGGCGCTGGGACGCGAAGCACGACCAGGTGGCCCGAGTGGTGCGCGGAGGCAGGCTCGGCGAACTGACGACAATCAACTGCGACTTTTACATCGGCGCGCATTTCGGCGGCTTCCGGGATGAGATGCCCAGCCCGCTGATTCTGGACATGTCCATCCACCACTTCGACCTGGCCCGCTTCATGACCGGCGCCGATCCGGTCAGTGTCTACTGTAAGGAGTTTAACCCCAAAGGTTCTTGGTACAAAGGCGACCCGGCGGCTAGCGCCATCTTTGAGATGAGTGACGGCGTAGTCTTCTCCTACCGCGGTTCCTGGTGTGCGGAGGGCTGTCCCACCAGCTGGAACGGTGACTGGCGCTTCATCGGTACTCAGGGCAGCCTGGTCTATGAGCGCGACCAGCCCCCGCGTGGTCAGGTGGTGGCGAATCACACCGGCTTCTCGCGCAAACTCAAAGACTTGAAGGTGCCCGCCGAGCGCGTCAAGTACTTGGCCATGCACGGGGCCCTGCGGGAAATGCTCACCTTCCTGCGCACCGGCAGGCTTCCGCAGACTGAATGCCACGACAACATCAAGTCTCTGGCCATGGTCTTTGCGGCTATGGAGAGTAGCAGGAAGGGACGGAAAGTGATGGTCAATGTTCTGTAGGGTTAAGGTTCCTAGCGTGCTCCCTGTGGCGGCGGCCATCCAGACGAACATATTCCCCGTCACAGTGAGGCGCGGCACAACTCCGCGCCCCTGAAAGGAGTCCCATATGTATACCGAGTCCATCCGCATCGGCACTATGGTCAACGGCGGGCCCGGCGCTCCGGACTACATCCGGCAGATCCTCCCGTACGGCTTTGAGTCGTTCTCCATCTCCTTCTGGCAGACGCTGGGCGACACCAACCTCAAGCGCCTGGCCGGCGAGATTCGCGAGGCCCTGGGCGACAGCGGCGCTGTCATCAGCAGTGTGAGCTGCTTCGGCAATCCGCTGGGTACCGAACCGATTGACGAGGTTACCCGCAAAGCCTGGCGCACGCTGATTGACAACGCCCACCTCTTTGGCTGCGACCTGGTCACCGGCTTTGCCGGACGAGTGGTAGACCGGCCGATTGACGAGTCCATGAAGCGTTACGCCCAGGTCTTCGGCCCGCTGGCGAAGCGGGCGGCCGACAAGGGCGTTCGGCTGGCCTTCGAGAACTGCGACATGGGCGGCGACTGGTGGCGCGGGAACTGGAACTGCGCCCACAACCCCACTGCCTGGGAGATGATGTTTGACGCTATCCCTTCCGAGAACGTCGGCCTGCAGTGGGAGCCCTGTCACCAGATGGTCAGCCTCATTGACCCCCTGCCCCAGCTGCGTAAGTGGGTCCACAAGGTATTCTGCCTGCACGGCAAAGACGCGACCATCCTGTGGGATGTCATCCGCGAGCACGGCGTCCACGGCCCCCGGCCGTTCGCCTACCACCGCACGCCGGGCTTCGGCGACACCAACTGGACGGACGTGATCAGCATCCTGCGCCAGGGCGGCTTTGTCGGCAGCATTGACATCGAGGGTTGGCACGATCCGGTCTACCGGGGTGAGCTAGAGATGATGGGGCAGGTCCACGGGCTGAACTACCTCAAGCAATGCCGGGGTGGGGCCTGGGTGCCCAATCCTTCATAGTACCGCCAGGAGGTTGGTGCGCTATGGCCGAGGCCACTGGTACCCTCAGCAGCATCCTGGAAGTGAGCGCCGGGCCGCACGACCGGGTCTGGGTTCCCCTGACCGTACCTGTCGACGTGCCGGAGGCGCCCGGCTGGGCGCTGGAGCCGATAGCAGCAGGTCCAAGTCTTCCCGCCCAGCAACTGCCAGGCCCGGCGCTGGCCTTCTTGCTGCCGCCAACTCCGGCCGGAGAGACCCGGCGCTACCGCTTGGTCGAAGCAGCAGCAGCGGGCACTGGAGTATCCGTCGCACCCGGCGCGGGGCGCTACGACTTCGCGGTCGGCGATCGGCCCTTCACCTCTTACCTGACTGGCGCTGAATGGGCTCGGCCTCATTGTGTCCCGGTCTACGGCCCTGGCGGGGTGGAGGTCACTCGCAGCACGCCGGGGGACCACCCTCATCACCGCTCCCTCTGGACCGCCCAGGGCCTGGTCAATGGCTGCGACAACTGGTCGGAGGAGCCCGGCCATGCCCGGACCGTCAACCGGTCCTGTACGGTGACTACCCAGGGCCCCGTTTGTGCTCAGCTTCTGGCTGAGAACGACTGGGAGGCTCCCGACGGCCATCAACTGCTTGCGGAGACCGTCCGGCTCACCGTCTGGAATCTCCCCGGCGAGGTGCGGATGATGGATTGGGAGATCGCCTGGACCGCAGCCTATGGTGGTGTCTTTTTCGGCGATACGAAGGAGGCTGGGACGCTTTCGGTGCGGGTCGCGGAAAGCATGAGAGTGGACCAGGGGGGGCGCATGGTCAACGGCTACGGTGGAGTAGGCGAGGCAGAATGCTGGGGGAAGCCCGCGCCTTGGGTGGACTACAGCGGCCTCTCCGCGGGCCGGCACGTGGGCCTGGCCCTCTTTGACCACCCAGCCAACTTCAACCATCCCACGCCCTGGCACGTGCGGGACTACGGTCTATTCACCGCCAATTGCTGGGGCCTGCACGACTTCGCCGGCGACTGGTCGGTACGTGGCGACTGTGCCCTCCCTGCCGGGCAATCGCTGCACTGGACCTTCCGCGTGTACATCCACGTGGGTGACGAGGCGGAGGGCCAGGTGGGGGAGAGGTGGTTGGACTTTGCCTATCCCCCGCGGGTGGTCCTGACCTGACCCGCGCCCGCAGCCGGGCAGCGCGGGCGTCTCGCCGGTGCGGCCGATCGGGGAAGGACTGCGTCACTCCAGCGGCGAAGTTTTTCCTAGCGCCGCTCTGCTGCCGTCTAGCTTCCCAAGAGGTGATCCCCATGCGCGTAATGGCCGTTGGCGCCCATCCTGACGACATTGAGTTCCTCTGCGCTGGAACCCTGGCCCGCTACACTGCCCGGGGAGACTACGCCGTCAACGTGGTCTTCACCAACGGAGACATGGGCCATGTGGAGATCGGCCCGGAGGAATTGGCCCGCATCCGCTGCGAGGAGGCTCGCCAGGCCGCTGAGGTAGTGGGGGCAGACTTCAAGATGCTGGGCGAGCCCGACGAGTGGCTCTTCCACGACAAGCGCACCCGCACTATGATGATTGACTGCATCCGGGAGTTCAGCCCTGACGTCATCATCACGCACTCACCGGAAGACTATCATCCCGACCATCGCTGCTGCTCCGATATCGTCTTCGCCGCCAGCTTCCTCTGTACCGTCCCGCACATCGAGACCGAGCACCCGGCCACCAGTCACGTCGCCACGCTCATCTATATGGACACGCTGGGCGGGACCAACTTCATCCCGGAAGAGTACGTGGACATCACCGACACCCTGGAGCTGAAGGTGCAGGCGCTGCTCAAGCACCAGAGCCAGGTCAAGTGGATGAAGGACCACGACAACATTGACGTGGCCGAGTTCGTGCGCAGTCTGGCCTCGACCCGCGGCCTGCAGTGCTCCGTCCCCGCGGCGGAGGGCTTCCGCACCGCCAAGCTCTGGCCGCGCCTCAAACCGGGACGACTGCTGCCCTAGCTTGACTTCCCAGTCTGGTGGTACCGGCGTCTCGCCGGTGCAGCGTAGAGCTCTGCACTGAGTGCGGGCGTCTCGCCCGCGCCCTCGCTTCCTGCTGCCCGCTGCCTCTGCTAACTACCCTCCCTCAGATTGACCCGGTACAATGAGGCTCGTGGCAGGCTCACCACCGGCTCCAGCAGGCCGGTGGACACTGCGGTGACTAGCCCCTCCCGATCCTCCCCCTCCGCCAGCACGTAGTTGCAGCGGGCCTCGGCCAGCAGTCGCCGTCGCCACTGGTCCGTGGTGGTCACCTGGAAGAAGGCCTTGGCCTGCGCCTTGCGCTGCTCCGCGTGGGGGGTCAGTTCATTGTGCCCCACGTATACGGCCTGCCCGCTCAGTTGTGGCAGCCAGTTGCCTGGCCCGGAACGGCACAGGACGCCTTGCCCCGCCGGCAGCGCCGCCAGTCGGTCCGCCAGCACAAGGAAGTCGCTGTCCAGGTACGCAGGCTGCGTGCTGTAGTAGTTGAGCCGCATAGCCAGACCGGGCCAGGTCACCGCCAGTAGCACTCCCCAGGCGACGAGCATAGCCGGGACCCGCGGAGCATGCCCTCGGCCCCCTACTGCCGCCAGCCGCGGCACGACGTATTGCCCCCAGTTGGCGACAGCCAGCACCACTACCGGAACCTGCAGCCCCAGCATCAGTCGCCGCTCGAAGGGTATCAGCCCGCCCGTGAACAGCAGCGACACATTGACCAGCAGCCAGACTGCGGGGAGCATCTGAGCCAGGGGCATCTCGCGCCAGTGAAACAAGCGCTTGTGGTCCGCCAGCGCCACCAGCAGCGGTATGCCCAGACCCACCGCGTAGGCCAAGGGCGACCAGGAGAGCATGACGTTAGACTGTCCCCAGGCTCGACCCAGGGGGCTGCGCGCCAGCATGACGCCCACCAGTACGGTCACGATTACCCCCGGGGTCAGCACCAGCAGCAGCGCCCGCAGCGTATGCGGTCCCGCCTTCCCCGCCCGATAGGCCATTATCCAGTGGAAGATCAGCACCGCGCCCACCGTCACTACCTCGTACACGTGAAAGGCCGCCAGTAACGCGAGCAGCAGTCCCCCCAGCGCCGCCCAGGCCGCCCAACGTGTTGGCCTCTGATAGGCGGCCAGGGTAAGGTACAAGACGCCCACCATCGCCGCCAGCGCCGCGGGAAAATGCGGCAGCAGGGCCATGGAGGGCCAGGCCAGCAGTTCGGGCGCGGAGAAGGTCTCCGCCCCCCGGGGCACGCCGCTCGGCCCGGGTAGATTCAGGCCAAAGAACAGCCAAGTCAGCCCGTCACCGGTGGCAATGAGCACCAGCGCCACCCGCCGCTCCCAGGCCGACCTCAGCAGCATCCCCAGCAGCGCATACAGCGTCACTAACAGCATCAGACTGAAGACCACGCGTGCCCCGTGGTAGACAGGGAGCAGATGCTCCGGTCTTCCAGCCAGGCGCCCCAACCCCAGCCACAGCAGGTTGGAGTAGAAAGGCTCGTGCGGTTCGGTGGTCATCAGATCCCGCCAGAAGACCTGCCCGGCGGCGGCCTGCCGCATCCACATCAGGTAGCTGTTCGGATCGCTGGTGACGAAGAGCAGTCCCCCGAACTGCTTCCCCTCCGGCGTGTTGCGGTATTGGAGCCAGTAAGGCAGGCTGGTGGTCACCAGCACCACGAAAAAGAGAACTGACACGAAGAAAAAGTCAGGCCAATGCCTCTTCACAAGCGTACCTGCCCACAGATCCTCCACACCTCACGCTCCGGGGTCCACCTTCCACCTTCCACCTTCCACCTTCCACGTTCCACCTTCCACGTTCCACCTTCCGCGTTCCACCTTCCGCGTTCCACCTTCCACGTTCCACCTCTCGCCCTCCCCTTCCTCTTGGCCGCTAGGCCCCCGGCGGTGTATCATACCGGCAAGGAGTGCTGTGCCCCCATGCCCTCGGCTTCTGCAGGAGTCCCAACCGAGACCGTCAGCGGCCACTTGGAGCGGGTGGTGTACCACAATCCCGACACCGGCTGGAGCATTCTCATCATTGCCCGCGACGGGGAAGAGCCCCTGACCGCGGCCGGCCTGGTGGCCGCTCCTGCCGCCGGCGAGAGTCTGCGCCTGCACGGACGCTGGGAGACCCATCCCCGCTATGGTCGCCAGTTCCGCTTCGACCGCTATGAACTGCTCCGGCCGACCACGCCGGAGGCCATCATCAAGTACCTCTCCTCCGGCGCGATCAAGGGCATCGGCCCCGCGCTGGCCGGTGAGATCGTCAAACGCTTCGGCGAGAAGACTCTGGAAATTCTCGACCATAAGCCACAGCGCCTGCGCTCCGTCCCCGGCATTGGACCCGCCCGCATGGAGGCCATCCGGGAGGCTTGGCAGGCCCACGAGCAGCAGCGCCGCATCCTTCTCTTCCTCTTCCAGCATGGCCTCGGCGTCGCCCTGAGCCGTAAGATCATGGAGCGCTACGGAGCGCGCGCCATCGAGGTAGTGGAGCGCGATCCCTACCGCTTGGCGATGGACATCTCCGGCATCGGCTTCGTCATTGCCGACCGCATTGCCCGCGCGCAAGGCGTGGCGCTGGACGACCCCATGCGTTTGCAGGCCGGGCTGCTGCACTGCCTGGAGCAAGCCGTCGGAGACGGCCACTACTTCCTGCCCCTGTCGGTGCTGCTGGCACAAGCCGCAGATCTCACGGGCATGAACGAGGAACAACTGCGCTACGCGCTGGATCTACTGGTGGCCCAGGGCCAGGTGGTGTTCGTGGACCAGGAGGCCGGCGAGCCGGCTGTGTACCGTACGGAGATGGATCGGGAGGAGCAGGAAGTGGCGGAGCGTCTCTGCGAGTTGCTTCGCGCCCCTCCTCGCTTGGTGCCCCATCAGGGAGCGCTGGAGGGCTGGCTGGCCGACCAGGAGGTACTCACCGGTATTGACCTGACGCCCGAGCAGCGTACGGCGGTGCTTACCGCCTTGCGTCATCCCCTCTGCGTCATCACTGGCGGCCCCGGTACCGGCAAGACCACCATCGTGCGCTTCCTCGCGCATGTCGGTGTCCAGAGTGGGCGCGTCCTGGCTCTGGCCTCTCCGACTGGCCGCGCCGCTCAGCGCCTGGAGCAGGTCACCGGGCATTCCGCCTCCACCATCCACCGGCTGCTCTCCTATGACCCCTTCCGCCATGGCTTTCGCTACGGCCTGGGCCATCCTCTGGCAGTGGACTGGGTGATCGTGGACGAGGCCAGCATGCTGGAGGTGCCGCTCGCCAACTGTCTACTGCGGGCGCTGCCGTCGGGAGCTAGTCTCCTGCTGGTGGGAGATGCTGACCAGCTGCCCAGCGTCGGTCCCGGCGCCTTTCTCGGCGACCTAGTCGCCAGCCGTCGAGTTCCAGTGGTTCGGCTGGAGCACATCCATCGCCAGGCTGCCGGCAGCCTCATCGTGCAGAATGCCCATCGCATCAACCGGGGCGACCCGCCGCTGTTTCCTAATCCGCAGTCCTGGCAGCCGGGCCAGGACTGTGTCTTCGTGGAGAAGACCGACCCGGCGGAAGTCGCCGACCGCGTGGTGCAACTGGTCAGCGGCGGCCTGACCCGGATGGGCTTTGGCCCCCAGACCACTCAGGTCATCACCTCCATGCACCGTGGCCCCATCGGCGTACAAGAGCTTAACCGCCGCCTGCAGGCTACCCTCAACGCGCCGGCCCCGGATAGGCCGGAGATCCGCCGCGGAGAGACCATCTTCCGCCTTGGTGACCGCGTGCTGCAGACCGTCAATGACTATGAGAAGATGGTGTTCAATGGGGATATCGGCCGGGTGACGGCTGTGGACCCGGAGGGCGGGGCGCTCGCCGTCCTGTTCGGCGAGAACCGGGTTACCTACCTGCGCGGGGACCTGGACCAGCTGGAGCTCGCCTACGCTCTGACCGTGCACAAGTCCCAGGGCAGCGAGTTCCCGGCGATGGTGCTAGTGGTACATACCAGCCACTACATCATGCTGCACCGCAACTTGCTCTACACCGGGGTCACCCGCGCCCGGCAGATGCTCTGTGTAGTCGGTGATAGCAAAGGTTTGTACAAGGCCCTCCGCAGCACCCATCTGGCGGAGAGATACACGAGATTGGCGCAGAGATTGCGGGGCGAAGCATAGGGGGCGCGATCATCAAGAGAAGACAGACACGGAGGGGCCGGATAGGTAGCTTACGCGGTCGTTTGGGGCGAGACGGAACCTATCCGGCCCGTCTGGAAGCACGTCAATACCATCCATGCCCACGCAACTGCCTGCCCTCTCCGTCTTCTTCCCCTGCCACAACGAGGTGGGCAACCTCGAGCGTCTGGTCGCTTCCGCCCGGGAGGTCCTCCCCCGCTTCGCCCAGGAGTGGGAGGTCATCATCGTGGACGACGGCAGCAGCGACGGCACCGGCCCTTTCGCTGACCGTCTGGCAGCGTCCGAGCCCCACGTCCGCGTCGTCCACCATCCCCAGAATCGCGGCTACGGGGGCGCCCTGCAGTCCGGCTTTGCCGCCGCCCGCTACGACTACGTCTTCTTCACCGACGGCGACGGCCAGTTCGACCTGGGCGAGATCGCTCTGCTCCTGCCGCTCCTCGACCGGGCAGATATGGCCCTCGGCTACCGCCTGCGCCGGGCCGATCCCCTTCACCGTCGCTTGTACGCTTGGGGCTACAAACTACTGATTCGCCTGGTCCTGGGCCTGAGGGTGCGGGACATTGACTGCGCCTTTAAGCTCATCCCCCGCCGCGTCCTGGAGGCGGTCACCCTCACCAGCACCGGCGCCCTGATCAGCGCCGAACTGCTGCTGCGGGCCAAGCAAGCCGGCTTCACCTGGGCCCAGGTGGGGGTGCACCACTACCCGAGGACGGCGGGGGAGCAGTCGGGCGGCTCGCCCAAAGTGATACTGAGGATGTTCCGGGAGTTGTGGAGGCTACGGAAGGAGGTGTCAGACACCATTTCCGCCGCCGGAAATGGTGTCTAACACCTTTTCGGTCTACCTTGCACGCAGGTCGTATTCCTGTCCATCTTCCGCCTTCCACACCGTCTTCCCGCCTTCGCGTCGAACCGTCACCAACTGCTCACCCCTCCGGACCTCAAAATCACCTTTGACCCGGCACTCCCCTCCCCTCCGGCTGCGGATGACGGCTTGCTTTAGCTTCCCCTCCGCCCACTCGATGTCCACCTCAAATCCTCCCCGCGCCACCAGCCCGCTGACCTTCCCCTCCGGCCAGGCCGTGGGCAGGGCCGGCAGCAAGCGGATGACCCCGCCGTGCGATTGCAGCAGCATCTCCGCCACTCCCGCCGTCCCGCCGAAGTTGCCGTCTATCTGGAAGATACGCGGCGGGTGCAGGTCCAGCAGCGAGTCGGTGGCGAAGTCGGCCACCAGGTGCCGTAGGTGGGCATGCGCCGCCTCCCCGTCGCCCAGCCGCGCGAAGCAGCACACCGTCCAGGCCCGGCTCCACCCGGTATGCCCGCCCTCGTGCGCCAGGCGCCGCTCCAGTGACACCCGCGCCGCTCGGTAGATCTCCGGCATGGTCTCCTCGGTGATCTGGTCACCGGGATACAAGCCGAACAGGTGCGAGAGATGCCGGTGGCCCGGCTCCACCTCCTCGTAGTCCTCCAGCCACTCCTGCAACTGCCCGTGCCTCCCGATCTGCAGCGCCGGGATCTCCCGCAGAATCCGCCGCCACTCTTCCCGCAGGTCCTCGTCCAGCCCCAGAATCTCGCTCGCCTCAATCGCGTGGGTCAGCGAGTCCCAGATCAGCTCCAGGTCCATGGTCGCCGCGACGCATAGCGAGACCGGGTCGGTCCCGCCCACGAAGCGGTTCTCCGGTGACTGAGAAGGCACCGGCACCAGCCGTCCCTGCGGGTCGTAGACCAGGTAGGACTGGTAAAAGGCCGCCACCTCCTTCAGGAAGGGGTAGACGTGGTCGCGCAGGACGCCTTCGTCTCCGCCCCATTCCCAGCGCCACCACAGATGCTGGGCCAGCCACGGCGCGGCGCCGATCCACACGTCCCAGCCGCGCGACTCCGGTGTCGCTCGCCCCCAGGGGTCGGTCTGGATGGGGAACCAGATGCCCTCGCAGTTGTACAGCTTCCGCGCTGCCACCCGCCCATGTGGCACAGAGCGCTCCAGGTGCGCCAGAAGCGGCTCCGTCGTTTCCGCCAGGTTGCAGACCTCCGCCGGCCAGTAGTTCATCTGCAGGTTGACGTCCTGGTGCAGGTCACACTCCCAGGGCGGACGCAGGTCCTCATTCCACTTGCCCTGCAGATTCGCCGGCAGCTCAGCTCCCCAGGACGAAGCGATCAGCAAGTAGCGCCCGTAGTCAAAGTACAGCGCCAGCAGGTCCTCGTCCGCCGCCCCGGCCCGTAAGGCTGCCAGCCGCTCGTCTGTGGGCAGGGCCTCCGGTAGCGCAGGCTTCCAGGCCTGCGTCTCCCCGGCTTCCCCGGACACAGGCTTGGAAGCCTGTGCTACCCGGAGTCTCACCCTCCCAAACCTCTCCTTGTGTTCCTCGACATGCGACGCCAGCAGTGCCTCCCACTCCCTTGGCACTCCGGCCAACTGATCGCGGCACGCCTGGGCCGGGTCCGGCCCGCCCACCGACACCGCCGCGGTCAGCAGGAGCAGGACCTCCGGGCAGTTGGACAGGTGGACCCCCGCATGGGCCTCGCCGGGAATGACCTGGCCCTCCGCAATGACCTCGGTTCGCACCGCGAAGCGGAGGCCCTCGGGAAATCCGGCGTCAAAGCCGAAGCCCTCTTCCCTGGCCCATGGCTGCACAGTACAGTCTGGATCCTCAATGCGTGTAAGTTCCACCGACCCACCGATGAAGGTACCGCCCTCCGGGGCAGTCAGACGGATGGCGATCACCGGATGCACGGCATGAGCCAGGAGTTCCCGTCGCAGCAGCGTCAGGTTGGCCCGGTACTCCACCGTCACCAGGGCGCGCCCCAGGTCCAGTTCCCGGCGGTAGTCGCTGACCTTTCCCGGTGGCAGCTCGATCCATAGGTCGCCCAGCGGCTGGTAGGGATCCACGCGGTTCGGTTGTCCACTCTTGCCGCCGGGCCCCCCCAGCGTGGCGTTGGCCAGGTTGCCTGCCTCCAGCACTTTCCCCTCGAAGAAAAGCCGCCGAATCTCAGTCAAATGCTGCCAACAATCCTGCACGTCGCGGTCTCGGTGCACGCCGCGCCAGAGCCACTCGTGATTCAGAGCGATCCGTTCTCGGGGCACGGTCCCCAGCACCATCGCGGCCAGTCTGCCGTTTCCCAGGGGCAGTCCGGCCATGTATTCCGCGGCAGGTTGACGGTACCACAGCTTCCTGTTCATCTTGCGTAGTCCTCGCGCGCCGAGGTCCTGGAGCATCGCGGCCCCTCTCCCCAGCCGCGAGCGAAGCGACGGGGCTGATAGAGGGGGCTGGGGGTGAGGCTCCGCTCAAAACGGCCACCGGTACATCCGGCTGGCCAGCTTTCTCCCGATCAGTTTGTTCTTCATGCGCCGGGCGATGCGCTTAGGGTTGCCGCTCAGGAGCGTCTCGATGTCATTGGCCGTCCGCGCCGCCTTGTACAGGAAGCTCACGAACTTGCTCATAGTTGCTCTCCTGTCCGTCTCTCCTTCCCTTCCCAGGGGAGGGGGCCGGGGACTGAAGCTCCGTTTCCCCCCCTCCCGCAGGAAGAGGGGGTTGGGGGGTGAGGTTCCGAGCCAGGGGATGCGCCCTTCGGTAAACCTCCCGCAACCGCGCCTGGCTCACATGCGTATAGATCTGCGTCGTCGCCAAGCGCCTGTGCCCCAACAACTCCTGGATAGCGCGCAGGTCCGCACCCCGGTCCAGCAGGTGCGTGGCGAAGGAGTGCCGCAGCGTATGCGGGCTGGTCCGCACACTGGCGCCGATCTGCAGAGCGAGACTGTGCACGACACTCTGGATGCCTCGCACCGAGAGCCGTCGCCCGTACCTGTTCAGCACCAGCGCCCGCTCCTCCTGCGCTCCCGTGCGCCGGGCCAGCAACAGCGTTCTCCCCTGCTGCAGGTACCGCCGTACCGCCTCCTCCGCCGGCGCGCCGAACAAGACCACCCTCTCTCGGTCACCCTTGCCGATTACCCGCGCCGACCGCCGCTCCAGGTCCAGGTCGGCAACGTTGAGCCCTGCCAGCTCGGATACCCGTACCCCGGTGGCGTACAACAGCTCAACAATGACCTCGTTACGCTGCCCCAGCGCGTCGTTCTCGTCGGGCAGCTCCATTATCTCGGTGGCCTCCGCCTCGGACAGCGCCTCCGGCAACCGCCGGGGCGTCTTGGCGGGCTGCAGCAGTGCCGCGGGGTTATGCTCAATCGCGCCCGTCGCCACCAGGTACCGAAACAGCGCGCGCAGGGCGGAGAGCTTGCGCAGAATGGAGGTGCGGTTGTACTCGGACCGAGTCAGGTGGGCCAGGTACCGCCGCAGCAGGGGGTAGTCAACCGAGGCCAGGTCCCAGGCGCGCTCCTCGCCACGGGTCTGGCCGAGGTAGTCCACAAACTGCGTCACGTCCCGGGAATACGCCTCTGCCGTCTGCGGAGAGACCCTTCGCAGGTCGGTGAGATAGGTCATGAAGTCGTCAATGAGGGTGGCGGACATGGCTGCCGTCTCGCCTAGCGCGGACCACAGTTCAGCGGTCGTTCAGCAGCCGTTCGGCCGCCTCCTCCAGTGCCGCCAGGCACTCTGAGGCACGGCCCGCTCGCTGCTCCTGCTTCGACCTACGCTTGTCTCGCTCCACCGGGGGTAGCAGCCCGAAGTTGGCGTTCATCGGCTGGAAGTGCTCCGGGTCGGCGTTGCAGATGTGATGCAGCAGCGCTCCGCTGATACAGCCTGCGGGCAGGGCCACGGGTACCTGCCCCCTTACCAGCCGCGCCGCATTTACCCCGGCCAGCCAGCCGGATACCGTGGACTCCAAATAACCCTCCACACCAGTGATCTGTCCCGCAAAGAACAGGTCCTCACGCTGCCGGCTCTGCATCGTTGGCCTCAGCAGCGTCGGCGCGTTGACAAAGGTGTTGCGGTGCACCGCCCCATAGCGCAGGAACTCGGCGCTCTCCAGGCCGGGAATCAGGCGAAAGACTCGCTGCTGCTCGCCATATTTGAGCGAGGTCTGGAAGCCCACCAGGTTGTACATGGTCAGCTCATTGTTCTCCGGCCGCAACTGCACCACCGCATAGGGCTGCTCCCCGGTGTGCTCGTTCACCAGCCCCACCGGCTTCATCGGCCCAAAGCGTAGCGTATCCGGTCCCCGCGCGGCAATTACCTCCACTGGCAGACATCCCTCGAACAGCTCGTTCGGGTCGTAGTCTGCGTGGAGAGTCCTTTCCGCGCTGAGCAGCGCCTCGTAGAAAGCCTGGTATTGCTCCCGATCTAGCGGGCAGTTCCAGTAGGCTGCTTCGCCCTTGTCGTAGCGCGAGGCCAGCCAGGCTACCTCCCGGTTGATGCTCTCGGCGCTGACGATGGGGGAGATGGCGTCGTAGAAGAACAGGTACTCAGACCCGGTGAGTCGGAAGAGATTACGGGCCAGGGGCTGGGAGGTGAGGGGACCGGTGGCGATAACGACCGGGCCTGCCTCCGGGATGTCCGTGATTTCCTCACGAATGACCTCGATCAGCGGCTCCGCCTCGATCGCCTCGGTGACCGCCTGGGCAAACAGGTCTCGGTCCACCGCCAGTGCATCCCCGGCAGGTACCCGCGTCCGGTCGGCGGCCTGCATGATCAGCGACCCCAGCCGTCGCAGTTCGGCCTTGAGAATCCCCTGCCCCCGGGAGAGGCTGTCGCTCTTGAGTGAGTTCGAGCATACCAGTTCCGCAAACAGGCCCGTCTTGTGGGCCGGGGTCATTTTCCCCGGCCGCATCTCATACAGGCGCACGCGGGCCCCGCGGCGGGCAGCCTGCCAGGCCGCCTCCGCTCCGGCCAACCCCGCCCCGATTATCGTGATCAGTCCATCCAAGAGCGTTCACCGGCCGGCCTCAGCCGTCTGCCACTTGCCACCTGCCCCTTCCCAAATCCCATTTTCCAGGTCCACTCACGGCCGGTCTATCGGCCACATCGGGTTGGTTCGCAGGTAGGCGGTCAGATCAATCCAATCGGTCGGGACCTCACGGAACTGTACGGCCGGCGGCGGGGTCGGGCGCTCGACGGCTGGCGATGTCTGTCCGTCCAGGATTCCCGTCATGGCGAAGACCTGCTGCCAGAGCAGACCCACCACGACCAAGAAGGCAACCATAGCCCCGATCTGCCGGCCGCGCGAGAGCTTCATCATCGCCTTCTCCTCACTTCCGGGCGCGAGTCGCCTGCATCTTCACCCGTCCGCAGCGGGGACAGCGGAACTTGCGCTGCCCATGATGCATCCCGCGTTCTTCCTTCATACTGACTCGACAGCGAGAACAGGTCATGGGACACTCTCGTCGGCTCAGTCCAGCAGGGAGACAGACTCCTCCTCTGTGAGCGCGGCTTGACGGAGAATGGCCCGCAGGGCGCCCGGCGTCAGGTCGTGGTTCGCCTGCACCGATACGGTAACCCTGCTTCCTTGTCCATGTGGTAGAGATATACGGGCTGGATCCGCCTGTGGTTCACGGAGCACCCGGCCCCTTCCAGAGCCGAGACTGCCTAGCGTCTGGAAGCCACCCGAAGGCTAGGACAGGGAAGCCGTTTTCTCCTCGGCGGCCCCGTCACCTTATACACATGCCCCTCCATCGCCCCCGCATATCCAGGGTGAAGGTTTCGGAGTCCCCCGGAAGGGGATCGCTGTGTCTTCCCCTGCACTCCAGACACGCCGCCAGCGGCCTTTCGACCATCAGCAATGCTTCGGGCACCGTGTCGCCCCCGAACGCAACATCCGGGGCTGGAATGATGGCCGAATAGCGGCCCTCCGCTTCGTCAAGCATGACCACCCGGTGCGGGTATACTAGCAGGCTGCACTCCGCTCAGCAGACCGTCCGCTCACTCCTGCCTATGGGCTATCCTAATCTCCCCTCAGTTCACTGTCAACTCTGCGCTTCCCGGCAGGTTTTCCGGCCAACAAACAGGGCCGGAGGATCGCTCCTCCGGCCCCGGATCCGCATCCCCCATTCTTGAGAGAGAGGGGGTAGGGGGTTAGACTACATCATGTCGTGCCCCATCCCACCGCCGCCCGGCATTGCCGGCTTCTCCTCCTCTATCTCGGCGATGAGGGCCTCGGTGGTCAGGACCATAGCGCCGATGGAGGCCGCGTTCTCCAGTGCGCAGCGCACCACCTTGGCCGGGTCAATGATCCCCGCGGCCAGCATGTCCTCGTACTTCTCGGTCTGAGCGTTGAAGCCCATGCTCACCGGTTCGGAATTGGCCACGCGCTCGGCCACTACGCTGCCTTCCCAGCCGGCGTTGAAGGCGATCTGCCGCAAAGGCTCGGACAGGGCCTTCCTCACGATCTGTCGGCCGGTTTTCACGTCGTCGTTGCCGCCGCGCAGCTTGTCAATCGCTGAGGCCGCCCGCAGCAGCGTCACGCCGCCGCCGGGGACGATGCCCTCCTCGATGCCCGAGCGAGCCGAGGAGAGAGCATCCTCATAGCGGTGCTGCTTCTCCTTGAGCTCGGTCTCGGTAGCCGCGCCGACCCGCACCAGGGCGACGCCGCCGGCCAGCTTGGCCAGGCGCTCTTCTAGCTTCTCCCGGTCGTAGTCCGAATCGGTGTCCTCGATTTCCCGGCGGATCTGGGCGATGCGCCCGGCAATGGCCTCGCGGGTGCCGGCGCCCTTGATAATGGTGGTGTCATCTTTGTCCACCACGACGCGCTCCGCCCGCCCGAACTGGTCCAGCTCAACGTTCTCAAGCTTGAGACCCAGTTCCTCCGAGATGAAGGTTCCGCCGGTCAGCACGGCGATGTCCTCCATGTTCCGCTTGCGGCGATCGCCGAAGCCGGGCGCCTTGACGGCTACCGACTGCACGGTCCCCCGCATCTTGTTGACTACCATGGTGGCCAGGGCCTCGGCCTCTACATCCTCGGCGATGACCACCACCGGGGCGTTGGCCGCTGCCGCCTTCTCCAGCACCGGGACGATGTCCAGCGCCGAGGAGATCTTCTTTTCGTAGATCAGAATGTAGGGGTTGTCCAGAACCACTTCCATGGCCTCGGGCGAGTTGACAAAGTAGGGGGAGATATAGCCCTTGTTGAACTGCATCCCCTCCACTACCTCGACCTCGGTCAGGCCGGTCTTGGAAGCCTCGACGGTGATGACGCCGTCCTTGCCGACCTTCTCCATGGCGTCGGCGATGGTGGCACCGATCTCCGGGTCGTTGCCGGCGATGCCCGCTACGTGCGAGATGTCGGCCTTGGTCTCCAGCGGCTTGGCCATCTCGCGGATGGCCCGCACCACGGCCTCCGTGGCTTCCTCGATACCCTTCTTCAGGTCCATCGGGTTGGCCCCGGCGGCCACGTTGCGCATCCCTTCGTGCACGATGGCCTGCGCCAGGACAGTGGCGGTGGTGGTCCCGTCACCGGTGTCGTCGTTGGTCTTGGAGGCCACCTCCTTGCACAACTGGGCACCCATGTTCTCCCACTTGTCCTCCAGCTCGATCTCCTTGGCGACGGTGACGCCGTCCTTGGAGATGACCGGGGCCCCCCACTTCTTCTCCATGACTACGTTGCGGCCCTTAGGGCCTAGCGTGACCTTCACAGCGTCGGCGACATGGTTGACGCCCCGCTCCAGGGCTCGCCGCGCCTCTTCATCAAACGCTATCTTCTTGGCAGCCATTTACTTACCTCCCTTGCTCTTCTTGCACTCGTCGTCACACGCGCGCACGGCCAGCAGTGAGTGTTCGTCGACCAGCAGCAGCTCCTTGCCGTCCACCTTGATCTCGTTGCCGCCGTACTTGGTGTACAGCACGATGTCGCCGACGCTCACGCCGACCGGCACTCGCTCGCCGTTGTCCAGCACCCGGCCGGGTCCCACGGCGATGACCTTCCCCTCACGCGGGGCCTCCTGCGCCGCTTCCGGCAGGTAAATGCCCCCGGAGGTTTTTGCTTCAGGCTCCAGCGGTTCCACCAGTACGCGGTCGCCTAGTGGCTTCAGCATTGTCCAACACCACCCTTTTACTGTATTGACGTTATGTCCCGGGCGAAGGCGTCCCTCGCCACGGTCTGTCCGAGATGGGCTTAGCACTCTCAGGGGCAGAGTGCTAACAGCTGTCTATTATATGAAGTCGTGCCCCGATGTCAAGGGGTTCGGCAAGAATTTTCTTCCGGCGGCCCCCCGGCTGCCGCTCGCCGCCAGCCGTTGCCTGCTCCTTCCCGTCTGCTCCGCCCATCCTTAGCTACGACAAATGTTTCACGTGAAACATTTCCTCGCCCGAGGAGCAGGACAAGCGACAATCGCTGGTGAAGGACGATGGACAACAACGCCCGGCTGTGTGACGGCACCGGCGGGCGAGAACCAGAGGTGGTCGCTGTGCCCGAGCCTAACGAGCAAGTGCGTGCGTACGTTGAGGACCTGCGCCAACGGGGCGTTCCCGAGGCCGAGATCGCCCAGCTGCTGCGGCAGGCCGGCTGGAAGGAGGTGCAGCTCGCCCCCCTGCTGCGCGTTCCCCCGCTGCCGCCGGCGCCGGCGGCTCCGGTGGGCAGTTCCGGCCTGGCCACCGCCGCCTTGATCCTGGGCCTGCTGTCGCTGCTGCTGCCGCTGGCCGCCATCACCGGCCCCCTCGCCGTCATCCTTGGAGCGGTCTCGCTCAGCAAGCGCCGGCCCGGCACGGCGTCGGCCACCGTCGGGATCGTCCTGGGCATCGTCTGCTGGGTCCTGATGCTCTTTGTTTTGCCGATCCTGGCGGCGATTCTCTTCCCAGTGTTCGCCCGCGCCCGCGACAAGGCCATGCAGACGGCGTGCCTGGCCCATGAGCGTCAACTGTGCCGGGCTTTTTCCCTGTACTCTGCCGACAACGACGAGGTCCTGCCCCCGGCGGCCCGCTGGCCGCAGCAGGTCAGCCAGTACGTGCTGAATCCGGAGAGCTACCTCTGCCCGGCGGACAGGAGGACGGATAGGCAGTCAACCGGCGGCATTTCCACCAGCTACACGATGAGCAGCGCGGTCGGGGGTCTGAGAAGCGGCGCGGTGAAGGCGCCGGAGGCGCTGGCGGCGTTATATGATGGTAACCAGATCGCCGGCGGGCGGGGCGCCGCCGAGTTCCGGCACAGCCGGGGGCTGAATGTGGGTTACGCCGATGGGCATGTGCAGTGGCTGGCGCAGAGTGACTTCGGAGAGGTCGCGCTCGCGCCACCGGAGGCAGGGACGTCCGGGGAGGGGGAGGGCGCCAGCCAATGAACTCGCCGAGACCGAGGCGCCCGGCGGGCAGGATTGCCTCACCCCCTGCCCCCTGTCCCGGCGGGGGAGGGGGTTCCGAGAGCAGAGGCGGCAACACGATAGAGACCAGTGGAGTGCATGTGGGGGGAGACGCGCTCCTGTAGGCGTGGCGGTTCTCGATGCAGGGAGGAAGCCTCGCTCCTATGGATGATAGCACTGCGGAGGTCAGGCAATACATTGCCGACCTGCGTCGGCAGAGGTATACCGAGGCGGAGATCGCCGGGGCACTGGCCGAGGCGGGCTGGAAGCCGGAGCAGATCGCTGAGTTGCTGGCCCGGCCGGCTACGGCGGAGCGTCTTGCCGCGGCCGAAGGGGGGCCGGGCCTGGCGATTGCCGCGCTGGTGCTGGGCCTGGCGAGCTTTGCCGCGCTCCCTTTCAGCGTTGTCTTGGGGCCGGTAGCGTTGGGGTTGGGCCTGGTGGCCTGGAGGCGCCTCGGCGTCGGCATCAACGGAGGCCTGGCCCTTGCCGGAGCCGTTCTGGGGGGCGTGGCCTGCTTGATGCTCGTATTCGGCAGCGTGGCGGTGCTGCTGCTCAAGAACAGGGACCACTCCGACCCCGATGCCACCTGCCTCTCCAACGTCAAGCAGCTCATGCTGGGACAGATCATGTACGCCAGCGACTACGAGCGCTTCCCGCCCGCCGCTGACTGGCCGCGCGCCGTGGAACCGTACGTCAAGAACCGGCAGATCTATCTCTGTCCCCGCGACCGGCGGGGCTACAAGCAGATGAGCGGCGACCTGCCCACCAGTTACGCGATGAGCCGGGCGATGAGCGGCGCGACGCATGGGGATATGGCGTCTACGGCAAGGACCGGGGTGCTGTTTGACGGCACGCAGGTAGCGGGTGGCCGCGAGGCGGCGGAGTTCCGCCACCGGGAGGGCCTGAACCTGGGCTACGCGGATGGGCACTGCAAGTGGGTCGGGCAGAGGGACTTCATGGACGCCAAGTTGGGAGAGTGGTGAGGGCGATGGACGAGCCGCCCCCGATGATGCGCCCCGGCCCGCGCCCGCCCGGTTCGCCCTGGGTGACCTGCGGGTGCCTCGTGGTGATGGCGGCGGTACTGGTCGTCATCCTCTTCCCCGTCTTCGCTCGCCCTCGCGCCAAGGCGTGCCAGAACAACTGCCTCAGCAACGTCAAGCAGCTCATGCTCGGGACGAACATGTATGCCTCGGACAACGGCCACCACTTCCCCCCGGCGGCGGACTGGCCGCAGCGCATCTACCCTTATGTGAAGAACACGCAGATCTTCGTCTGCCCCAATGACGAGGCGCCCCGCCGCTACCCGCAGGAACCGCGCGAGCAGAGCTACACCATGAACATGCGGGCGAACGAGCTGCGGCTGGACGAGGTGGGGAACGCCGCGGAGCTGGGGGTACTGTTCGACGGCGACGCGGTATACGGGCGGGCGGAGGCGGGGGCTTTCCGGCACAACCAGGGGCTGTATCTGGCCTACGCCGATGGGCACTGCAAGTGGATGAGCGAGAAGGACTTCGTAAGGCTGAGGCTTGCGCCGGAGGGGAGGCCATGAACGATCCGACTGAGCCTGTGCGCCCTGCCCAGCGCTCAGTGGCGGCGGGAAGGGCAGAGAATGCGGCGGAGGCGCGGCGGTATATCGAGACCGCCCGCCGGGCCGGGCACCGCGAAGCGGAGATCGTGCGGGCGCTGCGGGAGGCGGGATGGACCGAAGACGAGGCCAAGGCGCTCCTGCAGCCGCCCGCGACAAAGCCGGAGCCTGCCGCGCAGCCGGTAGGCGCCGGGAGGACAGCCGCGCGAGTTGTCCTGTGGGTGGCCTTCACGGTGGCCTTGTCGTGGTGGCTGACAGCCCTGAGCAAGCACCTGGACTTCTACGAGGGATTCTGGCCCGTGCTGCTGGGATTCTGCGTCCCCGCCGGGGTGCTGACTCTCCTGCTGGTCTCCGCAGTGGCCTTCGGCGGCAGGTATCGGGTATGGTGGATCATCCTCCTGGGCGGCATCGCCGTCTCGGGCCTGCCGCTCGCGCTGGGTTCACCCAGCCTCCGGATCATCCCCGAGGTCTGGCACTACTGGGCGCGGGTGCTGCCGGCGGGTCTGCCGCCGCTGGTCCTGACCGCCGGGGGGCTGCTCTGGCTGTATCGGGGACAGACCCCTCCGGGCGTAGTAGTGGCGCTCACCATGGCGCTGGGCGGTGTCGCCATCGGGATCATTGCGCCGGCGATCATGATCCCGGCGGAGCGCCAGCGAAGCGAATTGGTGTGCTACAATCATCTGCGGGAACTGGGGCGGGCCATGCTGACCTATGCGGAGGAGAACGGCGGGCGCCTGCCCCCGGCGGAGGACTGGCCGGTACGGCTGCTGCCCTACGTGGGCGACCCGGCCGTGTTCCTCTGCCCGGCGGACCGCCGGCGCGACAAGCAGCGAGCCGGCGGCATCGAGACCAGCTACACCTTCAACCTGTATGCCGAGACCTCCAGCGTGGAGTCGCTCCGCGATCTGAACGCTGCGCCGGTTCTGTTCGAGGGGACAGCGGTTTGCGGTCGGGAGGAGGCCCTGGCCCGCTCGCGGCACGGGGACGGACTGAACGTGGCCTGGCTTGAATATGGCAGGTTCATGCCGGATAAGTACCTCACACCGAAGGTGTTGATCGGGCTGAGGAATCTTCTCAGCAGCGAGCATCGGGGGAGGTGGTAGGCATGGCAGGCACGGACCGGGACCCGGCCGAGGCTCGGCAGTACGCGGAAACCGCCCGGCAGATGGGGCGTAGCGAGGCGGAGATCGCCACGCACCTGCAGGAAGAGGGCTGGAGCGAGAGCGAGGTGCAGGCGCTGCTGGCCCCCCTGGCGCCCGCGCCGCCGCCGGTGCGGCCGGTACCACCTCCGCCGGCGTCGGACCGGGCCGTGCGGGGGGGCCTGTGGATGCTGTTCGTTCTCGCCCTGCTGTGGTTCTTCCGGGTGCAAGCGACGGTTGTGGCGAGTAGTTGGGGCCTGACGGCGAGGGGCCTGGTGCACTGCGTGGTGCTGACGGCGCTGTGCACCGCGTTCACGGCGGTGGCGCTGCGGCTGCGCGGGCGGGCGCGCACCGGCGCGCTGCTCGGGCTGGGGGTGTTGCTGCTGTCGGGCCTGCCCTGGGTCGGGCTGGGCCAGGGCCTGCATGGGCCCTTCTTCTGGGTTGAGTATGCGCTGCGGGCGTGGCCGGTGGCGCTGACGCCGCTGGCGCTGGCCGGAGCCGGACTATGGCTGCTCTATCGCGGGCGGGGGCCCCGTCCGGGGCAGATTCTGGCTGGCACGCTGATCCTGGTCGCGCTGAGCGGCGGGATCATCGCCATTGTGGTGGTGCGGACTCACGCCCGGGAGCACCGGCCCAGCAACCATTGCCTCTCCAACGTCAAGCAGCTTGTGCTGGGTATGCTGATGTACGCGGCCGACAATGATCAGACCCTGCCCCCGGCGGCGGACTGGCCGCAGCGGCTCATGCCGTACATCAAGAACGAGCAGATCTTCGTCTGCCCCAACGATCAGAGGCCGCGGCGGTACCCCCACGTACCTGAGCGGCAGAGCTACACCATGAGCATGCGGGCGAACGAGCTGCGGCTGGACGAGGTGGGGAACGCCGCGGAGCTGGGGGTACTGTT